>Ga0126342_10000275_pt1 | contig 49014 bp, 45 predicted proteins | sample Cyp1metagenome_FD_92528 | JGI IMG/M metagenome (GOLD analysis project Ga0126342, IMG submission 92528) | Coral microbial communities from Lord Howe Island, Old Settlement Bay, Australia - Cyphastrea 1 metagenome | ecosystem: Host-associated > Invertebrates > Cnidaria > Coral ...
AGATGTGAAGATGAGCAGATGTGAAGATGAGCAGATGTGAAGATGAGCAGATGTGAAGATGAGCAGATGTGAAGATGAGCAGGTGTGAAGATGAGCAGATGTGAAGATGAGCAGGTGTGAAGATGAGCAGATGTGAAGTGATGATGAGCAGATGTGAAGATGAGCAGATGTGAAGATGAGCAGATGTGAAGATGAGCAGGTGTGAAGATGAGCAGATGTGAAGAAAGATGAGCAGATGTGAAGATGAGCAGATGTGAAGATGAGCAGGTGTGAAGATGAGAAGATGAGATACAGACCCCCACTATTAGAAGAACCCTGCGCTCAGACGCTCTCGGGAAAAATGCTACAGTTCCTGGGGCCCCCACCCAGAATTTCCATTGGTCTTCAGGACTTGCGGCCGTCTGCCGGCCATTTGCCACCTCCAGGTCTGGAACTGGGAGTGATGGTGAAAATTGTTGTTTTTTTTTGCATGGTTAACATGAGTTTTACCCCATGAAATCCATAGTTTAATGGTGGTTAACATTGGTTTCATGGTGGTTAACATTAGTTGTTCAGCATCCTTTTGGGGAATGAACATCCTTTTACCAGATTTCTTCATGTTCAGCAGGGTACCAGGTGTTTTATCCATAGCTAAGGATGGATGTGGAATATTCTCCACTTTCACGGGAGATTCGTTTGCTTTCATGAGATGTTCCGGAGGTAGTTTTGCTTCAGTTGAGTATCTTGGCTCAACACTTTATTTATTCATTTGGTGTCCTTTATTTGATTTAGGGTATAAACAACGGTGGAAAAATCTTTGGGGAAGGGATTTGTAGCCAGTTGCAGCGAACTTGGCAAGGTGGATTACGGTCCTGCCATGACCGTAGCGCCGTAGTTAGTTACGGATCATCCCAGGGGGCTGCAACTGGCTGGTAGAATGTAACCCTTAAGTGGGACCGTGGTATTATTTATCACTGGTAGGTAAACCATCTATAAATGGGTCAGTTCCCATGGCTATGTTAAATAACCAGATGGTATAGGATGATTTAGTGTTTTGTTTTGGCTGGACACCATGGTTTTCTGGTTGGTGGTTTCAAACATGTGGATTATTTTCCATTTCATATGGGTTGTCATCCTTCCCATTGACGATAATCCGATAATCCATAGTTTTCAAGATGGTGCACCGCCAAGCAGTATATATTGCCTAAGTGCACGCCTGATATCTACTGATTTGCTTCAGGTGATCTCTCTATCAGAAGGTGTATCGGTGTATGTCCTTTATCGTTTCACGTTGCCTCCGTGAAATCAGGGCTACATAGATGTTATCATATATGTATTGTCCATGTGTGCGAATGAGGCTAGCTACATCCTACTTAAATTAAACTTAGAACGACTTTGCCCAATGATTGACAATTGACATTTTTTTATCAGGATGCAACTCCCCCATGTACATGGCGATGTGAGAAATAAAACCATTGCAGCACAGATGAGTTTGAGAGAAAATTCTGCTGAAGTTTGACAAAAGAGCCTTTGAAGCGGAAGTGAAGATGGTTCCGAAGCCCTCAGTTTGTCCAGCGACAGGATTAAAAGATGGCATTGTATATGCCAAAACTGATATATTCCCTACCTAAACCTTGCAATTTTTCAAAATCCATCAATTTTGGGAAAAGCACCAGAGCGCGCTCGCATTTTGAGCACTCCCGTGGCTTGGATGCAGCATGGATCCAGATGCACTTTGCTTGGGAATTGCGGGCCAAAAGGAGGGTTTTTCTGCGGCACCTCATGGTAGCCAAACAGGATTGATCAAAGGTGTTGAAGGGCGCTTCGCCAGCGGTTGGCGTTGCGCCGTCATGATATGTCCTGGCACGAAGCACGCAGACCAGGCAAACGTCACATACCAAAAAAAAACTGATAAGTTTGATACTTGGCATTGTTCTAGCAGAAGAAGCGGAAAACTTCCAGTAATCAGGTCGTTTTAATGGATAGTTCTGTTTTACAGAGTGCAAATTCAATGAGATAGAAGTCATTCCAGCAACCACCTTTGCAATAGTTTTCCTTGGAAAACATGCTTCCATGTTGTTTCAATCCTTGGGTTCGAATTGGTTTATGTTCACCCATCCAACTGCATATATGGTCCATATATACACGATAAATCCAAAAGCTTAGTTATGTTTTCTGAGTTTTTCGTTGTTTACAATATGGGGGTTTCCTAAAATGGGTACCCCAACATGGATGGTTTATAATGCAAAATCCCTTTAACATGGATGATTTAGATGATTTAGGGACACCCACCATTTTAGGAAACCTTCATATGTATGTTTCGTAGCTAAACAGCCAATCAAAATTCTTGGGTCACAACTGCAGGACCTGAGCCTCGCAGCCTGCCAGGTCGGGTCACTCAGAGTTGGAGATGTTTATAACTGGATTTCAGTGGATTTTGATCCTTGTCAACACGATTGTTTTAAAACCTTGGATCGGTAGCTGGGTAGCTTAATCCTTTAGTTTCTTGCTATAATTTTTATAAATGGAAAATAACATAAAATAACCATGACGAGCAAAAGAACTTGGAAAAACTGAGAACTTTTGGATCGGTTCGATGTGGTAAACCCAAAATTTGAATATCACCTGCCAGTAACCAACCATATAAGATATGGTCATGTTTAAGCATCCCACATTATATAGATATAGGAGTAATTCTAGCCAATAATGATTTAATAAACCTGCTTGCGGATGGTTCTTGATTGGGTTGACCACAGTACTGGATAACTTGTACTGTAACGATATGATATAATATATATATATATAAATTTGTGGTTAACCATCTTTGATTGGTCTATTGATCGTTACAGTAGGTTTGGGATACGTTTAGGTGGTTCAAACGGTGGTTCTACGCTCTTATTTTTGTTTTTGTCTGGCCTTGCTATGCAATATTATGCAGTTATTACCTCGGCTGTGATGTTGAAATATGTTGAAATATGTTGAAATGATGGGCGTGGATGTACCCGTGTCAAGTGAAGACTGCACCCATGGTGGGGGCCTGTGCCTGCGCCAGATGGAGAAACATCTTCAGCTGAAGTTCCAAGTCATCAAGCTCCAGGATGCACCAGCGAGCGTGGCTCGAAGTCAAAGCACTGGACTGTGCCGACATTTCGACTCCAGCAAGAGGTTGGAGTTCAGGGACCAGCTGATGAAGTCCTTTGCAGATGGTGCCGCGGATGCAGCCATGACGCATTCCAGTGCGCCCGCTTCCTTGCCGCCGGTCCGGCACATTCAAAGGTGCCGGCGGGAGGAGGCCGCCAGATTGGCGCAGGAGGCTTGCCAGAAGCAGCTGGAGGAGAGAAAGCCAGCAGCACAGTGGGCATGGGATGAAGCCCAGAAGATCCGAATTTTTACATTAAGGTTGGTTATTTGCTGTTAGCCAACTGTTGATTGGATGGGGTAGCAACCCCTAAGTCCCTAAGTAGTCTGGATTGTATAGATAGATATACAATGAAGTACAACTGTAAATAGACATCTTCTGCTGTCAAAAACAATTTAAGTGATTCGATTGACTAACTATATAAGAGGAAAGGATCAAAAACCCATGGTTTTCGCAGGAAATACTCTAGTCTATGAATGGTGGACTTTCCATATCTATGTTGATCTACTGTAGGCATACGGTATTGTATAATAATTTACATGCATGTACATACAATATTCAGACCTTGACATCCAAACCTATTTAAACCCAGTTGATTTAAGTCAATATCATTATGGAGGGGTAGTCAGTGGTCATTCATTATTCTCAATATACCAGTGGCAGTACTACTATTGAAGTGCTACTGTTGGATATTGGTGATGATTGATACGATTTCATCATAGGATTGGTTTAAGGGGAATATTGCACGTAAACCCTACATTCATACATATTATATAAATGATGGCAAACACATGATGGCGCACATTGAATCATGGTTCTACAAACTGCTACATGATTTTAACATCTTCCGGGCCAAAAAGAAAATCGTGCCCTCACTGGCCTACCAACATGATCGGTGGGATGAATGTGGTAAACCCAATGCTATCAACATCAACAAGGGGATTAGCCTCTGGTAAACTGACATCATTAGCTACGGAAAATGGGTGATTTATAGTTGGTTTACCTATTAAAGATTGTGGTTTTCCCAAAGTTATCACCTATTTCGGATCATGTGGGGGGTGGTTTCTTAATGACATGGAGGTCATCCTGAACAGAGGAAACCAGGTGCTTTGGTAATCCCTGAAACCTTGTTTTTTTCTCCAGAAAGCATGGTGGATGGGGATGAAATCACATTTGGTTGGTGGTGACTGGAACATGGCTGTTATGACTTCCCCAATAGTTGGGATGATGATCCAATCTGACGAACTCATATTTTTCAGGGGGGTTGAAACATGTTGAAACCACCAACTAGACATATATCGAAGCATTTAGGGCTGTTGAATCTTAGGATGGGATGGTGCCCAGGTCACGATCCATGGTTTTTCAAGCTCCGGCCAGGCGTACGCCCACGAGTGCATGGTTCATGGTCGGGTGCTATACCTCCACCAGGAGGGGAGAAGTGGGTGATGGACCGAAAAAATGGAGGTGTTTACCTCTGGTAAACTAACAGTTTGCTATTGAAAATGGCCGTTTATAGTGGATTTACCAATGAAAACTGAAAAATTGTGATTTTCCATAGTTGTGTTAGTTTACCAGAGGGTAAGCGAAAAAAAATGCATGTGTTTAGTTTCAAGAGGGTTGAGGTAGATGATTGCTAGATGATGGGAGTTCAATGAAAAAAGGAATTCACCAACCATAAATGGGAGATTCAAAGTTTAGCAGTCAAATCAAATAGCCCAAAACAGGTGATTGCTCATTGAAACCAAAGAGGGGCGAAAACATAGATGAGAGCCTATGAAGGGTTGTTACGTTGGTATACTTTGGTGGCTTTAGCATTGGCCTAATCCGTTTGGTAATCTAATGTAATCTATCAGTTGCTAGCCCTGAAATGGTTCAAGGCATTCACTTGTATGAGTTTGTTCAGATCAAAGATGCCTCTGGGATCAACTGAAACCACCAGCCCGACTCAGCAGTTTTCACGGTTTGTTCATGGTATGGGTCAGCCTAACACCCATGAAGTTGCAGGTTTTGGCAGTTGTTGGTACGCAATTTTGATCCACACTGGCTGCAATGATGACCAATAAGGTGAATAATCCCTAAATGACCAAACGTTTCAGGATCGAAAACCATTTCTATTCTTATTTATCCATATATAGCGATATTAATGTCTAAATTGGTTATATGGCCCATGGGTATTTCTTTGGACTTTCCGTCGCTTCATTCCATCGTCATATTAGTTCTAATCTATTTGGACCCCATCACTGCGTGGATTGAAGTAAAGATTTACGGATGGGAACCTGCTTTTTCAAAGTGCTTCATGGTTCCAATCATTAAGGGTTTTACTATCCTGTCCAATCATTGAAAAACATGTTTTAATGGTGTTTTATTATCATGTTCATGTCATTCTCCAGGTTTGTCCCATGAAAATTACCCTGAAATCGCTCCAAACTTGGCCGGCGAGCTCAATTGCCACGCAGTCAGCCGATGGAAGGGGCAAAGTGGTCAAAGCCATCCATCTCTGAAAGGCGGTCCGTGCTGGTCGAATGAGGACGTTTACCACCAAAACCCATGTGGGTTTTGATTAAGTATTGGTAAGTGAAATAGCTACGAATCACGATAAAATAGCTACTATAATCACTATTAAATTCCACCGAAAACTATCAAATTGGTCAAAAATGGCCACAAAGGTGGGAAGTTAGTGATTATACCTCCTTGCTTACCCCATTTACTCGATGAAACGGGTGTTGGACTGTCCTTCGGATGAAATTGGGATAACCTGAATATGTCATACCCAGGGCAAACTTTGCTTGGACTCTCGATATTAAATTGTTCACCCTCATTTGGCAATGGGCAAAAAGGATGTCCCACAACACGCATTGAAATATGTTTGACCCATATTGACCCAATGGGATTTAATATAATTTATTATGTTTTAGCATGATTTAACCAAACAAAAATATGGCCTTTAACTTTAAGAACCATGAAATGCCATGAAAGTTTTTTGGTTTGGTTGGTGGTTTGGAACATTTTTAATGTTCCCATATATTGGGAATAATCATCATCCCAACTGACTTTCATATTTTTCAGAGGGGTAGGTATACCACCAACCAGTGGTGCATTAAGCTACCAAAACATGCCAAAAAACATGAAAAAACGGTCCAATGTTTCGGCAGAACCAGGCCCAGTGGATGCGTTTCCTCGAGTTTTCGTGGTGCCATCAGGCGCCGCGCCAGATTCAGCGGCTCGGGCGAGTTGGAAATGTGAGGTTTTGAGATGGCTGGCGATTTGGAAAAATCATGAAACATCTATAGAATTGGCAAATATTGGAAATATGTCAGAAATGTATCGATATGGGCGATTTGCAAAAATATTGCCATCATAAAATATGTGTGAGCTAAATGTTTATGTTCCTTGTTGGGATGAGCTGAAAGCGCCGTTGTTTGACAGGAACAACAAATCATTTCAATATCTCCAACAAAAGAACAGAAATCAACTAGCAAGTAATTAGTCGAACTTCATTCGGCGAAGTTTGGAATGTGATCAACAAATATCAACAATTTATTCTGTATGGTCATACGTATATTATATGTATATACATATGCCATACATAGAGAATGCGAATTTGCTATCTCATGAAGCCAAAAACTCACGATGTTCGAACCACCAAAGTTGTGGAAACTATGAAGGTTTTCCATGATATCCTATAAATTCCCAGCAAAATTTTAGCAAATTTCCATTAAGACCTATGATTTTGCTCTGGCAAAGCCCCTGCCCAGATTTTGGAAGCGATGGGGGCCATCCTTCGATGACCACAGAGCAGGAGAGCCCTGCCGTGAAGCTGATTGGAGCCGACAGGCAAATGGTAGGTCCGTTTTATAACGATTGTTTTGGGTGAAATACGGCATTCAATCATTAAACATATGGGATTTTGTCACATCGAGGAATTTCAATCTTGATTCAATTGATTCACCAAAATCTGGAGATCATTTATACTATTTGTTGTTAAATGTTGCTATCAAACAATGAAGTCTTAAGTCTTAACGATCAAATTTTGTGTATAAACCTTGGCGCATGGTGTGTCATGCACAGAAGCTCTGAAACTGCTGCTTTTCGTCACGTTCTGCCAGAATATGAAGTTTCGTTATTCCTCGTAACACCCCACTGCGTATCCTTGTTTGCTTGTTTTGATTGGTGGAATGAACTTTGTTGTGCTTCAATGGGATAGTTTTGAAAAGCGGGGAATGCCAGGCCATCGGAGCATGTAGCCAAGAGCTGTAGGCCCTGTAGGCTGTGAACTTTCTGCCTTGAGCACCGAATGCGTGGGCTTTTGGTCATAACTTTACATCCGGCCAAGCTTTCCGAGAAAGGCACATCTGACAAGGCTGGTTGATGTTGGCCGGGTGCGGCTTGATGGATGTGGCCGATGTGGCCCACCCTTTTGATCCATTTTGTGGCGAGACCACCGCGTTGTGGTGGTAGAATGTCTGCTTCGGTGGTGGTCGCATGATTGTTTGATATAATATGTATATATATATACATGTGACTTACATGTGTGTATGTATGTACAATATTATACTGTGTTTGGTTTCCCTTTAATTTGCCATATGTTTCTGATGGGTGGTTTGGAACATGCTTTCCATATATTGGGAATAATATGGAATAATGATCCCAACTGACTTTCATAATTTTCAGAGGGGTAGGTCAACCACCATCCAGCAAATATTCACCATCATTAATCATCATTGACCATCATGAAATCACCATTAATCACCATTAATCAATGTATATATCTCCAAAAGATACCATAATTGAGTGTTTGGTTTCCCTATAATTTACCATATGTTTGGTTCCTAAGTGGTTTCTTTGAGAAAACTCACCACTCCGAGTTCCCGAGCCATCCCCACGTGCGCAGGAACACCAGCTGGAGCTGGAGATTCGGATGTTGGAAGAGCAGCCGCTCGGTGCTTTATGGTCACTGATTGGAATTGGGGCAACCTGAGCACCAATAGCCCCTGTATATGTACATATATGTATATATACATATATATTATTTTTTTTTACTATATACAATATATATATATGTGTGTGTAAATATATATATATGTGTAAAATATATATATATATATATATGTAACATATATATATATACCAGGCCCTCTTCCTTCCTGAGAATCCGGGGTGACCACCCAGGAATTCAAGAATTCCGGCTTGATCTCCGGGTCTCCGGCAGGAATTCTGGAATTCCGGGTTGATTTTTGGGCCTCGATCTTGAATTTGCACGAATTAATCTAGCAAAAAAAAACGCTATCAGTAATGGTCCTGCCAACGGTGCCAGGATAAAACGATAGATACAAGATTATGACAGTTTCTATGTGCAGAACCCCTTTGGTGACAGATTGACAGGAAAATTAACGCTCTTCGGAACAAGTCCGCTTGACAGCTCTCAGGGCTCAATTTTCGATCTATAGTTCCTCGAGGCATATATCTCGGACCAAAACCCCAAGGCGAAAAAACAACAGATTACAGCCGGCTCTATATCCACAATCTTTCCATTGGAAAAATGAAGAAAAATGGGCGCTCTTAACCGTCACGGCTTTGGAAAAATGCAGGAACGCAAAAACTGAGGGAACATATGCAGTTTCCTGAAGAAAAAGTATCATGTTGAAATGATCCAAGAATTGGCAATTTCTGGTCCATTCCATGAAATCTCTGGTCCTAGTCCGGTACGGCTATTTTCTCCGTGTTTGGCAAGCCGAATAGGCAAACCAGGATTTCTTTTTCCAGAGACTAGGATTTATGTATCCAGCTCTTGTTTTTCAATAATTTCTCCGGGCTGGTACGTCTAGGTGGTGCGGGAGGCTGACGTGTTAAGTCAAAAGCCCTGGTTCCTCCTTTTTTCCACAGCTTCACCTTGGTGGGTGGGTTAGGCTGTAGCCCACAAACCGCCCCAACGTTTTTTTTTTTTTAATAGGGCACCAGCTCGAGATGGCTGATCAGCAGGACACCAAGCACTGATGCCCTTTGTCTGCCAGAAAAGACATTGGATCGGAGGCCAATAGATGCGGCAAAACTAACATTAACATCATCCCTGGTGCAGGGACTCTCAACCGCAAAAAGAGCCCGCACACTTGTGTGTTTCCAACGATGTTGTGGCCAGACATCAAGTCGAAGTGACGCATGAGAGTGAGTCTGTTGTCACCTGTTACAAGTCTCCAAGCGGGGACTGTGACTTCTCCGCGGGTTTGGCTGCTATAGACCGTCACAGGGATGCTCAGTGGAGCCAGGTCCTCAGAGCGAAAGGAATTGCAGTTTGAAAACGCAATCATTGTTGCAGATAGAATTTGAATTTAAGATGTTTTTTCCGAAAAGCTCCCCACAGTGTGGTCACACTAAGGGGTTCTTACGGTAATTAATAGTTAATGCTTGGAGCAGCAGGAGCCCGGCAAAATTTCTGGACCTGACCAAAAATTAAAAGGAGTCCACCGGGATATCTGGACCGGACCAAAAAAAAATTGGGCCAAGACCAGGAATCGTACCTTTGTGAAAAATCGTACCTTTTCGGGTTTCGGAGGGGATGCTATATAAATATATGTATGTATATCTCCATGCGTATTTATATGTATATGTATATATTTATTTATTTATTTTATTTATTGATTTATTAATTTATTTATTTATTGGTTAATAGTTGTAATATATTGGTTGATTATTGGAAATTAATGGAATTACCCTCCGATGATCAATCATAGCTGGCTGGGAAGTTTTCTATAAGTGGAGGTTTAGTTCGCTGGGAATATCATCTATAGATCTGTGATTTTCCATTGCCATGTTTGGTTCATTGCCGGAGGCTCATTGTTAGTAATAATATGTAAAACATATTCAAGTAATTTGCTAAATAACACCAAATTACAATACTATATATAGTAACTGGTTGGCTTTTCTTTTTGAAATTATAGTATATGATTTTTGCCTGACGGTTTCCCTTCTTGAACTCATGGAGTAGACCAGAAGCTGCAAATAATAAACATTCCCCATTTTTACCCGGGCAGAAGGCAGTTCAACTCGTTCCAAGTGTTCTTGATATTCCATGCTACCTCCGATTGTTCAATGCTCATTTTTTGTGACGACCATGGAACGCCCCAAAACCACCATCCACAAATTGACATCCCCAGTTGAAGAAAACCTATGTATTGGATTTACCTACCTGTGGTTCTGCAAGAATAGGGGATACCCAAAGCATGCAAATAGCGGGTCAGAACCTGCACATGACTCGGATCAGCTAGTCGTATGCCTTGTGCCCATATCCCAACAAGAAATATGCCCTCTGCTGTTTACAGCTTCCTTCATCTTCATTGTAGCCATACACTGGTCTATCAACAAGAAGAACATATTTCTGACTTTCTGTTCCCATAAAACATTTGCAAAATAATCTGATATTATAAATTTATTTTAGAATAATATGTGATCTACACATATTTGAAATTGCCCTGCTGTTGAATGAAATTCCGATTGATGCCCTGCGCGATGTCAGGCTGGGGGGCGGCAGCTCCCCACAGTCCCCGCAGCCCATCTCCCCAGCTGCACCTGTGGCAGTGCCACAAGTGCCTGTGGCAGTGCCACAAGTGCCGAGAAGTGTGGAGGCGTGGTTACTATCGGATTTTTATGGGGATTTCCATGGGATTTCTATGGGACTTTAATCGGATTTCTATGGGATTTTATGAGATTTCTTAAGGGGCGTCAAAGGGATTTCTTTGGGATTTCTATTGGGCTTTAATTGTTTTTTTTTGAGAAGGTTTTTGCGTTGAAATCAAACCATACTCCCACAAATTCCAACAGACAACCCATGCCAAAGACTACTTCTTAAGGACTTGCCACCTTATAGGGTAAGGAGCAAATAGAAGCGGATACGAGATTGAAATATAACTTTGATGTTGAAAATCAATCCAACTACCAATCCAATTAACCCCAACATCCGCAGCCCTCAATTTCAGTCCAAAAACGACCTAAAGAAACACACATTTTAATATGGATTATAGTATAAACGAACGGTCACAGCAGGTTGCTTTGGATTATCTTTCATCAGCCAAAAAAGGTGAAATATCCAAATGGAATAGAGAACTAAAGAAATTCAAGATTGGAGATTTCAGGCCTACAACTTTGAAATGGGAAAGCCCAACCAGCAAAGAGGTTGACCACAAAAATCAACACAATCAGATAATCAGACAGAGAATGGACTACAAAAAAAATACTTTGCTGAAGGAAAAGAGAGGGATTAGGTGAGGCCCCCGTGGGAGCCCGTGGCGCCAGTCTTGGCGATATTGGGTTCTTCTCTTTTTTTGCTAGCTAAGTTGTTCCGCACCGTAAACTATGGCGTTCACACTGGTTTATGGTATAGATATGTCATGACCGTAGTTTTTATCAGATTATATAATCATATTCATAGATATGTCATGATCATAGTTTAAGTTTATGGTATCATATTTATAGAAAATCATAGAAAATCATGGTTTATCTTCTGAATCTAAAGTGTCTATGATCTATGGGTTTCATACACCAATTAACATCACTTGGTGGCCTCTCGCTTCACCCGCCAGAAGCCCAGCGCTTCCCAAGCACCTGCTTCAGCACGAGTTGCGGCGCCCAGAGCCTTTGTCTCGGAGCCTTGGTGAAGTGGTTACCAAAAAGGGAGATCAGCCGATAGAATGAATGGTTAACAACCATGATAGTTAATTATTGTGAATCATATGACAGGTTAACTATGGTTGATTATTGTTAATCAATGAATGACAGGTATTGATTGTTAATGGTAGCTAAGAATAGTTAATGTTTAACAGCCATGAATGGTGAAGGACTATATAATAATTAGTAGTTAATTGAAAGTTGTGATTCTTTAGATGAAGGTAGTCTTTGACCACCATGCTTGGCAGGGTCTATGTTAGTTGGGGCAGCTCATTTGTTATGGATAGTAACGATAAGAATTGTAAATAAAAAGGATGGTTACTGGTGTATGTAAGGGGTATAGTGGAGTTGGTATATCGTTTGGGATATACACCAACAACATTAGGTGTGTCTGAGAATATGAAGATACCCATGAAAAAAAAGCAAGTTAAAAAGGATAAACCAGAGAGTTTTGATGATTGCCTGTTGGTTTGATAAGGATGTATTGGGATGATACACCTGATGAAATGAGATTGGAAATGGGACTGTTTAAATGAAATTTCTTGGACAGAGCACTCTGTAGTGATGATGTGTCAAGATCATGGCTTGAAGTCAATAGTCCAGATTTTGTTTCTGACTTATCCTCAGGTCAACACGGCAACGAAACACCCCATGGTTCACAGCAAAAACGTCTTCAGGGGTTTACCATTGCCATGTTTCCTTGCCAGACAGCAAAATGAACTATCAGAGATTTCATTGATGGCGCCGGAAAGAGAGAATTAATGCCAAGACATGACCAAATTTGTCCACTCCCACCATGAGAAAAAACATGTGATTCCCACCATGACCCCTTCTGAACCAAGGAGTATGCACATCTAACGCGGAGTGAGTCTTGTCCGACAGAGAGAGATGGTCCCTGGTTACCATTATTCGCCATGTCTAAATGGTGTTATTGGATTTGTTTATATGTTTATAAGGGGGCTAGGCGGCTAGGCGGCTAGGCTAGATTGTGGATTTATTAGGGATGTGTTGCAACTACATTTCAATGGGGCCCATTTCGTTCTTAGTCTCCTGCGGTGATCAGTCCAGTGGGCAGCTCAAAAACCTGTTAGTAAAGTTTGGGAAAACCGACTAGGTTGGGCAGTTTACCTAGTTTAACGCTTGAGTTTCAACCCGCGCATCCTGCTAATCATTGTGTTTCGTTTTTATGGGTATCCAAGATGACGCATCAATAGTTTGCTAGAAACGGTTTAGATGAGTTTTTTTCATGAAATTCCATGAAATCCCTCCATTTGTTAGCAAGAGAAAGCGAAGGGTTTCCAGTGTCTAATCTCCAACCAATTCAGTGTTTTGCCTGTGGGTGCGGTTATCCCAGGGTTTTGCTGTCGTACAATTGGGAAATCTCATTCAAAACCAAGGAAATTGGCCGGCTTAAATGGACGGATGGTCATACCCCTAAATGCTGGGTGCCCCCTAGTTACTAGTTAGCTAACTTGGTTTACAACTCCAGTAACTAGGCATACTAGGCTTTGCATGGTAGATATCTGTAGCTAATGGCTAATGGTGCTTATAGACCAACAAGCTTCATCCCCAAGTTATGATAATAGGCGGCTAATTCTTGATTGATAAGCTTCATCCCCAAGTTATGATAATAGGCGGCTAATTCTTGATTAATAATTACTAATGATACCATCCCTAACTCCTGCCCATCGTTGCTATATAATGATATTTGATGATATTGGTATAGATATGGTAGCTGGTAGCTCAATGTAGCTCATAGGTTTTGATCAATCATTTGGGTGAATTATAACGACTTCACTGTTCTCCCTCAGTGGAATGATGGTTAGGATTCGGGGAATGTTCCTAAGATAGCTGAGTGAAATATGAGAATTTAGCCAGAATCATGCAATAGTGGCCATTATTAGCAATTATTAATTAATAATCACTATTAACCACTATGAAACCAATCAGATATATTAATATATTGGTTAATGGTGATTAATTAAGGGTGATGGTGATTAATGAATGGTTAAGTGGTGAGTGAAATCCAGTTAGCAAACGCTTTCAATTTCCCAAACCTTGTTAAATCGAAGAATTTTACTCGAAACCGTGGCCAGGAATACATCAAGTTGAAGGCCAAGTTACGCGGAGCCGCGCAGATGATCCAGAGCAAGGCAAAGGCGAGCCGTGACGGCGAGCCAAAAAGAAACTACCATTGCTGATGGGCGAGCCATCATGCTTCGCATGGTGATTAATACGGATTGAACAAAAAAAATGGGGGTGGGTTTCATGGGATTGCTTGTTTTATGTGAATTTAACAGAACTATGGTATAGATGGCCCATTGACTTGATTGATTTGCCGTTCGATGGTGTTATTATTGTTATTCCATAGCTATGTTGGATTACCAGAAGGCATTTTTCTGGTGATTTAATCAGCAGGACTGGGGATGTTTTTTTGTCACTGCTGACGGTGGTTTCAAACATCAATGGATTATTTCCCATTTCATATATCATCCTTCCCATTGACGAACTCCATCATTTTCCAAGATGGTTAAAACATGTTAAAAACACCAACCAGGTCATCATTGAATTTCTTTAAACCTGTTGATTGGGGATGGATTTGGATCCATCCCGTTGATCAAAAAAATGGCACTTTAAACAAGCTTGTACATGGAAACTCATCGAGATACATGGAGGATTTTCTTGCAAACCATGGTTGATTACCAGAGGATAGCCATGAATTACAATGCTTTTACGGGATGTTGTACTATCAAAGATACCGGGAGGTAGTTGATCAATCTTAGAATATTAGTTATTTGGGGACTATGACAACCCACATTTTTCGATATCATTCTTGAGGTGGAAGGGATCATTATTTTTCATAGCCTGTGTAGCTTTTCAGTAAGGTACATGTGGTCTTTGGGTTAAGAAAGTGGTTTAAGTGCCACAGTTGCCGAATTTAGTTGGATGGATCGATGGTTAGGCTTACCTTTACCGACCAGGACTTGGATTTCAGAGGTGCCAGTAGCACAGCTTGTGGCCACCTTGTAACACCTTTTTGTTGGGAGATCTCCCCGGAGTATGACTTCTGGCTGGTGGTTTGGAACATTTTTGTTTTTCCATATATTGGGAATGTCATCATCCCAACTGACGCACTCATATTCTTCAGAGGGGTAGGTATACCACCAACCAGACTTGCATTGACTTGCAAAATACGACCTGGGAGCCACCTCCAAATGGAGCTTTTCAGGCACCAAAAAAGGCTCAATCTTCAGGTCATGTGGGATGCACAAGTTGCAGGGTGGTGATTTTTTTTGGATTTTTTTGGATGGCTGGATTGCAGTGTCTCCTGTTTTCCTATCTTTTCCCCTCTTGAACAAGATCAAGATGCGCATGGGTATGGTGACACATTCAAGGTCTGGCAGAGGGTCCCACGTCTAACTGGCCCATGCCCAGACCTTCTTGCTTCGGCGATACTTGAGCCCCTCGGTCCGGAAAATGTTGGTGCATGGTGGGCTCAGGAAAATGAGGGTTGAGCATGGTTGAGCCACAATTCAATGCGGATGTTGCCAGTGCAAGTGAGTACATGTGGGGGTGCCGTAGCCTTAGAACAAAAGTAGTATATATCAATGACGATAAGAGCAATAGTAACAAATGCAATAGCAAGCTTCGCAACAACAATCATCATAATGATAATGATTAATCCCACCCTCCAATATGCAATTCCCCAATAAGCGGCCAGTGAACATGAACAATTAGAGAGGATACTAAACAAGGGTTTCTGAGGTTGTGTTTGGTATTAGGGAAAATGGATGAATTCCAATTTAGTCCATCATTATTGTTTCAGTAATGTGGGTATTGAATCGGTATTGAACTAATGATATCTCATCAAGAGCAATCATGACAGCAGTAAGAATAGAACAACAAAAGTAAATTAAACATATTTTTAACATGACATGATTTTGGCCAACATGCCGTTCTCCAATATATTTCATTTTTCTAATGACCAAAACAAAACATGAAAAAGAATCCAGTGGTTAGGAGGGAGCTAAGAGGCTAGGGGTATTCGTATTCCTTATATATTCCCTATTCAATGGGGAGCCAAGGAGCTACTTAGAGTTAACCAACCATCTAATAGAAAAATAACTGCTCCCATCATTCCCCATTTTCAGTAAAGGCAATCTCAGTGGAATCAAGGTGTGGCAGAGCGCGTTTTCGCCGTGCGGCGGATTCAAGGTTCCTGCAGGGGCTTCTTGGCCAAGGCGGGGAAAATTTCTTGAAGGATCATCCCGAAGATCATTGGCCATGACTTTTTGAGTTATATTATTTTGGGATACTATGGTTATATTATGAACTAATAGTATGGGATACTAATAGTTACCCATAATGGCCATATTTTACTATTTTGGGTACTAATAGATACCCATAATTGCCATTTTTGGGGATCCTGTTATGGGTAACTATTAACTATTAGTATGGGCAAAATCTCGAACGATTTTGGGCTTACCCATTGTGAGTTATTTAATACTAGTGGCCCAGTAGTTACCCATTTTTATTTTGTACAAAATAGTATGGGTTACCCTTAATAACGTGGGAAAAATGCAGTAATCATAACATATAATTAAATAATAATTGAATATTTCTTGTCGTGGCCATTTTAAAGTAATTAATTCATGCTTTTTAGTTAATGGAATCCTAAATGACTACAATAGTTCTTGGCCAATGTGATGCCCCAAATATGTTTAAGTTTTTCTGTTAACAAACCAACTATCATCCCATTATCTCCAACTTCTATCCCAGCATTGTCCCATTGCTTGGTGACTTGGTGTTTGTTCTATTAGGTGACTAGATATATCTAGCATAAACAGTAGTTATTGGAGTTATAAACTAGCTTAGCTAACGAACCGGGGCACCGCATTGCACGAATCGTAACTGGGCTTATCGCATTCACAAGTGGATTAGGAACCCACTTACGAATCAGTTTCTAAGTGGAACTATCTTCCAGGCAGATGCTTCATGCACAGGCACATATGTTTTAGGATCTATGGCTATATGATGTTGACGGTTAACGAATATGTATGGGATAGAGCCGAGGTATAAACTGTGAGAGATATATTTGTGATATAATGATGGTATACAAGTTGCCGCAGTTGACCTAACCATCAAAACTAGGTGCCCTACCAGTAAGTAATGCTCTTATGGTGGTAATTTGGGGATATAGCTGGATTAATTTGTCCTCCTAAAATAGAAACTTTAAGTAGGCAAATAATGGCAAATAGTTACAAGTCATTAAGATGTTTAGGTGTTTTTTTTTCTCAGACAAACCCATAACATGCACACACATATATATAAACTATATGATTTAGATTTCATATTCCTCGTACCTGGTTGGTTCAAAGCCTGTTTTTATTGGAATTTTGATATAGAAATGATGTCGCTCTTCAATTTTTTGGGGGGGTGACCTCTTCCATCTGGTGTCGCCGGATAAGCCACCACTTTATGAATTGGAAAGGTCCCAAGACAGTGATACTTTATAAGGGGTGTAGCATCCAGCCCAAAAGACGGGGACAAAAATGAAAAAAACAAATAAAGCGAAAAATCGAATGCAGTCCGCACCATTTTAAGAGCGGCATACCCGCAGACCACAAGTCAACTGGAGGTTATCCATGGAGGTCCCACTGACGCATACTAACGCGGGGTGAAAAAATCGGACCTCCTGGCGTTCGGGCGGTGGTTGAAACATGTTGAATTTCAGTTTCACTGGGCTCAAAAAGTTGGTCAGAAAACCCAAAGATGTATTGATCATTGAGATTGTTCAGCCTTTCCTTCTGTTGTTTATATAGGTCTCACTGTATATAGTCTATCCATATTACAATGTTATCGTGTGCGCATGGCTCAAGCAACAGGTGCTAACATTCCGTGTGTTTGTAGTTGGTTAACCTGCCAAACACCTTCGAAATTCACTTGGGTTCTTGGATGGTTACTCCGTTTCAGGGGCTTCTTTCCGTCTATTTGTCTATAGATTGCCGTGACTTGGGGCTCCATAGAGGCTACCGCAGTGTGCTGACCTATGGTCACCCCAAACCAAGGAAAACCTTTGGAGATTTTGATGTTGAATACCCTTCCCAATGGACTAAGGGAAACATAGATGGATGGGTTGTGGTTGTGGCTTTGGGCTTGCCGCATACCTTGGAAATTTCCCGCCACTCTACTCTACCATGGAAAAAAACAACAGTTCAGTTTCACCGAGCCCGATGGACTGTCTAAATTGTCTAAGCTGTCCACAATTTCCATAGAAATATATATATATATGTGAGTATATGTATATAATTATTTTAGACACTGGCCATCTTACACTTGCGGATGATTTCATGATGAGAAAAAATCCTGAACGGGGATATGCCAAGGCATGGCTCATTGCCAAGCTATGTAAGATCGCTCCGTCGATTTTGTTCCCTTACCAAGGGTTTCGGTGTCACCCCTTTATTTAGGTGAAAAAGACTTCGGTTCCTGCATTGTTCCCGATATTGAAGTCGAAGCATTGAAACATGTCGAGCACGCAGCAAGTTTAGGACTACGATCTGGTTCTACTTTTGACACAGCTTGATTCGAAGGAAGCCTTTCCATAACCATGGCTTTACAGTTTCTGGAGGTGTTGCCTTCGTGACACCAAAAGATATTCCCCAAAATTCAATCCAGTCCAACTTTCCACCTAGAATCTGCCGTAATCCAATGCCATGCTTCGTTCAAAAAGCCTGGCCTAATTAGGTACGACCGTTGCATATCTGGCATGAACACAGAATTCAATGTACCAGATGCCTCGCCCATGTCGCAGCCCCCAACCTTTCACCCCAACCACTTCCCACCAAAGTGTTCAATGCCCAGGGTTGTTGCCATTGGTGGGTGGGCGGAATCCAGGTGTAGCAGCGCCGCGGGAAACTTCACCTGCCCCAAAGAAAACTTAGGTCCGCGTGGGCACGCCATGTCCACCGCGCAATGCCTGGGCTCCCATATCCCTATAAGGAAACCCGGACCAGCTTAGGCGACGGCCAAGTGCCGGACAAGTGCGCGTTGCTCCCTCGCTCCAGGCAATGCTTGCGGACGGCCGCAGGAGGAAGCAATTTCGCTTCGTGTTGCTGGTTGCCCGGTGCCAGGCCCGAGGGACAGCTGTTGGGAAAGGGACCACGCACTGATTGGTAGCTTTCATAGCTCTTGTCACAAATGAGAGCTTATGTTGTCCAACCTTTCTGCAAAGGATCTCAGATTAGCCATGTTTACACTCATGGCTCCGTTACCCTGAAGCAGTATCAACGCTTTTCACAGAGAATTTTACTGTAATCATCATTACATGTCTCTGCGTTTTTTATATTGACGCTTTTTACTTGTTTCTACACCTGTTTTCACATATACACAAATATGTGAGTTACGGCTTGATGTGAACGAAACGTAAAGCGATAGGGCCCCCTCCAAAAGCAATATATAATGGCACAAAAAACACTGGAAAGTGATATGCACCCCAAAAAAAAGCGATATCCGATATGAGTAACTACTGAAATGTAAAGGGTTTGACAGCATCTCACACACACATATATATATATACATATGTTAACGCACAGACAGGCGCACATATTTCCGGATATTGTGTATTTGCATAGTCTTCACCTATTTTGACCGTATATTATTTCCACATCTACGACTACATGAGCATCTGTTTAACCTATTATATAGGTACATTGGTGAGTATTTAGGTGTTCTTGCACACAGTCATTTGTAGACATGTTTGGTTCCTTTTCTTGCATGCCTTTATTTCCAGTTTGCATGCCTGTGCATTGGCACAGGTTTATAGTAATGTGTCTCTTCAAATTTATTTAAACAAATACTTTATTTTGACATGTATGAATGTAATGTAGTGTAATGTAATGTGGCGTAATATAAGGTAGTGTAAGACAAAGTAAAGTAACGTAAGGTAATCTAATGTAGTGTGGCGTAATGCGATGCAATGTATTTAATGTACTGCAATGTATGTATACGCGTATTTTCATCTATAGGCGTGTGTTCTTACCTCCCTGCATTTCTTCAGTGCGTACATGCTTATGTTTATATTAAGCCCTTATGTGTGTTTATTCGCATTTTCATGCCTGTAAATATGTTTCTATACACTGCATTTTCGCGCTTTCAGAATTTGTGCACGCATGCATGCTCACACATTTACATTAGATTCTCCAAATATAGTAGAATATTTATCCGTATCATTGTTTCAGAGGAAAGACGGCGTATTTATACATACCAATGGGCTCTGATCACCATCGTCATGCGTGATGCGGAGCCCCTAGGCCAGATTCCGACGACGTCTCAGGAGGCCAAGTGATTCTGCCTGTCCTGAGCATGGCCATTTATTTGTGATTTCAATGTCTAAAAGTGCCATATATTGTTTGATTCTTTGATTTTGTAATTATTCATCAACATGGTGATTTTTCCTACCTGATTGAAGGGTTCACCACCCAAAATGATCCAAAATGTAGATTTGATGTCTTCAAAGGTTGATGCAAAAAAAAACAGATGACGTCTCAACCTTACATTTCCCGTCGACAAGTGTTGTTTGTTCTCCTGCCCACAGAACCACAACTTCTGAGGGGAACAAATTTTGAACATGTATGCACTTTGAGTCCTGACTAGTTACTGGCAAGCTTTACTTCCAAAAAGTGAGGATCATTGTGAGGTCCGGCTGCCATCCAACGCTTTTGGCATATGCATTGCGTCACCCCACAGTCCAAAAGGATCCAAAAGGTATGTTCAAAAATTGTTGGCGATATGCGGCTAGTGACACCAGCAGGAATTTTGACATGTCAAACGATTTTCCACGACTTGTTTTGAAGGTTTCGGCTTAATTTTCTGACCAGGCGTTGTTGTTGCAGTGGCGTGTGGTTCACACATACATGGAAGCGTGGCCTGGCAGTCATGTGGTGGGCAACAAAATGAGCAGGGCAAAATGGGGCCCAACTTCACCTCAATGCATTCCTACGTAAAATCATGGGCCGGTTCATGTGAATGGTATGTCTGCTCTTATGCCGCCAGGAAGCGGGAAGAGGCAGGGCGGCTCATATTTTGCAGATCGGGATTGGGGCCATGGCCAAAGATTCCTACCAAGGGCTTGGATACTGGGTCAATGTTGCGGTGTCTTTGAGTTTGGGCATGGATTTATGCCTTAAATGCGGGGTGAATCAGCAGAATCAATGAGTGATTCAACATGCTTCGACCTGCACTTTCAGGATGTACCAACCTTTGGATGGATGGTCGCCATACAGGCGGTTATTCCCCAAACAGTGTGGCCACACTGAGGGGTTCTTACGGTAGGTGTTAGGGCCCGGTGTTCATTCAAGGCGGTATAGATATTATAAATGCCCCGGGACGTCGCGTACGGCCTTTTCCTGCTAAATTTCCACACGAAATTGTTCTTGTGACATGTCCATGTGCATTTCGACCGCGCAGACTCGCATAAAACGATGTCCCCGGTCGTCGCGTACGGCATTTTCCTTGTAAATTTCTCCAAAAAATGGCTCTTGTGACATGTTGCCCGGCTTGCACAAAACCGATGTCCCCGGTCGTTGCTACGGTATTTTCCCTGTAAATTTCCACACAACATGGCTCTTGTCACATGCCCATGTGCATTCGATTGCGCAGGCTCGCACGAAACGGGGCCTGAGGCGGCATTTTTCCTGCAAATTTTCGCATCAAATGGCTCTTGTGACATGTCCATGTGCATTTCGACTGCGCAGACTGGCGCAAAAGAAGAAATCTCGCACAGACATCTTGCCAAGAGACCTCTTTTAGGGAGCTTGTAGGGAGATCTTGCCAAGAGACTTCTTATGGAGATCTTGGTTCAGAGATCCTGCCAAGAGACCTCTTACGGAGATCTGGCCAACAGAGCTCTTATAGAGTTCTTGTGCAGAGACCTGGTGAAGAGAGTAGCGATCTTGTTGAGAGATCTTTTATAGAGAGCTTGAACAGAGATCTTCCATGGAGATCTCTTCTAGAGAGATCTCTTCTAGAGAGATCTCTTCAAGAGTCTTTCCAAGAGACCTCTTATAGAGATCTTGTACAGAGATTTTGCCAGGACACCTCTTATGGAGATCTTGTACAGAGACAGTGCTTAGAGATCTGTTGCAGAGACCTTGCCGCTGCCAAGAGGGTCTCTAATATAAATCGTACCTAGAGAACTCTTCTAGAGAGCTTGCACAGGAGACTTCATAAAGGGATCTTGTACATAGACATTGCATAGAGATCTGTTGAGATATTGCCAAAAGGACCCTTCAGAGATCTTGCCAGGAGACATTTTATAAAGAGCTTGTACAGGATCTTGCCAGGACACCTCTTTTGGAGACTTTGTACAGAGACATTGCATAGAGATCTGTCGCAGAGATCTTGCCAAGAGGTCTCTTCAATAAATCTTGCCAAGCAGGCTTTTATAGAGAGCTTGTACAGAGATCTCAAAAAGAGATCTTGCCAAGAGATCTCCTATAGATACCTTGTCCAAAGGTCTTGCCAAGAGACCTCTTATACTGATCTGTGCAGAGAGAGCTCTTGTAGAGATCTTGTGCAGACACCTTGCCAGGAGACCTCTTATGGAGATCTTGCACAGAGACCTGGTGCAGAGAGCAGAGGTCTTTCCCGGAGATCATGTTTAGATAGCTTGAACAGAGATCTTAGTTTGAGGCCCCTTACAAAGATCTTCTGTGGAGATCTCCTATAGACACCTTGTACAGATAGCCTTACACAGGGATCTTGCACCGCAGCTTCTACACAGAACCCGTCAAGGAGATCTTGCGCACGAGAGATTTTCACAAAGGGAACTTGTAGAGTCTTACCTGGTATCTCTTCTTTTCGCTACTAGGGTCCCTCTTGTCCTGCTAGCTTGCAGCCACCGATGCTTTTAGGTCCTTTCCGCCTTTCCCTTTAGAATCCTAACTGCAAACTGTTTAGGGTCTCTTGCCGGGATAATATGTTTTTTTTTGGATGGTTTCAATGTGTGTCATGTATCCCGTACTAGTTTCAACTTTGAACGAGGAATCAACGAACTGGCAAGATACCCATCCTGGAGTATTGCTACATGTGGGCATGGTTCAAATTAGGTTGCAATTTGATTCAAAAGAAAATTGTTTTCTGTGCCATCCATGCTTGCAGGTTAAAAAAATTGAGCAATGTCCACATGGTGTTTTTTTCCATCTCCAGGTCCACAATAAGAACCCAACATGGATCATTCTAATTTCCCTAGCTGGAGAAGTTTTGCCCACCCTGACCTAGCGATAGGAATTAGAAGATTTATTCCAAGATGGTTCTTACATAGACCCACCCTCAGTTTGCAGGAGTGGATCATGGCGGGGTCTGGACAAAGATACAAACATATGATTGCTGAAGGCTACCAGACTGATCTCTACCATCCGCTTGTGCATGCCAGCCTGGCATCTAATTTAGAGTTTCGTCCCCATGTTTGGGTGTAAGATTTTCATGGGTGGTTGTCATATATCCTACTGTTGGGTCATTTGGACCGTTAAATTTTTTGACTTCACTTGCAGTTGATGTTTAGCTCCCCCTTTTTGATCTTTAGTTTCCCTAGGTTGAAATGATTCGTATTTAGTGCTTGTTGTCAGGCCACTTGTTTGTGGACATTCGTATGCATGTCTGTTTTACATAAACCTGGCACAGGTTAGATACCTCCAAATAAGCGACTTGAAAATTCCAATGAGAAATCGGATATGAATTCTTCAATGTTGGTAGATAAACTCGTTTTCATTATTTCATGTCAATTTAGATACACGTATGCATATGTATATGTATATACACATTTACAACACATGCTAGCCAAAGCCATGGTCTCCGCGTCAGGAAGCCAGACAGTGGGAAGAAAGCCTTGGGAAGTTGCAACGGCAAGCCGTCAGCAAGGCGCAGTCGCAGCATGAGAAGCCCAAGCCTGGATTGATCAAGCAACTGGTGAATTAATGTGGGTAAAACAATGTCATAAATCACCCATGACTGGGAATGGTAACCATACCACCTATAAAAATAGTGATGACTGGGGGGTGGTTTATTATTGTTTTAGCATGTTTTAGCCACATGAACCGAATTAACCTAACATTGGAGATTAAACATGATTGAACCACCAAAAATTTGGGTGTGATTGATCGAAGGAAGTTTAGAAGTCAAACTTCCGACAATATATGGACAGAAGAGAGAAGATCAGAGAAGAGAAAGAGGGAGAAGAAAGAAGATGCACGTGCGCCAAATGCTAGGAAAGTCGCGAAACCCTGTGTTTTATCCAATGATTTGTGGCTCCGGAGGGTCGAAAAGTAGGCTCGCTAAAGCGGCGGGTGCGGAGCCATCTGGCCAGATGAGAGAAGAAAAGTTGCACCCTGTTGTGGCGCGATGCACATTTGCAAGTGAACAAGCTGAAGTTGAGCCGTCGAAAAAGTGCACGCCGTTGTGGCGCGAAGCACATTTGGAAGTCAAAATGTACAAAACATACCATGCTCGGATCACTTTTCGAAGTTGAGACGTCAAATCAGTGCACGCCGTTGTGGCACGAAGCACATGCCCAAGTCAAAATGTACAAAACGCAGCATTCTCGGACCACTTTTGGAAGTTGACATGTCGAATAAGTGCACGCGGTTGTGGCGCGAAGCACATTTCGAAGTCAAAAGTGTTAAACACTGACGGTCTCGGAACATTTTTGGACGTTCAGATGTCGTTGCGTGTGGCAGGTGCAAGGGATTCTGTACATTGCCAAAAGTGAGCAAAACGCGAGGATTTTGTAGCAGTTTTTATTGCAACTGCTACTGAACTACAACTACACTACATTACACTACAACTACAACTACAACTACAACTACAACTACAACTGCAACTACATTACGCTACGCTACACTAATTACATTAATTACACTACACTACACTACACTACACTACACTCCACTAGGCTACACTGCACTACAACACTACACTCAGTTACACTTCACTGCACTACACTACACCAACTACAACTACAACTACAACTACACCTACACTACAACTACAACTACAACTACAACTACAGTACGCTACACTAATTACATTACACTACGCTCCACTACGCTACATACACTACACTCCACACACTACACTACACCTACACCTACACCTACACCTACACCTACACCTACACCTACACCTACACCTACACCTACACCTACACCTACACCTACACCTACACCTACACCTACACCTACACCTACATTACAACTACAACTACATCTACAACTACACTTACAACTACAACTACATAATAACACTACACTACACTACGCCACGTCACGCCACACTACACTGCACTAGACTAACTACAACTACAGCTACCACTACAACTACGCTTCTTTACGCTACACCACACTAGACTACATTACACTACACCACAAATGCAACTGCAACTATACTACGCTAAGTACACTACACCACAAGTTACAACTCCGCTACACTACAGCTACAACTACAGCTGCACTACACCACGCTACATCCAGCAGTTGTGGGCGAGGGGACCGACCAGGTGACCACTGCCCACTGTACCAATAAAACACACCTCCAACCACCTTTCAGTCCATCAGCGGGTTCGCTCTGCCATCCGTGATTCACAACAATCAACTGCCATTCAATCTGGCATATCTTCTGGCATTCAATCTGGCATATCTTCTGGCATTCTATCTGGCATATCTTCTGGCATTCTATCTGACATTCTATCTGGCATATCTTTTGTCATTCTATCTGGCCGTTGAGGTCCACCTATCCACACTGAGCTGGGAAGGTCCCAGGTTGAGGTCCAGCGGTGCACACTGAGCTTAGGTCCGGTGCAGGTCCAGCACACTGAGCTGGGAAGGTCCCTGGTTGAGGCCCAGCAGTGCACACTGGAGAAACTGGAGGAGGAGGAGGAGGCGGAGGCGGAGGACGAGGAGGAGGAGGAAGAGGAGGAGGAGGAGAAGGACGAGGAGGACAGCTAGCCGAGGAGGAGAACAACTCTGATAAAATCTAACAACCCTCACCTGGCAGGTGGGGAATGTATAAATGTCATGGTGGGGATAACTCGAAGTAAAGTAATTTTTCTATTTTTGAAACTTCTGCCACCGCCTTTGTGCGGCACTACTGGTAAACATTGATAAACGGTGCATAAATTTGATCTGCTTCCCAACTGTGCAAATCTACCATTTGAAGAACCTTTCCCACCAAACCATTGATAGTGATGATCATTACTAAACTATTACGGGCCGCTTCCCCAGCTATTGATAAACCAAATGATGGTGAGTTGCTACTGACTTCAAAACCCCCCCAGCTTTCACGCCTCCTGGGTGGCAAAACGGTTTCAAAGTATTGGTTGAAGGAAACCACCCCACTCGAGGGAACCATGTTTGATTTCCGGTGTTGCCTGCCATTTTGGCCTTGGGTTTGTTCAGAGATCTGATGTAATGACCCTTAAATTGCCGCAGTTCTACTTGGGATTTACAGCCCTGGCGACCGTTTACCACATTACAAATCGTTTCCTAAGACTTGACTAATTCCCCTACATTTGGACACCCTAAAATGAGCAGATCCGATGCCACACAATAGTTTTTCGTTGTATTTCATTGGCGGAAATTTTGTTTCAAACACATGATAATTTATTTGACCTGTACATATATAGATGTATATATATATATATGTAGATATAATATGTGCATATGTATATATATATATCCGTTTTTATTGACAATTAAAACTTGTCACTGCCATTAAAACAAATCATGAAATGTTATTCTAATCAACAACTTTCCCCTTCATTCAATAAACACGCAAAATCCCATATGTAATTAAATTTCTTACTTGATTGATAAACCTCATGTGTTTGTCCTTTTTAAATGGTGATGTTGTTGAAATTGGCCACTTCAACCCAGCACTTGGCTTCCAGGTTCAAGCCAAGTGTCGCAGTTTTTTGGCCCTGGCCCTGCTGATGAATCAACGCTTGGTGGGGGCATCCAGTGGTCGCGATTGAAAACGATGCCCTTAGTATTCACCTAATATTGGGGGTAGGCTGGCAGTGTGCTTAGTCAGTACTCATCTATATATAATATTGTCTATATAATATTGGGGGTGTTAACCGTGTTAACCAGGGGCTGGCAGTGTGGCATGAATGTGTGTTTTGTTGGTTTCTGTGGGGTTTCTGTGCGGTTCACTGCTGGGCACAAAAAAGTAGTCCCAATGAGGACCCATTGAAATTCCCCCAGCATTGTCAACACCAAGGCCTTGAGGACGGGTGCCGCCCATCATGGGGAAGTCGTGGTATTCAGTTGTTCAAACCACTGATGTTACCAGATTTGATACCTGCTGTGTACATTTCAATACATTTCATGCTTTGTTTTGAAGCTATCTTTGTTTTCCAGTGACAATTCTCAGTTCATCCTCAGTTGAAAATCCCGTTTCCAGGAAAAGAGGCAGTGCCGCATCTGTGATTCAGAGATCCTGTCGAGTACACCTGAGCCGGGTGCAGGTTCGGTGCCTGTTGAACCCACCGGAGCAGATGAAAGTTTCGTGGATCTTAGGGTCTTGATGATGGCTGATGAAATTAGAAAATATACCCAGTTATCCAAAAGCAAGGTTGAAGTTCAACTGCTAGCATTGGGGTGTTTCTAGTGAATTTACAACATGGGTTGGCAACCTCATGTTTGATGTTTTTTTCTTTCAGGTAAGGACCTTTCCCATTCTTGCAGGCCCTTCAGAGACGCGCAGTGGTGAATGAGCAGGACCGGGGCTGCCACGAATCTAAAGTAGAACCGATGTAGCCGGCACAGAAAAGATGGGCAGCTGCGATGCTAGGTACGCTTTCCCAAGCCTTTTTGGTTTCAGTTTGTTAGCAGCAATCCTTGTATACAAGTGATCTATACATAAGGATTTTTTTACGTTGCCTCTAGGGTACTGAAAAGTGAGACCCGCCAGCCCCAGGAACGCTTGCGGCTCCGGGCCGTGCTTCGGCTTCAAACTCTCTTGTGTCTCGGGCTGCAGGGGAACCTCCACTGATTTTTTGTCGCTCTTGTCGCGGGTCAGCAAACCTTCTGTGCCATTCTTGGCCATTCCATCTTTGGTAACCTACCTGGCCATGCAAAACCAGTTTGCTCGGACAAATGTCCTTTGATTGCTCATATATCAACATGCCAGGTACGATCACCAGGCATGATCTTCATTTCTAGGCCAATCTTTCTGTGGTACTGGATGGTTCTTTCCATGTTCAATCTTCATGCGGAAATCAAACTAAGCAGCGTTAAACGAATCACAAAAAAAACATTGCAGATGTCACTGATCCCAATCTACAACTTAGCGACTTAGCGATTTCATAAATATGGTCGTAGTTTTTTTACATTTTTTTACTATGGTTTTTGCCTACAGCAAATGTCTTCAGAGGTTTTTCCCCCAGATTTCCCCTTGATTTTCTTAGGAAAGGCATGCGGGCCAGACAAGAGTTGACCCACCTTCGCATCCAGAATGACGAGGCGCGAAGTGGTGGAATTTCCCCCCTTAACGAGAGGCCCGGGGCAGGTCAGATTGATGCGAAATTGAAAGTTTCATATATTACGTATATATATAATTATATATATATATAATATTATACATAGAAAGGATCGACAATTCCTGGGATCCTGAAAGTTGCTAATCGGTAGGTAGGTCCGATTACCAAACATGTTCAAGTGACAAGGTTATCGAAAAACAAATGCATTTCGCAGTCATGAAACCGGCATGTCTTCCATATGACTATGATTTTGGTCTGGATGAGGAAAGTCAGCTGGATCCAGCTGGCACCGAGGTCAGAGACATGTTGAAGATCAAGGTCCATAGAGTGGACCGCAACAAGTCAGCATTGAGCCAGGTGAGGATCGAGACCTTTAAGGGCAGTCGATCTATCGAGAGTGGCGCAAAACCATGGAGGCCCAGCGGGCACTTTACCGGTTGGCTGAGCGATGCTCATCTCTCCACCACTGGTGAGGCCCGAGCTGTGGTGCCATGGCGCCCGGGCGGATGACAAAAAAACCGGCGGCAGCCAGGATGCTCGATGGCAGCATATACCTGGCCACTCTGAAGCGGCTGCGACAGGAGTACCTCAAGGAAGATGGTGAGACGGTCATCGGTGACAAGTCGTTTGCTCAAAGGATGTTGTATGCACTCGGCTATACCAACTGCTGAATGGTAGGTTGGATAGGAATGAGAACAAACAACATCAATGAAGGAGCATCGTGTGGTCCCAACAACAAACAGCCGACAGCCCCCCTTTTTTCATTGTTTATACCACCCACTAATGGTAATAGTGGGTATGGTTTAGAGGTTGAGGCTTCACATGACTTTTCTGGGCTACTGAGACACGCCAAGTTGGAGGATCGGGTTGCTGTGAAGCAACGAGCAGGAATACGACCTGAGAAAAATCGGTTGCACCCTCCGGTACTCAATCACGGCAATGGAAAATGTACCATTTATTGATTATGTTCCTACCAAAATGCAATTTATATCCATTTATAGATATTTATAGGCGATTCCAATTGCTACTTTTGATTACCGGAGGGTACCAAGAAAAGTGTGAGAAGTCCTCGATTTTCGGATGGGCCTTTTCTATTTTATGGTTGGAATGGGTGGTGTCATCCTACTCTAGGAAGTGCCTTATGAAGATCCATCACCATCTTTTATGCCTTGGCATCCTTGGAATTGTCGGATCATGAGGCCCCAACAGAAATTCCAGAAGTTCATTCAGGTCTTGACAGGTCCCATGCAAAGGTTTAAGAGGCATGAATCAACCATGGCTTCTGTACTTGTGCTATCTTGTGCGTTGAAAAATGCTAAGCATTTGGCTGCTGCCCAAAGCACATCCTGCCAAGAGCTGCTGGTTTCGAACATTTTTGCTCCATGCCTGGGATGATGACCATAGACTGCGAATATATAACTGGTTCTTGGGCTGGCGAATTGAAACCATAAACCACATATGTGCGCAGTCAAAGAAACACCTCTCTTGATATATTTTTGTCAATATTGTGAGCATTTTTGAAGCAGGAAACCCTTCAGTCTTGAAGGTCAAAACCCAGAGTTTCCACCAGAAATTTCTGGAGGACGAGCGTCGAAGACGTCGGCTCTTAGAAGATGAGGTGGGACGTCGACGTCGAGGGCCGCCACTGGAGATGGAAGAAGTGGGGGGGAACCAACGGAAGAACGTGGAGGGAAGATGATGGAAGATGTTCAAAAAAGTGCGGTAAAACATGTTAAAACCAAAAAGAATGAAACATGCAGAGAAAAACCCTGGGAGATATTGGAAACCACTGTGGAAATCTTGGACCACCAAGTAACATAGAACAATCCGGAGACAATTCGGGGACAATTCGTTGCGATGGCAGCTTTTTGTTGCGATCTTCTCTACAGGAGGAGATGCAAATCGAGGAGTTGAACCCTGAACCCATGTGCTGCACTCAGGGTCCCATGTTCACCGCTGGTTCGGGTCCCAGAGGTTCCATAGATATACGGCTTGGATTCGATTAGATTGTGGAACCTCTTCGGTTTATTAATATGGGTTAAATATGGGCTCCATAAATAGTAATATGGGTTTATTAATTCTACTGTAAAATCTTGTTAGTATTGAATTTACCCCGTATTCATAAACCAGAGGTGTGTTACCCGTGGGACAGTTAAAAATGATGAACCTGCAACATTGCACTTGGTTGAAAGATGTGCGTGTTTTTTTGCAATTTCACTGGCTAGACCTTAAACTTTAAACTTTCAACATGGAAGCCCAACATGATTACATCAAGTGGAAAGATGGGAAAACTCTCCGCCACAGACATTCTGAGTGCTTCTGCGTTTGATTTCAGCGAAGTAGACCTGCATACTTGTCCAATGATGGCAGCATCAGAACGTGGATCATCATCTCTATGCCTGGTTTTATCATGCTTTCTCCACGTGGTCATTTGATTTAGGATCACTTGAACCCAGATGTGCTCTGATGCAATCATCAGTGCAGCAAGGGTGTACCCAGTAGGTGGCTGCACTTGCAACCGGATGGTTCTTTGCATGTCTTCCTGTGAAGTCCATTTTGTTTACTCAATTCTCCATGTTTGGCGTGTGGAAAATCCCCAATATCAAGATTTCATTATGTGTTATATTCGAAATCGGTGCTATCTATTGAGTACAGTGGTGCATAATATCGAACACATCCCAGTATCCAGCCATTTATCATGTGCGATCATTGTCCATCCAAACAGGTGTAAACCCAACAATAACACCACTTTTTTTATGGTGATGGTTGATTCCTGGCTTCACCTATTTTTTTTCGCATTACACTGGCCCCTTGCTATCCTTTCCACACATCATATCCTTTATCCGGGCTCAAGTCACACCAGAGCTCCCCGCTGCAGAGGCCGGGAGCGAAGTGGATGGATGGCCTGCCCGCTAATACCAAAATGGGACGGGTCCTATTTAAGAGGTTTTGCCAAGAAAACTGGGAACCAGCATCAACCTTCACCAATGAAACTCGGGGATACTGGGGTGCGCGTTAAAAATCAACGTGGCGATCTGGAAAGTTTGCCATTTTGTTTGCATTAAACATTGTCATGGTAAGGGTCGAAACCTCAAGTGGCCAAACATGGTCCACGGGGTACACCCACCTCATCATTAGAAGTCATGTCGATGATTATCATCCATTGGTCCCTCTCCAGTGCATTCAGGTGGTAGAAGTTTTGTTGATGTTCTTTTGTCAACTTATGCCCCATCATCTCTGTTGATTGCTTCCATTTTAAGTGAACCTCACATGGAACATGTTTGGGGCCCATGCTCATGCAGGGTGTGATTTACAGGCGCCGATTTCGAAAGCGGCCTCTGGAGAATCATGATTGACTACAAGCATGGAGTTGCTGGGCGCATGGCACCATAGGCCGTGAAGTATGGCATATTACGCAGCAAAACATTAGTCGTGAGGATGTCACTAATGATCTGGATCCATATTTGGAAAAAATTGGCCAATCTTTCGCAAATAATTTGATGATTGATGAGGATGACATGCAATCATTCAACCACCTTCCGGTAATCAAACACGGCAACTGGAAATTCCCAATAAATGAAGGTTTTAATGGGAAACTCATCAACAGATGGTGGGTTTTCAACTGCCATGTTTGATTACCAGATCTTACCAGGGGGTCAGCTCCGTCCATTGTGAAGGTGGCCTCTCCAAGTCCCGTTGAATCCGTAGAACCAGCCCCCAACAGGCTCTACAGTAGATGTTTGTTTCTGTAGTCCAGTGCTACAGAGATATTCGCATATAATGTCAGCCCTGGATTTATAAACCCCTAGGTTGTTTAATTGGGAGGGTACCATTTATGTACCATAGTGTGACTATTTGGAGGGTACCATCTAATTGTCGTTGACATTATCTCCCATTCTGTCGTGGCCACTCTGATTTCGATCCCACATGTGCGGAGATGATCACATTACATGAGTCACATTACAAATGTCACAGCTCCTGGATTGGTACCAAACTAGGGTTGGTCATCATGCTTGGTGTTTGGGATAAAACAGTTTCATAGATGTTCCCAAACATGCTTAATCATGCTTTGATATTCATGATGTTAGTTTATTCAGTTCACCATCACTTTTGTAAGTTAAACTTAATATAGCAGTAGGTTAACTTTATAAATCCCCATGGATTCCCTATGGCTTGTTGCTTCACCATTTGGGGCTTCCCCGGTACCCCACACCGCCCCACACCTCGAGGTCTGGGGCATGGGCGTGCTGCTGAAGCGACGTGGATCTGTCATCCCAAAAGCATTGGTGTGGTCCCTGCCCTGCGCCATCATCACTGCTGCTCGGCGTCCTCACTCAATGGCTTCCAGGACCAAAATGGAGGTTCCACAGGATGGATGGATATGAATGTCTTATTTTCCGATTTCAATGGAGGGTCCATGATTAGCGGCCTATTTTCCAGGGGATTTCCCATTATGGCAGATTCAAGTTCCCTGACGCAACAAATGCAGCCAATCTTCACCCACCAGCTTGGCCGAGGTGCTGCTCCATCAATCCGTTGAGAGCGAGAAGGATCCAACATGGGTGCTGGGTGAAATGTTCTCAACAGCTCGTGCAAAAATCATCACCTGCAAATAGATGGAAACGTAAAGCCGAAAACGGTGGCGAAGCGACTTAGTCCAGTTTCCGATGGGATTCGGTCTCATACAGAACATGCAACATAATTTATATAAGCACACGCTGGTGAATGACTGGACACTGGACAAAACAGGCGACTTTTCAGCGCTTTTTTAAGGCGGAACATGACTCAAGCCCTGCGCTTCCAGGGGAATGACAGCTTGGAGATGGAGGGGATCATGACAATTTGGTCCAGCTTCACCTTTGTTTTGGGCCCCTTGGTGACACCAACTAGGCTAGGACTGGGATGATGAAACATGATGAAACTATGTGGAACTGTTGGCCATGGCAATGCAACATCGAACCAAAGGTTTCGTTTTTCTTGGCAGTCGCCAAGTGAGGAACTGACCAGAATCACAGATCGAAGTTGCTGTTTAGGCTCCTGAAAGTTGCTGTAGCTGGCAGGTTTGGATCTTCCCTTGGCACCTTGGGACAATGACTGCTGTGACTTCCTTGTAGCAAAACATCGCATTTTGGAAAACTCATCTATCCACCCTCAATTTTGGGGGGTATCCGGCTTCAAACAAACCCATATCATACCCCAAACTTAACCCAAGGAACACCACGACACCTGAGGTTTTCTGATCGTTTTCCGAAGCAACCAAGCCTATTCACGCTTCTGGGAGAGCGTCACCTTGTTTCAGCAGACCAGTGGCGTCTTGGCTGTAGAGTCCTCCAAGAGGGTTCTGCTTTACAGTGGTTAAACCTTGTGCATGAAATGGTGTTTGAACATCTGTATCAAGATGGGTACCCTTTGTTAATCTAAGATAGGTATGGAAAATCACTAGTTTTTGGAAAAAAAGATAGGTGAATCATCTATAAATGGGTTTTCCATGGCAATATTGAATTACCGGAGGGTAAATCATGTGATTTTAAGCGCCAAAAGAATTTTTGAGCAGTGGCGGGTCGATCACCTCACCGGGTACCCAACTGTCCGAAACTTGAGGTTTCAGCAGGGTTGGGATGGAAAATTCAAAGTTTACCATCTGGTTATGACTAAGAGTTTGCCATGGAAAGATCCACCATTTTTAATAGGTAAACCATCTATTTCTATGGGCCATTTTCCATGGCTATGTTAAATAACCAGAGGGTAACTCCTCCAACTATGTGACAGAAGTGACTGTTGTTTCCGACTTTTGAAGTGTCGCGGAGCCACCACGAGATGCCTATTGATGCGGGTCGTCACAGTGTTTTCCACCAGCCGCCCAAATGGAACACTGGGAGCAACCTCATTAATCATGTTAAATAGGACGGCACGATGCTTCCCTTTGCCAGATGCACAGAAACCTCTTCAAAAGAGATCAAGGGACTAAAAGGAATAAACAAGCTCAATGAATTTCAAACGGCACTGGATTTTTGTGGGCTTGCCGCTAATACCCATGAGTTCGGATTTCGCTTTTGAAAATTCATGTTGAACCAGAATGAACGATGATAAACCATCATGTAAATTCATTAAACCATCATTTGTTTCCATTTGTAAGCCTTGATTACTCCACCCATACCTACTCGTCCAACCCAATTCTGGTCGAGGGCTGTTAGGAACCAACATCAACCATCATCGACCACCATCAACCTTCACAATGAACAAGAACCCACCACCAACCATGGCTAAGCATCATCAACCGCCATTCATCATTACGCATATCTGTATAACCACAATCAATTCGTTAGCAACAACCATTAATCATAATCAGAATTGTCCGCCAGCCATCAACCAGGTGGTTCTATGATCAACTAACCACCAGGGTGATTAATCACCGCAATAATTATCATAATTGCCCTATGTTACCCTTTGGTAATCAAGCGTGGCAGTCAACAACGCCCGCCTCGTTTATATATGGATGTCTTTGATAGTTTTTTGATACTTATATAGGTGATTAGATGATTCTCCCATGAAAATATCTTCGCTTATAATGAAATTCAGATTGCCATCTTTGACCCCGGAGGGTATAGTTAATCCACTCACCATGACTACTTCATGGTGGTTTATGGCTGCCTCCAAGGTGAATGGACCAGCGCCCTCAGCAATTTGTTATCCTTCTGTCGCCTCGATGAGGAAGTCAACTTCGAGGCGATTCCGTGGAGTTTTGTCACCGGCGATGCTGGTGATGCTGGTGATGAACGACAGGGAATCATCCCCAAACAAACGGTTTAAGTCTGATTTTTGGAAGGAACACATGGCTTTAAAATGGCTTAAGTATGCGCTAATGATGCCTAGTTACTGGTTAAATGGAAATTGAATGCAAGAATATCTTATTTATGTAACATGCCCGCTACATCCTGATCTATGATAAGGGTATATGATGGTATATGTAGTTGTCGATTTGTTTAAATTTCAAGGCTGAATATATATATAACTTTTTAAATAGTCGATGATTAGGTGTAGTGTAATATATTGGATAAAAAGGATAGAGATTTCAACCCTAGGTTTGGGTCTGAAAGCACATGCCATACATTAGTTTACTACAGTTTACTAATATCCTTCAGCAATCAAAAGCCGCACTGAAAACTGAAAACTCACATAATCAGTGCGGCATCTAAAGCTAGATATTTGCTGGGGGATTTTCCATTTCGGTGTGGAATACCCAAGAGGAATAGGCGACCTGCAGTCTGCAGTAGCACAGATGTTCATTGCGAAATTGCCAGAAAAATGGTGGTTCAAACGAACACAAGATTGGAAAGTGGTTCCGCCATGTTCCGGTGTTTCGGACAACTACCTACTCGCGTGTTCTGAAAGACTTTATCAATTACATCCGACATCCCATAAAACATCCCAAAGTTTCAAGCGAGTAAGCCAGGCTGATACCATTTGATACCTTTCCAAATGTACATAAGATTACGTAGGCATGGGTAGTCAAGCCGTCAAAACATATCGGCGATGAACATCCTACCATAGACTATTCATCATCAAAAACGGCCTGTGATTGTTCCCCACGGCGAAGCACGATCACTCAACAGCAGGCTGCAACAGTTGGAACTGCGGCATTCACCAGCCATGATGACATGGGGTAATCTTGGCGAATTACTTCTTGGAAACTCACCAAGAGCCTGCCTCAGGTCTTGAAATTCCAGCAATATTTGTGCCTCGGACATTCCAATTTGTTTGTTGTGGAAGATCATCTCACTCGTCTCATTGGGTTTTTTGGTTGGTTGGCTGGCAGGTTGGTTTTTTGTTGGCTGCGAACGGGGAATACTTCGAAGCCCAACAACTCAGTAGCTTTTTTAGATCAGTCTGATGATTGATGATTTCAAGGGCTTGGTCAAGAAGCATCGGAGCGGCAACATGACGTTTCACTTTGTAAGTGCCAAGATTAGCCGAACAGTGCACGGATTTGAAAGCTGCTGCAGGACCCCCACGAGCACTAGCAGTTGAACCCTCCAAAAAACATGGAAGACAATTCTTTGCACTTGCACGTGTCATGACATTTGGGTCCAGCTGTTCGTTTTTTTTGAGACCAGATCTTTGGGTTCCGCTGGTAAAGGGGCTGACCTCATGAACAGCAGAAAATCATCCCAGGATTAAATTGCTGAGCCTTTTGCATTGCAGTGCCTTACAAACGACGCTGGGAGCTGCAAGATGGCTGGGATATCAAATTTCAAGTTGGTGGTTCAGTTTCACAAAATCTTCTCAATTCATCTCAATTATATAATATTATATATAATCTTATTCTCTCCACAAAACCAGTGTTTCAAGTGGGTATTGTTTGATCCGAAGAAGATTAGGGATTGGTGGTTTCAATGTCTTTTGATTTTCGTTATTGTACGGATGGTCCTCATAAGTTGACATTAGTTCTTTGATATTTTTAGTAGGTTGGCTCCACCCGCAGATCAAACAGATAGCCAAACGTATTTGGATGATGTACCCTTTGGTAACCAAACATGCCAAACATGGATATTTGGGATATTATTAGATTGATTTCAAGCACCAAAAAGGCCTGCAACTCTTGGCCTTTCAATTTACATCGAGTCTTCAGTCACAGTGCCGGGAGGTCGACACAACCACCTTGTCAATCATCAGGGTTAAAACATGGTTGCTGCTCCAATCTGTTTTTAATGGGACAATCAACTAGAAACAGGGGATTCCGGATGGTAAGATGGATTTTTTTTTGGTTCATCACATTCTTCGAAGGATGAACAGATCAGCGTTGCCCGGCTGCAGGATGTGTGAGCTGGATGATGATTCTTTAGAGATTCTGAGCCTCACAGGCGCCAATGACTGGTTCCATGGGACTTCTTTAATTTGCGGGGATCTTCTAAAAGGGGATCTAATAGATCTATATAGATCTAAGTTTTAAAAGTATATGGGCTATATCATTTGCAGGGTTCTTACCCTCTGGTAATTTGCTACATAGCTATTGAAAAGTGTTATTTACAGTTGATTTAACCATTCAAAATAGTGATTTTCCATAGTTATGTTAGTTTACCAGAGGGTAACACATCGTTAACAAGTTAGTGGGCCAAGGCCGCTGAATTGGCAACAAATCAGGCTTGGTAATCACTACAGTGTTACAGGTTGATGAATATCCAAGATCCCTCTCTGTAAGTGACCTCTTTTAGTGCTATAGATGCTGTGCCATCTAAGTCCATGCTGTATGTGCGGATAATATACATAGGCCTTACAGATAGGTAGTGCAAACAGCCTCTGATTTGGTGTATCTTCTCAGTTGCCAAGTGGCAATCTATAAAACAGCAACTTGCCACATTTTGAGGGTGACTGTAGCCACACTAGCTCAGCAGCAAACAAACTCGGCTGTGGAAAATGCAGGAGAAACCAATGGATTTTCATACCATGGGAACTACTGTAACATTGAATTAAGCATGTTTATTGAGGTATCGATCAATATCCCCTAATTGTGCTCGTTGATTATCCAATATATTGCCCCGTTAAACCCCAATGCTAGACCATAATTCGCGACCATCAAAACAGAATATATTTTTTTCTGAAACCATAATGGTTCCATTAAATATTAAACTGGCTCCCTTTCGCCCGGAATTCATTATTTATAGTCACAGTCTATTAAAGCCAGATTTCGTTCTTTCACAATCATAGTTCAACTTTTTAGGAGTTCATACAATCTACTCTTCAAATTATCCAAGAATGGAATCATGTGCTAAACAAACTTTAAAAAGATGTTCCCAATTTTGGTCAATTTTGCCAAACATGGATGATAAGTCCCCAAAGAGTGGCTTTATGGCCTCAGATTTAAAATGTTCATTCAACAAGTATCCCTTCATTTATCTCATTGTATATGTCCCACAGCAATCTCCTTGTTTTTTCCCCATTTAAACAATCATTATATCCCACTATTATCACATCATTATCCCAATCAGCAAATATCCCACTGTTCCACACCAGGCATTGAGGAGAAGAGTTTGAGGCATCTGAAAAACAGCCCGGATCGTGCTGAGACGGTGCTGCTGTGGATCGCCGCCGGGCAAAAAGGGCGGCTTTTTTGGCGAAAACCAGGGATTTTTCAGTTCAATAATGGGACAACTCTTGTTTTACAAAGAGAAATAAGGATTTGGTAGGGAAATTGATAGGGACATTCTTTGGATATGTTGAAAGAACATTGGAGTCCGTTTTTGATTGGCATGCTTTGGATTGGTGGAAGCGACCGCCGCTTATTGCCTGCCCTGGTAGCTTAGGAGAAGCTGATCATCGATGCCAACAACAGGATGGGGTGTATCAACTCAGTATGCAGCGACATGTCCTCACCAGTGATGGAAGAGTTCTGGACAAGTTCAGTTTCAATGCCCGAAATGAGGTTTGATGGCTTAAAAATTATTGGAAATGCTTCAGACTAGACGTTTGGCCGGGTTGCCATGGTAAGGAATTTGGTTAGTAACTTTGGTCTTTGATGCCAACTTTAGATTTATCATGTTGTTGTTAGGTGCTGCCGCAATCTGTATCACCAATAGCTCGTCTTGACGGTTTGACCTGGACCACCAAAAAAGGTGGTGCATCTGTGGTGAACTCTGCTTCACCAAAAACAGCGTGCTGTGGAGGAAAGCATGATGAACACTAATTACATCTACCCTCTGGTAATGACTAACAGTTTGCTATTGAAAATGGTCCATAGAAATAGTTGATTTACCTCTTGAAGATGGTGATTTTCCATAGCGAACTGTTAGTTTACCAGAGGGTAATTTTTGTATTTGTGATTCCTATATGCCCATCCTTTACATGTTCATTGTGGCACTCACAGGGTTGAATTCCCAGAGAAATTCATCGCATTTTTTCCCATCGACAACCTGGAGGCACATGGAGGCTTCATCTATATGTTCCCTTCAACCAATGCCCATCCCTGTTTGTTTCTGTTAATGTTTACCCTCTGTTTTTGGGGGGGAGGTTGCTGGGATGGTTCACTATTGGGTTTACCAAGTATCCCGCTACAATTACAATCCCAATTGCAATCCTCAAAGTTGTAGCCTCACGTATAAAAAGGCCCAATGATGTTATAGATCATAAGGCCGTAATGCTTAATATCCCCACATTATATTATATCACATTATAATCCCAAACGTACTCTCACATTTGTAGTTGCCAATTAGAATCCCATAGTTTAAGCCCGAATAGTATAGCAAACCCATTATATCACCATTATAACCCCATTAATCCCATTGTATATCAGCCCATATTTGTAGTCCTATATTCCTTTTACATATAATCCATATGTCAGCCATTTTACATATCCCATTAGATTAGATTTATATATATATATCGTTACAAATCCCATGAAGTAAATATCCCATTTTTGATCCCAATGATATCCCCATGTATTCACCTACCCACTGCGGGCAGGAATTTGTTCGAAGTACCAGCGCCCATCCTCTCGCGCGCCTTCCAGGAGTTATCTCAAGGCGTGGATGTCTCATGTCATCCATATACCCTGGGGTAAACGTTTACAAAGATGCGGTTAAATAAATCTTGAAATGGTGGATTTTCCGGATCTATGTTAGTTTGCAGGGGGGTACATCTATATATACATGTATATGTATATATGTATATATATATATATATATATGCATGTATGTATATATATATATATGCATGTATGTATATATGTGGTGAATAATGATGGTTACTGGGATATGTATCGAATATAGGTGAGGTGTCATAATGGTGCAAATTATAGAATGTGTCCCAAACATCATCTTTCCTGTTTGACTAATTAGATATATTTAACCAACAGTACAGTTCCACAACGTTAGGCAGTGACAGTATTGGATCTATGAACTTGGCGCATAGATTACTTATCTGCAGCCTGCAACAAAAAAAAGAACGTACCAATGATTTATTCTATATTTGGTAAGTAATCTATATAAACAAGATTGGTGTGTAACTTATATCCAAACAAAAAACTTACCCTGTTATTTTGGAGGGGCTTAACATTTCTTGGAATGGTGGATCGTAGTGTTCAACACCATTTCCGGCAGGACACTCACCCTGTTTTGTTGTTGCTTATCCATGTAGCCATTCAGTAGACCCTTCAAAATGCCATGTATATACCCTCTGGTAAACTAACATAGCTATTGAAAATGGTCATTTATAGTGTGTTACCTATTAAAAATGGTGATTTCCCATAGCTATGTTAGTTTACCAGAGGGTAATTCGATGTTCGGGACAAGAACTGGGGATGTTCATAACTACCAATCGATAAGAAACCAAGGTTCATGGCACCCACCGTACACGCAATACATAGCACACATCACCCCATTGTGCTTCCCCTGATCTTTTTCTATGGGCTCACTTTGTTGTGAATTTATCACTGGTGTATTCCCCGGCATAAATCAACCAGCACCTCAAATGTTTTATCAATCCACGTTTAACTTTGGTTCTTGAGATGAACCAGAGACCACGTTGCAGGAATGGTTGGTGTGAACGACGTCCGCAAGATTCGCATGGCCACTTTGGCATGGCGCTGCAGAAGCCAGTGCTGTTTTGAGCTTGGGAAGCGAAGAGTTTGAGACCTTTGGGGATTAAGTGTGATCATGTTGAGGATTGATTGGATGATTACTGGATGATACTGGGTAATAATCAATAATCGCCAGTATTCATGCGGAAAGTGATCTAGTAATTAACGGTGGATTTTCCAAATCTATGCTAGTTTAATTGGAAGATATTGGAAGGTAGGTCCTGTTCCTTTTTGTCAAAAGTTGTAAGCTAGATGACAACTGGGTGGATTGATCACCAGTTAGCTGCCTTGATGATCCCATTGAGCTGTAGGGCGCCGTGGCTTTCTCTGCTGAAAAAACATAAGTTTCAAAATATCACTTCTCGGATTTTAGATAAACGCATTTAAAAATCCTTGGTTCTGATGATCCCAGTCGGCTCTTGTGATTTTGGTGGCTTTCATCACTGTGTCAAGCACTTGCACTGATCATCGTGGCCGTCCGACTTCCGAGCGGTGTGGCCAGGTACCGTTTCCTTTTCCTTACTCCCAGCTCGTCCTGAACTTGGTCGGTTGTTGGGAGTTCATGGAACAAATCGAAGTTGTGAAGGAAGAAATCTGGCGCCGGTTGTTTCTGGTTGGTGGTTTCAAACATGGCTGGATTATTTTCCATTTCATATATATATATGGGATGTCATCCTTCCCATTGACTTTCATATTTTTCAAGATGGTTATTGCACCACCAACCAGGTTTTTTTGGGATCAATGCCATAGATGGTTTCCCATTTCCCAACCAGAAAAGGGGTCATAAACTGAAAATCACCACAGTTGTAGGGCTATGACGATGGCATTGGCTTCACCACATTATTTTTAGATTCGCGCGTGAGGATCGGCGACACGCCGTGTGGCCGTGAAACTTAGATCGGAAAACATCGGAACTGGCGCTGGCCAGAGATATTCAATCTAGGTAGACCTTGGTGTATTGTAGGTGGATGCATCGATTTTGGGCTAGAATCATGAAAGAAAACAGATATTGTCACACTGAAAATGGTGTCCTGAGGGCATAGTCATGCCTAAGTACAATGACTTCGAAGAAAACAAGGCGGTTTCCTAAAGTTGGGGGTACCCCCAAATCGTTCATGTTCAGAAAGGGTTTCCCATGGAATTTTATAAACCGTTATTTTTCAGCATCTGCTTTGGGGTAGCCATAGGAAACCTCGACATGTTGAGGTATTTGTCCCTGATGCTCGTTTGCCATTGGATGCTAACCCCAGTGATGGCGAGTCAACTGGTGGTCAAGCCATATTGGGCCACTTGACGGCCGGAACCGGGCAGCGGAACCGGGCGAAAAGGGAAACAGTCGGATTAGTTGATTAGTGATTATATAGATCTATGTATATAGTAGATTTGTTGGTGATCAGGTGTCTAGGCTAATAGTGTTTGGGTGATTATATATTATCTTGTATGCAAATGGCGTCTATATATGTCTATATGGCGTCAATTTCAGGAATCAACACACAGCAATGCAAGATCCATCCTATATCAGCTGAGGCCGGGGTCATTGTTTTTGTCGTTTCCACCTCCTTCTGGACCTTGTTCTACATCGCACAAGAGATCGATCAGCCTTTTGGGGAGGATGCCAACGATCTGCCCGTGCGAGAAATGCAGAAGGCCGCGATCCGGCGGTCCGACAGAGACGCGATGTTCGTCGTTCAGCAGTTGTAAAGACCAAAACGGGGAGGGATGGATTATGATGGACAAAATGGATCGAAACACTTCCTATATGATATCATATGGTATCTATATGGTATGATTGATGGTATCTATAAGTGAAATTTGAGCTGAGACATATAAATACCACATGATATCATCAGATATCACAAATCCTTATTTTCCCTTTTGTGGCTTGAACTTTTGCACATCCCAGAGGTTTCACATGTTTGTGCCCAATATCCAAACTTGCAGGATTTCAATGAGAAATTGGAATATTTCACGGATCCCTTGTCCTACACCTTGCCGGCCTTCAACCCGCGCAACATGGACCAGAAGAAGACGCAGGCACGGCATAGAGATGGAATGCTGAAGATTTCATGGTATACCAAAACACAGGTTTATTGATAGATGTGTTTGATTAATCTTGATTTGTTTCCCCGTGTGTATATTTCTATATGTACAATATATATATATATATATATATATTTATTTATTTATACATATATATATATATTTGTGTGCGTTTGGGCGGACATTTCACGTGGGATGAAGTTTATGTGATCAAATTGACGGGGCATTTTGGGCGTGGTCAGATGCCGCCCCCAATGGATCCTGGAACCAGGAAACTTTGACTCTTCCAGGATCTACACGGCCAAAGTTATCAAATATGCGTGTACATCTACACACATTCTTGTATATAATCTAATATATATATATATTTGTATGCACAGAATTTGCATCACAGATGTAGCCAAATGTAGCCATGCTATAGTGCACCCAGTATCTATTTTATGTACCATATATGTAGATATATACGTGCGCGTATATCCATTATTATATATGTATATACACACATATATAATATATATATATACATCATATATGCATGCTAAATTCTATATCATGATACCTTTATCCCACATATGCTGATCTATCTCATATATTTACATATAGTCATATAGTCATATATTGATTTTCCTTTATTTGTTTTTTAGTTTGTATACATCTAGGTTATATCACAAGTGCGTTGTTGTTTTCCCAAAAAAAAGCGTCGGAACTGTGCAATATCTTTTTATATATATATATAAGAGAACAAATTGTTGCGTTATAATCTATACATCTATCTATCCCACTTTTCGATACTGTTTGTTGATTTCCTACTCGGGTGCCCAGGTCATGGACTCCAGCTTCACCTTCAGAGCCTTGGGACAGACGGGACGATGGCCCTCGGGATCCGGGAAATCACCATTTTTTGGATATGGAGAAAATATGGAATTGGAATATATACAATGTGAGGCCCCCGTTCGATAGCGTTCAGTTGGTGAACATAACTCCAATGTCACTATGGTTTATGGTACGCAAATGACGAACTAGTTACTGGGGCGAATCTAAACCAACTAACATAACTGGGGGGCCTCACATTGTTGGAACATCTCCGTAGAACTGATGATTCTGATCCTGATAGAAGATAGGAACATTGTCTCTGGATGTCGATTATGTTTATCGGAAAATCAGGTAAGATGGATGGTTTCCAGTGCTTGGTTCGACTTTTGAAAATAGGTAGGTCCGGGGCTTGGCGGGTGCACAGTGTCCTTTTTCACGCCATTTGGGGGAATATTACCAAATATATCCAAAAATATGTAGGCCTTACCACTGGGTGCCCCGAGTTGTTTGATTTTTGTTGAGTCACAACCAGTTTGCTGGTGAACAGTGGCTCATTTTGGGGGCCTCTCACCCTTGATCATGGCCCTTGCCATTTCGACATGTAGCATCTAAACATAGGGCACTCAAAAAAAATCAGAGTAAGAAATCATCCTGTTCCCTTCAAAGTGTCAGTTGGGGATATACACAGGCAAGCCCATTTCCCCGAGCCATTTTTTGCGGTATCGTTGAGACACGTTGGAGATCCAGGTGGCATCACCAACTCTACGATTTGGGAAACCCAGAACCGATTTGGCATGTCCTTTGCTTTAAAGTCACAATCTGGTTGGTGGTTTGGAACATTTTTTATTTTTCCATTCAGTTGGGAATAATCATCCGATCATCCCAACTGACGAACTCATATTTTTCAGAGGGGTAGGTCAACCACCAACCAGCAATTGTTGGATAACTATGGGCTTCCCATTTTTTAAGAAGGCTCCATAGCTCCATAGTTCTCCATAGTGACTCAGTAACCGCCTTGGTGGCGAACAGCTTTCCATGACGGCAGATCTGCGAAGGTCAAGGCGTTGTTTGTTCCACTGGTTTATTTCTGAGATGCCGGAAAAACATGAGAAAATCAGTGGAACAAACAACTGATATGCATTGTTTTTTCAATGTCCCACAAAATCTTAACTTTCTCGCAGGTCAAGACGGTCAAGATATCAAAAAAAATGGATCCCAGCGTTGCAGCACCGAGACCGTGACAGTATTGGCTCCCGCACTCACAGCGATTTGGGCAGACTAGAGGAGGCTGGCAGATGTTGAGCTCTGACTGATGCAGCTTGATGGAGATCCAACCATTCCCTCAGGTGACAGAGCCCCCAAAAATGAATTTTCAAGATTCGCCGTTATAAAAGTGGTTGCTGGTGGTTGAATGGCCCAAAGAATATCCACGGATTAATTCGTATCAAGCCCAAACATTGTGAGGTCGTCATGGTTCGAGACGCTATCCCGTGATATCCCCATAAAATGAAAGGTGCCATTCTCCCAGCATTCTTGCTGATAAAATCACATGTTTTGCCATTTGTACTGTCCAATAGAGATTAATTCTGAATTATCATAATCCAATATACTTCATAGTTCCATAGTTATTATTCAAATCAGAATGATACAATTGACCATTAGAAGAGCTTCTCGGATCCCCACATACCCGGATTGTACCATTCAAACTCTTGACACCGAAGAATCTTTGGGATAGTCTTAGCCGTGGCCAGGAAGTTGATGAGTTCTCAACATTAACCAACATGAACCACATTCAACGGCAAGAAATGTGTGATTTTCCATTGCCAGGTAGCCATGGGTCAAGGTAGACCAGGTAGAACCAGGGAGCCATGGGTTCGAGGATGCCCCGCCACGCTTTCAGGGCAAAGTGACCTCCAGTTGTGAATCTTCAGATCCCAGTGACAGCGCGGTGCTCACCGCAGGTGGGGGACTGGCGTCCCGGTCTCGTTTTCGAGACGAAAAAAGACAAAACTGGAGTGAAATCAAGAGAAGTCATGACTTTTGCAAGACAAAATGCAGATGAAGCAACGAAAAATACGGAAACGTAGAGATTTTGCCCAGGAAAACTGGCGATTTGTTCGCAACACAGCAGAGATTTGAGGCGGCTTCACTTGCGGGGTAAAGGCGCATGAGCCCCTCAACTTGGAGGACGAACGTGCTCGTACGAATGTTTGGAAAGATATGGAGGTTTCCCAAAATAGGGGTACCAGGTACCTCCAAATCATCCATATTTTCCATAGGGTGGTCCATTACAGACCATCCAGCTATTGGGGTACCCTGTTTATATGGAAACCCCCAGATGAAGCATGATGGATCCCATGGAATCCATGATGGCTTAAATTGTTCATCAGTGAAAAGGGGATGTGTTTTAGCCAGGGCAAAAAAGACATCCGAAGCCGGCAAAGAAGAAGGAACTGCGCATTTGACCCACATGTCATCAGAGTTCATGAGTTGATCAGCAATCACTGGGGTGCAACCATGTTCAACCCGTGTTAAAAAAGGATCTAAGGATCTACCCAAATACGGATGATGCCACTGAGAAGCATTGACATGCCGGGCCGATATCTCTCGCGTTTCAACATCCATATTCTGAAGGAGATCCAAGTGAAGTGAAGAAGAAGATGATGATGATGATGATGATGATGATGTCTCTCGCAGTTTTCCACAAAACATGTGAGTCTATCAACATATGAGGCACCCTGTGAACATGTGGCTTTCACCAAAGAAAATCTATCAAAAAATAGGCGACCAAAAATTCTATGGTGTGAATCAACATTTTTTTTTAAAAAATAGGTCATCCAGTCATACAGTACATCATGGTACACCCCATTTTGTGGGTTTGCCAACCCATCGAGTTGTCGTGTGCGCCGTTGAACTCCACCTGTGTGTGTGTTTTGCCATTTCAGGGTTCTCCAAAAATCCAGCAGAAAAAAACACAGAGTTCATCATAACTTTCCCACTGCCTTCCGCTAAGCAACCGTGGCTAGCTGGGAGATCTATAACACGTATAACATGTCATTTAAATGGTGAAAATCTGTGAAAATCATCGAACTACAGGATGTTCCATTGCTATCTTTGATTACCAGAGGGAGGACCCGACTGGTGGGAGGAGCTGAGACATCTCATCGAGGGACTCCAAGCACCATCGGAGTCTCGTCAAGCCGAGTAGTGTTGGCAGACATTGAAACGGCCAGGTTTTGTGTCTCATTCATTCAATATATTGTGAATGATGGAAGAAATCCTGCACCACCTTGGACGGTTGAAACATGCTGAAACCCAATAATTACATAATGGAACCTGGTGCAGTCTCTCGCAACCATCCACGGAATATATCACCTGGTGCAGAATTTCGCAACCATCCACAGTAGGTCCATTTGTCTTTGTAGACTCAGGAAGTGAGTTTGCTATGGCGAGAGCTGGCACCTTGGCATACCTTGGTGCCTGGAGAGTGGAGATATAGTGTTGCCATTAAGCATCAAATATGGGTATATATTGGGTCTAGAACCAATATCAACCACTGAAACTGCTGATTTCAGAAAAAAAAAGTGTACTTTTCGCACTTTCAACCGTGGAAATTGGATGATGGTCCCCAAGTGCCGTGCCATTAGGTGGCCATAATTCCTCAAACAGTGTGTCCACACTGAGGGGTCTCTTACAGTAGGGAGCCTCTCTTTGCCTACTCGGCATGGCTTTGCAAAACTGTCCGATTTGGGGCATGCTTAATTTTGACACTGGAATCATTGAAGATGTGGGCTATGGGAAGAAGAGGAAAGCGGCCTCATGGCCCCGGAAATGATGGTCAGTGTTGTGGAAGACAGTAAATCAAAAATAGGAAGTACTTCTCAATCATTCAGGTGCACAATCAAGCTCAGTGGGGGTGATAGATCTTTTGGAGACGACTTATTTGAATCCAGATACTCCTGGGATGAGTGCCTCGGCAACAAACCATTGAAACGCGTGTAAAATCCTCAAGTCCTCATTTGTTTCATACCCTCCCATATCCACCCACGGGATTGCATGATGTTGGTATATCCCCCATTTGCAGGATTCTTGACAGAAGATGTTTGTGCTTCATATTTTCCAGGCTTCATAACCCTGTTCTCCGAATTTCTGATTTTTTGAGTTGCTCTTGTTGCTTCTTTTTGACATGATGTCGTCCGACCCCTTCCATTCGGAATACTATACTATCCAATGGTTGAGCGGGAGCTACTGAGCTAGGGGTCATATCGTTTCCCTATTACATGGGGGGCCAAGGAGTTACTTAGAGCTTCCCAAACAAATGTATCCCTACTGCGGTGGTTTGGAGGGTCACGGCTTAGGAGGGTTGAAACTTAAGACGCAACAGAACACACATGCCGCCACCCTTGTATAGGAATTTTATTCCCACTCTCCCCCGAGAATGGCGTCGTACATATGTATGGAGAGTAATGGATAGATAGAGAGTATAGATACACATAGACCTAAATATAAAGATTGACATATACAGATCGATTTGGGAATTTATAGCAATAATTGAAACAAGTAGCAATCTGAAGATATATCATCCCTAGATGCATGTTAGACCAATTTATATATAATTAGATATATAGATATATTTGCGCGCGCAGGCCATTGTTTGCAGACTTAAATCACGCTCTTTTCATTTTTGTTTTAGATTCCATTGGAGCATCATCCCACGCAAATGATTGCTTAGTAACCATAATTCATAAGTCATAATTGGTGAGTAGCCATTTGATCATAAGCCATTCACGTAACATGATGATCAAATAGCTACTAACCAGAGCCATTGATGGTAGGATGATCCTCAGAGGCGCCTTCCAATCCATAGGAATTTCCAAAATAAGTTGAAACCTTCCAAGATGGGAACACCAAAACTAGACGACGGATGGCCCGAGAGCGTAGAGGAGCAGGGTCTTCTCTTGTTAGTATGGAGATGCAATTTTAGAAACGGTATATGAAAGCTGTGTTATAGGCAGTCGAGAAGAGGAGCATCAAGACAAAATAGTGAGAAGTGCAAGACAATAGTTTGCATCGCAAACACTTTTACACTGACGCTTTTACACACAAAGCTTTTACACACAGAAGCTTTTACAGACAGAAGCTTTTACACACAGAAGGTTTTACATACAAACACTTTTACACACAGACGCTTTTACACACAAACGCTTTGACACACAGACGCTTTTACACACAGACCCTTTTACACACAGACGCCTTTACACACAGACACTTTTACACACA
>Ga0126342_10000276_pt1 | contig 48996 bp, 36 predicted proteins | sample Cyp1metagenome_FD_92528 | JGI IMG/M metagenome (GOLD analysis project Ga0126342, IMG submission 92528) | Coral microbial communities from Lord Howe Island, Old Settlement Bay, Australia - Cyphastrea 1 metagenome | ecosystem: Host-associated > Invertebrates > Cnidaria > Coral ...
ACGTACGTACGTACGTACATACATTCATACATTCATACATTCATACATTCATACATTCATACATTCATACATTCATACATTCATACATTCATACATTCATACATTCATACATACATACATACACACACACATATATATATACACACATACAGACATACAGACATACAGACATACAGACATACCATTGCATTGCATTGCATTGCATTGCATTACATTACATTACATTACATAGACAATTATGGATTACATATAAAATATATTATATATCACATAGACTAAAAAAATCACTGTATATATATAAATAAATAAATGCACATGTTGCTTTGCCATTATATCTCTAAATCGTGGACTCCCATCGGCACTGGATACCAGGCCGAAAGCGAACGCCGTTCCCACTGCGCCAGCTGCGCCAGCTGCGCCAGCTGCGCCAACGCCGCCTGCCGTTCCGGTAGCCCCTGCGGTGGCGCCGCCGTTGAACCTGTGTCAGGCGAACGGGGCACATCTCAACCCATTAGATGAAGGGAACTTGGAAAACCCATGAAAAGATGACTGTGGAACTTCTCTAAAGCGCATCATCTCAAACCAAAATCATCAGTCAGATGCGGATATCTCCCACCAAGTTTCTATCAAAACAGAAATCCACCCCAGATGCCATGGGTTTTTTCCCGTTTGACAATCCAGGCGATCGCTAATCCACCACTAGTCTATCCGGCCATCTCTTCGGCAACTTGGCTGTGAGAGCCGTGGGTTGGCCCGTACCTCAAAAATCCCAGGGGTTTACCATCGTTTTCCGACTAAAGTGGCTGGTTTGGGGATATACCGTGATACTCGTATACGCTAGTTTCAGACTCAGACACAAAAATTTGTCACCTAAAAACCACCTGGTGACGGCTGGGATTCTGAACATCCTGTGCAATTGCCACCGTCAGAGATCCAAGACTGGTGTCCCCAGAATCCCCGAAGGTTCCCGGCATCTACGACATGTATGGTTGTGGTGGCTGCCACTACTACACGCCCATGGCAGGCGGCGACTCGGTGGAATCCGGTGAATGAACCTTCGGACCTTCATCCTCCCTAATGTGGGTAAAACATGGTAAAACTGTAAAACAATAATACACCACCCATTTGGGAATGGTTTATACCACCTATAAAGATGGTGATTTCGGGGATGGTTTATGGCATTGTCTTACCCACATTAGTTCCTTCAGAAAATCCCGATGAAACGTCACTGTGCAGGCCTCGCACCCATCACGGCTTCGCCATGGCCCTTGTATCAGCCCCAGCTCACCCACGCGGCGCTCTTGCTGCAGCAGTGGCAGCTGCAGCAACAGGCGGCGGCGCAACAGGTGCGCGATCGTGTTAATCCTCAAGTAGATAGAAGATGGGATTTCAAACATATTCCCATTTTAGTGTGTTCTTGATTTTTATATATTCTAATCCAAGATGACCACATCTTTAAATATATGGTATCATATGTGAGAGTACAGAATCGATATGTATCTAATTTATTCAATTTTCAAAAAGGATTCTTGGATCCCTAAGTTAGGGATGCCAGTAATTCACCTGCCATTTGTTTTCTCTTCAATTTCCATTTGGCTGACCGCACGCCGAGAGGCAGTCTTGAACACCATGGCACCGCCGGCGCGCGTTTGGGACGTGCGGCTCGGTCGATGGATTGCCCATATCGAAAAAATGGCAGCAAAAAAAATGGTGGCAACTGGAAAATCGGTGAAAATCGTTGAAATCAAAAGGTCAAGACATGTCAAGACCATATTTGACATGACAAAAACAACTTTTTATCCACCTTGGGACCAAATTTGTTAAGGGCAACAGTCCGGTTGTCTAATCAGGCGATCCGAGTCTCTACTTGTACCAAGGTTTGCGAGGTTCCAGCTTTTGGTTGTTAAAAACCATTAAATACGATAAAAAAACAATGTTTTTCCAAAGATGTTCCCTCAGGTCAACTTAACCCCCAAGCATCACTTGCAGATAGCAGGCATCACTTGTCAAACCCCTCGCAGACTGCTGCACATTCAACATCGCCCAGGCGTTCATTGGAAACACCAAACCCAATGACTGCTCCTGTGTCCTGGCTGAGTTTCTGCCTTTTGACCTATCTGAAAATTAATACGTAAGAGCTGACCATGCAAGAGCCCCAAAAAATTGGAGACTTGAAGAGCAAATGACCCATGGCCATGCCATGGCCCATTATTTGATTGGTGCCTCCGGAGCTGTCTTGTTTTTATAGTCCAGGCACTAGTCGATCCAACCATTAGGTGACGAGCTGTAGGCCCTCCATCTGGTGAACGAACCTCGAACCGAAGTCTGATGAATCCCCAAGCCTTGGACAAATCCGTCATCATCAGGTTTTGTTGCTTTAAATATCGTTAAATCCTATTTTGGCCAGCTCGAATCCCATTTTTGCTGGTAAAATCAACATTCTGGAACACATCCATTTGGTTACTGGTGAAAACCATGGTGATTTCTCAAAATTCTTCATGGTGAAATCGACGGTTCATATCCATGTGTGCCATCCCACTGAGGTGATCGAGATGGAGCCCAAGCAGGCAAAAAGATGGGATGATATGGGTAGTTGTATATTTATACTATATATAGGGGGGTTTCCTAAAGTAGGGGTACCCCATAACCATGGGCTGAAACGTACTAAAAGGGTCTAATGACTTGGATGATTTCGGGGTACCCCTATTCTAGGAAACCACCATGTATGTAGAAGTGTACATTTCTAGATGATTTTTAGAGCTTTTATATTGATTATAACTACATTTACATATATGTATTTAATAAACATATGTATATACATGATGAATTTACATAGATGTGAGTATCTTGTCAGACAGAGAGATGAATATACGATCCTTCAGATCATGCAAACTGAGGTTTTCCATTTTTGTTATTAAAGGTTTGTAGAATCCTCCCAAATGGTGATTACGTAACACAACATGACATTAATGTGGGTATAACAATAATAAAACATCCCCCGAATCACCATAAATAGGTGGTGTAAACCATTCCCAAACGGGTGGTTTATTGTTGTTCTTTTTTTTTTTACCACATTACTTTACATTGTACTGATATCATACTGCACTACATCAATCACCAGACATCCCAAGATTTTTCAAGGCTCACTATTTTCTCAAGCCACGGGAGGACATTGGAGCCATTTTAGCGCAAGCTGAAAAGTGGGAACCTGAACGGCACGATGTACATCGCAAGAGGAACGGCACGCGGCGACAGCGCTTGTGGGTCACTTGGGCCATGATTGTGATGTCGCTGCCATGATTGTCTGGTGATGTGTCACATTCTGAAGATTGGGATGTCTGCTGAACTTTTTTTTGTTGCTTGGAAGAGCCATGATATTGTTCACCAGAAATTGAGACGGGGATTGCAGGTTGAGCAATCATGGTAAAATCACCAGTGATCTTGGTAGTCTCTAGGCTACCCATTTGGTGGTCCGAATTTGGCACCTCCAATTTGTTGGATCCATACCCATCAACTAGAGCGGATGGTGAGCCAAAATCACCGATTGGGGAGTGATGGCTTCAGAACTTATCCATGTAGGACGTGACTTTCCCCATCATCAGGCTGAGGTTTGCAGTAAGGACACCAGTTGATACTGACAAACAGAGGTTGTACAGTTTCAGACTTCCGCATGGTCTAGATTGTGTTCACCCACAGAATTTCGCATAGGATCTGCACTTCCGAATCCAGTTTTTGAGGTTCTCTCTGAGCTAATAATATTATGAACCCTGAGCTGAGGATTTCCGAGTTTCGGAATGTTTTGGAGTATTCCATGTTTGTTTCAGATGGATCTGAGCTTGCCCAGATCATCCCGGATCACTCCTTCAGAGGTTCATATCTACCTGCACATGCGGATTCAGGGCAAAAGCCTTGACAAATATGGCTTGCCCAGATTCTTCGACCTGGTCCCAGCTTTGATTGGAAGATTGGGTCAGGGACCCCAGCGATGAAACCCAGGATGGTGAAACCCAGGACCCCCAAATCATAGTATATCAATGTATATCATAGCGTATCATAGTATATCATAGTATATCATAGTACATCATAGTATTTCATAGTATATCATAGTGTATCATAGTGTATCATAGTGTATCATAGTGTATCATAGTATATCATAGTATATCATAGTATATCACAGTATATCACAGTGTATCAGAGTGTATCATAGCGTATCATAGTGTATCATAGTTTATTCGTGTACAATAGTATATCATAGTATATCATAGTATATCATAATATGTCATAGTATATCATAGTATACCATGTATATCATAGTATATCATAGTATATCATAGTATAGTATAACATAGCATAGTACAGTATAGTATAGGTATAGTATAGGTATAGTATAGGTATAGTATAGGTATAGTATAGGTATAGTATAGGTATAGTATAGGTATAGTATAGGTATAGTATAGTATAGTATAGTAGAGTAGAGTAGAGTATAGTAGAGTGTAGTAGAGTATAGTATAGTTATAATATCATAATATATCATATGTAAACATCTAAAAGTGCTCGTACAGTTCCAAGCAACGTCACGAAACATGACTGGCATTGCCCGGGTGCACCAGGGGGGCAAAGCCAGTGGATGGTAATCAGATGGGGTTCTAAAATGGGCATCCCCAATAGCTGGATGGTTTATCATGGAAAATCCGAAAATCAAATGGATGATATCTGGGGGTACCCCAACTTTTGAAACCTCCATATAGTCCATATATATATATACAATCCAGCTGGAAGTTCATGGTCATCACGGGACTTTTTCCCTTCCAACACCACGATGGTCCACGCGCAGCCCCAAATCATAACCCCCGCTACCCCTCCAACCCTGGAACTGAGATAAAAGCGGTTCATTTGGTGTACACGTGCATGTCTAGATTCACACCAATTGATGCGACATGGCATGAGCTTGTCTCACAGAACGATATGACCCAAGAGCATTCACTGCAAGTCACTGCTGCTCCTCGCGGGTCATCAGGTTGCCACACAAACAAAATTCACGAAGAGACCGGTGCCAAAATCAGGATCCGAGGACAAGGAAGCAGCTTGGCAGGGCTCAAAACCTCATGATGGGTCTCCAAAAATAAAGTAAAGCACAACTCTCAGCGTTGAAAATTCTCAGTGGATGATGTGCATGGCTCGAAGAACGGAGTCGCATCGGCGGCTGCAAGGGTCGAATGTTGCTTTTGTATTATATGATTTTGTTCGAAGAAATCCAAGATGATCCAAGAGTCGCCATGTTTTTTTTTGTACCCCTGACATTTGGAGATCATCTCAGGTGGTCATAAGGAAATCGAAGGTGAATACGAGGCCCCAGTACCTTTGATGGTCGCTGGGCAGATACAAAGGGCCACAATAGGCCACATTGGGGGGGCGAGAGAATCTGCTGGAAATCATGACTTGATGTGGTTGGCATGTTCAATTCAGAAAGGCGCACTTCCAAAATTTGACACTTGAATCTGAAAATAGGCATTTCATGGCATTTCCAAGCAGTGTTTTTTGTCCAAATCCACTTTTGGGGGAGGTCAGTGCAATAGCTTTCAGTGTTTTCGGGGAGATATGAGCCATCGCAAGGGCTAGGAAACATGTACGGGGCGGACATCAATTTTCAGAAATTATACATTACAACTATGGGATAGTTAAGCGATGAGACCTTCCCATATAGCGATAAGCCCCTTTGAAGGTTATGTCATACCTTTGCACATACATCGTTTTCCTTTAAGCAACACCACCAAAATTTGCCATACATCATTTTGTGAAAACCTGTGATAAGCGATGGGACCTTCCCAAATTTGGTTGATGTCCTTCCTTTTGGTGAACCTTGAGTTTTCGAGGTTTTGAACTGCGATAAAACGATCCATGTGGGGAGGGGGGAATGTGCCTGAAACGATCAGTATATTTGCGCATTCCCATTATTTTTTGTAAATGTGTGCCATTTTTGATCCGTTTCTTTCTTATGCCTGGAACAGTCCCACTTTTCGGACTAGTTCCTCACGCTGAACGCTTGATGTTCTCCAGCGCAGCTACAGGTGGCTATCAGCACCGACCATGAAGATCCAATCTGGTTTCTTGGCTCTGCTTACTAGCAACTTGTATCACTCTTTACGGGAAGCCCCGTTCCTTGATCAACCAGAGTACATTAATCCTAGGTTGACATGAACGTGATATACTCACTAATAAAACCATTTTGTTGCAATCTTTAATCCAACCACTAGTAAAACCTATACGTAGTATATAGGTATGGTTTATGATTATTGGGGTTAGGCTTAACACATGGTTTGGGAAGCCTGCATCGACGGAAGATCCATGCAAAGATTGAAAGTTCAGCAGATGAGATGGATATATAGCTGGGTATGGGTCAAAATAATTCCAGATCAACCATAACTACTATCATTATACAGACTCTATCATTATTCATATAAATTCATATTAATTGATGAATAATAATGATGATATAATTAAAATATATCTATGTTACAATACTGTATATATATAACATAATAACAATGATAATAATTTTACTAACAACGAGCATTATAATGATAATGATAGTACATAAAACAATAATAATGATGATAATAACAATAATTGATAATATATATATATAACAATAATAACAATAATATATATTTATATATAAGTAGAATAACAATAACAATAACAACAATAATATTATATGAATAATATTATAAGAACAATAAGTTATATATATAATTATTCTAATACAACTAATAAGAATAGTAATAATACTGTAGTAATAATAATGATGATATATAAGTAACAATAATAATAACAATAACAACAGCAATAAGAATATTGTATACATTTGTATCTTTGGGACGTTCAGCTCGAAACCATCAGCTCCGCGGGAGGTTTCGAAAGGCCGTGGAAAAGATGTTGAAAAAAGGTGCTCCAACATTTATCACATATGCTCCAACATCACGTTTATATATAGAATAAGTGATATATATATTATATGTGATAAATATAATATGTGATGTATATAATTATATATATGTATATATATATATATATACATATGAATGCTATGATCCCTCCCCAAGGCCCACCTTTTCAGATGGTCAGCCTTCCCTCTTTTGGGAATTGGCAGTTTCTTGAATCAAGGGAAATACCTCCTCTCTTAAAAGGACTATTGTACTCTTTTCATCTCTTTTCTTCACTTTTCAATCCAATGTTTTCGTCATGCTATATAAAGGGAATAGTCCATGAGGTATATCGCACATTCTTAAAGGAATAGCATACCCTTTCAAAAGGATTACTGCATACATAGTAGGATCCTGCTTTGAATCTATGCAATGTGCCGTTGCCCTGAAAGGATGCGTGAACTTTTTCCAAACAAAATGTGTATCCTTTTAAAGTATGTATATGTTGCAGACACTTGAACCACATGCTGTCACATGCTCTTCAAGGAAGACAAATTTATTTTCAAAAAAGGTACTGCATAGGCAAAAGATTCTGTCTGGATATTCTTGCAATAGGTCTGCCCTTCTTTGAAAGTGATACTGCACTCTGTTGAAATATAAGCTGCACGCTGTGAAAGTTGGAATATTGTTGCAATGGAATGGTCTACCTCTGGCCAAAATAATGTTTGCGCCTGTTGACAATTTGTTCAAAAACAATCGTGCACTCCTTTAAACATATTCTGCACTCTTTGAACATGGTGAAACTGAGCTCTATAGATGACTTTCATTAATTTTCCAATTAACACCTCCATTTATAGGGGATCTCCATGGATCTCCTATTTCCATTCATATATATTCATATGATTATCCAAAGCTATGCCCCTTTTATGCGTTTCCCAGGGATCGTCCCTGTAGACTTTGTGTGCCATCTCACCTGGATCTAGATATGTGGCATCACTTGGGTTGCGTACCACTTCCAAGAGGTTACTTATATATACTTATATGTAACATACTCGTATGTATAACATTATCTCTACATATTTATGTATGTAATAAATATACATGTACAGATGTATACATGCATCATATGTATATCACCCACTTCTATTTGGCCTCCCTGTCCTCCCTGTCAGACAAGTTCGAGCCCTTCCTTCGCAGCGAAAACATCGAATTTGATGGGCCGCGCTTTTCGATGGGGCTGGTGGAGAAGCACATTGCAGAGGCGGCGAAGTGGCGAAATTGCCTGTGGGCCATAGTTTTTGCTTTGGCGCAGTGTCCCAAACTTGGACTTTTGTGGATTTTTGTGGTCTTTAGCATTTCGAGACCATTTTATCAGGATTTTACCAGGGATTTATCAGAATTAACCTGCCAGATCAGGCAACAACCCTTCTGAGGGATATGGAGCAGGGTTTTGCAAACAGTGACAGCCTTTAAACTACCCGTCCCAAGACCCAAGGGTTGATTCATCGGATGTTTAAAAATGGTCGATATCACGTATATCACTGATACTGTCCGAGGGTCAGAGGGGAGGTGCAAATAGATTATGAACATTATGTACTTGTGCAATTATACAGTTGTGTATATAATATAAGTAGTAACTAGGTGCAGGCATTTCTTGCGCGCGCCCTTGGATCGGAAGCAGTTGGAAGCAAGCTTTGGAGGGCTCTATGTTGTTGATCTAAAATGCTTTTTGAACGTTTGTGAAAGCTGAAAGGTTCTGCTGTAAAATCGGACTAAGCAACATCGGCCACATTGCCTCAACCTGGGCCTGACGTTGGCCCAACATAGGAGAAGCATATGATCCAATTCGACTAGCACTGGCTGAACATAGCCCAACAATCCAACAAGGGCTCAACTTAGGCTTGACCTTTCTTTTCGCACGTTTCTTTTGGGTGGGTTGATACAGTATTGCATGGAACGCTTTAGTGGCCATATTGCAAGCAAAAGGGCTGTGTTGAAAACTAGAAACATACCCGATTTTGGTCATAGTCACGCATGAGATGCCCTGCCCAATTTTTGAGGCTTTTATGTCGATTCTTTTAAGCTTCCCATCAAACATACAGCCAAATGGGGGGTGTTCCTATTCTGCAAGGTCCTCAAGGTCCAAAACTATGCTTGTATTTGGGTCTTTGGAGAGCCTAAGCATGTCCAAACCAAGCTGCCAGGTAAGGCCCAACATGGCCCAACATAGCCCCAACCTGTGCCCAACATTGCCCAACATTGCCACAAGATCGGCCACGTCGCCTCAACGCGAACCTCACCTGGTCCCAACACAGAAGCGCGAATCCCACAAGCCAGAGCAAACAAAACACATCCAGTGGGGGCGGTTCGCTGCAAAGCGACCAGAATATGTAATTAGATATATATTATAATATATTATATTATATATATACATATATATATACAAAGGTTTTGGCTGGACAGCAAGGGCGCCCACACGCTTCTCGCGTTCCACCCTCAATCTTAGGGGGCTCCGTTCCCATTTGCCCCCGGGCCATAGTGTTTGGCCTTGCGGCACGGCTTTTTACCTGAACTGGCACTGCCCTGGGTATTCAGCTGTTGCGCTTTCTGTGCTCTGCTTGAGCTTAGGCCACTCAAGCACCACCATCTTCACTGCCGTGGTCCCAGCCACGTTAAACCGCCTGGGGGCCTTGCGATTACATCATCTCACGAGGTGAACTTTGTCTACTTGAACGGCCACAAGGGGGTTCTGGCTATTTCATGGGCATTGTCTTCATCCACTTTTTCATTTTCTTGGCGTTTGTCTTCCTTGGGAAATTTGTGAACCATTACTCCATCGCAGAGGAGAAGAACAAGGCGGCAAAGGGCTTCAGCCAGGTTCTGGTGGCACTGTCACAGGAAAGGGATCTACAAGCTAAGTCGTCAACGCCTTGCTTCAATTGTCACAATCCTCCAGCACCATCACTCCAAGGACGAGAAGTTCTTGAACTACGTCAAAACCAACATGGCGGAGTACAAGGAACCATGGAGATGTGGCTACTGTATGAGGCTCAACAAGATGAATGCTTTGAGATGTGGAAAATGCGACACCATATGGCATCAATGTTTGGATGCATCCTACGTCCATGGCGCCAAGTCCAAGAAGGAGACGTGGACCTATGCCAGCTGGGATGCAGGAGAACAGACATGGCCATCGGAACGAAAGGCATCCAAATCGCCGCGCAAGACCAGAAGAGGATCTACACCGAGAGCAAGTCGACGCAAAGTCAAAGAAGATCTGGTACCACCCTTGGACCCTCCTTGGAGTACCAAGCAGCAGCCTGTTGCCCCGTCGACGTCATCAGCGACAGGGAATGCAGAGAATGCAGCAGCTGCACAACAGCTGCAGACGCTGGTCAACAAGTTGCAGACCAACGAGCAACCGCTCTCCCCGCAGGAGATTCAGCAGATCATTGCGGAAACAACGAACAAGCCAGTGACATCAAAAAGCATGCATCAGGCAGTTCGGAAAGTGGATCAGGCCAGAGACAAGCTCAAGGCGGCGACTGCGGCTCGAAGAAAGTTGCACACGTCTTGGCTGAACTATGTGGAGGAGAGCATCAAAAGATGGCAGTCATTTGCGGAGGACTTCGCGAAGAAGGATGCAGCCTTGGACAAGGAGGTCAACGCTGCACGAGATTGCCTTCAAGAAGCACGAAGTCATCTCGACGAGGTGAAAGAGATCCACTCCAAGATGGATGCCGATGTTCTGGGTACGGAAGTCATCTCGGATGGCGAAATGGAGGACGACACCATGAAGGAGAACACTGCAGAGGCAATACAGAAAAGTATTCACACTGTGGTGGACAACCTGGAGCAGCTGAACGTCCGTCCAGTAGAAGAAGCATCAGAAGAGATCCCAGCGGCCAAAAAGCCCAGAACAGAAGATGGTGGGCGAGGCTCGCGTGCGCTCTCGCCTTTCCCCGGGCCGGGCAAATAGACTTTGCAGAGGTTTGCCCAAGGCCGTTGAGACCGCTATGTTTCCATGATCAGACACTCATCTGGAACCATAGCTTTGTGGATGACGAAGATTTTGTCACTCCTTGGGAGGCTAGCATCGACGCTGTTGACCTTGCTCACGAAGTTGGGACTGGCGACATGCGTTCGAACTACACCCTTGTTGAGTGCGTGAAGAACCCTTTGAAACACAAGGTGAAGTTTCACTCCAGAGTAGACCTCTATGTGGGTGCAGAGGAAGACTCTGACATGGTACATTGGACGCACAGTGTTGGAGTTCCGCACCAACAAGCTTATGTCCTATGTCCTCAACCTCATTTTTCAGCTCACTTCATTTCACCAGGTCCTGCATTGGATCGCATGGATGAGACGGATGCATTTTCACTCCTTGCTGCTCAAGCTGCAACAGGAGGAATGAACATTGAATTGCCCTGTGAAGGGCCAACTGATGCCGTCATCAACAACCGAGATGCTGCGAGAGATCTTGATGACATTTCCCCAGTATCTTCAGTTTCGTCGCCGGCACAGTCTACAAGCTCTGAACCTGAACTAGTTGGTCCTGATGACTGGTACGCTACGTTGGTTTTCACCATTGAAGGTGGACCTGGCACTTTGTGGCTCAACTGGAATGACTATATGGACATGCACCAGAAAGTAGCCAGAGCGCTTCGTGTTGGACCTGAGGATCTTTTCAACTTGCACATTGTGGAGACACCACCACAAGATGTTGACAGAGCCCATACAGGGGTTGTCATTGCGAATCGAAGAGGTGACCTCCAGACAGGATCCACAGAGTGCTTTGTCCTCCTGGATGTGGAGTTTCATTCAGCAGTTCTGCTTGCCATGCCAGAAGTTGTACGTCGTGCACAGTTGATTCCTGATGTCATCAGTAGAGAGCAACTCCTTCGTGGTCTGGGGCTCCATCCTTTCTGTAGGAAAGCAGAGAATAGGTGCTTGATTTGGGTCAATGATGAATTGATCTCATTTGGAACCCTACGTGTACACCTTCGTGATGGTGATTACGTGAGGATCGCAATTCCTCCTGGTGGACCAAGCATAGACCACATAGACACAAGGTGCCTGGCAACGGCTTTTCACCAGGGAATGAGCACTGAAGATATCTCTATGAGGCACACACTGTATCGACTTGGATGGCACGACGACCTCATTGGACCGCCACATGTGCCTCGCAATAGAGGTTTTCATGGCCAACATGATGATGATGGCGTCCTTTTTCTTCAAATACACAAAATTCAAGTACCAGCTTTGGAAGCACCAGCATTTCTCTATGCAGAAGAACCCAAAGAACGCTTGCCTGAAGAACCGCCGTATCGATGTGGAAGCCCTGATCCCATTCAAACAGCGGCACCAGGCACTTTCCAAGGCATTGAAGCAGAACCAGCGGTTATCCAAGAGCTCTACATGCATTGGTTAGCGCATCTTGCTGGACAAGAGGCAGTACAAGGTGGCGATGACCCAATTTTGCATGTGGATTCATGGTACTTAGACATGCCACGTTTTCTTCATTGTGATCAGCATCGACCAGTTGCTCTACAGCAAAACTTTGCCGTGTGGTTTCAAGCTTTTGCTGATGCATGGATCGATGTTCTTGATCCAATGTGGCCCATTGACTTGCACGTTGTGAGACCTACGCCCCCTGCCACGGCCACACAACGAACCCGTAGGTTGCAGGTCATTGTTGTGCAAAGGCTTCCACATGATGGCGTGGCGAACCTGTTCACCATTATCCGGACAGGTCCGAATGAACAACCTGTTCGACATACAGCTAGATTTGCGCCCAGGCAAGTCACGAAACCGCAAGTCATTGGTTTTGCTGGTGTTGCGAACGATTGCTACCCTGAGCTCTCATCTCTGCAGTGCATGGTATGGCATGGAGATTTTCAAATTGCAGGCCAGATTGCGTTGCGCAACAGAAATGGTGTAGGCTTTGTGATTATCATTGAGAGACTCCCTCATCTCCATCCAGAAGCCCATGACCACTGGGGTAGTTCTGTCTGGGAAGAGGATGAAGAAGGCAGCCTACTGCAGATCAGTAGTCTGAAGCAAACAATCTACCTTGATGATCTCATCCCTGCAACCACGGCAGTGAGACTATTGGACTGCACTGACAACAAATGCCTTCCCAATCCGCTGGAAGTACCATTGCCGGGCACAGCAGATCAAGTACGCATTGAACTGACTGCGTGGGGACACCAATGCAGAGTCTTCCCATGCTATGAACGCAATGTGATGCTATGTATTGACTCAGAATGTGAAGAACCCACTGACATGATTCATTATTTCTTCTGCCATGATGATATTCATGATCAAGATGGATGCTTTCTTCACAGCGCGAAATCGGAACTTCAACAAGGAGAACTCATGACATTCCTATGCTCGTTGGGATATGCCAGAGCAGTCATTCTTGATGTCCTCTGGCTATGCCCGAACTGGTTCAAGGTCAATTTTCATCATAGTGAACCACAGCTTGCACCTTCGCAACCTCCTGTGCGGACAAGAACACCATGGTTGAGCACTTTTGGCCACCAGCGCACACAGCATAGACTGGTTGAATGCACTGACAGGGAGCCACTTCAAGCCAATTGTTCTCTTACCACAGCGTTTGATGCCAAGGACCTGCACACACTTTTCAGTTCTGGGATCGACATGCTTTGCACTGATTTCAGCCCCATCGATCTCACACCGGAACTACAAGAGCAGCTTGCACGTTGGCCCATTAGACCACTACAACAAACACAGGACCTTGATGCATATGATCGCCTTCTCATCTTTACAGATGGGTCGTCCATGCCAAGCATGCGACGAATGGTGCCTGAACGTGCGGATGATCTTGGTCACCCTGACACATGGGCCATGATTGTCATTGGAGAAGTGTTCGATCAACAGGCGCCCACGGGCACGAACCTCACCATTCTTGGTTGGACGGCGCATCCCGTGAGATGGGATCCTGATGGATCTGCCTTCACCGGTATCAGCAGAATCGGTTCAGATATGGCAGAGCGAGATGGTCTAATTGGTGCAGCAATGTGGCGCTTATCTTGCAACCACGCCATCCCCACGGTGGTGTGTACTGACTCAATGTTGAGTGCGGGCCAGGCTAGTGGAGAGACAGGTACGGCGCATCTGGACCAGTCGTTTTGTCTCATGAGAGCGTTGTACCAGGCCCTTGACTTGGCGTTGCCCAATGGCGACTTCTTGGTTCACCACGTGAGAGCACACGCGGGAGAACTTTTCAACGAGATAGTCGACGTAGCGGCCAAGCAGGAAGCCCTCCGTTCTTTCAACTTGCCACGACAAAGACTTGACATGCGTGTGTGGCGTGACAAACTCTTGCAGATTTGGACACTTTTTGGTCAGAAATGTGGTTTGCCGTCCTGGCAGGATGGAGGCTTTGATGTCTCTGCGCCGAATCTTCCGCAGAGCAACAACGAGCACATCTCTGAAGATGCAGCCACTGAGCATGCTGGTTTTGGCCATGACATTGTGGACTTCACCTGCAGCTTTGCTTCTGCTAATGTGCAATCACTTTATCGTGGGCCTTGTGGACATGCTGGCAAATTGCGTTTCCTTCAACAGCAGATGCGCTATTTTCAGCTCAACTTCCTTGCTGTACAGGAAGCGCGCTCTGAGCAGGCTTTGACCAGTCATGACAAAATCCTTCGTATTAGCACAGGTCACTGCAATGGGCAATATGGCATTGAGCTTTGGGTCGATTTACTGCGCCCCTTCTGTCTCCTTGGCAGTGCCCACAAACCATGTGTTTTTCGCAAAGAGCATTTTGTTGTTGTCCACTGTGATCCCCAACGCCTTCTAGTGCATTGTTTGGCTGAGCAACTGGACCTTTGGATTTTTTGTGGCCACGCACCCCATGGGGGACATGTAGCACAAGATCGACATGATTGGTGGCAAACAACGCAAAACATCCTGGACCAGCACGTCACCAACAGACATTTGATACTCTTGCTTGATGCCAATGCAGCACCAGGAGAACGAGACGACATTGTCGTCTTCTCGGACGGCTTTCAAACATCGGTCAACACCCCTGACTTCAGGGAGCTCTTGACTGCCTGAGAACTCTACTTACCTGCCACAAGTAGAGTCCACACTGGCACCAATGCCACTTGGCTCAGCCTTGATGGAGAGACCGAGCATTGTATTGACCACATTGCCATACCATTATGCTGGTGGAGTGCATGCACACACTCACAGACGCTTCTTGACTTTGACCTGGCGAACACTCATGATGATCATAGAGCAGTTGCCGTGCAATTACAATGGAGAGAAGTGATCATGTTGCAGCCATCTACCAGCAATGGTCGTGCCTCTGCCAAGCCGTGCAAATATGTAGCCACGACGACACACAATGAGGCCATCAAGAGCATTCCTGTCCATGCTTGGAATGATGATGTCGAAGTGCAAGCAACAAGCCTCACGACTCACCTCCGAGAGGTCTTAGAGAAAGCTCAACAGCCCATCAAAGAAGGCCCGAAAAAGCCCTATATTGATGATGTGACATGGAAAATCCGTGCAGAGAAGATTGCCGTTCGCAAGCGACTTCAAACCACCAAATGGCACTTGCAGCGACAAGCTCTACTACGGTGCTTCTATGCATGGCGGAATGATCACTTGATTGTGAATGAAGCAACATTTGACTCCAGCAGTAGGTACATCACCACGCTGATCTGCCACAGAGTTCACATCTTTGCAGCCTACAAAGTTGTCTGCCGGCAACTTCGTAAAGTGCTTGTCACGGCAAAGGGCCGAGCGCTCAAGTGCACCATGGATGCCATCGGTGAAGACACACCAGCTTCAGCCGTCCTTACGCAATTGAGGGCATTTGTTGGACCAAGCAACCCCAAGAAGTTCAAGCATAAGCCGCTGCCCATGATTCGCACAGCTGAGGATCAAATTTGTGTGACACCGCAAGACATCACGGATGCTTGGGTCACGTTCTTTCAAACAATGGAATGTGGTCAGAGGATGTCCCGAGATGACCTCAGAGCTTTGTGGATTCAAGAGTTGAGGGCTTTCCGCCATGACAAGTTCCAGATAGCACTTGTGGACCTTCCCAGTCTGACTGACCTTGAGATGGCACTACGTCGAGTACCGCGTGGACGTTCCTGTGGTCCTGACGGTCTTCCAGGTGAAGTTTGCCATCACCATGCAGCTGCAGTTGCTAGGCATCTGTATCCCCAATTGCTCAAGATGCTCTTGCACGGACAGGAGCACCTGGGATTCAAGGGTGGGCGCCTCACGCCAGCCTACAAAGGCCGTGGACCCACTGATCGGTGCACTTCGTACCGGTCTTTGCTTGTGAGCAATCACTTGGGCAAAGCTTTGCACAGGACGATCAGAGAGCATCATTCTCAGCTCTTTCATCGTTTCCTACAGCTGCAACAAACAGGAGGCAGAAAGCACGTGCCCGTCCAACTTGCGCAACATCAGCTGAGAACTTTTGTTCGGGCAGCAAGACGTGACTGCCAGTCAACAGGTATTCTGTATTTAGACCTGACCGAAGCATTTTATCGGGTGCTGAGAGAAATGCCAATGGGAGGCGAAATTCCGGACCACGTGATTGCACACGTAGCCAGCCGAATGAAGCTCCCCGCTGACTCTTTGCACCGGCTCTACGACATGTTGGCCCAACCGTGTGCTCTGACACAAGCGGGCATGTCAGACATTGATCGCAGAGCTATCCAAGCCATACATACCAGTACCCATTTTTGGGTCCAAGGACAGCAAGATGTCTCAAGGACGGCCATGGGAACCCGCCCTGGGGACTCCATGGCGGATTGGATTTTTGCGTTTGCTTGGAGCACAGTCCTGGACAAGGTTGAGAGTTTCATGCGAGAAAGACATATGCTCCAAGTTCTTCCAGCACATGAATGTCTCCCGATGTTTGGACGTGCAGCAACAATTGATGCAACATTTCCATTTATTGGGCCCAACTGGATGGACGACCTTGCCCTGTGTGTGCAATCGACTTCATCGGCACAACTTGTCTCTGATATGGGAGCGGTGGCAGGCTTCCTTCTCGACACATGCAAGGAACATTGCCTTACCCCCAATTTAGCTGCGGGGAAAACGGAAGTTCAACTGTCGTTTAGAGGCAAGCACTCCCGACAGTACAAGAAAGATTTCTATGGCCCCAATGCGGCACCGACCTTGACGGTCTTGGGAGAAGACGAACAACATCACATCAGAATTGTCCGCTCTTATCGTCATCTTGGAGGAATTGCTCATCACACAGGAGAGCAAGCCACCGAGCTGACCCAGAAAGCAGCGATAGGGCATCAAGCCCTGAATCAACACAGGAAAATTCTTTTTCAGAACAAACAGCTGCCGTTGAGCAAACGCACTGAACTCTTTACCATGCTTGTCTTGTCGAAATGTTTATATGGGGCAGAGTCTTGGGTTCTCAGCAACAAGAAGATGGAGAAGCGCTTCAGCACTCTCATCATGAACCTGTATAAAAGACTTGCATGCGTTCGTATCGACACCCATCACACTGACGAGGACATCCTGGTCATGGTTCAGTTGCCCAGTCCATGTGAGCTGCTCCGGAGAGCGAGATTGAGATATTTCACCACACTGGTGCATTCTGGATTGCCCGACCTTTGGGCGCTCTTGGCGAGAGATACAGATTGGATACAGTTGTTGGAAAATGACATGGTATGGATGTGGCGACAACTCCAGTTTTCATCCTCGTTGCCGGATCCCAGGGAGCACTATGAACAATGGTTGTATCTCATCCAGACCTCTCCGGGGTACTGGAAACGACTCATTCGACGAGCGTGTCTGCATGGAGTTTTGCAAAGACAGAGGTTGCACCAAGTTTGTGAGCTTCATCGACGAGTTCTACCACGTCTCTGGTCACTAGTGCAAAGAGAAGGGAGGCATGCGCAGATAGCTGACACTCCTGAAGCAGCTGGCTTCGGCTGCATGCTTTGCAAGAAGACATGCAAGAACGCTGCGGGAGAAGCTGCACATATGTGCAAAACTCATGGCGTTGTCTCCAAGTTGCGCTTCCTCTATGACCACCCCACTTGTGGTGCATGCCTTAAGCATTTTCACACCATGGAGAAGCTCAAGGCGCATTTGTACTACAACAGGGCATGCCGGTCCATGTTGCAGAGTCGGGCTCATCGCTGCACACCGACACCTGGCACTGGATCGCAGTGTGATCGTCAACGAGTGACTGAGCACGACCGCATGCTCCCGCCATTGCAGGGACAAGGCCCAGCTGAATGTCCAGTGCGAGCTCGCCAGGAGCTTGATGTGGATGGTGACTGGCATCAGTTTTTAGTGGATTCACTTTGTGATGCTGACACTGTTTCGATGTTTCGGGCTGGTATATATGTGCGCTTGGAGACCCACGCAATTTCATGGACTTTGTTGAGGCGCACATTGCACTTCTTCAAGGAGACCCTTGCAGAAGAGGACACGGTCTTGCTTGGCTTTGACTTCAATGAGGTAAAGAATGTCATCGAGACCCTGAGCAGGTCTGAGCACTGGGACTTCTTACAAGAGAGTCAGAGTCGAGACCATCGCCCGACACTGGAGGCCTTGGAGCAAGAATGCAGAGAGATCACAGAGCACATTGAAGAGCAACAACCTGAAAGTGTGCCTCGTGTCTTCGGTAAGCATCGAGTGATGCTGCACGCGTTCTCAGGTCGTCGACGCGCTGGAGATGTACAATTTTACTTGGACCAGTTAGCTAAGCAGCAATCCGAGTATATCTTGCACATTGTTTCCATGGACATCATAGTCGACAAGGTGAAAGGCAACGCCATGAACTTTGACACTTGGGACTTCTGGATCAATCCAGTGCGACAGCGACATGTCATTGCATTTCTTGCTGGCCCTCCGTGCGAGACGTGGTCGTGCGCTCGGGGGGTTACCACGCAGAAGGGAGAAGACAGAAGCCAGCCGAGGGTGATCAGAGTTTTGGAACACATGTGGGGCATTCCCAGTGCACGCATCAAGGAGCTCATGCAGCTGTTTACGGGCAACACTCTTCTGGGCTTTGCTTTGGTGATTTTTCTGGAGATTTGCCTCATCGATGGGTATGCCATCCTCGAACACCCAGCGGAACCTCTCAGTGATCCGCAGGCAGCTTCGATTTGGAAACTACCACTAGTAGGCGCAATTTTGGCTTTTCCAAATGTACAGAAAATTCGATTTTCTCAGGGACTTTTGGGCGCCTTTGCCCCTAAGCCCACCAATTTGATGACAGCCAATCTTCCGCATCTCATCTTAGATTTGCATGCATGCAGAGTCCGTACAGAGATTCCGCATACTGCTGCAATTGGAAAGAATTCAGACGGTAGCTGGAAAACAACTACCCTTAAGGAGTATCCGCCGGCGTTGTGCAGAAGCATGGCGATCTCCTTGGCTCGGGCACTTAGCCAAACTAAGGTAGATCCGAGTGCACCTGAACCATCCGAAGCTCTGCTTCACCAATTTACTGCCATGGATGTAAAGACGTACGGCAGTGTGATTGGAGCTGATTTTGCTGGAGGATGAAGTTTTTCAGGTGCCGAACTCAGAGAGACATGCCAGGCCGCAGCGCAGAGCTTCCATGGGCCGAGGGAAAAAATATATATACATATTGTAACATATTGTAACTATCTAATTGTGTATACAGTACATCCATGCATCCATCTATGCACATTGCATCGTATCACAGACTCCTCGAGTCTCCATGTCTTCGAGGCTATGGGCCGCCGCCCGTTGATGGATCAGTTTCCACAGACCGGAGCTTGGCATCCTCCAATGGAGAAGATGTGAGAAACACAGGTGCCCCTGGCAGAACTGAGGGCAGCTTAGGCTCTCTCAACTTGAAGTCATTGAAGTTTAAGAGCCTCAAGAATTGGGGAGGGATCCGTTGAGAGTTGGACTGCAACATGGCTTTGTTTGAAAACAAGAAACATCCGCACATTTGATATTTTATCAGCATTGTTCCTTAGCAAATGGCCGGTTTGGCAGTCAAGTAGAGTCCATCGACCTGGATGATGGTTTTTTGTGAGTTTCCCCATCTTTGGCACCCAAATGCCAACAATTTTGAAATGGGAATATCTCAAGATCATTATGTAGCTCCAAAAGGATAAAACGATACGGTCAAATGCAAGAAGTCTGAAATTTTGCGGGTTCACTGGTACCCCATTTTATGCGGCCATAGCCAAACAGTTGAACAAACCACATGGCGCACGCACATCACATTGGCTGATCACCTCCAAACTATGACTAGCTCGAAGATGAGTAGTTCCTGCCTGCTACTCAAACAAGGCAATGGAGCGTAGATTTGTTGCATTTTGTAGGCAAATCATGTGCGATGCAATTTCCATAGCCAGGTGGCCAGGTGGGTTTGCGATCCGTCAGGTGCACGTCAGTGCCTGGAATATCTCTCTGAGGAGCTTTGAAATTGGACGTGTCAATGGCATTTTTTCGGGGTCAGCAGACGCTGGACATTTCGATGGCAGGGGGGACAACAATCCTGATTAATTAATGATTAATGTTTGACAGCAACCAAATCAGCCTAGTTTGAACACCTAAGTGACCTAACCCCTTGTACTTATACTTGCTGGTTACAAGGAAATTCCATTGAATTCTGCTGAGTTGGTTGTGCAATTTGTCATGGATTTGGATTGAATGCGCAGGCTTGGGAGGTGACTTGTTGCTCTTTTGCAATGATCTTCAAGCAGGGCGCGTCTCTTTCTGTGTTTCTGTCTAGAAGATGTCCTGCGACTGCAAGCCTTGCTGATGAATTCACTGTCATAGGCTGCATGTTGTGCAGCCGAGACAAACATTAGATGAATCGCTGGCCTCTGGGCCTTGTTTTGGAAAATCACGGAAGGTCAACCACTTGGGAATATCTCCTCTCCGTGAAATCTAACAATGCTTGAGCATTAAATGGCCATATCCATTTGGATGAAATATACATATATATATATATATATGTACACAGTATGTAAGATATTACACATGCATAAATATAGATAAATATGTACCTATATATTTACCATATATATATATGCGGATGTATATACAAAGAGAGTCGTAAAGTCATCTTTGCAGACGCGCTATTCGATTTTAATGTCACCATTGTTCTGGTGATTGTGGAGGTAAAAAAGGGTTCAAGAGTTGAAGGCCAGAACCCAATATTGTATGGGTCAAAATGTTGTACCCGCACCTTGGTCCCTATACTAAAGATACTAAAGACGACCAACAAGATGTCATTCCTTGGCGTTGAAATGTTGGGCCATATGGATGTAGCTGGGGCATTCAAGGCAAGCACTCATGTTGAAACAACGAATTCTTCCAAAAAGAGGCCTCGATGGAATCAAGCTGATCAACGCTACTCATTACTAGTTGGGCAGCGAGTTGGGTTTCGTCAAAGGAAAGTTCCAGCCCGGCCCTTCTGTCAGTCCCAGCTGACAACAGCTGACATTCAGTCCTGGACAGTGGGGTCAGCTGGATCTCCCCTTAGACCTCACCCACAACTTGTCGTTGGTCAATTCTTTCAGGCATGGTCAGCCTGGGCCGAGCTGAGCATGAACTCCCAAGTGGAGCCTCAACACGAATAGACTAAAGCAGCCGATAGATCCTTTGAACATGTTTCAACATGATATAGTTGGAGGTATTTTTGAAGCCAAAGAACACTTACACAGTATTTACCATGTGATTATATACTGTATATATCTGTATATTATATATAGAGTGTACTCACAGGACCTGAAGTTCTATTTGCTCCCTGTCACAGTGATTGGAATCTGCCAAGGGAGAATTGCCACTTGCAGCAATGCACGATAAACCAACTTACTTAGCAGCATTTGAGATTTCCATTCTACTCGTACATAAAATATGCATATCATTCATGTATTTTGTCTTGAGCAAGGAACTTGATTGTGTTGATTTTGAGATGTGGTGCCACATTTGTATAAGAAGAGGATCGGAAAACGCGATGATCTTGTTCTGTCAGAGGTGTGGTGCAAGTGATGATCAACTTCACTGCTACCGTGGCAGTAGTTTCCATATATAATTATATACTGGGAACTGTATATATATATAGAGAGACAGAGAGAGTTGGCAGCATGTTGGGTGACAAGTCTTCACCCAAGAACACAGTAAATCAACCAATAGATCTCTATGTATATAATTATCTATATGTCTATATGTATCTCGATGACAAGTCTTCACCCAAGAACATAGTACAGCAAGCATTGGATTTCTTGATCTCTATATGAGTCTATATGTTTCATTGTTGGTATACTCGAAACTGTTCCACATATTCAATGTCGCTCTGCCTTTCCCGGGGCCATGACCTCGACGAATTTAAGCGCATTGCCAGCGCGCCAAGCATGGATCTCTTGGGATCGGTGCATGGATCTCTGGGGCCATTGAGACCCAAGGACCACATAGGGCCACAGGGCACCACAGCAACAAAAGCAACCTCAGAGATCTTGGCTCCAGCCATGTTTTTTGTGCTGCTGGGGGACCCAGAATTGGGTTCTCCCTGGCACACCGCAAAGTGTGGAGAGCCCGCTGAATGACGTTTGCGGCTCCCAACTCGAATTATAAGAGTTGCGAACACAGACTGGCAGCTTGTTCTGTGTTTCGTCGGCTGGAATCCCGGTTGTTTGGGAGGCAGTGAATTCTGAGGAAGATTGAGCACGCAATCTTGGTGCAGCATGAGAAGGGGTTTACTGAGAAGAGGTTCACTGAGAAGCTTGGATGATTTTCAAACCAAAATTGCAGCTGCACCCCCAGAAAGTGGCATTTTGAGGTTTCATCTTACTTTTCAGTTGGGTTGGGTACAGCAAGGTCCAGAGTCGCCTCCAAACACCCAAACGGCATCTCTGAATCAGTCGCCATATTGGCAGCTAGTACACCCTAATGAGGGTTTACTTGTACAGCTCGGTGTGTCGATCATGACTCCACAGTGAAAAGGCCGCTTAACTGAGAAGATTTGGCTGAATGATCCCTGGGAAACCTGTTAAGCCAGGATTTTAAAATCATTGGTGTATTTTGGTGGTGGGTACCATTTTCGTATTATCTCTTTGGGGACTCCCCTGGAAAATAAATTGGTGTGTATTAATTCGGGGTTGGCGCTGACGCCATTATTTGTGGATGTAATGACTCATAAGTGCATTATTCAGTCAAAGCTCTTTGGGCTGTTGGTCAAACGGAACAGACATCACCAATTTTGCGTTTCTTGCTCAGATCTCTAGTATAAAATCATGTTATTGTGGTTATGTAATGCTAAGTCCCCCAGGCTGTCTTGGCTTGAGCCCCTCACTGTTGGTTGGTGAAGTGTGATGACCGTGATGATTACCCCCTTCAGGGTTTTCAAACATCTTGCATCCATCCGCTGGAAGTCATTCCGCCAAATATACACATATGGGCTCCTTTTAGCCTTCAGCTACTATTTCCAGTTGGGCTTGCTTTTGATATCTTTTCGTATCTTTGGTATCTTTTCTGTCTCAAAAGTTTGAAGGCCCGGAATATGTTCAAGTGGAACATTTCAGCTCCCCAGAGATACTGTATAATTTCAACAGCCCAGAGATCACAAACCACATCGGTTAACCCAACAGTGGCGTGATATTGAATATATATATATACATACATATGTATTTACATATATAAATACATATATGTATATATACACACATAAATAGATAGATAGATAGATAGATAGATAGATAGATAGATAGATAGATAGATAGATAGATGATTGATAGATAGATAGATAGATAGATAGACAGACAGATAGATAGGTAGGTAGGTAGATAGATAGAAAGATAGATATATAAATATATTTACGCATATATATATGCACATACATATACATGTCTATATACATGTCTATACATATATTTCCTTTTTTACATTGTTACAGAAATAGATCTATTTATATATACAAATACTATTCACATATATATATATATATATTTGCTTACATATATATATATATATTTGCTTACATATATATATAATTATATATATATGCAAATTATATACATATATGTACATACTTCCATGTCTTTACATATAGACATATATACAGACACATATATATATATATATACGCATTCATTTATCTATTTACATATATACATATATACATATATACATATGTACATATATACATATATACATATATACGTATATACATATATACATATATACATATATACATATATACGTATATACATACATACATACATGCATGCATGCATGCATGCATGCATACATACATACATACATACATACATACATACATACATATTTATTTTACATATATACTTAAATATTTATATATACACACACATAATATACACCCTGAAAATGATCACTTTCGTGGTGAAATCAATGATGAATACTGCCACGTCAAGGCGCAAGAGGACTTGGCGGAGCTGATCTTACAAGGTACGCCAGGCGTCACGGAACGGTGGTTGGGAAGGATGGGTCGCAAGGGCATCCCGATCCCAAATGATTAATAGTGATCAATAGTGGTTATATAATAGTGGTTAATAGTGGTTAATAGTGGTTAAATGATCCCAAATGATTAAACATATTGAATATGAATCAATTGGTCATAGGTAAACACCTTCCGGTCATCAGCCAGATGGCCAGCTGAGAAATTCCCCTTCATGAATTGATTACCCAAGGGGAGTTCCCATTGATGGCCAGAAAAAAATCCTGAAGAGAAGATCCTATTCATGACGAATTTTTCGTGTGTGAATTGCCATGACCTTTACTATTTCACATAACATGGGTATCCATGGGTTAGAGGGATTTTTTTGTGAAAGGTGGATTTCTGTGGAATCAGTTCTAGCAACCTTCAGCCATGAACGTTTTGGGTCAGACATGATCAAACCCAGAAAGTATTTGATGCTTTCCTAGAGTTGTACCAATTAGGCAATTTTTGGTAACCAAGTTCGAGTCATGCCATTCGATGGTTGAAAACTGAAGTGCAGATTTTTGGGAGGTTGTACTGCTGAATTCAATTGGCCTAGAAGGTTGTTCTCAATGTAATCAATATCTCTCAATATCCCTATTTCAGTTGTGCAATGACATAGACAGAGAAACGGCCCTGACGATTTGGTCAACAAATTGCTGATAGGAACCTCCAAATCCCATGGTTTAAAACCTTGTGTTCTATAAATGGCAATATTTGGGTGTGGTAAACCCACAAGTTTTGGAGAAACATAGTTCAACCTCAAACTGGGGCCACGGTTTTCTCTGATTGGGGGGATCAAAGATCTGCCGTAGGGCCCGGAACCATACTCCATTTAATTACTATACCCTACCAGTTGGGGGGGTGTTTTTCCGGACCAGGCCCCAATTACAATGGTTTTAATACGTTTGATTATTGAGTGTACATGGTTTTGCCACATTCATTATCCAGAAATTCTCAATTTTATCCCGGGATGTTTATCCATTATTATCCAACAATTATCCTTCCATGACGATCTACTCCATCATTGTTACGATATATCCTCCATGTATCGCCTTCTGAGAATCTTCACTACCCTTCTTTCCCCGCCAGATGCAGCTCTGACACGCCTGGACATGGAGAGGCGCTCGTTGACCCCATTGGATGAGCTGCTGGGATAGCTAATGGTTTGCTTAGATTGAAATGATGGTATTATAACCAATTAATCATGCAGAATTAATGGATAATTATTGGATGATTATTGGAGACGTACTGGATAATTTTAATAGATCGGATTCTCTTCAGATTGTTCGGACACGGAACTCTCAAGAAATCCTAGGATTCTCACATTGTTCCTAGGAACGAAACCCTTGGAAGTTCAGAAAAATTGGAAGTTCATTGAACCAGAGTTCTGCGGCTAGGCAACCCAGAACAGCGCAGGTCTGTTTTCATGCTTGGTACATATCAACCCTGCAGGTTAAAAATGCCTCAAGTTCCTGGCTGAACATGACCTGGCGCCAACCTGCGACCCAGCACCGCTTTCCTGGAGGCCTGTCATTGTGGATATGTCTCAAACTGGGGTATATCATATCAATATGGGGGTTTCCTAAGTCATGGGGGATCCTCCAGTCACCATGGGTATACAAAATGATCATCCATGGCGGGGATCCATGGCCACTGTTTCAACACCCACCGGTGCCACCGGTGCACCCACCGTTCCCCAAGATTTCACATCGCGCATGAGTGAAGAACAGTGCCACATGGCGGGGTCATTGGTTAGATGGACCTTGAAAGTCTGCGTGAGTGGAATACGACCAGCAAAAAGCGGGATGCAACCAATATGCATGTCCTATAATATATTGGAAGTAGAATTTATTTTGCATTGAAATTGTCATATTGGGAGCAACTCTTTTGCCACGTTTCCATCACCTTTTTGCATCTTTGGTGTCTTTTTCAATGCACGCGTGGTTGTGAAATCCAATGGTGGGGTGACTATTGCACGGGCAGCACTGCAACCCGTGGTCCTTTTGGACTTTGCCTTCATGTGGCTTCCTGGCAAAGCTTTGCATTCTGCCGCAGCGTGATTCAAGCTCAAGATTTACTTAAGCCATGATAGGAGAGTTGGACAATGCATTCTCAGCATGGTGAGTCCAAAGTCGCTACAGCAGTTTCATGGAATGAAACAAACAACTCTATGTATCTCTATGTCTTTCGTTCAGACTTCCCCATATACAACAATGATATGCCAGAAAGATCCATGGTTCTACAACCAGCAACAATTTGATAAAGCGCTCAATGCTCCCTTGCCTCCCAGCTGCCAGCGGGCCCAGACAGGATGATGGATGGTGATATGTTGCATTAATTCGTTATTAAAACATATAAAATCAATCACACCCCAACGAAATAAAAACAGGACGATGCCGGAAGTTGGTTGAATGTTCAAAGTGCAGATCCCATCATCAACGACCTCGCCAGGAACATCCAGTAACTGTTTACAAGTCAAGGTAGAGACCCAAAACTGAATTTAACCAACCATCTACGATGTTGATTAAAATCCCTTCAATCTAATGTTTGTTGCTTTAAATTCCACTTCTTGTCCATACCAATTTGCTGTTCGAGATCGAATTTGTTGGTTGGATTGCGCCGTTCATTGGAATTTTATGTGAGCAAGAACTTAAAAGGCCTTTATCTTTGTCTTTGTTGTTGTTGTTGCTGTTGTTGTTAAGATAGCTTCACATCTGGGAGCCGTTGAGAGATAAGCTCAAAGTCCGTACGTTCTCGTTTGTGAAAAAAAATACGTGTGCCACATGTGTTTTGATCGAATAGCTTAAGATCTGCATGTGTGCTGATGAGCAAGCCTCAAGATATACAGCACTGTTGATTCTGGATGAAAATCTTATGCTGTGTGGATCATATAGCAACCCCTCATGCACTGATTCAAACCCCATGATGTGGTGCCAATCTCCCAGGCCAACAATGTCCGAGCCCACCTTTGCCAATGGGCAGAGGGTTCCTCGGTTGGAGCGAAATTTATGAACCTGGCATAGGATGCCATTTGGGATATGTATATGATTGTATATTCGCGTGAAAAATGTGAAATGGTGTTGTATAGCAGGCGTGGGGATTTAAGACTTGATTTGAGCAACAAGCAGCTGCTTCCATTTGCCCACATTTACTTTCCGTTGCCCGGAATGACGTGCAAAACAAGGAGGGTTCGCCTGAAAAAGAAACGGTTGGCCGGAATTGAAGACTTGAAAAGATAAAAAGGAAGCGCGGCGTTTGAAAACTAGGTCAGTGATGAAAAACGAAGCCAGGAAATGGACAATAGGGCAAGGTCCGCCTCGACTTTTGCAACCTCCAATGAGAAGACAAGGTGACTTCAAACTGAGCAGCGACCAAAACCCCCATGTATTCAATACGATGACCTCGCGGAAGTCGAAACCCGCAGCGCGGAAGCTTCGCGCAAGCTTTCGTGGAAGGGGTCTGAAAACCAGGGTTCGCGGAAGCGCCGCGGAACCCCCGGAAAAGTGCTTCCTGCATCCACCATCTGATGTTAATTCTCCAAAACGGGGAAAATCAACCCGAATTTAAGCGGTGTGGAAGCTTCGTGGAAGCCCAGCCGAAGCAAACATTGCAATTCCAAGCCCCTATCTATATAAATACTGTAGGCATTTGTAGGCCATAGTTGCCAGGGAGCTTGGTTTTGGCAGGAGGCGTGATGGAACACAGAGTCCATGGTATTGGTGCTGGGGCACACAGCATTTTGGGCAATGAGCGTCTGCCAGCTGGCTATGAGAGGAGGCAAGCAGGAGCAGAAGAGGAGAGGAGGAGGAGGAACTGACACATTATCTAGAGACCCGGAATTGTTTTTGGGCAATGCGCCGCGGAAGCAGCGTGGAAGTGAATTATAGTCGGGCACCTTCCGCGGAAGTGAAAACTGTGGCCGCGGAAGTAGCACGGAAGTGCTCGCGGAAGACATAATTATGTTAATAGAATTCAATGGATGTTAATAGTTATATGTATAATGGAATAATACCCAGGTTTTGGCCACAGCTCAACACTGCGCTCAGCCTCCACCAATGCCTTCTTGATCATCAGCAGCTCCAGTCGCTGTGGCGTTTTTTTGATGATCCTTTGGACAACTTAAGAAAAGACTAATAACATCTAATAAAGACTTGCAAGTTTCAACTTCGGAATGCAACTATGCTTTTAGGTGACAGTAAAGTGTTTTTGTCACTTCGGCAAAAAAGGTTAGTGTGTATTTTTTGCGGCTCAGCTTACACTATACAAGCATGCCGTTATGATCCGTGATGCGTGTTGATTTGAAGACATTTACATCAAAATCATTAAACAACATAAGCGCCCAATAGCAAAGACTTCGTAAAATTCCGGTTGCTTCAGGTCACAATTGTTGGCCGCTTGGGCACGGTCCGCTTCTGTGGCAACACTCAGTTTGCCCCAGGGGTTTGGAACCTCAGGAGATGGGACGGATGGGAGTTGCCAGGCCAGGTGTGTATTTTTTGGGCAGTTTTCCATAGAACTTATGCCTTTTACTACTGTGTTGCTGCACTACTAACGACCAGCGAAGTGGCTGTCATTGAATCCGAATGTGTTCTAGTACTTAACTGCCAAATCGCACACATTGAATTAATAATCTATGACATATTGTAGTCATTTGTGCATCTACACTAAAACACCTCCACGTGATCCCTTGCCAGAGGCCTATAGAGATAGTCTCTCTAAGAACTGATCGGCGATATTCTGCGATCATTGCTATACCTGTATAATTAAATATACATTATTAATCATTATAATAATATTAGTCAATATAAATTTGATGAATTAATATATATATATATATATGCATATATAATTATATATATATATATATTATTGATAGTGTTGTATAAAAGCACAATTTGACCATGCACACCATTAGTGACACATTTAATTGCATGAGTAAAATCCCTAGCCGCGAGGAGCTTTGCTGACCGTTTTTCAACAATCACCTTTTCATCGGTGTTGTTGTTGTGGTTGTTGTTGCGGTTTTGGTTTTGGTTGTGGTCGCAGCCGTGGTCGTTAAAGTTGTGATTGTGATTGAGATTGTTGTTGTTGTTGTTGTTGTTGCTGTTTCTGTCGCGCTGTCGCTGTCGGTGTCGTTGTCGTCGTCGTCGTCGTCGTTGTTGAAATTGTTGCTTAAACGTTGTTGCTCAAACGTTGTTGCTGAAACTGTGATTGCTATTTTCCGATTCCCGTTCTAGATGGTCAAAGTCTGGTTCATGTTGTTTACTTCCTGCGAAACCAGCCGAGGTGTGGGTTGGTGTCGAGCTAGACGAGGGACAACCTGGCTTTATTTTCTGGGCCAAGGAATTTAACCTTCAAAAAAACATTTGGGTTTGTTTGAGAATAGGGCACCCCTAAAAGCCAAGGGTTTCCCATGGAAATTGCCATATGGGGATACTTCCATTTTCAGACACATCCAATTAAAATCCAGGATCAAAATTTCGACATACCGAAAATGGAATGCATTGGTGGAAACGTCCCAAGACAACAAACGTTCTGTTAGGAATACTGTAATCACTGGGGTACCAGGGTCAAATGACTGACAACTTATGATTCCCGTGTAAAAAGGTCCTCTGTGCTGGAAATTAAATGGACTTGTGGTGCACCAAGTCTACTTTTTTTGTACAGTGCCACTGGCGGAATTAATGGTGTTTTTCTGTTTCTGTTTGAGATGATTGCAGGAGATGAGATTGATCATGTTGCCTTCTCCTTGCAGAGTCACTGACGTCTTACGTGCATGTTCCATACAATCATAGAACCCCCTAGCTTTTGACATCCGTTCATGAACCGTTGAACTGACTGTTTGTACGTGAAAGTACAAGGTGATAGACTCAATAACGAACCTTATTTTGGGTTAAAAATTATGGGTACTGACGACATCCAATTCAACTGGGTTTAGTTCATGGGTAAGCACTCACCCCGCCAGCTGTGGGCAAGAACTCCGGGACCGTCAAAGACGTGGAGTGCGCCGAAGGTTGATCTTTGGTCAGGGGCAATGGGGTGTTGGTTGGTGTTGGTTGGCAATTCCCATGTTCGCGTTTGAAAGTGGGCCCGATTCTTGAGGGTTGCTGTATGTTGATGTGCAAACAAACATATCGGGGAAACCCGGGCTTGGTGAGTGGCTTGGTCAGAGCCAGATCTGAAAGCGGAGAATCCACGGGTTAACTTTCATTGAATGCTTGGCATCCACAGATAAATACATGATGGTCAATGGTACATTCCAAACCGACTCTCTATTGTCTCCCAAAGGACATCATTGTCCTACCAATTCCTATTCGGGATTGTGTTCCAAATAGTCAAAGAGGGTGGTTTATGAAAGAAACCAATAAGTTCTGACAAGTGATATCGCGGACCTGCGGTCTTAAAGCCTGAAGTGGAACTTTTTAGCGATCACGTGCTAGAAGCACATGGCAGGTGGCCCTAAAGAGGTTCAAATAGGCACGACCCGTGAAATGTATCAAACCATCATGCAACAAGGCAATTTTTCGCTGACAAGTGGGGTTGCAACTTACTGCCCCCTCTGCGGAAGATCCCTCATCCACCCCCTGCTCCAGAAAATGATATGCATGGCTGTCATGTTTTTGTTCCTTTCTTTGTTGCCCACTATCTACCGGTCTTGAACCTTTTCTTTAGGGTGTAGCCAGCTTTTCAGAAGATGTTTTGTCGCCAGCTTTTCGTTGAGTGACTCTAGCGCCGCAGCTTGTTTGAAGCTGAGCTTGGCGAAAGATTGACAGAATTCCATGTCATGAACAGCGCCGCGATAGCTTGTTACATCGGGTTGAGAGTGTGGATCAGGTCCTCCTTTGACTGATCTTTCTGAAAACAGATATCCACATTGCATCAGGCCCGCCTGGGACTCATGACTTTGACAAAACATGATAAAACATGACATATAAATTAATGTTCACTTGAACTCTCGTCAATATCTTGCCAGCCGGTGGCAGTGGAACAAATCAATATTTTCGGAAGCCATGACCTTCACAAAAGGTTCAAAAACACATGATCCACCGACCTTGACCTGAGCGATTTCCTTGGAGTCACCCTGAATCATCACGGATTCTTCGTGCCCATGGCGCCTCGTGCAGATGACGTTCAGACAGCCGCCTGCATGCACGACAGACATGTTGGGATGGGTCCATGAGGTTTGACTGGACCCTTCAAGTCACAGTTGTTGCTGCTGTTTGATTCTATGAACTTCTATGATTTCTGCCCTATTTTCTGACCTTTCATCTTTTTTTGTGCCTTTCGAAGACGTTGACTGAGGTGGCTTCAGGTGCCGGGTTTAGCTCTGAATCTGGCACAGATTCCGCCCAAATGACGGGATCCACCACATTCCAAGGTGTTTTTTGAGTGGTGTGTACCCTCTGGTAAACTAACATAGCTATTGAAAATGGCAATTTATAGTGGATTTTCCCATTAAAAATTGTGATGTTCCATAGTTATGTTAGTTTACCAGAGGGTATCAATAACCACTTGTATCACTAGTAGGTATAGGATGGTATAGGGGACTTCATTACCGGTTACACTCAGTGCATGTTCAGCAGTGATTGTTTGTCAAGGTGGCTTGTTTCAAACGTTTGGAATAAAAAAACAAGTCCAATGGTCAGGAGAACAATGTTCCTCCTTGAAATGACCATTTTATGGGAAACCATGGGAAAACCATTTTTACACAACGTATGTAATGAGATTACTTGACATTTCTTTTAGATTTTGGACATGATAACCGATAACCCAATTTTGAAACGATATATTTTTTACAGTCTATAACCATTGGGTCTGTCTGAAAATGGAATCCCCAAATGGCCATATTTCAATAAACCTATCATTATCTCAAGGAGAGAGGTACTATATGATAGCTATATACCATCATTTTCCAGATAATTTTCCAGATACAGCCACATCATATTTCTCATTAGCTACCCTCTGGTAAACATACAACAAACTATGGAAAATCACCATGTTTAATGGGTAAATCCACTATAAATGGTCATTTTCAATAGCTATTTTGACATAACCAGAGGGTATCTGGAAAATCCATCATTTTCCCATGGCGGAGGTGCCATTTTTGCCAGGTTTGTTGACGGCTGGTGTGTCGACTCTGTGCCACTGGGCACCACTGGGCACCACTGGGCACTGGGAGCGGCCCAATTAGCCAGGTATATATTCTATATATAATCTATGATACATATACTGTATATATATATAGTATGTATATGAATTATATGTGTATGAGATAGTATGCGTATAATATTTTCTTGATTTATATATATATATATATTATATGTATAGGTGTATATTCACATATCACATGCGAGCCTAGTTGCAGGGCTATGCTGTAACTTTAAATCAAATCTTTTTACACCTAGTGGCATGTTCCGCACATTGTTCCGCACAGTGAGGTGATAGCAAGTTGGGAAGATGCTTGGTCGCACTGAGCGGCTGGAAGTGGTTGGTGAGTCACTAGGGGAAGCCCGAGCCCAGGATATGCCATTGGCACTGCCTGCTTGGCTGCAGCATACAACTTCCTTCTGACACCGAAGCAACAGCCCTGTGGCTGCACAAAAGGCTGAGTCTCTGAGTGGCAAACTCACCATGTCCGCAAATGTCTGCAGGTGTTTTTGTCCTTTAGAACGGCAATGCCCCGAAGAATTTGGGTGTATCTGAAAATGGGGTATAGCGTATATCCAAAGAATGTTTATTTTATGGGGAAAATTATGATAAACCCATGGATGGATTGGGGCATCATATTTCCAGACAAACCCATATATAGAACCATCTGTGTGCTCTGTAGCCACAGCACATTGCATCCCGTCTAGGCCAAAGGTCGTTTGGTATGGTAGGTTAGTGGGTCATTGTTTGGCCAGAAGTGGTAATCTCATGTAATATATACACATATATATGTTATAGACAATACGATATAAATCCGAAATTATACATACATACTTTACTCCGATCAAGAAGATACACAGTATCTAAGATCAGTTGGGCCCCAAACAGTTGAGTTTTTCCACCGGCAATGGTATGCCCTGTCAGTGGGGATTTCCCATCTACACAGTATGTAGGATGTCAACTGGTTTGACTGGGAAACTGCCGAGATTCTTTTCGAAAGGTAAAGAAAAATGGAGAGTCTGAGAGGCTTTTGTGGGTTTGAGTCTGTTCAGCAGTTGTTGGTAACTATTCCCTGTGATTTCCTTATACTACAATATACTACATTCCTGTAATCAAACAATATCAAACATGGCTTGCGGGAAAATCGCCCATTTGGTTCGACGAGTTTCCCATTAAAACCTCCATTTATAGAGTGTTCCCATATTTTTCCATATTTTTTCCCATTAAAGCCTCCATCAATAAGGGATTTCACAGCTATCCATGGTTTACTACTAAAGGGCCCACTGAGCCCAAGGAATTTTCCAACCCCGGTCCGCCACGAGGAAGACCAAAGAGCACTTCGACAACCGGTCCAGCCGCTTCAAAGCACTGCGGCAGAAGCTGGGAAGAACTGCGATGGAGTCGATTGCAAAAATGGCTCGATTTCATTGGATCCAATGGGATTTGAAAAATTAGCTAAGCTAGGATAGCTAGGTTGGTTTCTTTAGGTCCAAATTCTTGGGTTTTTGGTGGAGAATTCATGTGGATATATCTATAGATATCTATTTTATTCTATAGTCAATGGGCTTTATAGAGCAACAAACATCATCGGAAGGATTCGATTCACACCTGGCTGGAGGTTTCAAGTAGGTACCCCGGATCCTGAATCCACCAGGGTTTATTAGTCTGAAGAACACATGCAAGTATAGCCAAACGGGGATTGATATCGAACCATCAAATAATCGAGAGAAGGTTCATCAACCAGTGGATATATAGACATTATAGACAACTGGCAAAACAGGGATGCAAGAAATTAAAAGTGTTTGGTGATTTCATAGACCGTCAAAGACAAAATGGGAGGCTCATCCCCAATGAAGTATTTTTTTCCAGGAGGCTGGAAATGGTTGAAACTACCAAGCAGACATAGATGCCATTTCCAGATACGAAGCCCCCCTTCTCATCCTTTCTCAGGTCCCAAACTGAGCCACCCTCGTTTGATGGCGTAAGCTTAGGCATCAGTTGCGGGCAAGCCCCTGCATGGAACGACCAATGGGTCAATGATGTGAAAAGATGATACAAGATGTAAAAAGGTAAAAAGTTGAGGTACAATCTGGCCCAAAGTGCATCATTCCAGTTGGGTATAGATTTGGGTTAGCTACTTCCCAATGTTTTTCTCGTTCTACCCCTCCATTTTTTAGAAAGGACCAGCCACATCCCCTTCCACAATGCCTTCAGGAAACACTTTCCTCCAGGATTTCCTAATACTTGGCATGTCCCTCGGCTTGGCACCCTGATCCACCTGGGCCGAGAGGCCAACGGCCTGGTACAATTCGGATGACTTGGGTCTGGTACAGCCCTGGCTTTGAACATGTTTCAACATTCTGTTCCCATCATCCAATTTCTATTCTCCAATTTCAGTCCACCTTTGTTACCCTCTGGTAATTTAACATAGCTATTGAAAATTGTGATTTATAGTGGATTTTCCCATTAAACATGGTGATTTTCCATAGCTATGTTAGTTTACCAGAGGGTATCAATTGTTGGATTCTGTTTCCATCCCCATCCGATTTCTGTACAAAGGCGGTTTGCAATGCAGCAGATCTGACCGATGGACAAGTGAAGAGTATCAGCGCATTGGGAACCGAACTGGTGGCCTTCCGGGGCGCTGACGGCAAGGTGGGGGGGTCTGGGCAGATACAGCTTGTGTCCATGGGATGAGTGTAATGGTTGACAATTCCGACGGTGTACCTTAATGGTCCAGATTTTTAGTGGCTGATGGTCACCTTATTTGAAGTTTCAACTCATAAATGGGTGTGTCTGAAAATAGATGAAGAGAGGGGATGCTCCAAACGGCCACTGACCGGGGAAAATTGTGATAACACATTGGAATTGATGCCCTATTTTCAGACAGTTGCCAAATGCTCAAGCAAAAAGGGAAGTTTTGATTGTCGAACGCATTCCAGGATTCAAGGTTTTGGCGGGTAATGTGGCGTCTTGCAATTTGCCAGAAAAATGGATACAACGGTTAACACTACAAAATACTGGTTGGATCTGGGTGGTGGTTTGTACATATCTTTGATGTCCTAACAAGTGGGATGACCCATTGACAAGCATCAGTATTTGGCAGGGAGGTGGATCAAGCACCAATTCCCATAATATCATAGTGATACCTTGTGAAATCTGCCACGTTTGATGCTTAAACCCGCAAGTACATGGGATGTATGAAAAGCATTGAACAGCCAAAATCCACCATAATCCACCATAATCCATCATAATCCATCATAATCCATCATAATCCATCATAATCCATCATAATCCATCATAATCCATCATAATCCATCATAATCCATTCCCTGATCTCCGCTCTTTTGAAAAGGCTGCAGTGCTGGATGCCTTCTGTCCCCACATGGGCGCACACTTGGGATTTGGTGGCCAGGCCGACCTGCCAACCTGTCGAGTTCGACGGGGGAGTCTGACTTTACATCGCGATGGATGGGTTTGTTAAACCCAATGATAAACCCTGATTGATCTGATTGGGGATGGTTGGGCCACTGGGTTTTCCCTCATTATTGGTGAATGGCATGGCGAAAAGGAATGTTTCTGACGTACTGCAGCGGATGATCTTCTTTGCTGCACTGGAAATTGATGATTTTGATAGATATGTGCTCCTAAAACGGAGAATTTTTGTGGGGGGGCTCTAAGGTCAGCATTGCCACTTGGTATGACGGCAGACACCACTGAGTTCATGGTTCTTTTGCATTCTAGATTCTAGATGTTCAAGTATATTCCACGGCCCAGCAACAAGACAAACAAATGTGTGTTCCATCCTGGTAGTCAAGATTTCCTATATTTCCTGCCTAAGAAATGGATACTCCCCCATTTCAGTGAAGAATCAATTTGGAGCTCAGACATTTGTGCAGGTGGTGGGCAACACTATCCAGTGCCCCTTTCACGGCTGGTCCTTTGACGGAAGTGGAACATGCTTCTTGGCAGTCGTGGATGGTGATGGATGGCGATGAGTGGGTGTGAATGAACGTTAACACTCTTTTTTTTCTCATGTATTTTAGGTGGTTCAAACAAATGATGGCGTTTTCTGGGCCTTTTTCTGGGCCTTGATTTCTGTTCTGTGTTGGAGAAAAAACACATTGGACCTTTTGAGATTCATTGAGCCGAGGTCACCGGATTCCGTACACCACCCGCTTGACGGAGGAAGTGAAAGAAGGCGTAGCATGGGGGCGCAGTTGTGAAACGGGATCTGTCAACGCAGAAACGGGAATTGACATGACTTAACTACTTCGCAGACATAAAAATAACCGGGAAGTTTACCAACATGGGGACTCAGCATGATTTAAAACTGTCAACTGACTGTCAACCATTGTGAATCCAGCCAAAAAGGGGCCAAATTGGGGTGACTAACCCAGAAAATCTGACCAACAAGAGATGGGGATTGAAGCAGCACGATGCAGAGTTCTCTAACCACGAAATAGTGGTGTAACATGATGTAACCATGATAGAATCCAGGTAGAGTGAGGTTTCAACCAACATTCCATGGCGAGGTGAGGTTTTGGCCGACCCAGAACTGGGCCTCAAGAGTAGCTATTGTTTGAGCCAGTCATGTAGCCAGTCCCCGTATCATGGTTGAATTTGAGCACGTTTCATCTGGACAAATGACCAAACCATTGAAATTGAAGAGTTCAATCCTGCTTCTAGGAGGCTTCACTTGAAACCAGACATTGATATTACTGATATTGGTTTTACAGAGCAAGGTGATTACTATTCTCAAATCGAAATGAATCCAAGTTGGATGGCGCACGAATGCCCAACATTTGATTGTTTAAGATTGTTTAGTTGTCTTTGACTTTGACCGGTACACAAACTGTATAGCGGATGTATCGTACACGGACAAAGCATCACAAACCGCTGGTCACAACTTGGACGGTGCTCGACGTTCGGTACATTGAAAACAAGAAACGACAGTCTTCCATGTAAACACCCAAGTTATGAATAGAAACCATACAGAACTAAAGAGATCTAAAGTGACCATAGAACTGAAAAACATCTTTCAATCTCATGAGGTGCCAAAATCAAAGCCTACGAGACGCGAGAACTCCTGGGGCGTTGGGAGGCCTAGTGGGAACCGTTCCGACCGTTGAATGGGTGAATTTTGATGGCAAGAAACGGGAGACTATCAACATATATCAACCAAAAAGTGGGGATTTGTGTATATATATATATACACGTATAATCACATATATATATATTATATAATATGTATATGTAGTATTTTTTAAAGATGATGAGATGATTCCATGATAAATCACCTTATCCGATCCTTTTAGATTATTCTTTTTTTTGCAATCTCAGCTCAGTTTGCTGCTTCTGTATGATGGATTGGCATCTCACCTGTGCAATTCTGAATAACATAAATAAAAACCCTTTGACGAGAGAGCTGGGACCTTATATAAATGAGTATCTGATAGTATCTGATAGTATCTGTATCAGCTAACTAAATGAACTTAAATCAGTCTGTTCGGTTGATATTGGCTTCGCCCTGCTAGAACCGGGCCATGCTGCTAAGGAATCTTCATTTGGTTTGATGCTGAAGGACGACCACCACAGTGGCCTGGTTCTGCCTTCCCTCCACAGCGTTTCTTATTCGTCATCAACTATAGTTATGTGTTGTTTATGGTTGTTTATGTACAGATACAAAGACATTTTAGGCATCGTGGATGTATTCCTTACGGAGCCCTCCGGCGATCCCAATATTGGTGTGGTCTCATCCTGCGGCAATTGCGGTAAGGTCTTCCTGTTGGTGCGTTTCCAAGTGAAATTTCAAGGGAGAGTCCATTTGAATCATTTTGAATCTGCAACCCCTCTAGGTCAGACCCATCGTTCAACTTGGTCAATGGGCTATCCCCAAGTCCAAGATGAGTTTTCCCATAGTTTTCCCGTTTTCCCATAGAAAAAACAGACATAGAAAGATAGTTCGATGATGTTTCCACGTTTTTTTCCCATGGAATCTCATAGATGTTTGGCTCAAAGACTTGGCGCCGCTAGAACCTGGCAGCATGAGCGACATGCCGCTGGGTCTGAATTGGATTCGGGGATGGTCATCAATCCATTGATAGGGATTTTTAATATTGCAGTAGTATGTGTATACATATATCATATATCTATATATATATACTGTATATATTCACCCATTATAATGCATCCCTTCTAATGGTGGGACGACAATACCCCAAAAACATCCAAAAACTATGTTTCGACGATGGCACATGTGAATCCGTAGAGATGAGTGTGTCACTAACCCATTTTCAGACACACTCAGATGGGTTCATTCAGCAGAACCACACCAAGGATAGGATTGACAAGTTGCTTCTTTCCAAGTGTAACTTACTTCTAGATTCCGGATCTGAATTGATTGAGTGTTTGGTGGGACAAAGGCATGACAAGAAAGCCATGAAGCACGGGGGCATGAAGCACGGGACAGGCCAGGTCCAGTTCTGGGCAGCGAAAAACGCCAGGATGCGATGGTCCATTCTGCTGGCTTCAGCAACTGGATCTTGGGGAAGTAGCCTCTACATGGCTGGGCTTTGTAGAGGCCACACTTGCTCTGACGTCGCTTGGCTGAGGGGGGAAGGGCTGCCATTCCACTCTTGGAATCTCTTGGAATCGGTGAATTTCCATTGGCTTCTGGGCTGTTGAGTTCCAGGTCTTCAACTTGCCCCTGTTTGCCCAAAACCAGAGGATATGACAGTGAAGGACCATGATTTCCCATCATTGTTTTCTTTCTTCCTTCATAATTTGCATCCGGTTCCAAATCTCTCTATATATATATACTGTAATTATACGGTATATATATTTATATACGTTGTATATGATATATATATATATATATCAATATATGTATAATTATATATATATGTTGTATACACATCTTATCAGGACTCATCCGACAATCATCAACCTATATCATTGATGTCTCATGTTTGCCAAAAATTCAAACATCTGCCGCTGAGGCGAAATTTCCCATCCTTGATTGGGCGCCTCACATCAAGCTGCTTGCAACGAAAAAGAATTATCCCAGCCGCAACAAAAGCCATGCCAAAATATACCAAGGGCCCCATGTTTGATGCTCCGAATATGGCTGAGTCTCTGAACATGAGCTCATTCGTACCAGAGCAGGGTGGCATTTCCAGTGCCTGCGATATCTTTGAGTACCTCCATCTGTGTGCCTTCATGTGCCTTCCATCTGCACCCCGGCAATCAGCGTCCCAACGGCCCAGGGGATGCGTTTGCAACGCCCATCCTTGCTGGAACGACCAGGGTGTGGTGCATAAGTGTCCAGGAGACAGGAAAGAAGATTCTTGGGCGGTTTCGGACCTGGGTGGTGATGGAGAAAACTTGGAGATCTTTTTTGAAAACCACAGAGTTGTGTGATCTGTAACAAACCATCCAATTCCAATTTGGCCCATACTCATTGTTGATTATATCCTGCAATCACCAACAGGATGGAGATGTTTGATTAGATCTAGTCCGCAATTTGTGAGGTCATGAAGTCGTTATATGTATCCTCACATATATCCTCCTTGCATTCTGTATGCTCCTCGAAATGTTTAATGAAACTTCGCTTGTCCTTTGGGCAAGGGCAGGCCCAGCACGCCTCTAAGGACAAGTACCTGTCCTTTTACTATGATGCTTTGGCACTTCATTGGGATCATTGTGTCGATTCAACCTGGTGTGAGAAAGAATTGGTTTGAAACCATTGCCGTTCTTCTTGGGATGATTACTCTGAATATCCAAATGATGAGGAAATGGTGAGGAAATATGAGATGTCTTTGAATCATTTGTTGAGGATCGAAGCCACCAACCGAGCGATGTTGCTGAAATCTTCCGGGCTTTCGATGAAGAGTTGTCACCCCGAACCGCGTGGGATTTTCCAGTTCACCAATTGGGGCTACAACACTTGGGTCATTCATCTATTTTGAAAAGAGGACACATTCCATTGCCAGGTTTGTTGTCCATGGGATACCTTCCCATGTTTCTGGCTAAAAACATCCAGAAAGATGTAGAAACATCTACAGTAAAAGCAGCTAAAATTCAAAACAACAATGTTTGTTGGTTTAAGTCCAGATGTCTTGCTGGTTCAACTCTATATATATCAGGGGTCACCGAGGACAACAAGGGCGCGCTACACTGCGGCTGCAGCGCAGAGCCGCACTATGGAACCATCCACTTGAGCAAAAAGGTGGGATCGAACGTCGACGCCACGGAGGTTGGTGATGGTTAATAAGGGGAATCATCACCAAATGGGGGGTTCCTAAAATGGGGTTACCCCATGTTACCCCCAATTCCAATGGATTGGAATCATTATGACCAATAGAATGGTGATTTGGAGGGTATAATTGCCATAATTACCTCATGTTCAAACGCACCCAAATGACCTGATTGAAAAGGTTAGTGAATGATTAACCATCACCAGCCAGTGGATTGACCCTATTGACCAATTATTTTCATCACCAAATAAGAAGGGTAATCAACAAATCATCACCAATTGGTTATGAGTCACCCTGGTACCCATTTTTTAATATCCTAAGTCATAGCTGGTATAGCTGGACGTTGATTTTCCCCCAGTCATAGCTGGTAATCCCCAAAACCATGGGTTTCAATACTAAAATAGTCTAATGACTTGGATGATTTGGGGGTACCACTATTTTTGGAAACCTCCAAATGAGCTGATTGAAAAGCTTAGTGAATCAGAAATTGTCCTGGTGCGGGATGGAGGATGATTATACCAACGAACATCTCCCACTCACAGTGGATAGGGAAGGGTCAATAAGGAGGCCACAAGCCCAAAATGTGACAATGCCGATGGCGACTTTGATGGTAGATTCTGGTACAGTACTGTAGGTACCCCGAGATGTTAGATATGTTTGGGAGGGAAGGATACATGTTGTAGATTACTTTGGGTAAGATGGGACTGATCATGGATTTTCCAGAGCATGACTGTCATTTTCTACAGTGGCTTTGGCTCTTAAACTTTCATGAGCGGTACTATCGAAAGTGACTGACAAGGCTTTGCCTACCAGAAGGTCCGCTTGTGATGTCCTTCTAACTTTGAGGGTAATCGGTCATCCCAAACTTCAGGCACCCTTCAGTGGATATGGTGTCAGTTGAAACACGGTTTCGTGTTCACATATGATTGCAGTGGTTATATAATAATAAAAAAACAAAGCATGGTGATATTGATTTTACATGATTTTATTTCTATTATATAGATTTATATAGTTTGATGGTTTTAACATGTTTTAACCATTTATGTTGACGCACTGTTTATGTCAACAAAGCCTAATGCTGTTGGATGCTCGCATTCCTATCACAACCGCAGAAAGGTGTGTCCAGGTCATCACTGCTGCTTGGCATCAAAACATCATGGCCAGGAAAACTTTGAAACCCAGGACCTAGATGGATTAATATGGATTATGTTTTAATAGGACGATATAGGAAGATATAGGAAGATATAGGAAGATATAGGAAGATATAGGAAGATCATCTAGAATACATTTAATAGATTTATTGCTAGAGGTATGATGGGGACATTTCTGGCAATGTCGAATACGGCTTGCCATGGAAAACCAACATTTTTTTTAGAATAGATACATCATCTACTTTCACGGGGCAAGCGGTGTCAGATTGCCAGATAGTATCTAAATTAAATGGTTGCGGATCAAAACCCATGGAATCCCTGGTCAACATCAAAGTAACTGGAAATTGTGGAGATTCATCCCCCCAAGGTACAATAGGTTTCAATCCATCCCCCAATAATATATATATATATATATATATTATATATATATATGTTATATATATATATTATATTATATATATTTATATATTATATTATATATATATATATTAAGAACAATTTAATACTGATAATAATAATAATCCTGAAATAGATCGAATATGGCATGTCAAACATGTTCCAATTTTTGCAGGGGTTTTCAATGTCCTATTCTATCTTCTCCCAGATTTCTATATGTATATAAGATAGACATTAGGAAACAACACATGGCTTGGGGATTTCAATTAGATTGACGTCTCAGAACCCCCTAGGATTGCAGGATTTTGCATGGTGTTGTTTTTTTCATTCACATGTTTGCTTCTCAGCAGCACCTCAAAACTTGGGACTTCCAGTGTGGTGCGTGCCAATCAGCCACAGGTTTCAACTTCTCATGGCTCTGACACCAAGGTACTCCAGACTACCCTATCCTTGACTTTGATGAAAAGAAAAAACAATGTTTCTGCAGACACCATCCTTGCTGGGAATCTGACCTGAATGGGGGGATGTGGACTGGCATGGTGGCTGCTCAGTGCACAGGACCTGGGAAATATTAAGAATGTTGTCATCACAGGGATGCATCTTGAGGCTTCATCGGAGGGTAGCTTTCACCCATCCCTTATTCCAATAGTTCGATTCATGGAGATCACCTTAGATTCTTCCAGGGAATCACCCAGGCATGCCGAGACAGACATGAAACTTGGATTTTGTTCTCCTTTTACCAGCTACCAGATTTGTGAGATGGCGATCTTGACATTTGGCACCTTGTGGCTTGATCACCGAACTGAGGATGACAAGGGCGTGGCGCACAGTTGTACAGATCCCAAATTTCCCATATTGCGCTATCGCGAAGATGTGGAGGCTTCAGGCAAGGTGAAATCAGTGGCTCAGAGCGAACAGCTTCAGGCTGTCTTTTTTTTCATTGTAGATGAATCTTTTTTGGGGGGGGACATCATTGCCTCCTTGAAATCTATCCATCCAACTCCAAAAGATGGTCGAAGTTTGGAAACCCCAACACTTCACCATTTTGAAGGTCCAACTATCCAGCCCGATTTCCTCGATCCAAGGTATGTGAGTGCTTGGCACCAATGTCTGCTCCGCACGGGGAATTGCAGCTGGCATTCAGATTTTAATGTGCCAAACAAATCAAACTCCATGATCCGGCATTGCAATGAATAATCCTGCACTAGGATCCATGCATGATATATATATATTGAATTCAAATCTGCGATTTCCGGTGCTGCATTAGTTTACCATGGGATAAATACATATTGTTGCATACAACTATAATTACTGTCCGGACATCCTGGATATCATATTGGGAATTTTCAGTTTGCATCCCAGTTTGCCACGGATCAAGCGTGAAAGTCCAATGGACCTCAATATCCCAGTCCCAGTTTGCCATGTATTGCAAGTTGAAGTCAACCATAATCAATGGATTGGAGGGACAATCACCGGGAACAGTGTTTTTTGTCCTCAAACATGGGGTTTTCCTGTTAGGTACCACAGGGCCATCTTAGGGGATGGTAAGAATCTGAGTTGACAATACATTCTGGGTATTTCATCATATTTCTGCACCTCCATAGGATGATTTAGTACTAGGGCTAGGGTCCCTACCAGTTTTTGTGGCTTCCTTGGTACCCCATGTTTGACCCATACCTATATACATACGTACTATCTGCATGTACTACCATGTACTGTATAATGTATAACATGATCCTTAGATACCCTTAGCATATACACATATACTACGTATATGTAGATATATGTACCAGTCGCATATACAATATGCAGATACAAACAGCAGTATGTATCCGAGTCCAAGCCTCTCTACGTACATACAACACACCTTCATGTGTTTGACATGTCGATCATTCCTCCTGCACTATTTGTGGGCACAGTACCCCAGTGCCGAGGTAGTTGACATCTTGTGTGACGGGCCCAAAGTGAAGGCCTTGCTGGTTCATGATTGGTTATGCAGATTTGTCTTGGTACCATATGGCCAATTGCTAATTTTGCGGGGCGTGGAGGTTCCCATGATGTCACCAATAAAGATTGATTCAACCATCCAAAAGATGTGATGAGCCAGCAACAATGTGAATTATGGTATAGTTGCTGCAAGAGGGTCCGCAGTTTCCCCCAGTTATCCTGCTGTTATCTTCTCAAGGCCATAGGGGGCCCGCTCAGCAGTGGTAATTGGCCAATTGTAGATAGACTTGGCTTGAGTTCCGTGAAGTGCAGGTCAAGGTGCCATCCATTTCCTGAGCTGGCCATGCCAACTGCAATTAGTTTCGGGTTTCATCCACCATGGTGATTTGTGGTATCCCCATTACACAGTGATTCAAGCTTTTCCACCAGTTCAGGATATTTTGCTTGTGGATTTGTTCTAAAAATATCTACAAGTTCACAGTTCCGTTGCTTCTGATGCTGCCGTTGACCCATACTTCTCGCAATCGAGCGGCGACAGTAGCACAGCGAGTGCAAAGAAGGGCTGCGAATCAGGGGAGTCACGGGTAGGTGGCGACCACTCCCTGAGAATCGATCAATAATAACTTAATTACATATTCATAACAATGTATTCATGGATTGATGGATGAAACCATTAATTAAATTTAATTAATGATTAATTGCGGATAAATGAACAATTAAATCATAACAATATTAATACAATAATGATATTAGTGGATGAATAGTAACTATATGACATTATTTTGGATGAATTAGCATCCAGTGTTTTTCATATCATTTGGATATCATTGACAATTCACTGTGGATACAGAAAAAAGGCATGGGAGAACCTCCCAGCGTGGATGTGGGGAGCAGACAGCAAGATATACTATTTGATACACACCCATATAAAGAGACGATCATCTTTATCATTATCATCATACGGATATAGAATGATATAGACTACCATATATGTGTATATAAGTGCATATTATAATGTATGTGTATATATATATATATATACATAGTAATATGATGTAATATATACATAAATACAATAATCTAATGTACAGTAATATATATACATACACACATATTAATATGTCAAGTGATAACCATCGCAGGCCACGGGCCTCACCAGCCCTTCAACTTAGGTGGGACTTGGCAGCGGGACTGGACTTGGAGGAAGCCGTGACGCGCGGTGATTGTGGCTTGGCCAGTGATGGATAAACATGGGTGATTTATAACGTTAATTAAGGGAAATAGTAATAACAATAATAATCATCATCATATCTATACATAATATATATATATATATATATGTACATAAAAAATATATGTATCTATGTTGTTTATCATGATGCTTCGTAAGTAGCAGCCCATTGCAATGGTGGCTATCACCCTAACTATATACACTATTTTCAAAAAATACGATGGTGAAGATTAGGGAAATAATCCCCAAATTGGGTGGTTGACTTCAGGTTGGCGAATAATTGAAATGTATCCGGATGTGTGTATATATATATACATACATGTGTATATATCTACATATATATACATATATATATATATTTATATACGGGTTGTATCCGAGTTAAATTATTAGTCACTTACTGGATTCCGCATCTCCGAGATTAGATGTCGATGATCGAAAAATCAGGATACACTAGGGAATGGACTAGTCTCATACGTATTTGGCACTGTGCGTGTGTTTTGGACAGTCTTCAGGGTTAGGGGCGTTGGGTTTATTTATGTGATGAACTGTAGTCAGAAAACCATGACTATAGAGGTTTGGTATCTCCCCGATATAATTAGGGTTTCTCGGATATGCCATGGGCTTATGCCCACATGCAAAGACCATTAATTTATATACTTGTCTTGAAATTCTGTTGGGCAAGAATGGCTCGCCAGATTTGTTTCATCACCTTCAGGGAATGTGGGGGTCCTGACGGGGAGGAGCCCTGAAGTTGGTACAATTGTTAGTACCAGATTCGGGGGTACTTTGCAAGGTTTATGTATTTTGGCATACATAACACTTACATAAAATGTAAGTGTGGTGCAATGTAATGTATTGAATAATGTATTCATATCATGAGAATGGAACCTGTATGTAGCGTTCAAAAACCGTGCTGCTGGGAAGGCTGTGTTTGTCAAGCTTCGAGTTCCCAACCAAAGCATTGGGCCGGTTTGGGGAGTGCGACTTACTATTGATACTGACTTTTGGTCAAAATGATGGATGAATCATGATGAATCATTTGGGTATGGGTTATAGCTGGGTACCCCTAAAAATTGATGGTTAATACTAAAAATAAACCAAAAATCTGTGGTCACCATTTCGTCTTAAATCTTTCCCCATTTCCTGATGGGCCGAGATTGCGGTCAGGTTACCCCGTGGCAATGCGGTGCAGCATCTTCCACCAGCACTGCTGTGAAATGCACATGAACAGTTGGGAGATCTCAGTGGAAAAACAAGCAGTGGCAGGCGTGGAAAAAAACAAAGCGGTTTTACCATTGGTAAACCCGGCTGAAGTTGGGGATTTCTATTTTTTGGTTTAGTGTTTAGTGTTTTTGTTTTTCCTCCAACACCCCTGGCGCCACACGAGCGACGACAGGGTTCAAAGACGACGACCCCTTAGGGTTGTTTGGACTATGGTAGACATGCATTCAATCTAGCAGTAAGAAGGTTGACATTCGGAAACCACTTGGCAGCAGCTTTGCGTACACCAAATGCTTTCCCTTCAAAATGCAAGCACGCCAAGAGCAGGATGGCAAGCACAGTGAAAAGCGGTTGAAGTTGGGGATTTCTAGTGCCATGTTGATACCTCCGAAATGACCATGCCGGACAAGATGCACGTGCCAACTTGACTAGACTGCGACTGCTCAATCAACAATGGACCATTTGCGGGATGATCTTAAGAACCGTCCAACAGTCACAATGAGTTCTCATCTCCGAAATGGGATAAATTCATGAATCCCTTTGACGAGCAAGCAGAGATGTGTTTCTTTCCCAGTTTGCATTGTGATCAGTTTAAGCAGAATCATACAGACACGAATACTTTCCCAGACGACAAGTAGCTTCAAGATTCTGGATGAACATGGATGAACCCATGAAATTCCTTGAAACTCTTGCTTTTACAGTATCATGTTGATATTGATCATGTGATCATGTATTGATCATGTATTGATCATGTGGCATGTCCCAGGCGACTTCCCAGGCGTCTTCCCAGCACCGCATTGGCACCATTCCATGAAATCCCAAACCCAGGTGCTGATCCGTTCCATTTTCAGACGCTGCACGCGCCACTGCCCATTCCAGGCCATGTCAGCCGTCCCAGACTGGGACCATGGGGACCACCAAGTGATCCAATTGATACTGTAGATGATCTCCCTATGAAAATGCCCGATTTACCATGGATAATGATGCTGAATTGGCAGGGGTTGACTAATATGACTAGTATGACCAGCGAATATATGGAGATTTGAGTAACCGAAATTGGCAATGGTGATCACTCTCTCCTATCTACTCAGGTTTCAAACATGTTCAAATGGATTGCATCCATGGTATGAAAATCAAAGTCAGTTCGAGGACATCCCAGACTGTGGCGTGTCAAAGTGGGACAGTGGGACGACTAGCCATAGATACATAGATGGAAAGACAGACAGATACTGTAGATGGGTAGATATAAATGATATCAGTATACTGTATACTGTTTCATATTATTGTAATTACATGTAGATAGAACCAATAACCTGTCCTATCCTATCCATGTATATCCATGTAACATCACCTCGCCCCCACGGCCAGGACTAGGACGCTTCATCAAAGGCATTCATCGGATTCCTGGCGCTGAATGTGGGGATTTTGAAGATGAATCGTGCCGTATCATGCCACAAACATGCACATATAAATATAAATAAATATATATATATATAGTAAATACTATGATAATATAATATGATTATATATATATATACACATGACACATATGTACTCACTGCTTCCAGTCCAATCCTAGTCTACTATAACTACAACTCCCCTTTTGCTGGATGTTTCATGGACTTTTCGTCCAGTAAACGAACTTAGCTGTGGAAGACCACCATATTTACTCTAGGAAAATCAATGTAAATCATCGAGCTACTTGGGCCGTTTTCCACAGATATGTGAAAAATTACCCGAGGTTCTGTATAGAAGATTTATCCAAGCATCTGCAAGAACCTTGTGGGGTTTTCATCATGACTCTAAGAAGGTGATTTCAATGCCTTTTTAAGTTTCTGTGGGTTGTGGCAGCACCAGAGATCTCTCCATTTTCGAGTGTAGACATCTCTGCCTTGGCTTCAATGGAGATTCTAAAGGTTGCCAGACACTTTGTGAGATTTTTATCTATTTGGAATCTCCAGTATTGTGCACAAAGGCGCAGGTTTGCTTCTAAGCCAAACAAAAAGTGGAACCTCACAGAGTTGATCAGGTGGAGATGTTCATCTCTATATTACAATATATACTTATGAAAATCTTACCAGCAAACTCTGAGGGTTGTTGGTTATTTATTTTTGTAATTTTTTTTGTCATTTTTTTGTCATTTGGTTTTGCATTTTTTTGTCATTCCTGTTTTGTGGTGTCATTTTTTTGTCATTTTTTTGTCATTTGTTAAGTCATTTTTTTGTCATTTGTTAAGTCA
>Ga0126342_10000277_pt1 | contig 48980 bp, 37 predicted proteins | sample Cyp1metagenome_FD_92528 | JGI IMG/M metagenome (GOLD analysis project Ga0126342, IMG submission 92528) | Coral microbial communities from Lord Howe Island, Old Settlement Bay, Australia - Cyphastrea 1 metagenome | ecosystem: Host-associated > Invertebrates > Cnidaria > Coral ...
ATAAGGGTTTAATAAGGCATCTAATTATTTGGAAAGCCTTGCATTTTAAAGTTTTAACACAACTATGGCTTTCTAAAGTAAAGGGACCAGCTTTACCCAAAGAAAGGTGGAGAAAGCTTTTTGCTTTTTTTTTCACTCCCAAAAGTTGGTGCTCACAATAGAGTACCATCCAAACAATTATATTATTGAGTAACTGAGGCACTCATGAGGTACCCCCTTGAAAAATTGTCTGGATGCTGTTTTTTAATAAGGGTTTAATAAGGCATTTAAAATAAAATTAAAAATCTAATAAACATAAATAATTAGATTTTTTTTTTTAAGTTAAAGCATTTGGAAAAAGAAAATGAAAAAACATCTGGAAAACAATCTCATCTGGAAAAAAATCTCACAATAGAGTTCCCCCCCAACAATTTGCATGTGACTGAATAAGGAGCAAGAAAGTTCTCACAATAGGGTACCAGGACACTAATCGGGTGCAAACATTATATATATAATACATATACTACATGTTTGAACGGTGTCCATTTTAGGAGAAGAGATGCTGGTGGGCTGTATGTTGAGAAACCGCCAAGAATCTATTTTATGCATCGTTTTTTGTAAAGGTGTGCTGCATTTTTTTCTGAAACATTACCTGACCTATTTGTATACATATTTTATTTCCCGGGGCGAAATTTCATTGAAACACACCGCACAAACATCCAAAACCGATCATACAATTATCACCCCAAAATGACCAGATGCGAGTGGAGGATCATGTTCTCCAGTTTTGTCATTTCATGTTAGGTTTCAATTGTATGACTAGGGTGAGAAACCAGGATCTTTTGTCTTTTGGAAGATTCTAACTTACAACATCCGATAACATTCCGGCCCATCAGGAGAAGCTGCATGAATTACAATAATTACAATGAATTGTATCGGTGGCTTATGATTGTGGCAGCCAAACCCCACCTGGTATTTGAACGATGGTGCTGTCAGGCCTTCAAACCCCAGCCGTTTGCCTTAAACACATGCAACCGGTGAAGGCCCTAGGCGTCCAAACGGCGTGGAGGATGGATCACAATGCGTCGCCACAATGGATTTAGTTGATAGCTGGCGGCTGGTGAACATGCTGATAAATGCCATCCTGTATGGTACTTTAGCTGCAACCTGTTGCGAAATGTTACGAAATATATTCGAGTGGTCACCCAGTACAGCCACCGATCAGCTGGAAGTAATCAAACGGCTGAGCTGGGAACCTATTTGCAATGACTTGTCCTGATACCTCTCTATCTCAAGGAATATGCCCTTGGATGTGTGGCCTTTCAACAACTATATCCTGCAACGTCAACCCATCGGCCCATCGGTGGACTGCTCCACCTGATGGCCCCGCCCCAGCAAGGCTGAAGTTTGTGGACAATCACCGGGTGACGCCTGTGCCAGAGATTGCCATCAAGGACAGGGTCCCTGGGCCGCCAAGGCCCAGGGATCCCAGGGCTCATTGGGTTTCAACGTTCTTGGGTCGCACGATCCTTATCAAATCCTTATCCATCCTTATCCTCATCCGTTTTTCGCAACACATATACAAACACAAAGAAACAACTGTCAACTGCTGGGATGATCCCTGAAGTAAGTAAAAAGTAAGTGCAGGGGTCAATTCATGCCATCTCACAGTACAGAGATTATAGGCATCATGCTGTATATATGATAGTGTATATATATACAGTATATATGCACAGTATATATACACAGTATATATATATATATATATGTGTGTGTGTGTGTAAAAGTTTATTAAGGAATCAAACCCCACTTCTTCAATATGGCCTGTCTTCATCTGAGTCCTCTTCACCATTCCAGCCCAAGGAGGGTCAGCTCCCCCGCGCGCGCTTTGGCGAGTTCACAGTGTTGTATGGAAAGTCGAAAGCCAAAGAGAGCCGGGTGCCCCTGAGAAAAGCGGCGGGCAATGGCCCGGTGGGCGATGCGATGGAACCTAAGACTTCCGCATGTTTGGTGGAAAATCCATCTTCCGACCCCTTTTTTTGGGGTCATGTTGAGGCCTCTGAGCCTCTGGTTGGTGACCACCGAGAAATCCTGCATCGACTATGCAGTTGATAAAAGAAAATGCCAACGGCTGGTGCAGTGACATGATGCGGCTTGCCACTGAGCTTGCTGGCAGACACTGTTTCTGGGGAGCTGGGCCAATGGCTCGCCTTCAGTCTTTGGCTGAACTCTTGGAGAGGGCGATGGAGAGAGAGAGAGAGAGAGAGACAAAAAAACACGGGAAATGTATGGACATGTATACCGCATCTGGAAAATTATGGAAATGCATTGAAATGCATATATATATATATTTATTTATTTGAAATGTAGAGAAATGGATATGAAAAACAAACATATGTGGAAATGTGTTGGACATCTTCTGAAGCAAAATCTGCGCTTTTAGCCAATCTAGATTTTGCGCACAATCATCCGAATCGAGTTTTAATCAACTCCGAAAAACATCGAAACCTTTCGGATGGTTTCGGCAAATCTCAGCACTCGACACTTGGCATATCCAAAACACCAAGAAAATTTAATGCCTGCCTGTGGAATCACCAATTTCTCTGACAGTTTTTTGTGGCTTCAAAAGCCCAACCAGAGGGTAAATTTTAAATTCTCATGATTTTTCATTAAATCCCTATTAAAATCCATTAAATCCCTATGGAAATCCCGATGATGGAATCATGTCCTTTAGGCTTCGACTGCCTGCTGACAGCCTATGCGCTGGACCTTTTGCCCAATGTTTTCCGCAACTCGGACTTGATCACATCGGAGCATCGGCTTCATAACGAGGGCAGCCCTGCATTTTTCTATGCAATAATGATTATTCCTTGGTTTTTATGAGTTATGCTCAGACCTGTCATGAGACTTGCTCCACGCGTGTTTGGAATCCCAGTGGTTGCAGCTTGATATATCACAGTGACCAGCCATTTGGATCCATTTGGCTGTTCGAAGGGGAACATACCATCCCAAGAGGTCAAAGAACCAAAAGGCACTATGAAATACTATGAATCAGCATTGAACTTTCAGGGACCTAAATTGGAGGTACCAGGTACCTACCATTTTTCTTCAGGCCTTAGTCTTAGACATATCTAAGTCTGCAAGGGAATCTCGCCACAAAATATGGCCCAAAATGTGGTGCAGGACCTCCATGTCAACCCAGCGCTCGACCCAGGCTTCGTCCGAACCGCGGCGCATATCTTGCGGCCGGGTGGCGTGTCCGGGTGCCCGGGGTGCCCTGGGTGCGGAGAAAATCATGGAACGAAAAGCTGGTGCCCCATATAGCTAGGTTGGTTTAGAAGTAGACTGGTTAACTATAAAATACTATATAGTTTTTAATATAGTATATTAAGTGTCATGATTACAACATCATTTTTACATAAACATATACGAAATGGGGGCAACACTGTTTCTCATCCAGGATTGATTGTGATTTTTGTGCCCACATCAGCATATGTCAACCACATAGCGAACACACATGAACCACATTTGATTGCCATTCGCATGTTATAGACAAGGACCACAGTGTAACTTACGGACGGAGTAGCTTTGGAAGTTTTGCACACTTGTGGTGAGGGGAACCTCTGTTTTGTCATGAAATGGGGTGTGTTGTGTCTGAAAATGGGGATATACCCTCAACTTTGCCTTTTTCCCAGGGGCCTGGACCAGCTCAGGTGGGCCAATTTTGGACCACTGGCATACGACACCGACCATGATGAGGCGGAGATTTTGTGCTGAACTGCTGTGGGGTGGGGTAGTTCTGATAGTCAAGAGGGGACATGATTATGATGATGATGATGAGGAGGAGGAGGACGACGACGACGACGATGATGATCATGATCATGGTGATGATCATGATCATGATGATCATGATGATCATGCTGATGCTGATGCTGGTGCTGGTGCTGGTGCTGGTGCTGGTGCTGGTGGTGGTGGTGGTGGTGTGGTGGTGATGAGAGGGCATTGAACTGAGACGGAAAATCACACAGGTGGACGCGTCTTGGCTCAAGCATGCTTTTGGTGGTCAGATTCCTCAAGCCCCAGACGCAGACCTCAGGCTTATTTAGATTGCTCTTGTATGCGCTTACTATATGTTATGTTTCTTCAAATGCCAACATGTTGCTGATTATGTAAGTCCCACTCTGTGGTCCTTTTTTCAGTTGATTCCTTCTAATGCTGGCCTGGCCTTCCTGGTCCCAAACAACATGCCCACTGCTGACTTTAGAAGAAAAGGGCCAGGTGCTCAACAAGTGCTCCACAAGCGGATGATTTGCAATGCTGACAAACCAAAGAGGATATCAACAATGGATGTTCCTTTGGGCTTCCAATGTTTCCGCATACGCATTCTGCTCTCTGGCCAAGGTTCATTGAACGGACCTGGTGTCATCTCATTCTTGGTCGTTGGTCAGTAGCATTTTTCAAGTTACCATCCCGATTTCCCAGTCACGGCGAGTCCTGGTGTGTCGCCATGCCGCTAGATTACTATCAAGTCCTGGGGCTGGCAAAGACTGCCAGTGCGGATGAAATTCGCCGCGCCTACAGAAGCTTGGCTAAGCTTGGGCCTGGAACTGATCAGAGAAAAGATAGGACATGATAGGACAACTGAGCCTAAAGCCGTTTTTTTCAGGTGTAAAATGATATAGTTATCTGATTTTATTTGATGTTATTCGTTGTTTGTTCGATTTCCCTCCGAGAGATTCAATCGTGATTCAATGAGTGGGTCAGCATCCCCCAAACCATCTGATCACAGCCAGCAGACAAGTTGAGGCAATGCAAGATTACCCGGTGGTAATTTAACATAACTATTGACAATGGCCATCAATGGCCCATTTATAGTTGATTTACCTATTAAAGTGGTGATTTTCCATAGTTTTTTGTATGTTTACCAGGCCGGGTAGTTTGTAACAAGCTAGAACCCACCGCAAGTGATACAGCATGGGAATCCAAGATCCACATCCAGAGATCGAAACCCCGGTGTTTCACCCCGGAGCCCCATTTGGCCGCGCCAAGAACAACAAGCACTGCGGCATCATCCAGACAAGAATCCTGAGAATGTGGAAGAAGCCACGGCAAAATTCAAACTCGCTACTGGTCCGCAGGGAGAGGACGGGTGCACATAGGTTCATAGGGTCCTGATTACTGGTTCAGCACCAGTGGATTATAATATATTATAATATTATTAATAATTTATATAATCAATTATATGGCTAATTTAGTATGGCTATTATAAATGATAATGGTGGTGATATTATATATGGCTATCATTTCTATGGCTATTATAGATATGGCTATTATAACTATCGCCATTCTTGATGGTGGTGCACTGCCTGACGTTTGCGAACGTGCCAGGTCTCGGAAGCTTACTCCGTGCTGATGCCTGGCCTGAGGGATTATCCATCAGTATCCCCCAAAATGGTCCCATTTTAGTATTGCAATCTGTGGTTTTGGATGCTTTTGGGGTACCACCATTTTTGGAAACATCCATTTATTTATACTTATAAATTTATATTTATTTTTATTTATTTATATTTATTTGCGGCGTATGGCCCAGTGCTGGAATTATACTCCACATGAAGTGGGATGCAGCTCTGGATCTCAGGAATGATCCAGCACGACGGGCTGCATATGATGCTGGCAAGCTGGGGAGCGACTTGGCGCCAAAAATGCAAACCCTGAAAACACCGCATCTAGGCCTAACACTCGTTTGTTTTTCATGGGGTTTCTTGATTTCTTTGCCAACCCTTTTGAACACATGGAAGCTTGGAAGATCCAAGGTCACATTTAAAATCATTAATTAAAATGTATAAACATTATTATATAAACATGATATGTGCATATAATATACACATTATATTCTATATTTGCACTAGTCAGTCCTGCAAATATATCCGGAAGGCTTCACTGTCCCCCAAGCAGCAATTTTCGCCAGGTGACCGCGAAGATGAGACTGGTAGCAATTTCACTGCCAACATGGCCCATGATCTCTTTGCAGAGGTTTTTGGTGCCCTGTTAGCAACAGCATTAGGTTTTGTCCATGGCGTGACTGCATCAGGTTTCCATGAGGATCATGAATCATGACCCATGACGGATCCATGTATGGTATATATGCTAACATTATCTAACATTGGGGGTATATTGATGGGATCCATGTTACCATATATAGCATACATGGATCCTATATGGGTAATGAATCATGTAGAGCTCTTCACAGAGGCCGCCTGGACTTGCAGTTTTTGCCTCCGCCGTCGACTGCATCGACTGAGGCTCTGAATTTGCGCGAAAATTCGCCGAAGCCGCAGGCAATGCAAGAGACTTGGTTGCATTTCCAGACTTGGCGTGGTGATGTTGCTGGGTGTAGTTTGTTGCACTTGCCAACATGTCACATGATGTGGGGAGACTCATAATTGATTAGCCCATCCTTGTGACCCAACGGCCGAGGGGGTTCCAGGGTTCCATTCTGCTTCCGTTATGGTTTTCAAGCTTGGCCAGCAAACGACGCACCACTCCTTGACCCAGATGTTGAAACCCAACAAGCCCTCCTGTTTAGCAGATTTAAATTTTGGTATGAAGCATCTCCGATTTCAAGTTGATCATTGGGTTTCATCTCCGATTTTAAGTCGATGATTGAGTTTACCATGGTTTACCCCATTGTGTGCCCAGTTTTTCCCCATAATCATATAATTGGTGTTGAATCGCCAAATTGGGGGCCCAGGTTCTGCGGTGGCTGGCACCATTGATTTCGTGGCGGAGACAGAGCAACTCAGATGGCAGCGGTGTGAAACATTGGGAAGACCCCAAAACTGGTCAAAACATTGTGAGATATTGTGAGACTGGGTGTGGTTTGTGAGTTTTTTTTTCTCACTGTGTTTTGTTGACCCAACTTTGTAGATGGTGTGTCCACAAAAATGGGGGTTAAGGATGCCATCCTATGCCATCCCTGCCAGCATGAAGGGGCAGCTTTCACGGAATCATCATTAACCCCTCCACTTGACGTCAAAGCGGCGAAGTCTCCAAACCAAACCCTTGTTTGGGTGACGATAGTGTTATATATTTTTGTGTGTGTGTGTTTGATGGTTTTGTTATACATCTTTGCACAGAATTACAACATCCAAGCAGGGCCGGCTGCGCTTAGGACCTTTAAGGCCGCCAAACGTGCGACTGCCAGCGGCTTGAACAAGGCGGCCGAGTCGGTGGGGCAAAGTCAGGTGGCAGCTCGGCGCCCAAAAAATGGGCTACCCTCTGGTAAACTAACATAGCTATTGAAAATGGCCATTTATAGTAGATTTACCCATTGAAAATGGTGATTTTCAGTAGTTATGTTAGTTTACCAGAGGGTACATACCTCCAGTTCAGAGGCAGTTTGGGATTTTCATGGGATCTGAATGGTATCTTAATGGTCATTTAAAAGGGGAACATGGCTGATTCACCATCGAATTTTGGGGTACTCATTTTCCGACAAACCCATGGATTTACCCTCCGGTACTGAAACATGGCAATTAGACATCCTCAAACATGGAGGTGTGCAATAGGAAAAATCATCTATAAATTTGGAGGATTTCCATTGAGATTACCAGAGGGTCCTGCAACCCATAAGAATGGTGAACAAATAAAAACATAGGGATTTCAACCATCAAACATGGGTATACCATGAGAACACAGTGGGCACATAACCAACGATGATCTGGCTGGTTATCATTTTGAATCGTGATCAGCATTGTTTCATATTCATTCATATTCCTAAGACATTTGAAACAGATTTGATTGTTATTGCTATCACTAGGAATATTTACGAATCGGCTCATTGTTTGTGCTGGGTATTTAAGACTATTGGCCCATAGATACAGGGTACTGGATCTAGAAATTGGGGATTTATGTAACCCTTAGAACTGGTGGTATAGAACCAAGCAAAGTGGAAGCAAATTTGCTGGGATAGAGATAGATATGGGTCGAGTCAAGTTGTCCCAAAAAAATAGTCAACATTGGTTGCTGGGGACAGTTTAGTTTTTTTTCCCCGTTGATTTATCCACCAAGGGGCTTGGTTTTTGAACTTTTCATGGCCCCCTAAAGCAATGGAGCATATTGAGACGATGGGTTGCTCTTAAACAATTATTCCTGCAAAATACGGTTTAGTTTATCATCAGTTTTTTTTATCGAACTGCCGAATTAGGGCACATTCTTGGACATACCGTATACCCTAAAATGACATGGTTGTTGATCCATCCCATGATTATATAATATATATTATATATATATATTATCCCCCCGTATAAGCAATTCATAGGGAATTATATGCCCATCTCTGTGAGATGGCGATGAGAGAGAGAGAGAGAGAAAGATGCCCAGTATATTTGGAGTCCCACTATGGGATGGATGACCATAAGCCATATCAATATATATATATATATATCATGGCACATATATCCCATATCATGAGATTCAGATAAGAAATATCCCATGATATATACTCATTATACTGTACGTATTTGTACGAATCTGTATGCATATGCAGCATATGCATATATATATAATATTATATTATATAATTATATATATATGGGTATGGCGACGATGTATGGGGATGTAATATTTCCCGAAGAGACGTTTTTGAGATTCTCATGATATCCCCACGATTATCCCTTCCAAACTTAGGTCCGAAGCGCAGTTGCCAAGCACCTGGGATCCTTGACGGATCAAGCCAACGTGCGTGTGGCGGAGAAGGCTCCATTTTGATGGCAATTGGACTGGGGAAAAGTGACGAATTCAGATTAATATCCTCCAGATGTTGATTGGAAACATCTTAAACATATAGGGTTTACCCAGACTTTTTGCGATTTTCATGGAGGATGATGCGACACTACTTTACACTACTATATTATATGCATATACCATGATGTATCAATCAAGGTCATATGATGGACATGTCGTTGTTTTGGGCCATGATTTACATTTGATCCGGCCAGGAGCGAAGCGAAGCGCTCTCACGACAGGCCTTGGATCTTCAAAGGAGAAGGCGTGATCTGCAGATGCCATGGGAAACCTGGGCTGATGGAAACCCTTTGGTAAACTAACAGTTTGCTAGTGAAAATTGCCATTTATAGTTGATTTACCCATTAAATTTGGTGATTTTCGATAGTTATGTTAGTTTACCAGAGGGTGTCCTCCGGTGCTATCAAACGCGGCCAAACGGAAATCCCCAAACTAAATTCTAGGAAAATCATCTATAACTGGTGGATTTTCCAGCAAACCATGTTTGATTGACAGATGGTAATAGCATGGACTACCATATCTATTTATCTCCATTGTATCCACATTTGAGCTGACAAGACTGCCATATGCGGATATGGGGAATGTAATAGGGATTTAGCATTGACAGAAATGTTGATACAATGGAGATGTCATGAAATGGTTATCATGAGGGTATAACACGATTATAATAGAGATATGTTGTGGTTTCATCTGTAGCATCCCCAGAAAAGACGGACTTTCATCATTGGATGTCACGGGATGACATGGGATTCGCCATGGGGCTTGATGGCTTGATGGGGGTATTAACAGTCAATGTTCCTAGGTAGACATGGGCCTGCGTACCTGAGGGTGTTCCCCACCAAAAGCCGTTTCTTATTTTTCCGTCTTAATCTTGGATCTTCGATGAGATTTTGCCAAGATTATTACTGCAGGCTGGATCAACATGCAAAAGAAATCGAAGACATCAAGAGCAGAATCTTGGCACGGGTCGGCTTTGGACAACCAGTAGGACATGATGGTCCACCTTATCCATCAGTGCGTGTCAGAAGTGAAACCTGACAAGGGTCGGATCAGGGATACATGGGAACCCAAGGATGAAACAATGGGACAGTTATGACCAACATCAAGGCGACAAAGGTACTCATAAGCGCACAATTATCTGTAATGTATACATGGTGTATGCATTATATACTTATTATATCCTATTACATTCATTATACGTATGTATATTTAACAGACGCATGTATACAATTGTAAGTAAATGTATATATATAGATTTATAATTATTTATATTTATCTATACATACATGCATACATAATTACATACATACATACCTACCTACATACATACATTCATACATATATATATATATATGTGTGTGTGTGTGCGCAGGTTGTTGATTCACTATAGAACACCAGAGACTAGCAGAGAATACCACAGAATCCAAAAGAATAGCACAAACATATTTACCATAAACCTTAGAGAACCTGGAAACCACACCGGGAAACCCATTTCGACCAAGGGAGAGCCTCTCGTGAGATGAGCTGGTGGGAAGCCACCTGGGAGTCTCTTGGCAAGACGTTTGAAGGTTGGGGTTTATGCTTGGCTTGGGCACTAGGTGGATTGGGAAGCCTGATAACCCCCAAAAGACCTGACATATAGGGTACCATCGATCGACACTGAAAATGTTGCAAATTTCAGGGCGAAGGATTTGACAGCTTGTCTTGTAGGCCATTGTAGGCTACAACTTGTATGCCTCTTCTCAGATTTCTCAAAACAAACAATGTAGGCAAAAATCTGTTGAAAGCGTTGCTCTTTCCCCATCAGAGTCACTTTAGTGGGTTGGTTTGAAGAAACGCCATGAGTTTTAAATCGTTTCTTCTAGCTTACAACGGTTTACAATCAGACATGGGGGACACCATTTCCAGCTCAAGATTTTGAGGTGGATGAATGGGGATCAAGCGGCAGCGGACCGCAACGAAGACCGACAGGTGTCTGCAGAGACTCTCGGACGGCCTGGGGGACTGCTGGGCCCACAGCAATGCAAAACGCCATGATTTTGGGGGTATGGTTTGAAAGTTTCAAACAAGAACTGTTTAGGAGTTGGGGGTTCAATTATGCATTGTTCTTCAACCATACTTGGGATGATTGGTCGAGGTAACTATATAATTTTTTTGGACGGTTTGAAACCACCAGAGAACTAATTATTTGAACCAAACATAGTCCAGTGGGAAATATTAATATAGTTATAATACATGAATTTGGGGAATATCACAGACTATCACATGTTTGTTCCTTGTGTGATATGAGTCCTCAAGAGTGTAACTAGACATGTTGGAAACCCGATTTTGACTGAAGTTCTAGGAATATGACAAAGATCAAGTGGGAAGAACCCAGGAGAAAGTCAATTCAGAGTCAATTCATATCTTTGGCCCTATACTGCGTCAGTCTTTGCTGCTGGCCAGCATATCTATGTACCGTATGGTCATAAACTCTAGCAATATGTTTTTGGACATCGGGTCATTATATCTACTATCAAAATATATCAAAATCACACAAAGCATGGACTTGGACGCATAGTCGAAGCCTCCTCTTCCACGATGGACACACTATTTGCAAATGGTTTGTTGCAAACATTGGTGTTAATACAGACATGTACAATCATCTTGGTGGATATGTTCATATATCTCAAAACAAGCAGAACATCCTGGTTGCCTGGATCCTGGGGTCCCTGGGGTCTCACTTAGCTGAGGACCAAGAGGCTTCAGTGACCTGGCTTATGATCATTTTTTCGGATCGCCCTTACTGACCCATTGGGACCCTTATGCCCTGCATTTCTGCTGAAAGATCCTGAAGTCAGCTGGAAACTCCCCAGGTCACAACTCTTCTTGACCAAAACTGCTTGGGAGAGGGCTCAGAAAGAACTCAAGGAGGCTCTCCGTGCTGATCCAAGTTGGATGGGTTCTAGGAGAAGTCCATCTGTTGGTTGCTAAACTGGCTATTTCATGCACAGAGTCTCTAGATTTTTTTTAGTATGTTTTGTTGAAATTCCATCCATTCCACGATGGATTTTGGTCCAGGTATTTGGATTTCCATGGATTTCACCTGGCTTTGTCCAGGCTCGGGAAGCGGCGGAGGTGGCTGAAAAGAAGGAACTGTCGGCAATGAGTTCGGGTGTGACGGGCGGCCCAGGGATTTTTGGTGGTTGACAGGTGTGGAGTTTAGGACATAATCCCACCCCCTTCATAATAATTATCTGAGAGAGAGCCCCATTGATCCATGGGATGGTCCCAATGGAATGTGGAAATTCCCATCACAAATTGGTGTTTTCGACCCGGGGGATCACAGTTTTTGACTCATACCCGTTGAGTGCATAATGGGTGTCATGATGTCATGTAACACACCCATATATACACAGGCATACGCTGCAGATGCACATGTATTTGGGATATGAATTATGATTTATCTTCACACAACTGGGATAATTTGTATATCTCATTGACAGATGGAAGTCTATTGGTATATAATCGGTGTATATATATATACGTACATCCATGCTTGCATGCATGCTTGCTTGCATGTATATGTCCTTATTTTCTTACTTGCTTACTTGCTTAGTTAATTACTCACTTGCTTGCTTACTTACTTACGTACTTCCTTCCTTCCTTACTTACTTACTTACGTACTTACTTACTTCCTTACTTTCTTCCTTACTTACTTACTTACCTGGTTGGTGGTTTGGAACATTTTTTTATTGTCCAGAATGTATTGGATAATCCTTCCCATTGACGAATATGTTTCAAGATGGTTAAAACCACCAACCAGTTACTTACTTACTTTCTTACTTATTTACTTATATACTTTCTTACTTACTTACTTTCTTACTTACTTACTTGCTTACTTACTTACTTACTTACTTAGACACACACACATATATATATATATATACATATGCACACTGTATTTGCCCGGGGTAAACTAACATACACGTTACACGTGGAAAATCCACCAGTTGTAGATCATTTTCCTAGGGAAAGCCGTAGGGTATATTTGATATATTTGATATGGATCATTTACCCTCTGGTAATTTAACATAACTATGGAAAGATCCACCATGTTTAATGGGAAAATCCACTATTTCTATGATGATTTTCAATAGCTATGTTAAATTACCAGAGGGTACTAACTTTAGAAGGCATCCCTTTAGAAGGCATCCCTGTGGGGATTAGCACCACGTGACCACCGATGATGGGATCTGACTTTCTGAAGTTCGCGGCCGTGCCCGATGAAACGGCTACAATATAAGTGCATCCTCATCCCCCTACTGTATACTCTGAACAATGTGTGGCTCCTTGGATAGCTACTGTGAGTTGGTTTGTAACTTGGCCAACTAGGGTTCTTGCGATTGCGCAGTATAAGCAATGCTTAAAGGGGTCTATAAAGCAACATAACCAGCTTATAATTGGGGGGGCTCACCTTGTATACATCCAATCCCTCTACATGTTGATAAAAACACCCAACAAGACAGGGTCATTCTTCTGCTGGGACGGTTCCATAATCTCCCAAATCTCTCCGTAATGAGGTGTATAAGACCATGACTCCGATCCTCCCAGAATTGGATGAACCAGCGTTTTAACTGGACATGTTTCCCAAAACTAAGCCAATGATATCCTTCGTTGGATCATTTTGGATCAAGGTCCCTACAAGAAGCGGCCGATGCCGGGGCCTACATGTTCACCAGTCTCTGGGCTGAAGCTGAAACGCTACATCCCAAAATGGGGCCTGCGGTGTCATCAAATGTAGCTGGCTGGGAAATTCCCAAAATTCCTGAAAGTAAATGATAGGAAAACATGGAAAACTCCTATAAATGAGAGGAAATCCTCTATATATGGATATAGACGCAGGTTTATATAGCTGGGAAAATCAGCTATAAATATGGTGGATTTTCCAGCAAGCTGCATTTGATGATACACCATAATGACTGGCTGGTAGGTTCAAAAACGACTCATTGTCAAACATAGAAATAAATAGGATAATGATCCCAGACTATCCTCAATAACGAGCATGTTGTTCATGTTGAAACCACCAATCTGATGAAGTAGAACATGAGCATGAGGATGTATGTTTTCTCGCGAATCCTACATTCAACAAATGTTTCAATCAGGGCGTTGACCAGCACAAGAGACGCGACGTGCTATTGATGTTCCATATGAACGAGGCGATGAACGTCCAATTGCCAGCTATTTCCAGCTACACTCTGGTAATTTAACATAGCTATGGAACAATGGATGTACATAGCCCAAAATTTATAATTATATAAGATAGTATAAACAATAATAACATATATATAATATAATGTAATATAATATAATATAATATGATATGATATGATATAATATAAAATATAATATAATATAATATGATATATAATGTAATATAACATAGTATAATATAATATAATATATGTATAATATATGTATATGTATATATATATACACGTGTTTGCTATAAACTGTATATAGTTTACCTATGGAACATGCTGATATGTTCCATTGCTATGTTGATCTACTTTGTAACCAGGATGCCAGAGTGAACTGACCCATCGCCCTGATTGGCGCTTTGACAAGCTGTTTGAAGTTCATGCTGCCACGGCGCTTATGGTTTCACATATTCTAATGTTAGATAATGTTAGATAAACATGACCAGATATGAAAGATGAACTTCAGAATCCTAATATATTCTTATTCTTATTCTGAATATATGAACTGTTATTCTAAGAATCCTACTGTTAGATAAAAATGACCAGATATGTTTGGGGCCGGTTAGGAGAACAAACCGGTTTACACATGATATATAGTGCTCGCGACCGGTTTGAAACATCAGGGCTTTGTCCCCAAGAATGTAAAAGTCCATCCTACCTTTTTGCCCCATTGTGCGATGCTTTTCTACACCACTTTTTCAGCAGGATTCAATATGAAACATCATGAAACTTAGATGTGTTACTCCCCACCTCAGCCAAATTTTTTGAAATCATTGCAAAGGCTTTCTTGATCGTGTGCGTCGGGGCGAGTCTGAATGTCAAGCTCCTGCACGGCTCAGGTGCGAGCTTAAGCCATACGGACTGATCCAGACTTGGTTCAATGGAAAAGGTATTATTTAATATGTATAATTTGGTGAAACATGGTGAAACCAACAGTCAACTTTTGGGGCATGTTTTTTCTCATGCCCTGAAAGGTTTATTTTTTTTAAACTGTGCTGTGTTTGAGCAGTAGGTTTGCCACCATTACCAGTTTCTTTTTAGCCTTGACTGGACATTTCCCCAAGACTCTTGACCTGTGCGCTATGAATCGAAGGCATCAGCCTGGCGATATCCTGAAATCACCTGGTTTCACCTTGGTGAAGGTATTTTATAATTTATATACCCTCTGGTTATTTAACATAGCCATGGAAAATCCCCATTTTTAATAGGTAAACCATCTATAAATGGGCCATTTTCCATGGCTATGTTAAATAACCAGAGGGATCCAGAGGGTATATAAATTATATCAATAATTAGTCTTTTTATCCCGAGCCATGCAAAATTGTTCGGTTAGTGGTTCATTTTTTTGACTGATTGATGTATTCACTCTGAGATGCACCCTCAAGAAATATACAATGTGGCGTTGTTTTTTGTTTTAATGAAGTGTAGGTTATATAACATATAATTACTGAATATTTAATTAAAATGTTGTGTATATATATATATACACAGAATATCATAGATATACCATCAACCGAACCGGTTCCATTAGTTAAAAGACTTGGGAGCCTTGTGACACCACTTCGTGCGCCGAGGTCACGACAAGGAACCTGATCGTTGGCCTTTGCGAAGGAAGAAGGGTGCAGCAGCTTTCTGGCGGCCGCCGGGATGAACGGAGTCTTCCAACGCCCTGTGAATGGCAAGGAGGAACTTAATATGACTTATTGAAGATACTTAATGCGTTCAGTTCATCTTTCTTGATATGTTGCCTTGTCACCAGGAAGGATCGCCGGCTATGATAGGCCTTATAGATGTTATTTGTTGGTAGTGGCTACAGATTCATGTGCCAGTGGAGTCCCATTCTATCAGAATACTACTTTGCAGTGGGCCCCTGCTCGAGTCAGCCAATGATTGACGGGGCATGGCGATGTAAGCCCCTTTGGAATCCCTGGAATCCTGGGAATACTGTAATTTGAGATTCCACACCACCAATCTGAAGCACCTTTTATCCATTTGTACTGTAGTAAAGAATCATACAGCCAAAAAGTCCATCGAAGGGTATCCGACTTGCACACAGATGGTAGACTTGGAAGAGTATTGGACCCGCAAGTCGGATGCCAATGGTTTCTGCCATAAGCAAGAACAGTGGCTCAAGGAGCTCATAACATCATGAGGCAACTTCAACCACTATCCTAGGTAGTCTCAGTGGCCTCCCGGTAGCTGAAACTTTGCGATGTTTTTTCCATGTTTGTTTGACACCCTGACATCTGAGAAGCACACTGTCAAGTCTCAAATTTACTCGACTTTGTTTTATTCTCAATTCAACATTGAAGTATGATAAAAACATAATTATTCCACTTATTCCACGTGTTTCTTCCCTGACTTGGGGTGCTCCAAACTCGCCACATCCACGGCATAACATATCTCAACTCGTCAGCCATGTCGGTGCCTGACTACTATAGCGTGCTGGGGCTGGAGCGAGACGCCCGACCGACACAGATCAAGAAGGCGAATCGGATGGGATGCAGAGCTGATACAGGCAATGCTGGCAACATCTTGCTGCAAGTATGTGTTTGTTTGGTCTTGAAGGTATCTGTATATATGTATATATATATATATATCAGTTTATATATATATATATATACATATTAATTATATATATATATGTATATATATATATGTATAAATTTGTTTATTTATTTACATATATATATATATATATGTACATATTAATTAAATATATATATATATATATACATATGTTTAAATATTAGTTTATATATATATGCGTATTATATATATACATATATGTATATATGTATGCATATTTAAATGTATATATATATATATATATGCATATATTTAATATACACAATTGCTATATGAAATTACGAGAGCGAGAGAGTGGGAGACGGCATATACAATCATGTGTATCTATTTACAGTATATGTACCAGAGATACAATAGATAGTAGCAATATACAGCATCAACACCTGCACGTGTGTATTGTTTCTTTTAGGGGAACACTGCAAGAGAGGTTGGCTGGCAGGCGACTAACACCAAGATATCACATTATATCAGATTGTATCAACTACAGTTTCCACGTTTTCACAATTTCAGGAGCTTTCGGGGTCAGGGATCACTGAAATCCCTCGATGTGTTTTGATGCTCGCAGCTGCAGCTTACACAAAATTTGAGAAATCTTCGTTTCTCCTAGGGCACTTGGAAACTGACTTGCTATTTGATGTTGGCTGTGCTCTTGGTTCTTGATTCTTCAGCAGACCTGACTCTCCAGTATTTTTCTTGACATCGTCGGCGGGGGTGGAACCCTCCAGCCCCAGTGTTGCGTCAGGCGTATTTTCAGCTGGCGAAAAAGTGGCGGCCTCAATGTTGGCACTTTGCCACGTCCGACATTTTTTGAGGCTACTTGAACATCACTTGCCCGCAGCAAGCGTAGTAGTTTTAAATTGTTCAAGCGTGCTTGTATCCATCCTGAAACCTCTCCAAAGTATTCAAAAGTGGGAATTATGACCCTTGACTATAACAAAGTTGTGTCAGGGCGTTGGTTCACCACAAAGCAGATGGTGTTTGTTAGTGGCACCTTGGTCTTACAAGTGGATGCCACCGATGCTGCCGAGGATGCATCCAGACCGACACCATGGCACTGACATTGAGCCCTTTGGTGGAACATCACAAGGTGCTGGTGTCATACATGGTGCGGTATGTTCTGGACATGAATTTCATGCAAGAGGAGTCATTTAGAGCATGGGTTGCTTGAAATCTCTGACAAGCCCTAAAGCGGAGCGTTCTGGGCACCCTCCAAATGACTAAAGAGTCGTTGCTGGTTAGAGTCCATGTCTTCATCCAAACTTCCAGAAACATTCCCAGTGCTGTGCCTGCCAAAAATTAGGAAAGGGGCCACCCATGCCTTCGAACATCTCCAGAAAGCCTACAATGTGCAACCCTCAGCACGCCTTCCTAGGGAACATCGCAAGGTTGTCAGGTATACACTATATCGGCTATATACAATGTTATACATATATATATAATTACATTTATATATATATATATATATATATATTTACATACTTAGACTAGTTATGTATATTTTCCACTGGGTCCTGCACATCCAAGTAGAACCACGCCAGTGATTATGGTTTGTTATGTGGGGGAATTGTCCCCAAATGGCTTTATTTCAGCTTGGTTAATTGATTCAATTCAGGTACGCGGTACATATGTATATATATATATATATTAACACACACACATATATATATATATGATATACATATATATATATATATGTATATATCATATATATATATATATGATATATATGTAAATCATATATATATATATGCTAATATATATATATATATATATATATATCTATGATATACATATATGATATATATATATATATGACATAGATTCATATCCCATTCCCATCGCTAATCTTCCACTTACCTGTCAGCCCCAAGAATCATTTCAGATAAGGTCACTGGCTTGCCTATCCCACAGGTACCTGGAAGCTACCTGGAAGACTAGGGACATTGTGTTTCGCGCAAACGGCACCGCCCAATCGAAATTTTCCCATCACATCAAACTAGATCTATGATATTCCATGTTTTCCCACTATATTCCCTTAAAATTATGAATAGGAAGTTACCCTTTGGTTATGGGATATTATCATAACCCTCTGGTAAAATTATGATATTCCTTATAAATAAAATTATTGGGATAAACCCAGATAGATTGGTATTTTACCAAACTATGAGAATATTCTTGGGATAAACCAGATAGATCATATTCAATTACCCTCTGGTTATGACTAACAGTTCGCCATGGAAGGATCCACCATTTTATAGCTAGGTAAACCATCTATTTCTATCTGCCATCTATTTTCCATGGCGAACTGTTAGTTAGTCATCACCAGAGGGTAAAATGGTCAACCAGATAGATCCCTCCCATGAAAACGTTTTCCTCTCTCAGGTGCTATCGAATCCTGAGAAGAGGCGCCAATACGACGCTTCGCTGGGCACGCGCCCCGGCGAAGGCTCTGCCGCGCAAGCCTTGAGAGGTGCGACATCGCTGGTGAAAATGGATGAAAATGGCATGTCTAGATTCAATGGATGAGTTTTCGGGAATATCCTAACCGGAAACCATGGATTTTTCCCATGAAATATGGGGATTCCGGTTTTATCCGGTTTAATTTTCCCTCAAACCAATCCATAGATGGATGTGTCTAAATACTTATAGCCACGCAGAAAAGATATAAAATAATACAGCACATACAAAACATACAACGGATGATTTGTTGTTAGCTAAAACCTCCAATCCCAAAAACGGGGCTAAAGTGAAATCACGCGTCTATCCTTTTATTTGGTGGTAACTAAAAGCAAATACTGGAGATTGATGGAGTTTGATGGGAATTTTGATTCTTGCCAGCAAAGATGTGCATCGGGATTCTGGATGCAGTTTTTTCATCAGCAAACTCGGGGATTGATGATTCCATCAGCAAACTCACGGATTTTCTCAGGATTGATCAGGCATTTAATTTAATAAATCAACGACGAGTTTCTGCTTGCAGTGAGGAGTTTTTTGAGATTGAAGCAACAGAGAGCTGCCCGTTCAACATGCCATGGCATTTGGACATTTGGAATCTCCAGGTTGGAGTGGAAACTTATTCACCAGGTTTTGTGTGTGTTTATTGTCAGATTGGATTATGTCAGGGCGCACACACACACACATCTTCAATATTTGCCAAGGATGGAATTGTTATTTCAATTTATTTCACATATGAGTCATTCCCGTTGATTTCCGCAGTTTATTTGTTTGTGCTAGCTTACGTGGGGATTTACCCAAAACATACCAAAGTGATTTTCTTCATTACTGTTGATATTTTTGGTCGTAGGGCTTAGCGCCCTGTGAAATCAACTGCGAGAAGGGGTCCCCAGAGTCTAAGAAACAACCAGATATATCATGGTGATTCATGGTGTACATCCACATTGTTTGCTGCAAAAAAATCATTGGTTTTGCTGCATTTTAAATGGTTGAACCAGTTGAACCCATCATTCAATGGATTGGTTTAAGGGAAAAATTACAGGACAACCCCATATTTACTGGGAAAATCTATGGTTTCCTGCAGATTTTCCCTTAAGCCAGTCCATTGAATCATTTCAACTGTAGGTTTCTGATGGATTCCCAAGTTCCCAAGTCCGATAAACGACTGCATCAGGTCAGAGAGGCTCACCCGGAGGACCTTCCTGGCTCCATTCGCAGGCAGAAACGAGGCGCCGGGCGTGGCAAAAACTGCCAAGGCCTCGTTAAGGTCCGGATCACTGTTATTGTATAACCATATGATTGGATGAATATATGTCGCCTATATATATATATATATATTGTACAAGGCAGCGTTCTGCATACATCTGTATTTATATATATACATATGTATATGTGTGTGTGCACCTTTTCTTACTTCTTAATGCAGACGTGTATGTGTGTATATGTATATTTGTATATAATGAATGTATTGTATATAATGTATGTATATATGCATGCACACACACACACACACTTCATCACATTTGGATAAATTGTGGCATATACAGATCAGAAGTACCCATATCATTTGATATAAGACCATGGCGATGCAATGGTGATAAAAGTTTCAAAGGATAACACAAGGGGGATATATATATATATATATACATATATTTATATACATATATATATATATATATACACAAATATATTTACATACGTATATATACATACGCATATATACATACGCATATATATATACATATTATATATATACATGTATTTTATATATATATATATATATATATACTAGTGTATATGTATATATTGAAATGTGCAAGTGCCTCCGTAAGGGGTGTCATGGATATTGATATTATACATGATTTAATCTATGATATACGAATTGGATGTGAATCTGGGTGATAACGATCTCCTTGCTCCGTCACTGTACTGTAGATGAGTCAACTTGAATCATCCCAAATTGGTGTATTTCAGTGATGTCAGGTTAGGTGAATGGTTGTAATTGACCCATATACCCTCTGGTAAACTAACATAGCTATTGAAAATGGCCATAGAAATAGTGGATTTTCCCATCAAAAATGGTGATTTTCCATAGCTATGTTAGTTCACTAGAGGGTACCACCCATACATATTATCCGGATGAATCACAATGGACTCACTGACAACACTGGATCGATGGTTCGATTGCAATCATCCCCACATGGCATTTGAGAACAGCTGGTGAATTCTTATAATTCAGCCAAATTGTTTTTTTTGGCAAAAAACATGGTGATTTTGTGAAAAATGAGTAGTCTGCTTTCAAACAAAGTGGTGAGTTTGTGGAAATTATGGAATATTTCACCTCCAAAAATGGTTGATGTTGTGGAATTTATGGAATATTTCACCCCCAAAAATGGTTGATGTCTCCCAAAAATGGTGATGTTGTGGAAAATGAAGAGGAATGTGTGCATTGCTGGGAAGCACCCAACCTTGGAGCGTTTGGCGTAGGCCCACAACATCTCTGAACTTGAGGACAGCGGGCTCGCTGCACAAATCCAGCCACAAGGTGGTGCCCAGTTTATAAGCCATATTTGTTTGAATCTATATAGATATACCTACCATAAATATCCATAAATCCATATATATATATATATATTCATTATACGAATATATATATATATATATATTCATTTGAATATATATATATATATAAGTATATTACATATATATATATATATAGAAATCCCTGAAGATTATGAAACAACTTAGCAAACGATCCAAGTGGCAGCAGGAGAATCTTGCGCCCTTGGAGCAAGTCATCTTCCAGGTATCGTTCTGCCGTCCAAAGGGCACAGAAAATGGCCATATTTTTGTTGAACGTTGCCCTTTCGTAAAGAAACAGGGCACTGGAAAATCATGGAACATCTATCATTTATGGCACTTATGATCATTTATGGATGTTCCCAATTTTGGGCGGATCTGTCATTTTATGGATGATGTGTCCATTTAAATCGTCATTTATCAATTTATCGGAGGTTCTCCACTCCTGGAGGGAACCAATCTTTGCAGATCTTTTCAGCATGAAAACGCACAGTTTTTTGCAGGCCAAGATATTTGGGCCCTTTCGTGTTTGTGATGGGCGTTTTTGCCATGTCTCGTGGCATTCCCATGGCGACCATGTTTCTTGGTGGCAGCTTTTCAGGGGGAAGGTGGGAAAGGTTGGCCGAGTAAGATGTGCAGTGGGTGCTGCATCTTCTGAAATTCTTCTGAATGAACCTATTTATTGCTTTCCAACCCCATTTGAAGTGCCCCATCTACCACCCTCTGGTAAACATACAAATAGCTATTGAAAATGGCCATAGAAATAGTGGATTTTCCCATTAAAAATTGTGATTTTCCATAGCTATGTTAAATTACCAGAGGGTATCCGAATATATCCGAATCATCAAAGATCGTCAAAACATGATGATCAAAGTAGTTTTCGTTGCCCTTTGCAGGATCCCTCCGGCGTGTGCAACATGATATAGACAGACCAACCACTAGCATTCGTTTCTGAAAGACTGTAATGCTCCCAGATGCTGCTTGAGTATGAAAAAAGCACATTTACCTACATGTTGATAAGTTTTGATGTTTTATTGTCGAACATTTTGACAAGTTCTCAGACTTTACATCATGTTATGAGACCATGAGCCGAAAATTGATTTCAATACATACAGAGATTTTGGTAGAGTCACATTTTATATATATATATATTTTACATTTAGACACATTTAGTCAATACGTCGTCCAAAGAGGCCGCATCCTTCACCTTATATCAACCGTTTCCGGCCGCATCGCAGGTATTTGTTGGAGGATGAAAAGCTAGCGCCGAAGCAGTGAATCCAGCCTCGCTTTGTCCGGTCCGTTGGGAGTTGCGCAGCTGTGTCCCTTTGTATATATATATATATGTAGATAGATAGATAGATAGATATATATATATATATGTAGATATATATATATAGATATCTATCTATCTTTCTATAATGTTCAGGATATTTGAGGATTAACTATCAGGTATATATATATATATGTGTGTGGGTTTCACGATATTTCATGGAGGTATTTTTGGGCATCATATAGTTCTCCAGTTTGGGTTCAAGATCCTGCGGAGATGCCAATATCCTTGAAGCCCAGGTTTTTTCTGGTGCTTACGAAAGGGACTGGGGAATGAATGATCCATACTTACTATTCATAATCAATGGGGAAATGATGGGAATATGTGGGAATATATATATATATATTCTCCAAAAGGATCATTCTTACTGGGGAATGGGGCATATTTTTAATCATCCATTTCCCATGATTTCCCATCATTTCCCTAAGAAAGCACCAGTAAGTTGTTGTTTTTGGACTTGACTTTTTTTTCACTGAATGTTGAAGGCATTGCAACCAAGCGGCGGCAGATCATTTGTACAGCTGTGGATGGACTCTTTGGATGATCCTAAGAGCACATACATCATCTTAGAGCTTAGATATATGCACAGTATCTATATATATATATACACACCTGTAATACACCTGTATGTGTATTACTATATAATTATATATATATGTACATGTACATGTATAGTTTGCATCTAAATGTCACTGAATCAAGTTCTGTTCATGGCCAAGGGGGCGGCCCTATAGCTCCCATTGGAACTGAAGAAATCAGCAGGAACTCCTACGTTCGTTCAGGTTGAGACCCAGCGGTCCCAACGTTGCGCGAAAATTCTTCCCTCTTGTCGAGTGGAGGATGGCTGCCTGAAGGGAAAAGCGCAAACTGGATTCACCATGTGTGGTGTCTTAAATTGGTTGAAAGGAAGAACTTAACTTCCACATTTGGATGGGATGTAGCCATAAAACGGTCAAAAAGTTGATTAAACGTATTTGTTTTTATATTACACTACAACTAGTCAGAAATGGCCCGCCTCTACCTGAAGGTCGCCTTGGACATAAAAAGTCCTGACTCTGCCTCGGCAGAATGGAGCATAGAAGAGGGGAAGCATCTACTTGGATTTGTTTGGGTCAGCTCATTCATACTTGAAAGATCACAGGCGTTGTCTATCACTCTATATATTTATATTATATACATAGATTCCTTCAGTTCCATCCCTGCCTGAAAACATACCCCAGTGCGACGAGCGCTCACTTGTTGCCTGACTCGATCAAGAGACCACATTGACTATGGATGACAGAGGTATGCTTAAATATTTCTAGTTATGCAAGGTTACACTTACACGCACACACACACACTGGTCTATAGTCAGGCATATGGGTATGGATCAATACCTATTAATACCATTTTTAGGGGGATGAACATCCATTTACCAGCTATTTTGATGTTCACCAGGGGTACAAGGTTTTGACACACTGCCATATGATGGTAAACAATACTGGTGCGCATGTCTCCGCATATCATATACACATCCGTTCAGGCCATTGGCCATGGACTGGAACTGAGTTGGGAGGTGCCTCGTTGAGATCTCACTGTGTCACATTTTGTTTTTGTTGGTTAAAGTCAAAGTAGTGGCACAGTGGAAAACAGAACTTCCATCTCGATTTTTGATGCTGAATTGGCCACTGTTTGGATCTTTGATCCAAGAAGAGTGTGTTTTTGTCTCGATCTTTTGCCTCGCTGTTCTCGAAGCTGTGGGGGTCTATGCGCGCTTGAAAACGATCATGAAACACCCGAATGCCTAGAACATTGGATCACAAATACCTCGTTGGGACAGTGAGGCATGGGGTATGAGAGGACGTAACGCAACCATGTAGGATCATTCACATGTGTTCTCCTTCGTTACACCTCTGTGGGAATGCAGACAGGATTTGAAATATAAATCCAGGGAAGTTGCTGTGTTCTGGTGTTTTGAAGGACTCCCTTGGTTGAAGTCAGGTCACAGACTTGGGACAGAGCATGCCCACGAGATGATGGTGTTTTATTATATTGATTTGTTCAAAGAAGGGACACCGCGTTGGGAGATGCACCCTGGTTTGGTTACTAGCTACTACAAACATGTTGTATCACTGCATAAACATATATATATATATATATAATATTATATGCATTGTTTTTTTTAACCATAATACATATGCACATATGTTATTACACATGCAAATATATGCGAATGTCAAACTTTCCCAGGTGATCCCAGGTGATCCCAGATTTTGTTGACGGCAGGAAATCAAATTTGCCCTCTCGCACTTCTTCGACATCCAGGATGCCGGGATAGTGTGACAGGATGTGACAGGATGTGACAGGAACAGTTTCAGCACACCACTTTGTAGATCTTTGTAGTAATTGATATTATAGTTAGGACATGTTAGGACCCATGAAGCCAAAGGAAACGCTCTCAAAATCCGCTTTTGTTGCAGATTTTGCTCGCCCTTTTGTGATCCAGCTTTGCCTTTCCATGGGGGATCCGGGGTTTGCCCCGTCGCCCGTGGGAGGGTCCAGCCCGTGATTTGGGCTCACGAGGAGGAATGGATTGATGCTTTACACGTAGGGCGGCTCAAGCATAGCTCGGTTACTTCAAAGCTGTTGAATGAGTTGTGGTGATGAAATGTGACTACATTGAGAAATGGTGGGTGCAAGGTGCAAGGTGCAAATGGTTGTGGTTTATGATTCATGCGATTCAGTGTTGTTTCCAAATAATGAGTTTGGGTGACGTGCATCCAGCAAATGGAAAATGGTGGATGTGGCAGCCCGGGGTGATACTAGTGGAAGATTTGGAAGACACTGCCCACATTCTGGATTCCCGGGTCAAAAGATTGCTTGGGAAGGAACTTCCAGATTGCTGGTGCTTGAGATGTCTAGCCCGCCGTTGATGCAGAGAGCATTCGCTGGCAAGTACCTGTAGCTGTAAGATACACATGACATGCATGATTTGCGGTGTTACGATGATTCCCTTACTTTCTACATTCTGCGCCTTAATTTCTACATTCTTCGGAAAGTTTGATTTTTCATAGTCAATATATATATATATATGTACAATATTCATACATATCAATGATATGTATACAATATATATATATATATAATTATATATATATATATACATTGTGTGTCATCCATACTGATCATAATATATATCCCAGTTGTCTTATATATACATATATCATATATCATTTTAAATTAGTACAAAGGAATATTCAGGATATATTCAAAATACTCATGGGCGCCCATGACCAGTTGCAGAACCACCTTGCCGGTGCCAGGCTCAAAACGCACAGTCGTTGATGCAAATGCAGTCAGGGCCATGGTGGATGTAGGGGATGACATGGCCCTGATATCCAATGTAGGATGGTGATGGATGGTGGATATCTGGATATATCTGGGTAAATTTCATCACGACCGAAGCCGAAAGAGACCGAATCTTGGAATCATGGTTTATTAATAAGGGGAATCATCCCCTTTTATGGCCGCAAGATTCAGGTGAGTGAAATATTATAATTTACCCCAGATATATGGCTAATTAATATGGCTAATTAATATGGCTAATTAATATGGCTATTAAATGATATTAATGGTTGGTGGTTTGGACGATTTGGATTATTTTTCCATATATTGGAAATTTCATAATCCCAACTGACGAACTCATATTTTCCAGAGGGGTAGGTATACCACCAACCAGTTGACCATGTTGGGACCGTTTGGGACAGGGCCCAAATGGATTGATAAGAAAGCTTGCGAGAAGCATCCCGCGATCCCGAATCAATTTTTTCCGAGTTCTTTGCAATTGCTACTGATGGTTCAGAATCTACTCCGGTCGGTGATTGGCATGGAGGACTGGATGAACATGCAAAATTGATAAATTGGTTCTGTTTTTTTTTATCTGGTCCTGTATGTGTGTACGGATCAAAAGGTGGGCAAACATTTTGACACCATAACCAGGAATTGGGTTAAATTGAAACTCTGCAGGAACCGTCCTTTGGGTTCAGAAACAAACCAAGGTTTCTGCAAATTTTCCCAGCTATCCGTCGACAACCATTTCTCAAGATTAGATCCCCACTTGGAATTTCCATTTTTGTTGGGTTTGTCCAAGCATCAGGGATACCAAATATTGCTGAATGTTCATCGTGGAAGTTCTGTTCTAATCCATTCCTAAAATGTTCACGCAATCGTTAATTTTTTCTGCTGATTATTTTGGGTTAATGTCAACCCGGGATGCATAAAATCCAGACTATTGATCTTGTGGGTTACCCCGAGAATGGTGATACATTACCATTCAAGTTCGTACTTCACCGTTAGTAAACTGGTAGTTTATGAATCCAGCCGGATTAAAGTCAAACATAGCCTTGGAAGATGGCCCATTCATAGATGGTCTATACTTCTTACTATACCCCCCCCAAAACAAAACAGATTTCCCGTAGCAAACCGTGAGCCTTCCAGAGGCTTGTTATCCCATGATGAAATCCATGAAGTTCCACCATTGTTGTTGCTTTAAGTCATATGATATCCGGATTTTCTTCTTGGCAGAACCACTGGTTTCAATGGGTTGGTTGCAGGGAAAGTCTTAGCCCGGAATCCATTGGGTTTTCCATGTGTTTCCCATGAAATATGGTGGTTTCAAGTTTCAATCTTCCATTCAACCAGTCCATTGTTTCACGGCGTGTTGCGCGCGCTGCAGAATGCTGCAGATACACTTGCATCTACTTCAAGGCCACTCGGAACAGCGCTCCTGTGCCCATGGCTACGTCCCTCGGTTATAAGTAGCCCACTATGGGATGGTTGGCACCAGAAATGGCCAAGAAAAATATGGCAAACATGGTGATTTACCTTCTGGTAAACTAAGATAGTTATTGAAAATGGCAATTTATACTGGATTTTCCCATTCAAAATGGTGATTTTCCATAGTTATGTTAGTTTACCGGATTTTCCCATTCAAAATGGTGATTTTCCATAGTTATGTTAGTTTACCAGAGGGTAACATTCACATGATAAACTTGGGCATAGGATGGGTGTACAACCAGTATCAACCAATGATGATTTGGTAATTCAGCAGCTCGCACAGGAAACTCTAGACATTTGAGAGCTAGATCATCTCTGAATGATAAATGTGCCATTGTCTATGGCCTATGGCTATGTTTATTTGCCAAAGGGATCCAAAGGGTATTTCTCGGACATACCCTCCGGTCATCAATGCCCAGGTGGGAAATCCCCTATCATTGGCCATTTGAATGGGGAAAGCATCGATCTAAATTCGTGCTCTTGCAGCTAACCATATTTGAGTGCCTTATTAAGTAGACCTTTTTGTTTCTGCAATTTCTAGTCATAATATGTCATAGTTATACCATAAACCTTAGCTGCTTGGTGGTTTCAAACATTTTTTATTTTCCATTTCATATATGGGATAATCTTGCCCATTGACGAACTCATAGTTTTCAAGATTGTTAAAACCACAAACCAGTTAGCCTTAGTCTAGTTCTAAACAAACTTAGCCAATCATAGGGCATCACCTTGTGGGATATGCCTGGGAGTTACATCCCCGGCCATCCACCAAGCGAAATTGCGCTCCAAGCGTTGGTGTGAATAGAGGGGAAGGAATTAGTGGAACTATGTATTTTATTTAACTTGATCAGAAGGAGGACAGTGGGAGTAAATAATTATAATATACGTGTGTCTCTATATTTGTTTATTTAAACAAATACACTTCCCAGCGAGAAATTTAATACATGTTTTGGACGGGACCAAAGATGAGCTATGGTACTTTGATGTACTTTGTACGTGAGCCTCGTCAAAAATCTGATCCATTGCCACGTGGCCCATTTGGTTTGGGAGTCCGGTAGCCCTGTCCTGCAAGTGTCCAGCATTGTCGTCCCAAGTAGTCAGAAAGTTTGGTATTTCCATGGTATTTCCACTTCATAGCTGTGGCAGTTTGAAAATAGGCACTCGCGTAACCGCGTAACATAGTGCAAGCCTATATCCACTACCCTCCAGTAAATTAACATAGACCCTGCCAGATAGGGGTTGAAAGATTAGTTTCCTCTAAAAATTGGTGATTTTCAGGGTCCATGTTGATTTACCAGAGGGTATAGTTTATCACTTCATCACCATGTTCCCTGCGAACTGGCCCCTTTGGTTGGGGGGATACCCCAACCCAGGGACCCAACATCAGTGCTTTCATGAAGTGTCCATCCGCTGTCTTGGGATCACTACCTACTTTGAGTGATCCCCACCCTAACACTATTCTGACATCGTTTCTGACATACTATTTGAATCTATTTGATATTTGGAAGTATATGCTCGAACATTCTATCTGACATACTTTCTGGCATGTATTCTGACATTCTTTCTAGCATTCTATTTGGCATCGATTTTGACATTCTCTCTGGCATCTATTCTGGCATTCTATTTAGATTATTTGGCATCTATTCTGACTTTTTTTTTGGCATTCTATCTCACAGATGTTCTCACATTCTATTTGGCAGTCTTCCTGGCACCTATTCAGACATTCTATGTTCGGGTCCAGACGTGGCGCACTGCAGCCCACAGTAGCGATAAGATGGCAGAGGAGGAGACGAGGAGGGAAGAAGAAGAAGAGGAAGGAGTGGCACCTTTGTTGAAATCTAGGGACACTCACCTGGCAGGTGGGGAAGAATGTTTGAACATGTTTCGAAGATGTGTCTACTTCGATCCTGCATCAGGATGCAAGTGGAAACAAAAACCTACAGAGATCTACAGAGGGAGATGGTACGATACTGTATCTTAGTTATTGATAGTTATTGTTCATCAACCCTGATCAAGTCACAGGGTGAAACCGTGAAGCCGCTCAGGTCTGATTGAGATCCAGCAATGCCGCATAGTTCACGTCTGCAAAAAGCGCGATAAAAGGCACGCAAGGCAGCTTCATCAGTGGGATTTGATGGACCTTTTTTGGGCAGACAAAGCCATGTTGTGAATTACTAGGATGCTGGTTGAATGCCACCCACATTTTGAGAAATCAGATGTCTAAATATGTCTAAATGGTCATGTACGCGAGAACAATGAGCGCACTGTATGCCACCAAGCAATTTGCATCTTGCTTGTTTCAACTAATGGTCACTTTTCCATTTCTTGATGGGACTTTTGCAGGCTGTTGACAAGTATAATAGTACACAATATACAGCTAGAGGAATCTCTTTCGATATATCCTGATCTGTCGTCGTGGAGTGATGGAATATTACCCGAATTCTGGCTGTTTTTCGATCTTTGCGGGTGGTCCAAAAGCTAATATATACACAAGGATGGCTCATGTTTCTTACAATCCCATGTGTTGGGAGGTTGTACAGCCTAGAAACCCCTAAAATGAGGCGATGAGGAACTGGTATGTCCTCAGACTGGCGCATTTGGCTCACCAGTTCTCGTAGCGCTGCAAGAAGCACTGGAATCACCGCAGCCGGCCTTGTATGGCTGTGAAAATGTAGGCCTCGTTGCCCACTCGGGCCATGAAACGATAACAGTAAGGACTTATCGTGGGATTTTGGGGGTCCACCATTTGCCCCCGAAATTTTCAGGAGCTGCATCCCAGTGATGGCTGTCATGGAAATTGACAGTTCACCAGTTCAATGACTGCAGGAAATGCTCAATCAAAGCAATAGCAAGTAGCTACTCGTTGCATTCAAGAAGCCACGGGACTTCACCAAACGTCAACTTTGACACAGCGGTGAATTCTTTGATTTGGTGACATGGGGTCGAAAGCAGATGGACGTGCTGGACTCTCAGAAACCGAAAGTCTGTGGGATCTGATGTTCGCAGGTGGACAGCGTGACCAATGGACCCATTCGAATACAATCTTACTCTCAACCTCAAGTACAACCAGCATCCAATCAATAGCCCTACGCACTTTTTTCGTTTATCCATTTTTTTCCAATAGCCCGTTGGCCTTCTTAAGATAATTACCAGATGTTTGTGATGTTTATTTGTGAGCCGAAAGCCATCTATGGACCAAGATGATTGCCATGCCATCGGTTGCCATGCCTAAGGCCACAGTCCCATGCTCCGCGTTGCGCTTGACACTGAGATGGTAGCGGATTCATAGCAGTGGCCAAGACATGCCAAGATCATGTGTGTCCTCAATGAGATGACAGGGAGTGGAAACATATATTATTGTTATGTTGCAGGGCAATTGTCACTACGGCACCATGGATGACTACATCCCCATAGGCCCCACAGTGTACCAGCATGTGCAGCATGTGTGTCTCAAGGCTTGCGGGTGTACGCCCTCGATGCTGGGGAACCACAGTCTGACCATGGGATGGTATTCCTGGTCCAGCTGGCAGGGCTAGGGCACCAGCCTACCCAAGACTCCATTTTTGGGGTCAAAATGGTCCATCCCCTGACACATGTAAATTGCTGTTGGGCTGGGCCAGTCCTCATTTTTGAAAAACACACCCAGATTAAATCATCTGAACGAGAGGCAATGAGAAAGAGCATCAATATTCCTGTGCTTGGCAGAGGCCTTCACTCTTTGAGATGGCTCCAATGAGAGCTGAGAGGCGACGGCAACGACAGCGTGGCGATGCGAACGGCCAGATGCTCAGATTCCAACTGGGATGTTTGGTTGCTCCATGTTGGTCCCAAGCAGCCGGATCACTTCCAAGGCTATCCTGGGGAAGCGCGGGAAGACGCAAGCGGTGCCACAGAGGTGTGTTTCTGCTGTCTTGATGCAGGAAGGAAAGGGATCTAATCCCACTGGTATTAAATAATCCCCCTATCAAACATGCCCAGATCCAACACTGAAGCAGAGTTTTCGGGGTGGTACTCAATATTAGGGAGAACCAACTGTTTCTGTCATTTCCAGCGGTGATACAACTATCACTTGGAGGCTTTGCTTCTTGCATCATTACGACGCTGTTAGTTTGCATTCTTGTCAAATAGAGTTTTAAAATGTTTTAAACACATTATCTGTGTTATCTTAACTAAAATTATAAATATTTATACTAGGTTTTCAGCAATTATCTTTTACAAAAGTGAAAGTTCAATTTTCTATAGGTTTGTAACCTCACTGCCACATGTATGCAATGAACACAGACACGGGGACTTCCCAGCCACTCTTGCTATTACTATAGGCACATGCTAAGTGTGTCAACCTCGGGTAGCCCTGGATAGTCTGGCATTGTTTTGCTACGAATGGGAATATGTACAGCATGTCAATGTATACATATATATATATATACACAAATAAATACATAAATAAATAAATCAATAAATAAATGAATAAATAAATAAATAAAGTATTGTTTCTATAATAAGCTAATCAGCAAAAAGAGGAATGCAGTGTATCCAAGATTAACCATGCCAAGATGAGAATTTTCCAGCCACCCAGCCACCGGGACCACCATGGAGCCGCAGGCTCTGCAAAAGCTGGAGCTGCTTCAAAAGGAACGCCACTGGGCAGATTTTGAATACAACCTTTTATCGAGGGGAGAATCATACCATTGACCATCATTGACCATCATTGATATGAGTTGTTGGTTCACATCACTTGGGTGCCACTTCTGTTACGTTGAGCTTGTGCTTACAGCTTATTCAGGGGTATGTTGTTGCGAACTTTGTCTTGGCCAAGACTTTCCAAGTGTAGGAGGAGCCTATTCTGTTTATATCAGTGACATCGCCATGAGTGTGGCATGATGATTCCAGTTTGCGAGCATATTTTGGCTGGTCATATCATATATGAGCTCAAATGCGACTACATTACATTGTTTTCATGCCATGAAAGTCAGGAAAAACAGTGGGGTTAAATTGACAAACGTATCTGGTGGCCGGGCCAAAACATCCAGATATGATTTCATGTTGTCATGTCCTTTGCCAATATGGATCCATATCCTGAATGGCTTAACGGAAAGCTGACAGGAAATCCTGATATGTGATTGTAAAACACACGCACGGGCACACAGTTTCCCCTAAAAATCTCCATGAGATGTGAATCCAAGGATGAAGGTTCATGTTTCCCGCTTGAAAGCGAATGGAAACATGATAAAACCCATTAATATTCCATGAATATTCCATGAATATTCCATGAATATTCCATGAATATTCCATGGATATTCCATGAATATTCCATGAATATTCCATGAATATTCCATGGATATTCCATGAATATTCCATGAATATTCCATGAATATTCCATGATATGTTCAATTAAATCCATAGACATGTCATCCAGTGGACCAACACTGACCCGATGTTCCAAGGCCAGCATTTGAAGCACGACTTGCATCAGCAGCGCTTGTTGCGTGCGGCCATGTTGGTGGCAGGGCCCAGCCATGAGTTGGGTTGGTTTCATCAATGGATTGGTTTAAGGGAAAGCTTACAGGAAACCTCCATATCTCATAGGAAAACTTAGCTTTCCTGTAGATTTTCCCTTAAACCAATCCAGTGACTATCTTTGATTCCACTTTTTTTTTGAAACGGATGGTTTACAATGGTTTAGTTTAGTTTCGGATCTGCTTAATTTTGGATTGCTGGTTTCATTGACGCATCGATGAATTGATTCTGCCTTCAAGTCATGTATGTTTCTGTGATTTTACGTTATGTTTTAGGTGTTCTGCCGTGTAAGTCGGACCTTGGTGGATGTTTGGTTCATGGGTTGGATTGATGTTTCACCAAGGGAGGAATTGATGTCTCTTGGGAGACTTGAGGGTGCTAAGGCAGTGTCACGTGTCACACATGATGAAGAATTCAGTATACAGCTCAGTTGGTTTCTGATTTGCGACATGCTTCGACTGTTGCATGATGCTATCCCATGATTTCATTTTGTTCTAAAGAGTTTCCGAAGATTTCAAGCCGTATCCTTAGATCGCCACATATACAAACATATACCCGCATCATGTTCTTGGGAATTAAGAGCGTTGAAGAGCGCGAATAGCTCAGCTTGAAGGTGGTTTCCTCAGTTAGGTTTGTATAGGTTTGTTGATGTTTGTTGTTTGATAAGCCCCCAGTAACTAGTTCGATATATCTACCATAAATCCCTGAAGTTCACCACCTTGCACTGCCGCACATCTGGACGGCTCCGTATTAAACGCCTTGCTGTCCCGGCTGCCTACCGGCTGCATGCTCGGAGCCTCAGCCCTGCAGCGAAACAGCGCTACACTGTAGATATAGCATCTACGTACCCTCTGGTAAACATACAAATAGCTATTGAAAATGGCCATAGAAATAGTGAATTTGTCCATTAAAAATGGTGATTTTCCATAGTTAGATTACCAGAGGGTACATCAGAGTATCAATATAATCAATCAATCATTCCAGTAAATGCTGGTGAATGTGCATAACAATGTGGCAATATAGCACGGACTGTGCTAAAAAAATGTGCCAAGCCCAATCATCAATCTCAATTGTTTTGATGGAATTTAACTTTGGCCATGATTTAATGCTGGGTTTACACATTCTTTGACAATTCTTCGTGTGCCTCTCCAAGACACATGCCCATAGCCACATGGTGCCTGTTGCAACAGATCAGGTTCTCAGCCTGAAAACACTTGACACCATGCCTGAGTCCTAGCCAACATCCTTCAAAGACCAGGGTGGAAGACGGGAGGGCAAAAAGCTTCACGTTTCCATGTTTCCGTTGAAAAATCAGGTTTCCAATCATTTTCAAGTCAGTTACATCGTAGAAAAATCAATTGTTCACATGTTACATTTCTATATATGTCACATAGTTGGTCCCTTCAAGTCTCATTTTGGGGTTGTTGGCTGCCACTTCCACCCTTGGAGCTGCCTCAGGACGGCAATGGAGCCTCCGTACTGTGTGCTGGAAGCCTCACACTTGGCGGCCAGCCCCTTGCTGGAGAGCGTGCCTTGGATTTGGCAATGGAGCCGAGCACAAGCCGGTGGATATGTGTTTGATCCACCATGTTATCCATGTTCTTGTTTCTAATAACTTAATATTGGGGATTGGGAAAGATATAAATTAAACGTGTTGTACTATCATTGGTTGAATCTACTTTATTCGTTCTTCTTGGAGGACACATTATGGGAATAGCTCATGGGATAGCAATTTAAGAATGGGATAACGGTGGGAACATACTGGGATTTCAATAACGAACTGTATGAGTTTTGCGAAGTCATAAGAGGGTCACTAGTGATTTGGGGCACTCGGGAAAAGCGGCAAATATGGGTTTGTCATCATTGGGGCCGGGGCTTTCCCCAAAACCAAAATACCTTGAATTCGCAATTTTAATTAGGAAACTTTTGTATACTGTAATTCATTTATACAATTATATATATATATATACATATGATATGTAATTATGTATATATCAGGGTGCCTTTAATATGTTGACAGAGAAACACAGATGGCGCGACTGGGAATAGGTCCATATTTTTCCATGTATCCTATCCCCAAAATACAAATTACCACGCTAAAGTCTTGGTTAGTATTCGATTTGTTCATTTCGGAGGCATCAAATGTATTTTACTGTATATAATACATATATATATATATGTATGATAATTATTTACACATCTATAATATATTATATATACATATCTTTTTAAACGTGGGATCAGGAACTTTTAGCGTTATCCAGATAATTAGTTTGGTTCGAAATAACGGGTCTTCACCAGGTTTTTCGTCCATAAAAATTAGTATGACGACTGTGACGACCCAAATCAGCATATTTTGCGATGGGCCAAGCAGTTGCGTAACTTGAATCTGACTCCGACCGGACGCGGCATGGATTCTCACATTTTGCACAACGTTTTCAGAGAAGATTACGCTTCAACTGTTGAAGTATCGAAATGGTAATCTCAGGCCTGTCCGGTAATCATGCCAATTGAACATCCCTAAACTAAATCGAGGCTTACTATCGCTGTTCAAAATCAACTTGTAAAGTGGAGGATTTTCCAGCACACCATGGTTACCGGAGAGTACATTCCCATTCTATCCCAATATGAACCACATATTACCACTATGAACACACGATTGTCCTATTGATGTGGGTAAAACAATAATAATAATCCATCCCCCAAATCACCATAGATAGGTGGTATAAACCAGTTCCAAATGGGTGGTTTAAGATTTTGTTAGCAACATTTAATCTCAACCCCCGAGGCTGGTGTTTATTCGGCTGGCACCATGTGGCACTGGGTCAGGTCAACTGGCTGCTGGACGCTGCGCACCACCAGTCGCTTTGCATGTTACGGATCCAAGCATCTAGTCTAGGTAAATGTACAGAGCTTTTATCACACACACAAGTATGCATGTATTAATATATTAAATTATTAAATATATATATATATAAGAAATAAACCAATTTATAAATCAATCGATAAACACATTTTATATATATATATATATATATGTGTGTATGATTATGTATGTTTTTTTTTTTCCTGAGAGAACATCGTTGTTATGATTGTGCAGTTTTTGCGGGCTGGAAATTGCATGGAAAACCATGGGCTTATCTTGGAAGAATTTCGACGGATGGTCAAAATTACCATGCTCATCTCGCTATATCCCCACTTTGGTAAGGCAGTTCCCTCAATTCAGCTGATCCCATCTAATTAGAACTGAGTTATAGCCTTATGTATTATGATTATTGCTATGTCTCTATATGTAAGGTATCACTATATCATATTACAGGTTCATATCAGTGTATATCATTATAGATGGGTTTGTTTGAAATAAAGCTTTCCATTTCATAGGCGATGCAGAGAGAGAGAGATATATATATAATAAATATCATCCAATGAGAGAGGTTCCATCTACTGCAGTTTATTATCATTTTCCCTATTGTTTAATGGCCATAAATGTGGGGCGGTATGCCCAATTTTCCGACAACATATTTCCCATAGTATCCCTTTATTCACACGGATGATTTTTCCTATTTATATGTGTATATAGTTAGATGTTCAAATGTCAAATGTCAATCCTTTGCCAAGTGTCAAGTGTATTCAAGTGTCATACATCTATTTATATATGTAAATCACCATTTTTAATAGGTAAATTATGGTAAATCAACTATTTCTATGGCCATTTTCAGTAGCAAACTGTAACAAATGACCAGGCCGGGTAATCATCCATTAATCATCCATCGACACGGCAGACACGGATTCGAGGATTCTCCCGGAGCGCCCAGGCATTCGGCTTTCAGCAATGTCCTGGAACAGCTTCAAGAGTTGCAGGTGGGAAAACCTGGAGCCACGGGCAAATCCCCGGAGATCCCTGGAGGTTTCCATGGGAAAATCATCGAAGTAAATGGAAGAATTCCATGGAAATTCGAGCACGCCATGTTTGACGACACTGGAGGTATCCTTGTTTTTTTTCTTTGTGTCATAGACTCATAGACATTTGAGTGACGTGTTGTTCAGTCATTGGGTCATGTTGCATGAATAGTGTGATCTTGAGAGCGGGCCCCTGCCCCTTGCGGCCCCTTGAAACGAAGGGGGTTTCATCATATTCGCCATGGCCATCCTTCAGTTTTTTTAATGGGTGTAGTATTGTTTTGGATGTGCGTCCCAGTTAGTCAGTGGAAAATAATCCCCCAATAAGATTTGGCATGTATCTATCTGTTTATTATATATATATATACGTATATTAATGCTTTATATGCATATATGTATGTAAAACCTTTACTATACACAAATAGAGAGATGATATGTATATAGATATACGTGTGTGCATGATGTGTTGAGTTTACAAGTAGCGGCCTTAGGCCGCCAAGCCAGGCCTTCAAAGAGGTCACTGATGCGACCTTGAAATCCATAAAGGAAGACATGACAGGACGGGGGCGCAAATTTAGCACCACCATCCCCAATAGGTCCAATCGTGTATCTTCAGGCAGACTAAGTTCCATATGTGTCTCACAAACCTAGATTGCAGCTGTAAAAACCAGCCACATCATACTTAATGTTAGCCTCTGATTAGTGTGAGGGCCCCCCCCCGAAACAATTTGAGGATACTCTATAACTCGCATTTTTTTGCCCCCCCTCAACATTTTTTTTGGTCAATTTACTTTCAATTGATTTCAATTTACTTTCAATTGATTTCAATTTACTTTTAATTTACTTTCAATTTACTTTTAATTTACTTTCAACCCCAAAAGTGGGTGCTCACAAAAGAGTACCATCCAGACAATTATACTATTGAGTAACTGAGCCACTCATGAGGTACCCCCTTGAAAAATTGTCTGGATGCTGTTTTTTAAAAAGGGTTTAATAAGGCATCTAATTATTTTGAAAACCTTTCATTTTAAAGCTTTAATACAAAATTTGTTTCTCAAGTAAAGAGACCAGCTTTAGCCAAAGAAAGGTGGAGAAAGGGTTTTGTGTTTTTTTTTTCACTCCTAAAAGTTTGTGCTCACAATAGAGTACCATCCATACAATTATACTATTGAGTAACTGAGCCACTCATGAGGTACCCCTTGAAAAATTGTCTGGATGCTGTTTTTTAATAAGGGTTTAATAAGGCATCTAATTATTTTGAAAACCTTGCATGTTTAAGCTTTAACACAAACATTGCTTTCTAAAGTAAAGGGACCAGCTTTGGCCAAAGGGTTTTGTGTTTTTTTTTCACTCCCAAAAGTGGGTGCTCACAATAGAGTACCATCCAGACAATTATACTATTGAGTAACTGAGCCACTCATGAGGTACCCCCTTGAAAAATTGTCTGGATGCTGTTTTTTAAAAAGGGTTTAATAAGGCATCTAATTATTTGGAAAACCTTTCATTTTAAAGCTTTAACACAAAATTTGTTTCTCAAGTAAAGAGACCAGCTTTAGCCAAAGAAAGGTGGAGAAAGGGTTTTGTGTTTTTTTTTCACTCCTAAAAGTTTGTGCTCACAATAGAGTACCATCCAGACAATTATATTATTGAGTAACTGAGCCACTCATAGGGTAATATATTAATGAAAAATAAAGCAACTAAAAAAAGAAAGGAAACAATGAAAAAATGAAACAATAGTAAATAAAAATAAAATTAAAATAAAGATAGAGAAGTAAAAAGTAAAAATAAAAAATAAATTAATTCATTTCAAAAAAACAAAGCATTTGGAAAAAAAAATAAAAGTTGAAAAGAAAATCTGGAGAAAAATCTCACAATAGAGGCTCCCCCCCAACAATTAGCATGTTACTGAATTAGGAGCAAGAAATTTCTCACAATAGGGTACCAAGCTTCTAATCAGAGGCTAACATTACAGTGGTTAACGTTGCAAAGGATAATGATGGATAATGAAGGGTTGGTGGCGCTTATTGTTGGTTGTTGTCTCCTTTGTCTTGCTTGTGGAGAATTATGCAACAGAAAAAAACAATAATAAACATCATTATATTTACATATGCATATTTATATGCATCTATCTGTGTGTGTGTTTAGTCATACGTTTGCGTCTATACTGTATACGTGTTTGTGTATGTATGAAGATGGATACGGCCAGAAACCAGAAACCTAGTTCATTAGAACGTGCACTACGGCACAGTATCTTATATTATAGATAAAAAAGGATGCATCGCACTTCTGTCATTATATTCAATCATTTTTTTTTGGTATGAATCAGAGAGAGAGAGAGAAATATATATATATATAATTATATATATAATGAGAGAGAGAGATAGATAGATAGATAGATAGATAGATATATAGCAGCCGAAAAAACAAAGGATAGAGATTCGTAACATCCAACCCTAGGGCTCGGCTGCACAGCTGCACGAGGAGTTGCCTCACAGGCCCCTGCTGACGGCCTCGCCAGTGAAATCGCCGCCTGCTACACCAAAGATGTGGTTGAAAGGGCTCAGGAGGCAAGTAAAATCGCCACGCTTTTCCCGAGAACCTATCCAAGATGTTGGTGTTTTTTTCATGGGCAAAAAACACCGTTTTATATGATTTTTTGGGGTATTCCAAATGTCGGAAACAACCATATTTCGATGATGTTGTTGTTCGCTACTTCTTGGTTTCTTGGCGACTTGAATAATGTCACTGGTTCCATCCCTGCTTGCTTGGGATGATGCTCCGGTGACATTCGTTTGGAACTTCGAAGCACCAATCAGATAGCCATCTTGGAAGCATTGGACTGTCCCCAACTCGGAACCCCATGCCTACCATGACCTTGAATAACACTGGACAACATTCACTGCATGGATCAAAAATGATAAACATCTTTGGCCCCAAAGAAGACGAATCAGTTTGTCAAATTACGCGTCCTTTGTCTTCAATATTAATTAGATACATTTATAGAATTTTATAGATACCACCCCGTTTGAAACCGTGCTGACTCGTGTGGGGTTACTTCTGAATTCATGCGGTCATGGCAAATGGCCATGGCCATGTGCAGCGTAAAAGCCAGGCCTCCAAGTCCTCCAAGTCCTCCGTGAAGCCAGGCGAGGATTGTTTGTGTGTCAGCCGTGGAACATGATGTTGGGGAGCATTTCAGACATCCAAAATATGTTGGGGAATGTCATATAATGTCATTACACTCCACTTCACTGAAGAGTAATTGTTGTTAAAAAGTCCTGCCATATCCAGAGCGAGCTCGGATTCCAAAGATGTTTTCTCGTGGATATATACGGACTATTACGATCTATTACGGACTTATTCGCTTGAACATGATTTCACTGAAAGGCTTGGCATGATTTTGGCTGAACCATCTGTGATTGAAGTATTCATGTGTGGTCCGGGTTCAACACAGGGTGCTAAAGATGCATTGATGTACGACCATGTTGGAACCCCATGTAGAGCAGTATCAGACGATAAGAGCCCACAATTAGTCCGAGTTCACATGCATGCTTGCAGGTTTGCACGTTGGGGAAAAAGAACAACACCATGTAGACATAGAAAATTGTTTGATCTTCTTGTCACTTTGCTATCAGATACTATCCGGTTCGCCGCAGCAGCATTCGGTTTTAGTTACTCAAATTTGTGACCATTCTTCGCGCAGAAGAGTACAGAAACATTATTTTTCGATGGCAGCCTCCTTCACCAGCACTTGTAACTCTAACTTTCCACTCTTTAAACACACACACACATACATAAACAATCATAGACAGTACATACAATTATCCATATATATATAATATAACATATATATCCATATATCTTATATCCATGTATTATATATCCATGTATTATAGATACATAATATAATTATCCTATATATTTAATCGTATAGAATTTCTAAGACAACTCGGAGTCAGTTTCTCTTAGGATCGCGCCGTCCAAAAAAGCCATGGAGCTGGAAGACTTGCTGAAGGGCCTGAACCCGGAGGCCCTCGCAGGTTCCAGCGAAGATCCGCTGGTGACGCACATCTTCAAGTGACGTGGGCGGAATGAACATTTGGGATTTAAATTTTATAGGGGGATATATTGTGTATATATATATAATTATATAGATTTATAGTTAATTAATTATATATATATTTATCACATATGTAAATAGTACATTTGCCATATAGCAATTTTGGGATGTAAATAGGGGGCATTGTCCAACCTGATCTTGGAATAGTCAAACAGAAACCTTTGCTGGGCCGAATCCATTGGAATTTCATATGGCTGAGAGTCAGCAAAGGTTGGTGGATCAGGAAATCTAGAAGTACCCGGCCTGGTAATTTGTTACATACTGTTGCTATTGAAAATGGCCATGGAAATAGTTGATTTACCCAGTAAAAGTGGTGATTTTCCATCGTTTTTTTGTATGTTTACCAGAGGGTATCTTTTTTGTCGCCAGAAGCATTGGAAGGATCCAGCCTGGCGACACCCTGAGATTTCCTCGTGGGCCCTCCTTTCATGAGTTGAAGATCGTCACAGTATCTCCATTTACTGGTGATTTCCCATATCAAAACTGATTTCTCCAAAAACTGATTTCTCCAAAAACTGATGTCTCTCTTGAGAAATTCTCTACATCAACACTGGCGACGTTCCACAGAAAAACTGGCCCTTCTTCCCGTGTCATTGAGATTTTCCACCTTCCAAAATATTGTGGATGGAAGAAATCCTGAACCAGTTGGTCGTTTAGCTCCTTACAATCCCTATCATTTGCAGTGTTTCATAGTTACCCAATAGTTACCCAATAATTACCACCTGCAGGATTTCATCCATTCACAGTCTGTAACTTTCTTCCTGGCACACGAAAGGGTGGCCCCCGGGATCCCCCCGAGGCAAAAGGAAGCCGCAAAGCAACGGACGGAGGCCTCCCATCTTCGCTGGGCGCAATGCACCGACCATAAGAGTTGGTTGACCGAAAAGACCTGGCGGAAACAGGTGAGTCTCTTGGTGTGGTTCATGGGTTGATGGGTTGATGGGGATGGCCGGGGTGGTTTCTTCATGTTGGTTGAACGTGATTATATATATATATATAGATATACGTATTATACGAACATCTGATGTAATGAATGATTAATGATGGGAGTTGATAGTTGGGTGGATCAGTAGGCGTTGTTTTATGGAATGGTCGGATGATGTGAAAGTATGTGGGGCTTGGGGATCAACTTCCGGTAATCAATGATTTGATGAGATTTGTTTGTATGTGCAAGTCCTCTTGAAACACGCAAAGGATCCTAGATGTATAGCTACATTGTGGCCTGGTTTTGATTTGTGGTCTGGGTTTGATTGTGGTGGCAACCCAACTGTCGGGAACAATTCAGATGTTTGGCCATTGGCAGTTGGATTTAAAATTTATCCCACTTGATGACCCAAGCCAGATATTACTGCCTTGCGCACATGTTCAGAAGTGATCAGAAATGCATCTTTCATGTCTTTTGAGCTTTGCAATGTAGCCCTTGTAGATCCATCACGAAGTGTAAGGAAAGAAGAAGGAGGAGGAAATTCAGCGAAAGTTGAAGGAAGCCGCCATTGCAGAAGAGCTGCGCAAGCAGGAGGAGGAACGGCAACGATGCTTGGCAGGTGATCCTGGGGGACAGCACGACGTTGTGCAAGGTACCGAGGTAATATGTATGCCATCACGTCCCAGTGAAATGAAACGTATCAATGATCTAGTTTTTTTTTAAAGATAACTTAAACATAATTAGTTGAAATAGTTTGCTATATATTTACTTATGTCCCGGATACTCCAAGCGTGAGTTTGACGCGATTGTTTTTTTGGTGTGTGTGTGTGTGGTGAACCCTTTGTTGAGAACGCGTGGCGTTGTTTGTACATGTTGTTTTGGAGCAAAACACATGACCAATGGACGCTCAAAAAAAATGGTCTTCGAGCACTTTTCCGAACTAGGAGAAGGAGTGAATACCCTCTGGTAAACTAACATAACTTTGGAACATCAAAAAAAGGCAATTTTCAATAGCTATCTTAGTTTACCAGAGGATACGCTTTGGATTAGCCTGCCCTGTTGGCACCAGGTCCTTCCCAGCAGCGGTCCCAAGTCCGACGAATCCTCTGAGGACGCGCGCAGATGCCGCAGTTGACGCCAGCAGAAGAAGCAGCTGTGTCTTGGCCCGACCCTGGCAGCCATAGATGTCCGTCATTCTTAGGAGTAAACTTGAGTAAACTGACTAAACCATCAATTTTTGGTAGGTGCCTCATGTGTTTATCGAGACACACAGTATGAGATGAGAAACATTGATTGATAAACCTGGACATGGATGAAGGTAGAGCATGGTAAACGATCTGCGAAGTGTGTGTGTGTGTGTATGTGTAATGTAGTGTGCACATGCATGTACATGAACATGGTTGTCCTGTTTTACCAGCAAAAGATGAGGATTCACCAGTGCCACATTACTCATCAAATGTCAAAAGGATGGTCTGTCCACAGGTAGCTCGAATTGGGATTGAAGCCACCAAAATTGGAGACATGGAAGGCGGGAGCACAAGTAAAGACATGAGGATATACACATACAAACCATAGTGGCATTGTACAGCCACATATTAATATGTTATTGTTCCCTGGTAGAAATGTCATGATCATCCCCAATTGTCTTCTTTTGTTGCATTGCTGGTAGATGGGGCCTGCCAAATGCTACCAACAGGGGTTGACTAGAGGGCTGATGAAGGTTTATGATGCTTGTTGATGGTGAAAAACCACTGAAAAGTGGTTAGTGCATGTTGCTGTTGCAACGCAAGGATCCAAACAAGATCCTTAAGCCACATAAGCTATACTTTCCGGGCCCTCCGCTAGTCTGACACAGCTCATTGTGTAAAATGGACTTATATGTAATTGTTATATGTATGTGAATTATTGTGAATTAGCTACAAAAAGCAGTAACATGTCATTTTCTATAATAGCTATATAAGATTACCAGAGGGTATTTACAAACTTGTCCGATCCCACAGCCTTCCCAAGGCCCAGGCAAAAGCCGCGCATGAAGCTTGGCAGTAGCTGGAGAGTCACCTCAAACATGCCAAGACAATGCTAGGACATTTATGAAAAAAACATACCCTCTGGTTACTTAACAGTTCACCATGGTATAGATGGCCCATAGAAATATATAGATGGTTTACCTAGCTATAAAATGGTGGATCTTTCCATATGGCTTTTTTTTTGTTAGTCATAACCAGAGGCTACATTAAAATCATCGATGCCATCCCCTCAGGATGCGGCGCAACGAGAGGCCAAGGGACGATGGTTGGAGAATGTGTGGCAGCCGATGTTGCAACAGCGGCAGGTGGAGGTCAGAGCCTCCAGGCACCGAGTCGGGCCAGGATCATCTCGAGGTCGAAAGTTTGAATTATGGGAGTATTTATGCAACATAGTGTTTAATGATTTAATGACATATGATATTATAGTATCTTATATATATATATATGTATACTATATATATAGAGTATATATGTTAATCTTGGAGGGGAGATGAAGGGAGTCATTTCCAGGGTTCGATTTTTAGATGTGCTTTTTGAAGGAGGTGAAGAAGTGTTATAGTGTTATCTAGTTCTTTCAGTCTATTGGGCTGAAGGCTTCTATATACTGTTTTGTCAGAGAATCAGCAGAACACATGAACAAAAAAGGGAATAACGCCTTGGCAGGGGCGTGGGTTTTTTATCATTGGGGTTGTGGATTTGGAATCAGGAATGAGCATCATACATTGTATTTTACAATGATCTATGTTTGTTTATTTAACAATAATTATTGGTATCGCCACGATCAGGTCAACATTCAAAAAAACAAACCTTGCAACGTATCAACATCTGCCTTCAAAGCTCTCATAGTTTCTTCGGCCCTGCTGCCTGCTTTGTGTTTCTTCAGCCGCCGTTCTTCGTTTTGAAGAGTTGGCCCAACTTTGGCAACAACGGCAACAAGTTACATGGACCCTTGTGGCCAACAGTCTTAAAGCCGTCAGGAACGTTATTAACCCCCCCCCCACCCCCCCTGTTGAGCATAAGCATAAGCGACAATGCAACATGTCAACAACGACAACAAGTTACATGGACCCTTTTGGCGAGCAGTCTTAAAGTTATCAGGACGTTACTACACCCCACCCCACCCACCCGACTTGAGCAGAAGCGAGGATATGCAACATACATGTCAACAACGGCAACAGGTGAAATGCTCAAAAAGGAGCACGCAGCAGTTACATGGAAAAACAGCAGCCCGCCTCGAGGCGTTGGCCCCAAAAACAACATGAATGAGACACAAGCTACCTTTTGGATCCTTTTGACAATCTCACTTGGTACTAGTAGATAATAGGGTAATTGAACCAATGATAAAATCCTTAAACCTATGATTAATAGCATTTACCATTGACATTTGGTATTTAAATACCTTAATGTTTGATTTTCCTATTGGACTCCTCGGGGTTTCGGGAGCCAGGCTAGAGGCTGAGGAGCGGCTGAGACAGGAGAAGGCCCGGGGTGTTGGTAGGGACCATGGAAGTGCTGGTTCCCCTCAACAAATGGTCATTTTAATGGGTCGGGTAAACTATGAAAAAAGTGTTTGATGGAATGGGGTTTACACTCCTCTCAAGCAAAGACATATATTTTCTCCAAATGGAAATCGGCATTTGGAGGTTTGGAAGCACAGCCGGTCAATTTCGGTGCCAAAGATCCACGGAAAATAGCACTCTTGCAACGTAGAGGGCGGCAGGAATATGTAGTGATGAGCAAGACATAGCAAGACCCAGTTCAGTAATGTACCCATAGAACTGTACTATCTCCTTGTCCGAAGAGCTCTGCATGGCATGGGTCTATTGGGGTGCTTCACACCATGTTGCACACAGCTACGGGCATGCTGATCGGGACGGAGACCATTTCTATTGGGGATTTCAGGTCCCAAAGCCATGCCCAGCTGTTCTGATCCCAGATTGCGTGGTTGCATCGTTCAATGTCCTATTCAGGGAGGTACGTGCCATACCTCATGCCAGGTCATATTTATCATATTTCGGAGTGAGATTCCCTTTCGCTTCAGGCGTTAAAATAGAGTTTGTTTTTTTTCTCTGAATGACGAACATGTAGCACCCAAAAAATTGCAGTTTTACCAATATTCATCATCGCTTCCCCAATCAAAATGGCAATGTTTATCCATTTTGGGGCACCCGCTACACCATGGTCCACATTTCAGCTGGCCCTTCCAGCTGAGGAAGCCGTGCTGAAGAGGCAGCGTTACGAGCAAGATGGGATGGCCCCTTGGAAGTCCATTTGAGTCCGGAGTCCAGCCACATCCAAATCCAACTTGTCGCGCGCAGACGAAGCAACAAGCATCGGGCCCATGTGGGTGATTTTTGTTCATACCACTGTACTGTGGAACGGAATTAAGAATCAGTCCTAGCGCACTTAAGAGCTTCAAGGAATCAACAATTGTTTGTTGCTCTTATATGTAATTAATTTACATTCCAGCATTTGTCCATGTGATTATTTTAAAAAAGATAGATAGATAGACAGACAGATAGATAGATAGATAGATAGACAGACAGACAGACAGATAGATAGATAACACCACTTGTGCATGTTAGATAATCAATTTTTGACGCTCTATGAGCCAATGTTTGCTTCTTAGATATCCTTTTTGGTTTCTTAAACCCTTTGTTTCTTGTCCATTGCATTTATCATACAACTTGTTTTCATATAGTGCTCCGATAAATACATCACATTTGTTCTACACGTTTTTTTTGGTTTTGCTCAATACCAAAAGTTTTCTTCCCCCGCCAGCCATACATATCATACATTATATATGTCTATATATTATATTATCATTGCTTATTTTTGTTTCATATACAGTACATACATGCACATACACATAAACTGTATAATCAATATAATTGCATACATATACACACTATATCACACTATAACTATATATATAGGTATATATAGGTATATATAGGTATATATATATATACTATAAATATATGTATACACAATAAAGCCTTATATTTTGTAACTTGGATGACTTGGATCTCCCTTTTTCAAGTCGCACAAAAAAGGCCTTGGAGGACGCCTTGGAACAGCAGCGCCTGCGTTTTCTGTCCTCCGAGTGTCAGCGCCTCAAGGAGCGGCAAGAGACGCCGCGCGTGCAAAACGCCACGGAGCGGAAGATCGAAATCGTTATGGATGCTGGGAAGTAACAGCTGATGAGATATTGATGATTTAGGGTGTTTGATATTGATGATGGATAAATTTTGCTGATTTAGGGTGAGAGAAAATTTGATGTTATAATGGTGATTTAAGCATTTGAGATGTTTATTCAAAGATCTAAGATGATGACTTTACCATCCACGATGATGATTTAGCTTGATGTAAGATTTCTAAAATCTTAGATGATGAATTAAACTTTTAAAATCATATGTTAACTTGATTTAATATTCTCAGCCATCTAAGATGATGATTTGACATGATTCAAGCATTTGAAATGAGGATTTTGTTTGGAAACATATATGTTATTATGATGATTTAATCATCTAAGATCAGGAAAACATGGGGAGAGAAGGGAGAGAGAGAGAGAGAGAGACAGAGTGATATAACCACTGATGATAGTAGTTGGTGGGACGTTCTTTTTGGGGGCTTCTTTGTGTGGATCGTTTATCCCGGGGATTATGATTCCACAGTGCAGGTAAGGTAAAGGTGAAGAGAAGACTCATGTTGCAGGTTTAAGGCAATTCTTCATCAAGGGATTTGTGTTTTGGCCTGAAAATGGCCCATGTGTTGGGTGAACAATTGAGGATGTAGACTACATGCTATATGATTTTTTTTGATGGGTTGTGAAGCCGCGACAAAGAGGGTATACCTATAACTTAGAAGCAGGGTATTCCGATCCACTCGCCTCAGGGATTCGCAATGTGACCTGGAGTAGATTTTCTTTTTTTCTGATACCAAATCCACACCATTGAATTCCTTGACCCTTGCAGGTCCTAGAAAGGTGTCTATTTTTTTCCCTTTTAAATTGTAACGAAAACTCCAACATATGTTTACATGTTGACCTTTTTTTTGCGGAGAGGCTGAAGTGAACAGAACGATACAGCTACACTTAGCAGCTACACATTTTCCAGAGTGTTCAGCTCAGGAAATGCGAGGGCTAGAGATCCGCTGGAAGCAAAACTTAGAGAAGCGTCGCAAAGAGGAGGAAGAAGTCACTTGTCGGAGGTTGCTGTGGTGTGTGTGTGTTGCGGAGGTCAATTTTCATTGATTTCATGAGATGGCTATGGATCACCAATTATTCAGAAAACTGTTTTCAGGGTGAACATAAACCTGCCAGCTATTTTGATCACCAGGGAACCGAGATACCAGGGTTTTGACCGTCGGATGTGTATGATGTCTGGGGCAAAAAAGGTGACAAGCGCAGATGCGTCAATTGCTTGGAGGTTAATCATGCCAAATCTTGGCTGGTTTGATTTGGCTTCTTGGCAGACAACTCTCCAGCGGAGTCAGACTTCACGGAACTCCAAGACCTTGCCTGTTTTAGTGAAATGTTGTTTGATATTGTTTGGCATTGATTGGGTAACTATATATATATATAGCTCGGACGGATTGTGAGCAACTGTGCACGGCGTGAGCAGTGCAGCAGTGGCCAAGGTCAGTGTCAACAGTCAGCTTTGTACACACGTCAAGGGTGGCTGCAAGAGTTTGC
>Ga0126342_10000278_pt1:0-47500 | contig 48966 bp, 51 predicted proteins | sample Cyp1metagenome_FD_92528 | JGI IMG/M metagenome (GOLD analysis project Ga0126342, IMG submission 92528) | Coral microbial communities from Lord Howe Island, Old Settlement Bay, Australia - Cyphastrea 1 metagenome | ecosystem: Host-associated > Invertebrates > Cnidaria > Coral ...
ATCTAGATCAGCAGATGTGAAGGTGTGAAGATGTAGATCAGCAGATGTGAAGGTGTGAAGATGTAGTATAACGGCTGCTTTTTTACGAAGAACCCTTCGCAGGCGCTCTCGGGAAAAACGAAAAAAAAACCTGTCAACATGCTCCAATGAAATGAGCGGTTGCCCTGGGATTCAAGCTGGGGGGGCGTTTCAGCAACGAAACTGGCACCTTCATTTGACTACTGGCAGCAGCACGAGCACGATCTGCTCCCGTGCATTCCCGCGCGGCCACTGGCTTTGGACTCGTGAACCGTTGGCCTGCCCTTGTTTCCCATGCAGCCCACCATGCCTTGGCTCCCAGCCTGCTCACAGACAACCTCACAGCCACCGCCAACGTTGATGGGGAGGCGCCCCCCGTCAGCGACATCATCACCCACAACCCAGCTCCCCCCACACCTTCCAGGCTGGCATTCACCACCTGCTAGGGTTTGGATTTATGCCCGCCCATCGTTTTGCACATCTGGGGACTGGCCAGTATGAACGCAGTCCTCGCACTGACCTCATGCAGAAAAAAAGGCGCGAGGAAAAAAAAAACACAACCCACACGTAACGCGAATTTTGCCAAATTCTCGCGCGAGAATTTGGCACAAATCGGTTTGCAGAAATGTCTGTTGCGCTATGGCGAAAATATGATTCTTTGGAAAAAAAAGTCTTTACGAGCGCGGTTCCCTGTCCGCTGGGATGTTTTTGTTGCCCCGGGGCATGTCAAAAACATGCTTTCAATTAATGGGGCTTGCGTTGACAGCCACAAATTGCAAAAACGACAACGCCAATTTCCACTCGCGCTGGCGAGCACCACCTCAATATCATATGTGAGCCACCAAGCAACCCATAATTGGAAATTCTGAGCGGTATCATTTTCAATTTCGTGGCGTGGGACATGTTTTCTGGGAAGGATCGATGTGATTGTCATTGTTGTGTTTTTTTCCCTTCTTTTGTGCTTCAATTGTTTCGGCTGAAGTTTTGGATGCTCGGTTGCTTCATCCTGCATCACAGTGACGTGCACTTCATTATTGATACCTGGCAGCGTTGGGCCTACCAAATCGCTGCCAACAGTTTGTCACACACACACACACCTTGTCCATCAACGAAGCCGTGTCACTGCCAACACAATAGGCAAAACAAAAAACACGCAGCCGATGGGAAATTCTTTAGCCGCACCATCCTTCCAAAAGTGTGGTTTTTCCCCAAGCTGGCCACAAGACATTGTGGCTGTTTGTATCCCATTGCGACGAGCCAAATGTGGGACCTTAACATCATTTCTTGCTGTGCTCAAGGGTTCGCCTGTCGCACCTTCAAGGCCTGCATGGGATGCTTGCAAAGACTCCCAATGTTGACCTTTAACATTGTCAGCATTGACCACCAATTGCGACGCACTAAATCAAGGGCCTTCGCACCACTTGCAAACTGTTCCATGCTTAGCGTCATATCTATGGGAACATCATACGCAGCCTTTGCATTTTTTTTCGGCAGAAACCCGGCAAATGCTTTTGGTAAAAAACCGTTGCACCAGTTGGGGCGCGAGTGTTTGAACTACTAGATGTGTTGCTTTCGGCTAACCCGGAAGTTGCTTTAACATTTGTTTGGCAGTGGCCTTTAGCCAAATCTGACCGATAAGTGGTGCTTTGTGGTTTCAACCAGCATTGTTTGGTTTCGTGGTTTGGCTTGCCACAATGTGAACATATGTGAACATGTGAGCTTGGGGGTGCCCTTGCCTTCCTGATCGTTTATGTGATTTGCACTAAAACCGATTTCAGGAAAATTTGGATCATTTTTTGGCCGAACCAATTCAAAATTGTGATTTGCAGCTGCTGACATTTTCTTCAAGCTCCTCAAAACACATGGATTACAATCCAAAAAATATTTCATTGCGGATTTATGATCTTCAAGTCATAGGACCAAAACTTGTAAAACCGAACGTTTTCCAAGAGTCATTGAGTCACCCATTCACAAACTGGTGGGGGATGTATTGGGCATGGGTATATCCAAAAACTTGCCACCCTAGATTTTACCACGTCCTTGGAAGTGGAGCTGGGAGGCAGCACTGACATGGCAATCATGGCGTGGCTCAAGTGACGTGAACATACAGAGATATGGAAGTGCTCAAGGCCATGAAGGGTTCGTACATGATGGCATGATGCAATTTTGTTTCATGGGTAGTGTCGTGTCGCATTTTTTCCGTAATGTTAATTTGAATTTTTGCCAAAAAGTGAGGCTGACCTGAAGTTGATTGAGCAGGAGTTGCCGCAGGCTTTTTGCACAACTTATTTTGCAACATAACATGTTGGTTGAGTTCATTTACTGTACAGGGCACGTGCCAAGTTGACCTGGTGGCTTCGAATTTATTCCACTGGGAGGCCCGACGCTTGTCAAATTTCCCGCAAACCTTTCCCTTCTTGGAATGAACAATGTTGTACTGCGTTGCAGGTCACACTGGCTGGACCAGAGGGGACACCGTGACCAGCTTTATGGATCCAGGGATCATGGAATTTCGCACGTGAAGTGTTTTTAGGTACAAGGGTGGCACCTTTCGGTTTTGGTTGTGGCGCTGCCTGCATGCTTACAAACCTCCAGTTTCAAGAGTTTTGCACGTCCGCGTTTGCCAGGTTCCCATTGGAATATCCGCTTCAGAAGCCGCGATTGAAATGTTTGACGCCAATGTGACCCCAATTTGTTGGCCTCAAATGATTGATGTTATATAATAATATAATCAATCCAATTTGCATTGTATGTCAATCTTCTCGCTTACATTGTTCTTGGTTGACCTATTTTGCTTCAGGTATCATTGCAACATTGACCACAACGGAAGTGTATGTGTGGAGCTTCTGCTTTTTACCGCTTCGCACTGCAGGCTTGTTGAATAATTACTTGGCACATTCGGGCCAAGGTCTAGACATGGACCAAGAACTATTGCATCTGAACGTGTTGAGCCAAGATACAGATGTCCGAAACTCAGACATGCATACGGAATGGTTGCTGCATAGTTTTATGTTTCGTGTTGTTTATATGTGTTTGTTGTGAACCATTTCAGGCGCCACCTTCGACAAGAAATTCTGCATACTGCATTGTGCAGGACGCTGTTGCAAACCGATGTGCAAGAGTCAACATATGGAACATTTGGATGCATTTGGGGTTAACGAAGGTTAGCGGTAAGCACCAAACCTATCCACCTTTTCATGCCAGGCTTTGCTATCATTGCGCCAGCCTTGGGCAATCGCACTTTGCGTTGCTAGTGCAGCATTTTTTGAGCTGAGTAATGCTGTCCTTTCGTGTTGTGAGAGGTTCGCAGCACCTGTGCCCGAGAATGCCCTCGTGCCTGATGCTGGAAGATTGCTTCAGCCCAAGCAACTCATCATCATCAAATCACGTCACTACGTCAAAATGTAATTCCGGGACTTTGAGTTTCCATCGTCCGAGGTTCCTCGCCAACCGGCAGGAATATAATAGAAAGGCGCAGGAATGGACAATTCAATATGCCTGTTAGGACTACTAAACTAACTCGAAAAAAGAGTTGGGGAGTTGGGAACCAGCGTTTAGACCTGCCCATGCAGCGAGAACAGCTCGCTCAAGTGGCTTTATCCGAATGACATCTCGTGCAGCAAAAAGTGTCGCCATGGAGTTTCAACCTGTTTGATGCCTTGCGATTTCAGGTGCAAGTTCACCCTTCACTCATTGGCCTACGTGACAACGTAGCTCATTATGAGTTGAGTCTCCAATCAAGTCATGATACTGAAACTATCAATTTGCATCATTTGGCAGGAAAATGCAAGGTTTTAAGTGCTATGCCACGAAGCTTTGGTGAAAGGTTTTGACATAGCCTGCCGCCATCAAGTTGAAAACAAGAGCACATAAAAGTCCACAATTATGATGGTGGGTCCAATGTAGCTGAGCAATGGGCAGCTTTCGCCCATTTGAACTTCTTTGGAAGTGTCGCGTGACACCATCAGAGACTTGGCCTGTTGGAGTCAGCCAGACCTTTGCTTGCAGAAGTCAGAATGGTCACCGGTCAGTGTGCAGTTGTTTCACATTCTGGGTTTCAGTGAGAATTTGTCAGAATGGTGTTTGATAGATGTTGTAACTTTCAGGCCTCTGTCTTGAGATTTCGTGTGGCTGACGGACTTCCGCTTGGAGGATTAGGACGAACCGCGCCTACAGGACTGATGCGAACTTGTTGAAGATAAAATATGCAAGGTTTTGATTTTGTGATTTTGCAGCGTTTTCTGGCATTTGGTGTCAGTAAGAAGACACTCCTGACACTGAGCTTCCACATGCAGCGTCTTGAAGGTGTGAAAGTTCGCCTGCCTTCGACAGAAGTGGAAAAATCATATTCTCCAGTCACCCATCCGGCGAAGGCTTCAGAAAGAATTATCCTCTAAAGTGGAATGCAAGTGGAATGCAAGTGGAATGCAAGCAATATCAACTGGTCCACTTTCGTGGTTGGTGTGCTTCGGAAACTGGCCAGAACTTCCCACTTTGTTCAGGCTGGATCATTTGATTTGCTGGTCAAAGCTTATCCCCCTCGAGAAGGAGGAGGAGTTGGAGCATACCTTTGTGGATTGGAGCCAGGTGAGAGTGCCCTCATGTCCCTTGGCTTGGATCAGTCATCGCAGGACTAAAGAGGCATTAGAAAGGTCAAAGATGACATCACCAGTGAAAGTTGGCCTTGACATGCCAGCATCTCAGGAAAGTCAAGCCAGAAACTTGGAGCGAATTTAGCTGATTGCAGTTTAGTCTTGCAAATCATTGAGGAGTACTGAGATGGAGCAGGATGTAGAACGATGGAGAACGATGGAGAATGCTGAAATTGCTTTGTGTTAGTCATCACTGTTAGTCTGTAATTTGTTTGTAATAGCCGCTTAGCCTGCGTTGCTGGGCATTGCTGGATTGTATGACGGAGTTCGCCAAAGGCTGAGTTTAGTCATTTGGCCGGATCGCCTTTGCGGCCTGGCAGATGGGACCAGCTGGGTTTGGTCGCTTGCGGCACTGGTGTGGCTCCGCTTTTCCAAGTGGTTCGTACCTCAATGCCATGACATGCCATGACATGCCATGACATGCCTTGAGAACTGCATCCACTCTTTGCAATTTTCTAAAGTATTGTGTTCTGCAGCTGCATCGGTGGCAAATATATTGTGTAAGCCGGGGAGCAACGTCATCTTGCTTGCTGCAATTTGATGATCATTAAAACTGACACGCTGGACCCCCTCGAAAAAAATCACTCTGCTGTTTCAGTTTCCATAGGAATCTTTTGCGAGGCCTCTGAAGTTCTGGCTTGGAACAATGGCACACGAACCTTGCTGCATAGCATGTTTTCCTTGGATGTTGGGGGCCGTGTCTATCTACCACTTCACGGATCCAAACCCGACCCTTAAACCTGTCGCAGTGAGCCACCCATCAATCCAAGCCTTAAATTGTATGGCTTTCTATGAGAATCAATCATTTGTTGCAACTTGTCGCCATCAAACAAAGGCGATCAACCTTTGCAATCCGGCTTCATAGATGATTTAAGCTTAAAACAACATATTATCGGTCGAACTTTACGGGCAACTAGCTGTGGTAGGGAGACATTGGGCCTATTTGAGGAGTGTCTATGGTTCTGGCATGCCGGAATGAAGAGGAAATCTTGATGCGCCCGGAAACTTGGCTGAACACCAAAAGATTGGCTGCAGAGCATATGCAAAGAGGTAGAGCAGGATGTAAGACTGAGGAATTGGAAGAAATGGCAAAGAACCCATGCTTTCATTTCCACGTGCAGCTCAGCAGCCCAAAACTTACTGGGTGGTACGGGCCTCAGCGCTGTTGGAGCGCTATTTCTGCTGGAGTCCAGTCGTTGCCAGGCCCAGAGCTGCGAGCGGCCGCATAACAGCCGAAACACTCCAAAACTGTCTGCCATTGCCTGGCGAGCGTCCTTGCCTTACCATCAAAAAAGTCGCATCAACACTTTCAGTGAAGTGATGACTGGTGATGTGAGTTGGGATGTGAGTTGGGATGCTACTCGCCATGCCGCTCATGGCTGCAATATTGGTTCTGTGCTGTAAGACTTCACTCACATGTTGCGATGGCACATGGGTTTGCTCCCGATGCGGCTGAGTGGAGGAAGGGGAGCAAACAACATGAGAGTATGGAGTCCATGCTTTTGCAACGCGGTGCCCCGCATGGAAAGGTACTATGGCAGGGCTGAGACCGAGTGCTGTACGCCCGACAATTGGCACCAATCGACCAAAGTATTTGTCTTTGAGCCCCAGCGAAGATCAGGTTGGAAAGCTTCTGAGACATCGTGGGTACACAACTTTGGCCCATGTGGAGCGTGCCATTACACCAATTCTTGCTGATTGGCAAAACCAGCCACAGCTGGCTACTGGGTTTTTTACCCGTTTGCGGAAGGCGAGACGAGCTTTGACAGCTTGGCAAGTGCTTAAGGTGATGCAGGGTGGACGTGTAGAGACCAATGTGATACATTACAGTAGTGTTATCATTGCTTGTGAAAGTCAAGGTGCTTGGGAAATGGCTATTGACCTGCTGCATTGCATGAAGATTGCTTTCGTTGAGCATGATGTGGTCTCAATGAGTTCTGCAATCGCAGCCTGTGAGAAGGATGGCCGCTGGGAGTGTGCGCTTTCCATCTTCGAGAATATGATCGTTTCGGCGATTCCACCAAATGTTGTGAGCTACAGCTCTGCAATCTCAGCTTGTGAGAAGAAGGGCAAGTGGCAGGAAGCACTTCATTTGCTGCAATTCATGCAATCAAAAGCAGTTCACCCCAATGATATTACTTGCAACAGTGCCATCAGTGCATGCGAGCTAGCAGGGAAGTGGCAAATTGCCCTTATCATCCTTGAGACAATGAGCTGTTTGAAGGTTGAACCTGACATCATTTCGTACAACAGTGCCCTCAGTGCCTGTGAGGGAAAAGGCTTCTGGCAATTGGCATTGCAATTGCTTTACAACCTCGAAGCAAGATGCTTGAAACCCAACATCAGAAGTTGCAACAGCATCATGACAACTTTCTGCCAAAACCGGCAATGGATGCACTCGTTGAATCTCCTACAATCCATGCGCGTGTTCGGGGTGAAAACTGATGTGACAACTTGCGAACTGGCAATTGCAGCATTTGAGGAAGGCGGACAATGGCACCTGCTAACAAGATTACTTGGTCGAATGTGTCAAAGTTCGTTCACTGCCTTGAAGGAGCAAATCTTTCACAATCGGCAACTTCAATATTTGAGGGCCTCTTGAGTTGCTTGGCCAGTGGCTGGTCTTACGAAGGGTTCCAGAATGTTATAGGGGAGAGCCATGAAGGGCTTCATGGAATGAGTGCCCAGTTGGGATGACGTGGGCAGGTCCGTTTGCATGTGTCTGCAACTGCTTGACGGCGGAAGATGTTTGGCGCGATTACAAGCTACATCACACCCCAGACTGTCAAAGAAACATCGCAGGCTGCCCAAAAAGGGCAGCTGCCAGTTTGCAAAGCACAGAACGGTTGAACGAACTCGAAAAAGCACGCTATGTACGTTTGCATGTCTCTGTGCCACACCCCTTCCACCAGATTCCCCCATGACAAGAATGTGACTTGCGACATGTTGAACATGTTGGACATGTAGTATGTATTTTTTCGGATTTTCTACCCCTTGAGGCTCCATGATCTTGGTTTGTGGCACCGATGGCTTCGTCGAGACAATGGCTGGGCCGATTCAGCGAGTGAAGCTGCCCGATGGGAAAAAGAGGCCGGTGGGACGCAGGGGGCAATGAAACCAGTGACCTCGCAAGGTCTAGCGGCTTGCTGCTTGCATTTTCTGTAGAACTCGTGAACTTGTATGAACTTGCAGGAAAGTCCAAGGACCTTTGTCTGGCTACCTTGCACAGCGCGAGCCCCAACAGTTAGAAGCAAGAAAAGGATGGAAAAGGGGAAGGGATGGGAAGGGATGCGCGTCAGTTGTTCTAAGGCTAGGCTTTGCGGCGGATCAAGTGCACAAATTCTGAGACTTTTAGTGCTGCAAAAAAGAACAAAGACGGCCGTGAGTGATCAGTTTGATTGGGTATCGATGGGGTGCGGAGTTGAACAGTTTGACTCAGGGATCCACAACGACTCACGCCCCATGACCACTGTTCACTGAGTCCAAAGGCTTTTTTCATTTTTCAAAACAGGTTCAAGTAGACAGCAAGCATCAGGTTTTGCAGCCAGACGGATCATGAAACTCCATTCAAAAATGATTGACACGGAAGCGAAGTGGACCAAGGGGCAATAGTTGAAGGTGATCGTATGTATGAAGTAAGAAGCATCCGAAACAACACTTGACAGACAAGAAGTGATCTGCATCATATGCAATGGTAGTGGATAGCTGTCGGATAGCTGATGGCTTGATGTGCTTTTTTTGTTGAGCTGCTGAGGCATGGATTGCGCCATACAGTTTCCATCTCATGTCGACTCATGTCTTGAGTCTTGTCACGTTTGTAGGTGCTATGATGGTTGCATTTAGTGGCAACCTGTGGCCGCGACAGGACTTGGCCAGCAAAACGCACATCATCATGAATGCTTTCCGTGACTGCATTTTGGTTTTGCATTTTTTTACTTTGGATTCCCTTTGTTTCTCTATCCGCTATGATCCTCTGTAGCCACTAGCCATTTTAGTCCGAGAAATTGCCTGTCTAAAGCATCTAAAGCCAGGGGCTTTTTGCGCAGCTGGCAACCAAAATGCAGTTTGCAATGTTGAAAGTCTGCAATGTCGGCGTGGTGTTCTAAGATTTGGCACAGTGACTGAATGGCAGTGGCTTGAAAGATTCGGCCTCGTCTGGACTGCTTGGGAGTGCTGAAGAAATGGTGATCTTTCCGGAACCTCAGGCGCAGCCCAGCAGAACTGGCCGCACAATGCCTGCAGGACTTGAAGTGCTGGCATTTTATCATTCAAATTTGCACCCAGATCGCCAGCGACCTGTACACATTTGCTCTAATGACTTCATGCCACCATTGGCTGGGCTGTCTTCTGGTTGGTTGATGGCGACCGTTTTGAGGGACAAATGGCCTGAAGACCAGCGGGTTCTGGTCCGCTTCAAAGGACCGTTTTGCGACACGCTCAACGGGATGGCAAGCTGGGTAGATATGCGCTTGCCTGAATCGCTCGTTTGCCCTGTGGGCGATTTGGGGCAATGGCCTCCACCATTGCCTCCACTGCTATCCGTTCTTGTTGTGCGCTGGTGGGACTACCAAGTAAATCCAACTTGGTCAGATTTTGCTGTGACTAACGATGGCATGCTACGTGATCTCGTTGATGGTCCCAGTGGGATTTTTCCTGTCCTGGCAGGTGACTTTGAAGTTTATACAATCTTTGTGCAGAAGTCAGAAGACTTGGACTCGATATCAGAACACTGGGCACAAGCAGTGCTTCAAGGTTTGAACACGGTGGTGTGGTATTTTCTGTGGCCATGTCAGCGGGCAGATGACAAAATGCCTGGCTGTGTCAACGAGCGGTATTTCTTTTCTCTACAGCAGCGTATGGAAAGGGCAGGACTCAGAAGCGGCTGGCCGCATCCCAGCACTTTGTACAGGCAGTTGTGCGGAAAACTTTGGCTTCCACAAATGAGTCTTAACAAAGAGTGGCGTGTCCCTACCACTGTGAAGGTTCAATTTGCTGATGTCAGGAGGGACGCGCAAGCTGCAGCGAAACAGGCAATAGACGCCTTACTTCTAATTGGAGCCAAGAAAAATGCTTCAAGCATACAGTCGGCCAACGGCTTCTATGGTGTTGCCAAACTTGGCTTTAGCTGGCAGGGTGATGACGTGCTTCCCTTTGCTGGTATCCTCAACCTGTCACGTGTTTTGCAAAGACTATTGAATCAACCAGGAGGGGAACAGCTACACTGTTTTGTAGCTTGGCTTAGGGATGGATGACATTTTTTCTAATCACGGTGTCTTGCAGAGGGAGGAAGTATCCTTTCTCCCCATTCTGCACCCTTTCAGAATAGTTCTGGGAAACTTAGAAATCTTAGAGTATTCGCGTGGGAAAGTCAAGATCCCCGGTAGTGGTACGGTAGTGGTACAGTAGCGGTACAGTAGTGGTAGTAGTTAGTAGTGGTGGCGCTGTCTGGCAGACGTCGTAGCTTTCCAAGGTGCAAGAGCTTGTTCCAGACGTCGTTTGTGAGCATCGGGTACTTTGTTTTCGCAATGAACGTGAAGGGCCCCAGAGATTTGTGCGGGAACATTTGTGGCTTCGAATGAAAACCAGGGGCGAGCATCACAACCACCAGGCTACTTGCATTCTACTGCGGGGCTCCTGCTGTTTTTCTGCCCTGAAGTAAAGATGGATATTTTGATTCAAGTGGTTTCCCTATGTTTCCTTTATCCTTCTGGCTCTTCTCCTTCACTGCTTCATGCAACACACATCGGCACCATTGCAATAAACGTGCACATGCATGGCTCGACAACACAATTCAACTGCATCCAGATGCATACCAGTTGCAACATCGTCTTGCATTGTGTCATGCTACAACGTATCAGTATGAATTTATATAAATTTAATGTCTTTTACACAGGTATTCTAAACGTGGATGCGTGTGAAGAAGATATGAACGTATTGTAAATGAGCCGAACAACATCAGTCACTTGTCATGAAAGCCAGGCATGGATAAGCAGATCCATGACTGCATCACTGCATCACCATCACCACCGTTACAATATATAATATATTTGAGTTCTTTGAACATGTTTGTGAGATACGCAGCTGCAATCTTCCCCCCATTTGCCATTTGTCCAATTTGGGGTCTTGTGACCGTTGCCTAGCGCTTGCGAGGCTCATGTTATTTTTGGTGAATACGTGCATTTTGTTTGAGTGCATCCTGCATCCTCTTGCCTCTCAACATATCTCAACTAGTCCAGTTTTGCTCCATTGAAATCTGAGGCTGCCTGCGAAGTTCACAGTTTTGCGTTGGCATCAGCAAAGGTGGTCTCTGACCTGGAGGCACCTGTGTTCGTGACTTTGCTTGTACTTCTGAAGCTGTGGGCTGCATCATTGTAATGAACTTGGATAAGTCAGCAGTCAGAGGATCTGTTCATAGCCTGTTCATGTAGTGGGTTGCACCATTCCTAAGAACCCATGCGAGGCTGGCAGAGAATTCTTTGGTGGGGATGCTGATGCAGTGCATGAGGTTGTAGCGACTACTGAGCCATGGCAGCAAAGGAGAACTTTGTTATACGCTGGTGACGTTTAGCCTCGCCTTGCATTTGCACCCCCCACTAGCCACTAGTCACCAATTTGAACTCGCAGAAGTGGAGGAGCACCCTGGCTTAAGGATTTCTTGGCCGACAAATGGCTTTTATGGTTCTTGTCAGAGGATGCGGAACCTCCTCCCGTAACACGGCTGGATTTCTTGGTTTCATGGCGCATCGGTGGGAAGCCGCAAGCACCTCAGCTGATTTGTTTTTTTGGTTCAGCAACCTGCCTTTATCTGTAGAGAGGGCAGCTCATCAATGGGCACTACCAGTTTACCAGTTTGGCTTGTTCTTCAGGTATGGACTTGTGAAGTTGGTGAGTGTGGAGCCTCCTTATGCTCAGTGGAATGTGACGCGCGGAATTGTGCCACTTTGAATTGGGCAGTGCGAGAAGATCCCAGTGGGAGATTTCCAATGGCTTTACCGAAGATTTGTCGCAACTTGTCACGGCACTTTAGTTTTCTGACAGCACTTTGTTGATGCTAAAGCACTGGACCAAATGGGTCCCATTTCAAGCTAAGTGCATAAGAAAGTACATTCAGTTACTGTACATTCCCTTTTGTCCTTTGTTGCTTTGCAACGGCCAGCTTCCGGAGGAAATAGTGGCTGGAAGTCTTGACTTCGAGCTGTTAGCTTGGTGCAGAGGCTGTCAAGTCAATGGGCACATCACCGAATAGCAGTCCAAGATCCGCATGGAAGGGCGCTGAAGTTTACCCAATGCTTCTTTGAATCTCGGTGAAGTCAGCCTGGCAGCCACCGTATTGCGAAGCTGTCAGGCGAAGACCTGCGACTTGACCAATTTGTCCGTGAAGACGTCCTGTTCGGATCTTGATGTCAGACTCATGGAGGGCGCCTGTTGGCCCTTGTGCAGATGGGGTCCACGGCTGGAGACAGCTATGTGAGCAGTGCAATGCTCTTGATGGTTGTTGGTCATGGCTTGAGACACAAAGAGAAAGGCACCAGGATGTTGGAAAAAGTGAAGCCACTTTGCTAGCTGCGGCAATTTAGATTCCCTGTTTTAATGTGCTGCTTCTGCATGCAAGCCTCCATGTTGTATCTGGTTGGCAATGTGGCCCTTGCGAAAGCAACACCACTTCACAGAAATTGTGCAGGACACGCTTCGTCTTGTCAGCTTCCTCGAGGTGCTTCTAGCATTCAAGTCACGGGATTCGGCACATGAAAGACTTCCAGTGATCGCCCTAAGAACCCGGCAGATGTTGTGCCGCCTCTGACTTCAGGCCAGAAGTCTTCAACCAGCCATTGCGGTGCTGTGCTTACTGCGCACCTTTTAGTGCTTTGAACTGTTAGCAAAGTATCAGTCCCTGACAGAGACAGTATGAGGCAGTAATTTTCTGCTGAGGCAAGTCGGTCTTCCAAGGGACAGTTGCAGGAGTGTCCGTTGGGTCATCCCTGTTTGGTCTTTGGGGTCACCAACCAAAAATGGACGAAACGGTATGAAAATGGTAGATGCCTTCAATGCCTTCTACTCGTCCTGCGCAGTTGGCCTTCTTCGTGAGGATACCCTTGCCGCTTTGCGAAAAGTCGAAGCTAATCCTGATCCAGGGGCTCTCGAGGCCCGAGTGGTGTTGGAAGAAAAGATGGAGAGAGAGAGAGAAAGAGAACAGTGTTTTCTGTGAGAAATTGAGGATAGATGTGGAGAGTGGCAGGGCAGCTTATCGATTTGATTGTCTTACTTTCAGTTTATTTCCTTTACGTGCCAGGTGTTTGAGCTTCAGCAGGCGGGATTTGCAAATCTGCAATAGGCAGCTGCCACACAAGTGATTTCAAGGGATGTGCAGATGCAAAGCTGTCCGTGGTGCAGGGACTGCGAGATTTGGAGACAGTGCTTGCGGAAGCGCAACAGGTGATTCCTCAGGTGATCAGGGCCGACATTTTCACCGCCAATGCCATTGTTATCGCCTTTGCGCATGTGTAACTGACAGGCTACGTTGGGGAATGCAGCCTGTGGGCATTGAGCCCAGAGTTCTCGTCGATGTTTGTAGTGCCGGTTGTCTGCTAGTCGGCGTGCTGTGAGGTGGGACGCTGCGTGGCAGGACGCCGCTTCTTTGTTCTGATAATTTGCGGTTACCTTCACGGCTGTGATGGTAACCCGATGCAAGGAACTCTCATCATTGGAGACAAAGCTGGAAACGGCAATGTCGTTGCCCAAGGTTGCGGTTTGTCCCACCGGCAGCTATGAAAACTGTCCAACCGAGGCGGTATGTCTACGGCCCTGACTGGGAGGCTGGAGTGGTGCCAAGGTGTCACCAGCCCAGTTGCATGCAGTTGCTACTGACATCCTCACCAGATCAAGCCGGGCAAACTGGTCTCGAAGAAGGGTACGTGGTTGAAGTCGCTACTTGTCTGAGTTGGTCCCAACATGTCGCAGCTTAGGATATGCCAAACTCCAATGGTCCTTTCCTGCTGACCTTAGGTCTGCACGATTCTCTTGGGAACTCTCGGAGGCATGATGACTGGCACAACCATCACCAGGGGGTTGGGAATGGTTGGGATTGATGCGATCATTGATGTGATAAATGTGATGTCTCGAGGCCAAGGGCGAAAAGATGTATCTGCCCGCTGGAGTTTGGCCCCCAGTATAGATAGATAGATCGATAGATCGATAGATCGATAGATAGATCGATAGATAGATAGATAGATACAATGTTCCGCTTCTTCCTCTACGCAGAAAAATCTACATACTGGAGGTGGCAATGCCAATTCTACAGATTGGCAGAGCTTCCGCCTCAGTTAAAAAAAATGCAATGGGCATGCCTTTGCAGTTTCAAGCCTCAGTACTTTTTGACCACGTGCAGCTGCAGGTAGTCGATCAGGAAGAGTTGAAGTTGCACGACTGGGTCTCCCGGCGCAGATAGCTGGACTTTCGCTGTGGCCATGACAGCCTGCATCAGCCTGCCCAGGTGTGTCAACACTTGCGAGTTTGGATGAAGCCGGAAATCGTGAGGACCATCCAGGTGGCTTGTTGCTCTAAGCTGCCTAGCTGCTCAAGGCATCACAGCTGAACCAAAGTTGTGGCAATTCTCCTGTGACAGGCACGGTATGGTATTTGGTTCGTTTACTGGCCCCACTTTGAGGAGAAGGGATGCGCATTCCGTATCATGAAGATTGCAGTCGACATGCAGATGGACCAATTACAGTTTGTGAAAGAGCCAGACTTGTCTGGCTGTGCCCGTTCTGTGTCCTCACTTGTGAAGTCGCTGATGACTGCCCCGAAGCCGTTTAGGCCTTGATTAGCTTTACAGATGTTATGCGAATGTAAACTTGCTTTGGCATTTGTTTCACGACAAGTACTTTCAGTGTGCACACCCAAAAGGCTTGCAACGATTACACCATCGATTCTGTTTGATTCCGTGACATTTGAAGTTCTCGGTTGCCAATGCAATTCTTGTCTCCCGCTAGTGCGGTAGCAAACCTTTTTGTGGCGCCTGAGCGCATTGAAGGTTGAGAAGCTTGGCTTGGCCACAAGAACTTCCCAGGGTGAAGTCAGTGAAGTCAGTGAAGTCATCAAAATCGGACATCCAATCCAATCATATCCAATCGATAGTCTTGGGCTTCTTGGAAGATCTTGACGCTGGCATTGACACTCCTGTAGCTGCCTGTAGCTCGATAGTATGATATCAATTGATATCATCTGAGGATATGCTTCCTGGCATGGCCATTTCGACTGAAGACACCGATGTTTGCCCTGGCGCAGCAAGATCTAAGGCTTCAGAATTGGGTGATATACTCGGGTCAAGATGGAGTATCAAGAGAAATTAGATGCTGCTACATGCTGCTACACGATACTAAGACTTGCTGGCTGGGAGGTCTTACACTCTCTGGTTGTTCCTTGTCACTTTTGCTTCTTCACAGACCACTTCACTTCACCACTTGTTCTCACCTCATGACTGCAGGCTATGCTTCCACTCAAGACTGCTAGTGATGAAGTCCAATCTCCTGGCTTGATGAGAAACTTGGATCAATCTTCTGGTACTTTCCACCCTAGGCCCCTGCATGAGGAACCACCCTTGTGCACTAATGATACAAGTGTGATATATGCGTGATTAAGATTGATTAAGTGTGTAAGCGTGGTTCGCTTTGGGCATTTGAAGTTTGCCAAGCTTGAGTGGCATGGTGTGGCATGCTTCGGTATCTTCCGTATTCAGGTGATTTCATGGAACACAGCCCTTCCAGTCCATCGGAAGGGTCTCGCTGGCGACGCATGATTCGGCCCCTTGCAAATTGTGTCTTGGGTTGCATGACGCATCATGACGCATCATGACGCTATCAAAAGGACTGTTTGGAGCTTCGTTCCATTTGTGCTCAGGTATCGCTTGCGGGGACTTTGAATCAGAGCTGTCTAAGCTGAAGCTTCAAAAATCATCGACCACGGCACGTTTAGCCACTTGGTCGAACCCCAGCCCCGCATGAATATGTATTTTGACATATTTTGACACAGACACACACACACAGAGCAAGATAATATATACATAGACAACACATCGCGTACACACACACATACATATATATATAAACACATGCATGCACGCTATACATATGTATGCTATGCTGATATACTATGCCCGTTTTCAAGACCATCTTTGATGTGAAATGTGTTGCATAGTATGTAGATGTATGTAGTACGTGCATACGATGGTATGTACGCATACGTTCTTTTGAGTCCCTTCGCAGCTGTAGCTGCAGCGGATTGTACATCTGAGGGTGACTGCATCAGAAAGCTCCAGGAACAGGACTCAAGCATGGAGGTTCTGGAGAAGAAGCTGCAAGAGTGCCTAGTACTGATTAGGGACATCTCAGTTTATAAAGGGTTGATGAACGTAATGAACGTAATGTAATGAGATTAATGAATTTGGCCTCGCGGTGACAATGGGCATGAGTTCTCTGTGACGTCGAAACCAAGGACCCTCGCTGACTTGGATGCCAGAACGGCTGAGCTGGAAGCAGAGAAACGAAGGACGAGTCGGACGAGCTGCCAAAAATCTGAAAAACGGCAGAACTGGATGCTGCAACGCGCTTTTTTGACCCTTTTTTGGAAACAAAGTGTGGGGTAGGCAAAACTGGATGTCTCGCCTAAGTAGCTGCTTCTAAACGCAGGGGCACATAAAGCAGCGATCAGATGCGGTGAGCGTTGCATCCTTTTTCATGGCAAAGTGGTACTTGATGGTACTTGTTGACAGCAGTGAAGGATGGACCCGAATAAAAAATGGACCCGATGTGTCACAGATGTGTCGCCGATGTGTCCAATTTTCCAGGACTTCGAGCCTTTCTACTCTGCTCCTCAATGACTCAGTGAAGGAACAAAAGCTCCAGGAAGAGGTGCCCCAGATTTTGGCCCTCCTACAGGGTTTGAGCTTGATTTCCAAGAGTGATAGTTGGAAAAGAAATGAACAGAGAAATAAAGAGAAGGAAGGGAACTTGGAACAATGTTGAAGATTGGGCAATGGCTGAGAGATTTCTGCAATGTCTTCCTTTGGGTTCATGCTTGATCCGTGATTGCTTTTGCGCACTGGCTAGGCTAAGGATGCAGAAGAGCGCTTGGAGAAAGCAGAGAAAGAGATCCAGCGACTGGTTTCGTCCTTGAACAGAGAAACGTCAGAAAAGGAACGTGTCATCCAAGACTTGAGGACGGGCCTTCTGGTAGCACTATGAAAACTTGGCATTGGAACATGCACACAGCAGGACACAACTACTATACTATATAGGTTTTATATAGTTACATCAAGTGACATGATGTGGAATTTGGCCAGTGCCGCTTCAATCAGATGATGAATATGCATGAACCTTGAGGACGAAAGATTCGGAAGCTGCATGCTTGTCGGAACAATTAGACGCTTGCAAGGAACAAGCAGCGAAATGCTCCGCCGAATTGCAAATGCAAATTTCCATGCTGGAAGAAAAGACATTGGAGAATGAGGAGTTGGAGCACACACTGGCTCGGACATTCGCAGAGGCAGAAGATCTTCGCAGCAATCTTGCTACATGTGAGGACAGCTGCGAAAGACTGCAAGGGGCCCTGGAGGCGCAAACCATTGAACATGAAAAAGTGAACATCAAACTGAGTGAGAGAACGCAGGAACTGACAGAAGCTCAGGATGAGATTCGGAACATCAGCGAGAAGTTGTCATGTTCCAATGAACAGCTGGATCAGCATGAAAAAAAGTTACACACCCTTTCCTCAGCCCTCCGGATGGCCCAAGAGGAAATGAGGTCTAAAATGCAGCAAGTGGAGAATGTTGGTATGTCTGCCGAGGATTTCTTGAGCCGTCTTTCTGCTTCAAAGCAGCATTTGCAACACTTGGAGGAAGAGAAACGGACTATCGCGGAATCCTTGGCATTGACAACTGCGGAAAAACAAGACATAAGCTCTCGCTTTGAAAAATTGACCATGAGCCTGAAAGACGAGCAGTCGAAAAACGCAGCTTTGCAGAACAATGTCCAAGAGCAGTGTGCCAAAATCAGGGAGTTGGAAGAGATCAATCGCATGTCCTGCCTTGAGGTACAATCAATCACTGCGGAAAAAACCAAGGTAGAAGAAGAGCTGGCAGCAAGACGAAAAGAGTATGAGGCCATAACAGCACAAGTGTCAAGTGTCACCAATGATCTAGCAGCAAAGGTTGAAGAGAATGAATCTGCAGCAGCACAACTATCAGCTCTCACGACTAGCTTGGCATCAAAACGGAAAGAGAATGAAGCTCTAGCTGCAGAACTATCGGCTGTGAAGGCCCCAATCTCTTCATTGGAGCAGAAAGTGCGGGATTTGGATGCTGCGGCTAAAGCTGCCAAATCTGAGAACATTGTCTTGGCAAAAGAATTGGAAGAGAAAGCGCTGGAGCTAAAGAAGCTGAAGCAAGACCTGAAGATGGAGAAGGATCAGTTGCAGACTTTCGACCGTCAGCTTTCTGTGGTCACTACGTCACTCAAAGATGCTGTAAGTGACAAACAATCCTTGGCTCTTGAATTGGAGGGTCTGCAGATGGAGCGTGCAGATCTCGAGGGAAGACTTTCACGTACCAACAGCAAAAACATAGAGCTGGAAATAGCCCTCGACGAGATGGCCTCCCAAGCAGGTGCCAACAAAGAAGCCAGAGATGCAGCAGTGCAGGACACCTAGAAGCCACTAGAGTCACTAGAAGGTCCTTGTAGGTGAGGCACGTGAGGCACGTGAGGCACGTGAGGCACGTGAGGCACGTGAGGCACGTGAGGCACGTGAGGCACGTGAGGCACGAGGTTCTCCAGTGTTCACCAGTTGAAGTGGCTGTAATGTTTCAAGAGGGGAGAACAAAATGCAGAGATGGTGAAGATGAAACAAACTGTACGATTGGTTTTGTTTGTGTATGATGCCCCAATGCAGGAAATCTGCACTTGGCAGATCAACGCACAGCTCTGCCAGAGCTTTGTGCAACACATGTCGCACCAAAGAGATGCATGCTTGTCTGAGTGTAGCCCCTTCGGCTGAGATGTGTGAAATAATCTTTCCCACGGGAGTGATGCTTCTGAAACACTGCAGCTCACTCCATCTTTGAACCAAGGAGATTATCGGAGAGCCGCACAGGAGAAGCAGAGAGAGCCTTGTCAGCATGCTATAGTCTTGGAAGGAAACGCCATGGCCAAAACATTTCTTGTCAAATTGTGATTGTTTTTGACATCTTAGGTAGCTTCGCCAGTCGGTATCCGAATGTTTTCCAAGTAACATACTCATGATAAAGTCAGACTCTTCAACAAATCCCGCATGCTCGGAAGTGCGCACATAAACACAATTTTAAGTTTTATATACTTGAGTGAGTGAGCCATGCAGTCCACTTTGCGATTGGTGTTGCGATTTCGGTAGGTTTTGATGGCTTGAGTTCAGCATGCTCAGGAGATTGATGTTTTGAATCTAAAGCTGCGGCATGCTGAGAAGCAAAGTAATGAATTGGCAGCTGGGCTGGATCTGGGAGCTGTGAAAAAAAGATGTCAAGGACTCAAGGAATGTCCTCAATGGAACCTTGAAAGCGCCTTAGTATTTTCTTTCACTATTTCATGATCATTTTGGCATCATATCTGGGCAATATTTTGCTTCGCATTTTCAGCACTTGGCTCTTCTAAGGCAAATGCCAGCCTAGCTGAACTGAGACTCGGTTTGGGCTGAACGTACTGATTACTTCAAGATGGATTGCCTTTTGGTGACTTGATGCATGTTGCTTCGTGAGGTGTGCTTTGCACTTGGTCTGCAAACTCCGGCCTACATAAGGACAGACCAGCTCGGTCAATCAGATGTCAGAATGCAGATGCTGTCTGCGTCGATCGAACTGAAGGATAGTGAACCTAGTCTGATGGGTACCTGTGGGATGGCGTGCTGAAGCTCTTGTCAAATCCTTCTGCTGCATGAGTCTGCATCAGTCGCACTGTGCACACTTTACTATTTTGGCCTCGTGGTAAGGAAATGCAAGTTCTTTCTCGGGAGCTTGCAAGGAAGGGCATGGAGACAGAAGACTACCTTGGCCAAGTGAGGGTCATCCAGGACAGACGGCGGGTGAAGATGGTAGCAAGGTATGCTCGCACATGTTGGCGCTTTTCCTTTCTTTAAAACAATACCGGGTCTCAACTTGTGTGAGGAACATTGGGGTGATTCGGAGCAATGTGGCTGCAGTAGCGAAAGCCCCCCTCTGTTCCGACTTGTCGTTTTGATTTGCCATGATGTTTCCACCCACCGCCCAGCCCATGTTTCTTATTTCAATTTTGATCACTAAAGATTCAGCATGGGATGCCATTGTGACTGAGGAAAATCATAGACCAACTGAGAATCTCGCTCGGAATATGCCAGTCAGACAAGGACAGGCTCACAGCAGCTGTCTTAACTTCTTACCTGTTCAACGTCCACAGATTTCTGGTGGTGCCAGGATTTGGTTGAGAAGGAGCTGGTCATGAGAGGCAAACTTATGGAAGAGATGGGCATTCAGATGGAGCAAGCGCAACTTGATTGCACACACTCTGGGAATGATTGTTGTGTTGCTGAGCTAGCTACCTGTAAGCCAAGGAAGGAACAACTCTCGAAGTCTCAGCAGGCAGGGGAAATCTGAAAGAAAGAAAGACAGGGAGATAGTTTTTGAGTTCTTGGGTGCTTATGTCACACGTGAAGTCTTCGTCATGTGCTCAGGCTCTCTGACTTGAGCCATAGGTAGTAAGATCCCGAAAGATTCATGCTCAACCTGGTTGGACAGCCTCCTCACGTGGTCGTCAGTCTTGGTAGGAGACAAACATCCTGGATAGATGTCGCACGCTCAGTGGACAGCAGTGCCGTCTCCCAGTTTACACCAGCATCTCCTTGCAATGTTTCACGCAGCTGACCATGAGGTCTGGAAGACAAGCAGAAACTTGGCTCCCAAGTCTTTGACTGCAGCATGAGCACATCTGGCAGAAACTATGATTGACGGAAGGGGCTGCAGCAAAATAAGGCTCCAACACGATCTCCTTACGCAGGAAGTTGGTTGCAAGGACCTGAAGACATTTGGAATCATCTATATAGGTTCATGGGATCCATGATGATCCATGTATTTATGAAACTAGCTCAAAAAATACATTGCGGCTGCGATCAGTGACTGCGCACAGTTTGCGCACCGAGTGCACCGAATGCACCGAGCGCACCGAGTACACTTGCAGCGCACCGAGTGCACCGAGTGCACCGAGTACACTTTCAGGTGTTTAAGCCTCTATCTATCTACCTACCTATCTGTCTATCTATGTATGCATGTATACATGCATGTACATTATCTATCGTTGTTCCAAGTTGTTTGTCTTTCTATCTGTTATCTATCTAATTAATGTATTTTCTTTTCTTCTTCAGTCTGTTTTTTTTCTACCTATCGGTATGTCTATGTTGGGTAGTTGCCCACGTTGAACTAGCTTTGAACAAGTGACCTGAGGATTCCGGTTTTTTTAAATCCCAACAAAGGGTCTCTTGGTCACTTATTGCAACATGAAAGTAATTCAACAGGCAACATAGTATATTATTGAAGCCAACTGGATTTCACTGCAGGAAAAGTGTTTGGTAAAGTCACCGTGCCCCTCAAGATGCCTTGACAGGAATCTGTCATCCAGAATCTCCAGTGCGAGTTGACAGCGATCAAAGTGGAGAGATCTGAAAACGCGAGGCGCTGTTGTTTGGACTGCGCTGCTCTTTAAATCACAGGCTCAGCGACAAATGACCTGGTTGATTTGGCAGGGACCACGAGGAGTCTTCGCACATGCTGAAGTCCACCCTGGAAGAGCAGCTTCAGCAAAACGATTTGCTTCGGCTGCAGCTGGGTCGAAAGCGAGCCGAGTGTGAGGAGCTGCAGTTGGTATCGCCTCGTTTGTGACAGCAGCTAGGTGACTACTGGTGATTTATAGCAATTTCCCACTGCAACAGACTGTCCTCCAAGTCATTGTCAGGAGGCAAGCATTGAAAACCGAAGTTTGTGAGGACCTCAGATTTCATTGCGTGAATGGTGCAAAGGCAGCTCTTTGACATTGCCTCAGGTTCACTCAGCTGGCAGAACGAACTCTTGAAAGGGATGACTTTGGGTCGCAGATGCAAGGAATGCGAACCTTGATCAGCAAGCTGAAGGACTGCCATGATTTGGCTCGGCTTGAGCATTGGTGCATTGAGTGGAAGCTGCCTTAGAGTGTTCTAGGAATACGCCTGTGCCACTGTAGGACGAGTTGCGATCTGCTCAGATGAATGAAACTGAGCTTTGCGAAAAGCGTGATGGTTTGATGGCAGAGCAACTCGTCCTCACTCCAGATTCAAATCACTTGCTGATGGGTGACTCATTTTGTTGCAATCTATCATTCTGATTGGCATCGTCCAGCTAAAGCACACATAGAAGATCATCGACTATGTCTGTAGAATGTCTGCGTATCACCGCAGCATGACATGACATGAACTGAGGAGAGCCGAATTGCAACAGCAGAACCAACGGCTCTCCGCTTTGTCAGCGCAACTCCGGCGAGAAACAGACAAGAGCCTAGCAGAGCTCCAGCGCAAGGTTTCTGGGACAAATGCAGTGAAATGACATCGAAAAAGTATCTAACAGATTCCAACAGATTTCGAAAACTTTCACAGATGATGTTTCCCAGGAAATCCAAACCTTGCACTGCCTTGCACCTTGCTGAATCAATCGAAGGTTGATTTGACTGAAAAGCAGCGGATGGAGATCATGCGATTGCAGAAGGAGCTGAACGATAGCAAGCAAGAGGTGAAGAATCTGAACAGAAGCTAGGCACTGCTCGGCACTGCTACGCATTGTGCAAAGATCACGAGCAATCGGATGATACTGATAAATATGCCATGAATGCAAAGAAGCTTGGTTAGAGTTTTTATTTCAGTTTAGCTCAGGATGTGTGACTCTTGAAGTTCGACGCAGAGAAGAGGCAGCAACGCGATGTGCTGAACTCCTATGCGCTCATCCGTCCATGAACATCGAAGCCTGGATTGGAAAAGTGTTTTGGCATCGAACTTCAGCGATAAGCAGCATTTAAGCAGCTATATTCATTCACACGACTAGCATAGAATAAGCGACATGCGAGCACCAGTCAGGTGCTGAGCTTCCACACCATTTGATCACACAGAGTCACACCCATTGAAGTAAACAGGTCAGGGCCTCCAGCACAAGCGCCGCTTGAATGCACTTACGGGGATGCATTAGGTCATTAGGTTGATTCATGTTGATTCAAAGCGGATTAAAGGGAAGAAGGATTGGGAGAGGGCATGGCTTGGTAGTCCAATTCCAGCGGACTGGCCGGGCACGCTCAGTGTGCCTCATCTACACTGACTGCTACACTGTACATCACTGGTCCATGATATTGAACAAATCTGCCAAAGAAGATACATGCCAACGACGGAAGTTTGATACCATACATTACCATACTGTATCTCATTGTCTCCTTGTTTTTGTTTTTTCCCTCTCTCGGGATCTAGGAGAGGGTGGAGAGGGCCAGAGTGAAACATGGCGGCTTTTTCTGCCCTTGTTACAGTTTGGCGGTGATCCAGGCAGAATGGCAGTTAGTTGCTGGCAGTGGCCGTTCAGAACGCGTGGTTCTGGGCGCCGGACAAAGTTTTCAACCTGGCTTGACGTCTTACGAGGTAGCAAGTCGCAAGCTTTTCTGAAACAATGTTTGCTATTTTCGTAGCCGAAAGGAATGATTTGGCCTTGGTCCAGCTGCCTGTCTTGCTTTTGCACAACTTTCAGAACTGAAACTGGCTGCCAGACTCCTTGCATCATCATTAATCACCGTGAGCAGCGAAAGGCAGCTGGGCAGCAGAACTTGCACAGTCAGTTTGTGATCCATTTTCTTGCCGCTCAAAACTATTGCTGAACCTCTACTCTCAGGGAAGCAAAAGGAAAAGCGATCAGGACAGAGTTCCTGTGAACATTTACGAAGCAAAAAAACCTGGAGCAGTTGTACTGCCCTCAGCGGTAAAAAAGAGATGACCCAGAATGTGCAGAGTGTGTCACAGTGTTTCAACACGTTGCTGAGGAAGTCCGCAAAGCGAACAAAGCATTAGTGGCTTCTAGGCCCCCAGCTCGCTTACCAATCGTCTACGACAAGATTTGCAAATTGTTCAATCAGCAGCTTGGAAGCAGCTCTTCAATTTTTTTGAGTGTCGAGTGCCCAGGTCCTTCCATGATTCCATGTCATTCCATGTCATTCCATATCGCTCCATGTCATTCCATGTCATTCCATTTCATCAACTGAGGAATGCCGTTGTGTATGACCAGCACTTTGGCGTTGTCCGGCCCTTTCCAGATGAAGATGGGGTATTTTCACCGCGATCTTCGCGGTCTTCGTCTTCAAGAGTGCCTTGTCAGACATGAGTCAGGTCCGTATCAAGCCAGTAGGCCCAGTAGAATTTCTGCCACTGCACGTGCCCAGTTCCAGAACCTTTCCCTTGTGTTCCAGTATTGCAGCCTTCGCCAAGCAACTTCACCACATTTTCCCACGATGTTCAGGCATCTTCTCGAGGCTTTTGAACGGACAGTCCACAGTGCTGAGCGACCTAAAGAGGTCTGGTTTGCACGGCACGTTCTAACGCCTTTAAGCCTTTAAGCATAGCACCCAAAGCCACTAGGGCGATCTTGTGCTTGGCCATTGGGTCAGGATAGCAAAGAGGTGAATGCAATGATTGTTAGCATTTGCAGCTATTTGGGAAAGAATTGGTGGCGTGTTACTGGAACTGCTTTGCTACACGGACCCTTGACTCTGACCTCTTGAAAACTAATCTTGAATAACATTAAGTCCGAGAAGATCGAGAAGGCTTGGCCTTTTGCTGCCTGAAAAAAGAAGGGTGGCGGACTGATTTTCAAGTATCTAGGCAAGCTGGCAGCAGAACAGTGAAGTGCACTTGCCACAACTGGCAAGGTCCTATAATTATATATGGAATTATATGGACATACATATTCATGTGGATATGTGCATATATAGACATATAGACACATGTGAATTTCACATGGCTATATTGCAGGCAGGTCTCTGCAAAAAAGTGGAGCTGCCTGCTGTAGTTGCTGTCAGGGTTCAGGTTTCTACACTTCCATTTCGCCCAGTGCTTGAAGCATGAGAGGCGGTTGTTGAAACTGTGGATTTTTCGATCCAGTTCGCTGGGGGTACCACTCTTGCCAAAGCCACGCTCAGGTAGCAGTAGAATGGCACTTTCAGTGCTGAGTTTGTGTGGTTCTTTTGGACTTGGGCTTGCTCTTTTAGAACTGTGTGCATCTCCATGAGCCCGAATAGCCGGACTAGGATCAGAGGCTTGGAATGGTTGGAAACATCTGGACATAGCCGGAAAAAACATGCTACGAGTTGTTACCCGGTCTGTTACCCGTCCTTACGAGTTGTTTCGAGTTGGTGGTGCGCGCAGTGGAGATGGGCCCAAATCTTTGCGCAAGCTGCCACTAGCAACAGACATCGACACTAGATGCGGCTGGTGGGGGAATTGTTTTTTGGGGCTAAGATGGGCTAAGCTCAACCGGACTTTTGGCCACTCAGCCGGCAAAAAGAGAAGTGCTTCGGTCGGACGCTACAGTGGTGGATGTGCCAACGCCAACTATATAGGTTTATAGGGTGGGTATTAAATATTGGCGGGAAGAGATTGGCTGGTTTTTACTGGTGATAACTGGTACTATTTTGCTCCAAGATGGGGACCTTCATGCCAACTGTCAAGTGAGCTTCTTTACAGCTGATACACTTCGATACTGCTTCCTGCAGCTGATGCGTCTCTCCATGTCTCTCCACTTGCAAGGACAGGGGCCTGGACCTGGCCATCGTCCCCACCGTGGACTGAATCTAGTATTGCGCGGAACAGGGTAATGAAACATGCTGAAAATTGATGAAACATGTAGCAAAGGTCAGAAACGGTGCCTGGCCCTGAAAAGCCGCAGGATACCTGGCTGAAGAGGAGCTGCCAAATGAGTGGCGAACTTCAACCCTCTGAGCTCATTTATGTGCCAAGAGGTGGCCGGCCTCAGTGGTTGGGCTATGTGGGAACGTTGACTTTCAACCAGGCCTGTTGATGTTTTCTTACATTATATATATATATATATTGCACATTATATATATATTGCAATATCATTATATACTTGCATGCTATTTATATATTCATTTATTTTACATCCATCAGTTTCTGTGCTTGAGGCGTTCCAATCCACCTCTCCAAACGGGTGCATCTGGTGGATGAGGCCAGGGAACTTGGTCCAAGGATTGTGGGTCCTGCTTCATCCAAGTCATTGGTGTGACAAGGACTGGGAAAGAGCTCGGCACCAACACGTGCACCTGCACCGCAAGGTCAGCTTCCAAGAGCCTTCATTGCCACTTGATGCCACTTGCATATCTGCGTTGGTATGATATGCTGAGGTGACATTGGCATCAACTCCAGTCACGGTTAAACAGGATGGTGCTGAGCATTGCCACTGTGCAGAAAGGGTTGTGGTAACAAGAGGCACAATGCACATTGGCCCAGTTCACCCGTGCAGGAAGGGTATGACATCCTGATGGGACAACGTACCGACCTGGGAGCTACTTGCTACTCGTGGGCTTGAAAAGTACACATATGAGCATTCTTCAGTGCTTTCTACTCGATGTACCAAAGGCGCAAGGCCCATGTAATTCTTGTTGCGATTATGGCCCAGACCCACCTGTAATGCTTTGCAACAGCTGCAGCTGACTTGACAGTAGTTTCAGGGAAAATTTGCACAGGTGCAGGGGATTTTCCCGCAGTCTCCTTTCCGCCATAGCCCAGCAAAGAAAGCTTTCCGATCGATTCATTGAAATGGATTGAAATGGATTGATGGATACAGAGGAGCACCAGGAAATGGTATTTTGTCAAAGCCATGTCAATGCCAACCTTTCGCTTGCTGAGTGGCAAGGAGAGGGCATTGTTTCTTTTTGTGGAGAGGCCTCGTTTTAGGGAGATCATTCCAAGTCTGGGTGGATCTTACTGTAAGAGTCAAAATTGGCATCCCATACATAGACGAATGTTTCTCTTCTTTTTCATGAGGGCACGCCCTCATACCTGGATGTTGCAGGAGATTCCGATCCGCACAAAGCCCGGAGATGCTCGTGTTGGCGATGTGAAGCGATTATTGGCGGACACTTTGCAGGTCCCGCATGGACGTTTCTCGTCATTGTGCTGACACTGTGCCGACATGGTGCCAGCCCCCACCTTGCAATGTCTTCCCGCCCAAGGTTTGCAGCTTTTGGGTGGCGCAGCCTGCTTGGAGGATGCGCTTTCGATCGCCGCCTTGGGTCTTGAAGACATCCATGCTGCTAGGCATTGTTCTACTTAGATAGATCTACTTAGCCGAATAGAAGAGGAAGAGGGAAGATTTTGCCGGTCACTTTTTTCTGCGCGATTTGTTGCGATCTAAAATATAAAAACCAGAGAATACAGGCTGTTTCTTCACTTGGAGTTTCTGTCAAGGTTTGCATCTTGCCAGACATGCTGGAAAATCGACTCGCCAAATATGCTGGAGTGTCCAGCTTTGATGAGTTGCAAGACTGCTCAGCAAGCGGGCCGCAAGTAGTCCATTGATGTGACACGACATATCATGACATATCATATGGATGCCGCTTGAAGCCGCTTGTACCATCTTTTCATGTCTTTCCAACGTCTTTTTGTTTCATGTCAAAGTAGTAGCTGTAGCGCAGACGGGGGTATAGACACGGTATAGAGGGTCCGCGCCGATCCCAGGAGTTGATCATTTCTCACAAGGGCCTCAAGGTATTGCCCGAGCGATTTGGTCTTGTCTGCAGCTCCTTGAAGTCTCTCCACTTGACATCGCTGCAACTTCGGTCTTTACCGGATGCTTGGCTGAAAAGATGGTGACTCATGGTGACTCATGGTGACAGGAAAGGCGGCTTGAAGGGATGTTTTGGGCATACGGCATACCTGTGAAATCTGTGAAGCTCAATAGACATCAATAGACATCAATAGACATCAATAGACATCAATAGACTTTGTACTTTTCCATTCTCCAAGCCCACTTGGGCCTTTGGATCACCTTCAGGACAGCTTGGGCCTTTTGTCATCACTGGAGCGACTGGCCAGGAGCCCCAGCCCCGAGTTGGAAACTAGCCAGCCCACTTGCAGCTGGGATAGTTTGTCGGGTCCGAAAGTAAGGTGATCATGCATTGCAACATTTGTGACCTTCCGCAGCCTGGCTGCAACTGCTGAAAGTTGGCATCACAGCATGGCTCACGATGTGCAGCTCTGCTCAATCCAGGCCATCCTTTGTGGATTTGTGTGGCCTCGGGGAATGCACTATTTCCAAGTGCCAGCTTGCAAGCCTTCCAAAGGACCGGGAAGAACATCCGATTTTGGAACAGAAAGCATCAGAAACTTCCGTACTATCGGAAACTTCTGCAGTGCAGCTGAAAGCACTTTAACACTTCAAGGACCTGCATCGCTTGCAGCGCTTGAGGTGCAAAGCGTGGCTTTCACTCAATGTTGCAAAGCAGCTAGTTACATGTCAGAAATGTATAGAAATGTGAGATTGCAACAGATATGTGGTTGTCGCTTGCTTGTCAGGTTGTTCGAGCTGGGAGCCAACAAGCTGCACCACTTACCAGAGCCTTGTAAGCATGTGTCTTGCTGTGTGAAATGTGGGTATACGCGATTATTCAGCGCCAAAATTGTAAAGGTATAGGGTCTCAGTGCCGGAAGTGCCGGAGGACAGCATTGGTGGACTGCACAACTTGGAGATCCTTGACCTGGATTCAAATCAAATCGCTGAGCTGCCTGCGGCCGCTGCTCCGCAGCTGCGGGCTACCTGGTTGTGAATCGGAGACTGCAGGTTTTGTAAATGCTGAATGTAATTTTTCCACCGTAACTTCATGTAACTTCCATCTTCAGATTGGATTTTTCTTTTGCTTGGGATAAGCTTGGGAGAGTCCATCTCTGCAGCAAAAGGTTCTGGGAGTTTCGCAAAACCTTCTTCGAAGCTTTGGCCCGGCTACTCTGACTCGTTTGGAGGAAGTCCGCCTTGCAGGCTTGACGCTGTGCCATGAGATCTTTCGGACGTCTTTCATCATCCTGGCCCTGCCTTGAAGGCAACCGCTTGTCCAAGCTGCCGCCAGGCTTTTGTGAACTTAGCTGCTTGAAGGACACACGGTGTGATGCACGTCTTTATATCAAACTCCATCCAGTATATTATACACACACATATATATATATATGTGCACACACATGTATACACAGCGCACACGCACACAAGAACTCAAAACTCATCACTAAGAAGATGAAGAAGATCTGAAGATCTTGAATCTCTACGTTCTTTTGGACATGGGATGCCTTGAGTTGACAGGAGCTGCAATGCCATGCAAATCCTTTGCGACCACTTCCAGAGGATTTTGGCCAGCTTCGCAGCCTGCAGCGTTTGCAGGACAAGTACTTAGTACAGTGATGCAGAGTGAATGGACAGTGATAGTTCACCAGTTACACTTTGACAGTTGTACAGCAGGAAGTGGACAATCCTTTGGATTCTTTTGCTAGGCTGCGGGTTGTTTACTTGAAACTTTGCCATCCAGCCCCTTGGCTTCAAAGGAAACATGTTCAGAGCATGAAAGTGGAGCAGCCAATCCAGCAAGGTTTTGGGGACCTCGTGCACTTAGAGTTCTGCGATGTCGCCCGGAATCGCTTGAGGAGCCAAGCCTTAGTCAGGTCTTAAAAGTTGATAGATGATGTTGGACCCAACTATATAATCAAAGAATTCCATAGCTGACATGTTCATCTCAGACTTGGTGTCCAGGAATTTTCCGGAAGATCTTGGCCGTTTGAGCTCGCTGAAAGAGTTGATGGCCAACGGCAACAGGTTGCAGTATCTTCCTGACAGCTTTGGCTCCTTTGTCAAAGCTTGGATTTATGCCTTTCCGTGCAGGTTGATAGGTATGAACTCCTTTCGTTTGAATGTGCAGCTTAGTGAAAGGTAACCCGCCTCCATCCTGAGCATTTGCAGGTTTCTCTTTTGGACGAAAGGTTTCTATGGTATTCAAATATCATTCCATAGTGCTGGATGCGGCATCTATCGACTCTGTTTGGAGGTGGTGGGCGGTTGGCTTACCTCATCAGCAAAACATACTAGCTGCTATTTGCACTTGCAGCCTCCACTTGTGGCTCAACTCTGTAGCCGAGGTGACTTGACATCACTGTGCACATGCCTTCTGTTGCTTGGCATTGAAAACGTCCTAGACATCCATCAGCAAAGTGAAATACGCATGCCTATGTTACCTCAGTGTGCTCCAGTTTGTGAACAATTAGGAATGCCAACGAACTCATTGAGCTCCCCGAATCCTTTGGCCAATTGGAGTCCCTGGAGGACACCAAGATATTTTGGCGCCCTCATATGATTCGTGACGATTCGTGCCATTCATGTACATAGAAGTCACAACACAGCCAGAGATAGTCCGATGGTGTCCAGACGTCTTGTAGGAGCTGTCAGTTGCCGAGAATCGGCTCGAGACCTTGCCAGCTTCGTTTGAGAAGCTGTGCTCCCTACGAAAAGTCCAGCCCCTTGCCGATGAATCGAGAACTCATCATTTTGATAGAACATTTCCACCAGTCACCCCAAGTGCTTTGCTGGAATTGGAAGGCCACAAATTGGCGCCATACTCTACTCATGCCAGAGACACATACTCGTTCTTTCAGTTTTTCTTCTGGTCCCTGCTTTGCAGGCTGTCACGAAATCGCTTGACTTACATTCCAGCTGCAATTTGGCAGCTGCCAAATTTGATTGACGTTGAAGTGTTGGGAAACTCGACTGGGCTTGAGTAGCAGAAAAAGGCGACGTGTTGCTTTTGGCAGCTGCTTTAGTCACTGCTTTGCAGGTAGCACACATGTCTACATGAAGTCAAACCAGGTTACTGGGCAGTGCGTTTTTTCTCTTTTTCCCGCGGTCAGCCTACATCGGGATCAAAGACAGACTCGAAGCCCTTTGCGTGAGGTGACAACCCTGTCCCGTTGCAGCTGCAACCATGAGAGCCTATAGTCGTGAGCTGATGGCCTGTGTTTGCCAGCAACGCCAGTCCAGAAAACAATGCAACCCCTGCAGAGACGTGAGACGGGTAGGTGAACTCCATTCAAATGTATTTAAAGGATGGTAAAACCACCCAGATAAAGTACTTTCCTGCCTAGGATGAGGCAGTTGCTTTCCAGGTAAGATTGTTGTGTATTTAATCTATACATTTGCACGGGCAGACCTGTTGCTGTCACTAAGTTCAACCACCGGATTTGTGGCCGCAGCTGTTAAGCCCGGTGATTGTTCTTGATGTCGATGAGATGTTTCTGCCCTTCGCGACGCCGGTGCGCACCTTGAACGTAACGACGTAGCGGATGTCAACACGCTGACGCTTCACCACTTTTCTGAAAGCCCTTGGGACAGGCCTCGTTTTGGGCTGATTCAGCTGTGCCAGCGTCAGCGCGACAAGCTCCACGAAGGGTAATCTGCTCAGTTAAAATAGTACTCAATATTGACATCAGCAACTGACTCTTGAGCCTGCCAATTTTTCGACGAATTTGCTGCTGAGGCTGCCTTAGAAGCTCCTCCAACACAGCGGTCCGTTCTTGATGAGACATCTTGTTCCAGGCACTTTCTGGGAACGATCCCCAGCGAAATAATTTATCACACCTGGTGTGGCAGTGGCACTGAAAGAAAGGACAGCGGAAAATGACCCATGCATTCCAAAAATTGCAGAAAGAGGTAGAGAGAGAGAGTGAGTTGTTTGGCCAGGTCATTCGACCGGACTTGGTTGGTGCTGCCAGTGGCCTGTGGCTTGCGTGCAGGCGGTTTGACATGGATCCTGATCATTTCATATTGCCTAGTAACCTAGTATTGGTGGGTATTGCTACCAATCCTCAGCAGAGCAGGCCAGAGGTGGAGGCGAGCTGCAAAATGCCGAAGGCGCCTATTCCTGGTTTTTAGCTGCGCTTCCTTCTGGTATTGAATCCTCAAATCAAATGTTTGAACCCTGCCAACTTCCCCACCTGATTTCAAAGAGAGACACTGCTTGGATCTTCGGCAGCCATGAGAGCTGCAAAGGCCCTGATAGTCGTACAGGCACCGTTTAGCTCTCCGAGCTGCAACCGCTGAGTCCATGGCCGGAGACTTTACCTATCTAGGGCCTTGGGTTCAAAAAGGTTTCCTTGTTTGAAATGATGATGCTAGAATTTGCGAAGCGCCGGCATTATTTTGCTCGCAATGCCTCCTCTCCTTCTACATCCTATATGTACATACGCTGTCCCTCTTCTTCAATTTTTTGCATCAGTCGATATGGGCAGCCTAAACTTCAGATGGGTGGAGTTCCAATGTGCAACTTGCTAAGGCACCGGTCATGTCTCAGTGGTGTCCATTGCTTGCAGAGGCAGGGAGGTCTCTGGTAGGACATGCTCTGCTTGTGCGCCTTGTGCGCCCTGTGCGCCCTATGCGCCCTGTGCGCCTGTATCCTCTTGGGTGCAGGCCACCGAGGTCCGAGAAAGCCGAGTGGGCGACGGACTTGGGCTTTTCGCAACCAGATCGTTTTGACCTAAGCAGCTTAAGTCACTTGAGCCTGTGCGCGCCTCCTAAACCCTATACTAAGCAACTGGAAAGCGCTGGATGAATCAGGTTTGATGAAGGCGATGTAATCTGTGAGTTGACTTTCGACAACACTACCATCATGAAGCCAAACTCAGTTCTGGCCTTGGAATCTGTGGGACTCTTTTTTTGCCAATTGCTCCGGGACTGCGAGATCCAATCCGTACGCCTAAGGACATTTCCAACAAGCTTGAGTCTGGCGACTTTGGAGCACTTGCCTTTCAGGCGAGCGGTCCGTGGATGTTGAGGATGCAAGTTGTCAACTTCACAGGCGTATATATGGCTGTTGAATGCTGTTGAGCTTTCATCATCACGGCTGTGCCCAGTACCTACTGGAGAAATCCCGGCCTTGATCTCCATAGTCACCTTTGCTGTTGTGGTTGCAACTGCCAGATTCTGAAAGCCAGTCGTTCAGCGCAGCTGGAGCCTCTGGGAAGTATGAAAGCCCTAGTGTATGACATGTAACATGCACAAAGGGAGCACGGACTCGCTTTCAGACACTAAGAGACATTGTCATCAGGGGAAGCTTTGACTTTGCCACAGATCTTTTTCTTGGAGTTGGTGTATTTGGGCTCTTGCATTTCATGGTGCAGGAAATGGGTGCAAATTTTCAAACAACATGCCACAACTATAGTCCCACGATGTCCCAAGGTATTGCATGTGTACCAACCGAGCAGGATACTGTACAGCCATGTCAACAAAAGCAGGTACAGTCTCAAGCTTCTGACACTAGGCTGCAGGCGCAGCAATTCACATGTCGGCCCCTAGGGCTTAGCGCAAAGCGCCTTGGGTTTTGCCCATGGTCCATGGCTGCGGGCTTGCTGAAATGCCTCTCAGAGGAAATGGTTGATGAATTCGGAGTAGCTTTGTTAAGGGCGTGTTTCGAAGGCTGGGTATTCTGTGCAAAACGTCGCACAGGTCGCCCAGGGTCTCAGGGCACTGAGTCGGATCAGCTCAGAGAGCTGAGAGCGGAGATAGCCAGGCTTCGCTCGGAACTGGTCGAATCCCAACGGCTCAGTGCCTTCAATGAAGCGAAGGTAAAGCAACTGGAGCTGCAACTCGCCACTGAACAGGAGTGGAACTTTGAAGCCGTGAGATTCTGTGAGTCGCATGGGACTCCTCATGGCGCCAGTAATGTGCGACCATCAGTGGCAAGCTCCATGGCAAGCCCTGCAGATGGCCTCCTTGAGCAGGCGATCTTTGAACGAGATCAAGCCCTGGTGGAACGTGAGCAGTTGAGGTTGGAGCTCACAGCCATGCAACTGGTGAGCCAGTCGCGAGAAGAGGTTCCCACCCCGAGCTCCAGACTGGGCTCCCCTTCCCGGTCGCCTCGGCTGGCACGGGCACAGCTTGCTGCGGTGACTCGCCAACTGCAAGACTGCTGTGTGGGCTTGGCACCCACAGGGTCCTGACCTCAGGTCACAATATGACAACTCTTAAAGAGCTGGTGCGCTTGGTGGGCGGATGGACAGACAGGGAGATATTTAGTTTTGAAAGATATGATATGCCATATATGCAAATATCTAATACAGACGCATAAATACATATATAAACATAGATAACTTATTAAATGAACAAATAAATCTGTACTCATACAGATTATCATGCACATTTTACACATAATATATAGATATATACATCATACCAAGCACAAATGCTTTTGCAGAACTTCGAGGACATCCACTACGATTTCTTCCTCACCTCGACTTCCAGGGCCGCTCGGGGTTCGCAGCATGACAAAGGTGACACAACTTGCAGACTCACGGAGGTCTTCGCCAACGATGCTTGGATGCAAGATGATCCTGCACTATTTTGATTCATCTTGTGCGAAGGAAAGAGGTTCCAAAGCTGATGAAATGCTTTTGTTAAGGGGGAATGGATTTTGCACATCATGTCATTTTGGCTGTGCCAAGGTCTGCAGGAGGGGACCGCATGTCAAGCCCGTTGCTTGGATGTGAACTTAGATCACATGACATGGACTGACCCGACTAGTTACATCACAGACGTTGGCCAGGGCGAGCTGTTCGGAGTTTGGAGTCATTGGGAGTCAAACAACTCAATTTCGTCAATTTTTAAACGATGCTTTTTGAACGCTTTCCTTGTCGGGTCTGTGACGTCAGGTTTTTCACTGCCGTGGCCTGGCTGCAATGTTGAGTGCCTCACCATTGCCGACCTCTAGGGAATGCATTGTGCATGTTGTGCAATGTGCAACATGAATCAATATGAACAATATGAATAATATGAATATGAATGGACAATACTAGCACAATACATTAATAGTTCTGTGTTTGCGCTTGCCCAACATGACTTGGTCTTTCGCAGCATTTTCTTTTTCTTTTTTCTTTCGGCAGGTCCGGAATCTCGCGGCTTTCGAACACCTTCGCAGCTGCACATCACCACCCGCTCAATCTGATGCAGTTCGGAAGATGACGGCTGTGGTGAACCGGGTGTAGTCCAGATGGTCCAAGCAATGGGACGGTGCCCAAGGGGCCCAAGGTTCTGGTTGCGGAGCCTATGGGGCCTGATGTTTGGCACCATTTTGCCTCACAAAAGTCGGGCAGTGTCAGCTCTTTTCCGAACATCAAGTCTGGGGCACATGTGGCGGAGTGCGGGTGCATACAATTTTTTGGGACTGTAAGAGCCTGGTTGTTGGTTGACTCAGAGTTTTTTGAAATTGGCTTTTGACATCAGTTGCGGTGCATAGTCTGGTAATCACACATGTTGACCTAAATCGTGCAATCACACTGTCACACCTGTGAAGACTGTTCCTTCTTTGCGTCCAAAGGTTTCACCAACATGGAAGATGTCAAGGGACATGCTGCAAATCCATCAGCCTTTAGATGGATTGCGGTGAACGCAAGTCAAGTGGCAAGCTAGAAAAAGGCTTTTGATTCCAATAGCTCATAGAATGGAATCGGTCAAGCTTATCTTCTGATTCAAATGTACTCTTGCCAGCGTCGGATTCATACGGTCAAGCTTGAATCGGTCTCTTTCGATAAGGGACGCGGTTGACATCTCACAGCGGAATGACATCTCAGGTCTGGCCCATGGAAGGACTGGTTTGAGACAGGAGTCAGTGCTCCAGACACACATCCGTGGACACCCCAGAAAACAACTGTCCTTCGGCAGATCCATCAATGCTTCCAATGCATCAGTTGTTCGAAATGTTATGATACTTCCGCACATTGCGGAGACAGGGGTTCAGTGGGCTTTGTGCAAGTGGATTCTCTTGTGCTCCTAAATTAATAATATGTTAAACTGTTAAAGCCAAACATACCATTCAACTACACAATATACAAGCACTGGTGCGAACGGATTTGTTTCTGGCACCAAGCCCAGGTTGAAGCTGCTCCTGAATGACCCACAGCTGGCCAAGTACATTTGGAGCCCACGAAAACATTTCAGCACATGGCAACCCTGTAAGTGCCTTCCAACTGCCACTTCACCCAAAAAAAGACAGGAGTTCTACCACTTGCGGGGGGCAGATGTCTGGCATGGCACTTCAGGTGTGAATCTCGGGAGGCTTCTAGCGCTCCTTTTATCCTTTTAGCCCATTTTAGCTTCCCTGGCCTGGCTCAAGCGGCAAGGCCAGAGATGACTTGGAGCAGCTGCAGGGGAGCGCCACATTCGAGGACGGGAGGTTGACAGGTGCAGGGCCAAGGTGTTACGGTCCCTGGAGCATCCCTTGAGCTGAAAGGATTGGACAGATACTTTGGCACTGGTCATGCGTGGCCCTAAGGAGATTCAAGGATTTTGGTGTTTGATTCTTTGCTGCACAAGCAACCGGTGGTCTGACGCTCTGAGGTCCAGATCAGTGATTGAAGATAGAGACGAGAGGCTCGGAAAGCTTTTTTTGCCTTCGGATCCCATATTTGTCATTTGTGTCATTTCGAGGCCTTTGCTAATTATTGGATTAGACCTCCTACAGGCGCGTCAGCAGTCTCCAGCATAGCAGGGCCCCAATCAAGTGCTCTGCCTGTAGTGTGGCCGGCGAGGCGGCAGAAGACCCAGTAATAAAGCTGGAGCTGAACTATGGGAAGGCGTGCATATGGATGATCCTAGTTGATATTCTTCATCATAAACAGACACAATGAATGAAGGTCTCAACTGGTTGTAGGCTGTTCAGATGTTGAAATGGTTCTGATCTTTTTATGTTTTTTTGAAAGCTCTCTCCGGAAGCTTTCCGGACTTGCTGTTGTTTGTTTCCCGGAGGAAGGTGCTGTCATGGGCCTGGGTGGCCAGGGCCCAGAGAAGCTTGCTGATGCCTCAGAATCGAAGAGGATTCGAGTTTGCCCCTGATCTGGCAATGCTGTTTTGCAGTGGGCAATGATTAGCAGCTAAAGTTGAGCATCATTGAGTAGTAGACGACTTGAAAAAACAGAATGGACGATAAAGTAAACAAAGTAGAAGACTAGGGTTTGGGGTCACACGTGCTCCAACAAACATAATCAATGGAACGTCCCTGACCTGTTAGCCTGGCTGAGTTGGGAATCAAAGTGAAGGCTGTGGAAGATATTGAGGCACAACCTCAGTGCCACTAGACAGCTGCTAGTCGACCTAGTTGCTTCAAAGTGGTCAAGAGCAAACGGATGGGAGGCAGGGATGGAGTTGACGATGGCTTACTTGCTGGAATCTCAGATTGAAGGCTGTCCATTTCAGGTTGCGGAATTTCATAAGCGCATGAAATGCCAAATGCCCTGCCGAGGGCAAAGCCTCATGCTGGTGGCTACTTGGAGCGGTATGGCTTTGTGCCGGGCACTTGGACGTTTTCGTTCCCTGTTGCTTTGCCTAGACAACCTAGCTCCGTCCCAACACTCGAGGCCGAACTGGCTGAGAGGAGAGCTGGCAGAGGCTCTGCGACAACCGTGCAGCACCGACTTTTCATTTTTTCTATCCTTTTCTATCCTTTTGTTAGTGCTTTTTGTATGCTTTTGTTATTTTTCATTCGCTTTTCGCTTTCTTTGCTTCATGGTGGGCCTTTCTGACCCCTGCCAGTCTGCCATGCAGCTTTCCATTTCTCCCGTGGACGACGAGGACTTTGGGGGCAAGCTTGCATGTTCTGTTTGCTATGCAGTTGCAGTGCCAAATTGCAGCGCATCAGGACGATTTTCTGGGAGTCAAGGAGAGCTGCCTGGAGGAGATGGCATCAAGTTCGAACGCATCAGTGGAAAAAAACTGTGAGTTGCTTGCACACAGTCCGCACAGTGTTTCAATGCTGCATGCTGTCAGGACTTAGGCTTGACCACAGCTCCACTCAGCTTCACCTTCAGCCTTTCCGACGGTAGCTTGGCAGCACATGCACGAGTGACGACAGCGACATAGAGTGACTGTTGCTGATTTGCTCTGAAGGAATCTTAGCGCCGCGAGAGACCGATGAGTGGGAACGGAAATCCGAGCTGGAAAAGGCGCCGCGCATTGAGTTCCATTGTGAATCTGAAAGACAAATGGAGAGAAAAGATGAGAAAAGCTTGCAAAGAGATGCCTTCTGAGGAACATTGTATCCACATGCATTGCATTGTGTGGATTTTGAGTATCTTTGAAGATTCTGATGCGCAGATGGTGCAAGTTCTGCGTTTCCAAACTTGCGGTGGAACGGATTCTTTTTTGCTGGATGCTGTGTGGTGCTCAGAATTGGTCAGTTGGATCCCGCTGTGGCAACCTGACACTCGCCTGCCTCGTTGCTAATGTTGCTATGCGTGAAGTCACCTCGAGGGCCTTCCTATCTCCTTGAGTCATTTGGGGTTCCAGGTATACGTCGAACGCTTCTGGTACAACTGCAACTTCCGTCTCTCCAGGAACAATGAGGCACAAATAGGCACAAGGTTTGAAATGGTTTGAAACCTAGGCGGAGGCGCCTAGGCGCCCAGGTATTGCATGTTCTGATGGAATCTGCCTGCAGATCCTGGTCTGCCAACAAGCCATGGCTGAGTGCGACAGATGGTTAGATCGATTTGATGCTTTGGAGGCAGGGCTTGGGCTGCAGCTTTTGGTGGTCAAACATGTCAAACTCGCCCCTGAACAGATGTGATGAATGCAAACTTGCAGAAGGTAAGAAAGATCTAGACACCAAATGCAGCAGGTAAACATGCAGCGACTATTCTTGAAAATGATCCACGCATATCCACGCGCACTCTGGACGGAAGCAATATCGGTTCAAACTTCACATTGGTCCATAGCTCTGGTGTATCCACTTGCAGTAGGCCTGCTGCAATGGTGGATTCTATTGACCTGTCGTTGCCCTTGCGAAAAAGGATATTCTCATCCGTCATGGGATCCGAATCGCCGAAAGACTTCTCACCTGCCAGAAGAAGGCTGATGAGCTCTTCAAAGGAGGTGCCTTGGATCAGAGATGAGTTTCAAGACACTCAAAGCTTTTGGATATCTACCATGGCATTGCCATGTTTCTTTAGGCTTTATCACGTGTTTTCCATATGCCCACAGATGGGGCCCTTTGGGCCTTGGGGACCAAGGTGTCTCGTGGTATGAAGAAACCACGGAAGATAGCAGCCATGGCAGTCTTCGGAGCATGTGTTGTGAGAGGAGTATGGCACCAGGCGAGGCATGTCATGATGTCCTGTTAGGGTGAGCCAATACTCGGACTCCATCGACCGCCTGGTTCATCACTAACTCATCGACCATGGTGACACTGTCCAGGTGCAGGAGTACCGAAGGACTGCAGACCTCATGGCAGCCTTTGATGCTGGACAAGACCAGCATCTTTCATCTAAGGACGTGAGCGGGAGCACTTCTGTTGAATCCTTCGTGTGGGGGACTTGTGGGATGGTAGGAGACCAGGCATGGAGATATGGTGACATCACAGCGGTAGGCGGTAGTCAGTAACTCATTCGGCCAAATCCAGAAAGCGAATACTTATGACTATATATATATATTAACACACACACACATATATATATATATACATAATTATATATAATACAATTAAGAGTTGAAATTGAAGCCAGAGCGTGGAAATGCGACAAGCTATCTCGTCCCTTGAGAGTACATTTTTTCTTCTTATCATTGCCAATTATCGAACATATTCAGATAGCGAATTTATAGAAAGGCATTTTTCGACATGCGTTTCCTTTGAAACGAAGGAATGGATCCGAAGGTAACAGCCCCAGCTAGAGCTGCAGGAGCTAGCATCACTCCTTCAAGCAAATGGTGTGGACGTGAACCAGGAGCACTTTGAAACGTTCAGAATGCCAGCCTCCTCGCCTCAGTGAATGCCAGCCTTTTGTCATGAGTATGAAATCAACGGAAAGTTCATGAAAGCTTGATTTTGTCCATGTGTGAAAGATTCGGCCTGGTATCCAGGACCAAGTGGGCCGGATGTTTGGTCGAGTCGATGATGAGGGGGATGGCTTTGATGATGTTGAGCTGACCCGGATTTTGAGCATCGTATCCGGGCTGCCAGCTGTGTCGGAGCGCATCAAACAAGCAGCACAGGCCGGAAACAGCTGGCTCTTTGATTTGGTCCTTTGCACTGTCGCTTGGAGAAATCTATAATGGCCCCAGTGGCGTGCTTCTTTGCCGATCTTCTTGTGGTTGCTTGAGTGTGAGTGTGAGTCCAATAATGACATTCAAAATGAAGAATGAATGAATAAATAAGATTAAATAAGTAAATAAACAACAACAACGACGACGACGACTACTACTACTACTACCACCACTACCACTAGCACTAGCCTAGCACTAGCACTAGCACTAGCACTAGCACTAGCACTAGCACTAGCACTAGCACTAGCACTACCACTACCACTACCACTACCACACACACACACATATATAATTATATATATATATATTACAGTTATACACACATAAGAATATGAAGTAAGAACAGTAGACAAATCAGAATGATTTTGTTTGTTGTGGTTGGTGGTGGTGGTGGCGGCGGCCATCGCTCTATCTTCTTCTTCCTCCTTTCTTCTTGCTTTTCGCTGGGTTTCTCAGGCTGTTTGCTCGTGTCCCCAGGTTTTTGTTATTGTACATGCAAGATCATCCAAGTCTCTTTTTGGAGGAACTCTGGGTGCAAATGTAGTGCGTTTGTCAATTGTGAGAAATCCAAGGTTACTGGGATTGGATTATACTACATTGTTGGGCAGTCCGACGTCTTGGAAAAGCGCTGGCTGCAAAGCTCCTTTCGTGGAGCGGTGCAGTTCCATCGCATGCAGTCGAAATGTTCCAAACTGGATAAACAGCTGGGCGACCTCTCTGATGAGCGGTCCAGACTGGAAAAAAACATCAGAGAGATCGAGGCTTCCTCTCCATCAACGTCTGAAGACCGCTCTTCGGAGCTGAGCAGCCACTTATTTGCATCAAGACTGGTTGGACATGGGCGGTTGTTCCATTCCCTTCCAGTGGCAGCTACTTCTGCAGTATCATTCCAAAATGACGAAGAGACTCTTGTAATTGGGAGTCTGATGGTTTCGTGTGATGGCTTTACTACATGGCTTCTCCACACCTGAGGACTATCCACGCGATTAGAAGAGGTGACCGAGCAGCAGCGAGCTGCCACTGATCAGCTACAAGCCGAAGTCTCCAAGTGGCAAAATGCAGCCGAAGAGGCAAGGCCATCACTGGCACCAAGTTGGTTGGAAGATGAGAATGACCTTTTTTTTTTTTAAATGCACATTTTATATACTGCTATCTAAGATATTTCCTTTACCTATAGCTAATTATCCATCTTTAGTCCATATTTCATGGTACCTCCATGGCGTATCAAATAAAATATATATATATATATATTATGTATATATATATATATAGCCGCATATATGGCACACCCCCTTGTGTTGAAATTTGCCCCGGAACGACCTCCACAGGCGATGAAGCAGGCAAACAATGTCAAGTCGAAGATGGCCAGTATGATGACTTGCATCAAGGGTACCTGGGAAGCCTGGGAAGCCTGGGAAGCCTGGGAAGCACCAGTTCCAACCAGTCCCAACTTACATCCCCTAGAAGGAAAGGGATTTGATGATAGCTTAGTAGCTTGTCAAGTATTCAATGATTCTGAGATCATGAACGTCTCATCCGTCTCATCCCCGGTCAACATGTCCTCCTAGGTTTGGATGCTTTTAGCGGCTCTGGCACCAAGCGCTTTGTCGAGGATGGTGCCCAGCAAGGCTTCTGCCACAGAAGCAATGTAGGTTTCTGCCTTGCATCTCGGGTTAAATGAGAGGGCTCAAGGATGGCATGGATGGCCATGTTTTTTGCAAGAAGCTTTGACAAAGTATTTCCTTTGGTCACCTTGGTCGCATTGAACTTGAGTGATTTTGTTCCTGAGAAAGGGTTCCCCAATGGTGTACTCAGCCATGCTTTGGTCGAATTGAGACGGGTTGACTATATTTGACTATTAGCTTCTGAGGATACAATCACTTTCGGCACCATTGAGGAGGGCAAGCTGTTGTTGTTCGAGACTTCCACAAGGCATAAGATTGGTGAAGGACGAGATTGTGCATACCGCTGCAAGGAGCTTGAAACTGGAGAGGAATTTGCGTTGAAGATGTATACCATGAGCAACCCGAGCCAGAGGAGGTCCATTATGCACGATTTGTATGCTCAGAGACTTTTGCTTGGAAAGCATCCACGGATTGTGAGCTACAAGCGTGTCATTGAATCAGAAACGAACATCTTCGTGCTGATGGAACTTTTGGCCGGAAGGGATCTGTTTGATGTTGTTTGTGCTCGCTCTCTCACAGAGGAGCAAGCTCAGCCGTTGTTTCTCGGTTTGGTTGAAGGCTTGCAGCATTTACACAGTAACAAGGTGATCCATTGCGATGTGAAACCAGAGAACGCCATGGTTTTGGGTGACATTGACGCTGGAACGGCGCATTTGAAACTCATTGACTTCGGATGTTCCTGTTTCCACGAGTTCGTGAAGGAGAGCGAGACGCGCGCGTGTGTGGTTTATGACAGGTACATGCCCCCAGAGCTCGCAGTTTCGCCTGGTTTGGCGCCAAGTGTGGCCACCGATATGTGGCCAGGAGACAAAATTAGAAATATTTTGTATAAGTTGTCTCCTCTCTTAGGCTTATACATGTATATAACTGTATATAGCACATAAACAGATCCATATGTATTCATATGTCTTTTGAATGTTCTTGGTGAACAGAAGATTTTGAATTCTGCGTGATGCCATTTGGAATCCACTGTATACTTTTTTTTTGGCGCACTTCTCCACATCCACATGCGCCCACACACACACCCACACCCACACCCACACATATCATTGCTATTCTATACGTACTATTATGTTTTTATTAATTCTTTTGAACCATGCCAACTCCAACTAACTACATAATTTTCCCCTGCAGTTAAAACAAGACAGACCAGGTGGCGCTTGGGTTGCACCCTCTATGTGATGCTTGTGCGAAGCCCGCCCTTCCATGACGATGCTCAGACGAGGTCTGGCATTGAGCTCCGAGAGCAAGGTAGATTCTACAAAACTGCAGCGTACGAGGCGTTCTTTGGCTTTAGTCATGATATGTCATGATCATCTCTGTGCGTTTACACCTAAGTTAGATAGTATACCAGACGTACTACATAATATACATGACACACACACATATATATATATATACACGTGCTAGAATTACTAGATATAACTAGATATAGAGACATGTTACGACTCCAGACTACGGACAGGTAGTGAAGTCCAATCGTCAAACAGCGCACCAAGGCTGTCAGATGAAGCGAAGGCCACAACCTCAGTTCGCAAACTGTTGGCTGTTTCTTATTTTCTGAGGCTTGTGTCCCGAACAAAAAATTCGGGCTTCTCCCCGTAGCCATTGGCATGGCAAGTCCAAGCATATCCTCATCCCAACACATCTCACCTTTCCGTACATCCATGCATAGGATAAACGCATGCAGTACAGTGAAGTACTGCGTATTTGTACGTGTAGTCATGTGTAGTCTTATTTCCCTTCGGACTCTCTTGCTTTTCATTCTTGCGACCTTTGCATTGGGCCAATTGGGCCCCAGGACTTGCTGGTGAAGCTCTTGGCTGGTGACCCCAATGAGAGACCGGATGCTACATCTGTCTTGGTGCACCCTTGGCTGAAAGGCCCCCAAAGTGGGTCCTGACGGGCCATGCAAGTGGCAGTGCCTAGGTGGCCCGTTTTAGAACTGGTGCACTGCACACGGGCACACATTCGAACACAATACGTGACCAGCTGGACCTGGAACAGCGCCCTAAGGGCAGCTCGATGCAGCAAAAGAGATGCACTGCATGCACTGCATGCCAAATTCCAACGAATTGGAACGATTTCAGCATGAGGTCCGGGGATAAGAAAGAGTAACATATTGAGTATACTCTATGAAACTTTATGTCAAAGCTCGCACTAGACCTGATATATGGTTGCAGCACCTACTGTATTAACCTCTGGCAGAGAGGGTCTATGCCACTTTGAAGGCTACTGGAACCTCTCCTGATAGCCCTTTAGCGCGGGCTGCAGTGTAAAACTTACCTTGATTCAATGCTGATGAGAAACTGGACACAGGAATGCGCAAAAACATTTTGAGTGTGCACTGACTGGTTGTTTCGCACCAAGCACTGAACGCATCAAACTTCAAGGATGACATTCGGCGTGCTGAGAGGGACCTCCTGCAGTCTGTGAAATTGGTTTTTGAACAGGCAAGGTTGCTGGCGCACCAGCTTTTCAGAAAGTGGTCATCCAAAGAATCAATGTGGCACCTCACAGCACCTGGGAGCTCCAGGAATTGGATTTGATTCAAATTGATGACACGATTCGGTACTGGGCTGACAGAGCGTGTCCTCCTCAGCCCCCGGAAATCACTGGGGAATTGTCACGGAGTTTCCCTGCTGGGCTCGAGCTTTCATCTCAGGATGGATGAAGCCTTCCCTGATAGGATGTCCAAGAATGTTCAGGGATACTGAGAGCTGCCACAAGGCTGGATGTGACCAAGTGGAGCATGAACTTTTGACAACTTTCGATTGCTTTTGACGCTTTTTGTCCATGTTGCAGTCACTGAAAGTGCATTTTGTTGGCTTGTCAGGTGCCCACCAATCCTCTTTGTCAAGAAGTGACATGTTGAAATTAATTTTCCTAAATCAATTTTGAAGGCTTTGGACCTCTTAGCATCAGCCAGCGAATCTCTGCGGATTGCTGGTGCTGCAAGACCAGCATTTGATCAACTTGGTCAAAGGAAGACTTGGATACAGATGGATACAGATTGTAATGAAACGTTTGAAACGTTTGAAACGTGTTCGTGCCAACAAGTTGAGCAAAATTGAGCAAACCGATGAATCCTTTTTGTTCTTTGCTCTTGGGCCCAAGACAGCAGGGTTGCGTGCTGCAATGGCGCAGGGTTCGTAGGGCCTTGCGCCCAACCCTCTGCCATGCCAGATCCTCAGGTCGTTGTTTGGTAGCTAAAGCCGCTGTCAAAAGCAAGATTCCTTGGGTCAAATCAATGTTGACAGGGATTATTTCCATTAGAGTTCTTCTCAATCGGATAGCTATGTCTGGCCACGGCCACGAGTTGGGGAAACCTCGATAGTGCCACCATGTAACATGAATGTACCCAATGTACCCTGAGGTCTTTGCAGGAGCTCTTGCGTCTTGGAAACCCAAGCCACAGCCTGAGCCACGGGACTGCCAGCGAACCACAGCTCGCACCGCAGGCCGAACCGGGGTGAGTTCATGTATCATCATGGATCATCGTGGATCATTGTGGATCATCGTGGATCATCGTGGATCATGCTACTTATTCTGTTTTTCTGGTGCCTTAAGGGAGATTGGTGTTCCATAGCTACGTGCCCACCATGCATGGCAAGCTTTGGACTATGCTGGTGATGCCGAACATGAGAAGATACATGAAGATATATTGCGCAATTTCAATCGTTTCTTCATGTTTCTTGCGCAATAGTTCCGTGGAGTTGCAGGCCTCATCGTGGGAAACGTTTTTTCCCAACCATTTTGACCCCTTTCTTTCCTCGTGGACATGTGAGGCTGATGGTCCTGGCGCATTCTCTGCAAACGCGAGAGGCGAGAGGATTCCTCGGCATTTCTCAGCTGTTCCTGACGGCTCTGTGGCCTAACTGCCAGGTCTCTCTGGTGGCGGACAGGAGGTGTTGGGATCTCTGCCTGATTTGGTTGATTTATGGAGGTTGACTCCGCATTCATCTGCGGCAGTTCTGGTATTTCCCTTCGGGGAACAACGTTGTCTGGGAGCATCATGTCTAGAACTGAGGCAACAGCCAGACTTGAGCGCAATCGTCGCGAAAGCTGCGCGCGCTCCTCACCGGGTCGCAGACTGCAAGGTTTCCATATTTCAATACAGAGAGTCTCAGGATGTCCCGGGTAAGGTTGTCATGATCCGTCCTGCTTGCGGGAACTGAGGAATTTCATTGAAAAGCAGAAAGTTGCCAGGCAGAGCGGTGAGAGCGGTCTGCTTTGGCACTGTGGCACTGGACGGCCCAAATCTTGCAGTTTGCACCACGTAGGTTGAGAAGGCAGGGAGATCGGAAGGGATCTCCAGCCCGTGGTCAGCGGGATAGAGGCGAGGGCAAATCACACCGTGACAGGTGCCCATGTTGTGGTGACGAAATTCGGTTTTCTGGCACTTCAAAGCAGTTGGTGACAATACATTTGAGCAGAATTTGGGCTGCAAGTTCAAAGAGTAATTAGAAACATGTAGAAACCGTTCCCTTGTAGCAAATGACCATTCAAATGCTCCAATGCTTCGAACCGGGGGATCATTTGTGGAAGATGGGCGGGCGTTTTCGTGGCAAGCTCTATGATCATCACCTGATCTACAAGCAGAGATGTGCCGATGGACATTTGATTATCGAGAACTCCTTTCGAGCCCGTGGTGTCGTTGAAAAGTGCTTGTCAGACAACCAACTGAGTGTGTACCAGTTGTATGAGAGGCCTGCAGATAGTGCAGCATGTTTGGCTAAGGCTGAGGCTGCCTTGGTCGAAAAGAGGGGGTACAGCCTCCTTTGGTACAACTGTGAGACCTTTGCCAATGACTGTACGCGAGGGAACGGCGGCAGCATGCAAGTGCGACGTGCCACAGGCCATGTCGCCTTGTTGAGTACAGCTGCCTCATCTGCCGTTACATCCGCAACAGTTGGCCTGGTGACTTCAACTCACAAAACTGTGCATGTGAGTGACCAAGGATGCTTTGGCTTGTGGAAATGGCTGGGATACACGCACCCAGTGGTGAAGACAGTTGTTGTCCATCACCCTGCGGGTATTGCGGCTGCGGCCGGGGCAGCCTGTGGCTGCTGTGTTTGGACAGTCTTCGCTGCATTCGGTCGTGACGCCAAAAAAAGCCGCTCAAGGTAAAAAAAACTGGAGGAACACCTCTGGGTGGTGAGAGTCCCTCTTGATGGTAGAATCGGTAGAACATGTAGAACCTTGAGCTTGGGTTCAACATCGGTTCTTCATGGAGCAGGTGGGATGCTGATGGGTCATGATCCATTCTCAAGCGAAGCAAGTCATTTCAGTGGTTGACTATTGCATGTGTTAATGCTGGCAGTTTAAACTTTACAGTATATATAAGACAACTTTTTTTCTATGCCTCTCGTATCGAATGCTGACCAGAATTATCCTGATAATTTAAGCTTTGACCATGAGTGGATCAACCTTAGTTTTGGAGGCCTCGAGGACAGAATGCCCGATTGACTCTTAGTTAGCGTCGGGATTGAAGGCTTCACCTCAAAATGCTGAGCCAAAGATGCTGCCAAGAAAAGGATGCAGTGCTGGGTCGAACTTGAGAGTGTGCTGCGAAGCCTGTAGCTAACTTGGATGCACCGGATATACGGGATGTACATATATATCATGTACCAACGCAGCAATGCACGTGGACATGAATACATGTTTCATATTGTTGCACGTGATCATACATAATCATACATATAGATGTACACATTAATAGCATGTACAGTACATATAAAATCATATAAATACAAATGCACACGCGCACACGCACAGAGAGATGCACTCTCACACACCAATAGCCAATAGTCATGCTATTTACATTTTTTCTATATATATATATTGATTGATTGATCATCATTGTTCTGAATTGTTCTGTTTGGACATGGCTGGATGGTCACTGCAGGGACCGAAAGGACCGAAAGATCGAGGTCCCGAAGAAGGTCCAAGTCATTGCTCAGACGCAGGTGCAT
>Ga0126342_10000279_pt1 | contig 48954 bp, 48 predicted proteins | sample Cyp1metagenome_FD_92528 | JGI IMG/M metagenome (GOLD analysis project Ga0126342, IMG submission 92528) | Coral microbial communities from Lord Howe Island, Old Settlement Bay, Australia - Cyphastrea 1 metagenome | ecosystem: Host-associated > Invertebrates > Cnidaria > Coral ...
ACAAAACCCCCCCCCGGTCCCTTCCCCCCCCAAAAATGTTTTTTTTTTTTTTTTCCCTGCTTTGATTTTAGAAGATCCGTGTGCTTGGATGTGCTTGGATGTAGCAGCGTAGCAGATGAAGCAAAACATCCAAACAGAAAAATTGGGTATCCTTTGATTGTAGCCTAATATTTGTAACAGTCAGTAATTTGTGTTCACTGTTACAGGCAATAGGCTTGTCACAAAATTTATCCTCCAAAATCAGCAAATTTGGGTTGAAGATGGTTCAAGGGACCGTCCCTGATCCGTGGTGTCGCCGCAGGAACGCTGGGCCAAGGACCTGCGGACCTGCGGTAGGGGGAATTGATGCAAGACCTCTGTATTTGGGGACATTTTGGGAATGGGCTATGGTATGGGTATAGTTGACATTAATGTTGATATGAATGTTGATAAAATTGATATTGATAGTCATACTGTAGTTGAGCTTTTTATTGATTGTGTAGTTATTAACATTATAGTTTATCAACATTCATAGGATATATTTCATGATATATATATAACATTATATAACTGATATTGATAGGGTCTGGGCCCACCAACCGGGACCCAACGAGGGGTTTTTTGGATGGGCTTTAACGGTCCACGGTGAGCGTCTCGGAGACAGGTCGTTGGTTAACCCGTTATTTTTCAGGTACCAAAGTCAATGGGAGATCTTCAGGAACCGATTGATTCGAGGTACCTACCATACAATATGTAAGGCCTATTTTTTAAGCCTAAATTTCAGGGAATATCCCCACAAAATATGGCCAAAAATATGGTACTAACGTACCTCTATTTTAGGATCCTGAAATTCCCATTGACAAAGTCAAGACGTTGACTGGTTGGTGGTTTGGAACATGAATTTTATTATATTTTATGACTTTCCATTCTGTTGGGAATAATGATCCCAACTGACTCATATTATTCAGAGGGGTTGAAGCCACCAACCAGTTGATTATGTTAGGCAATTGATTGCTATAACTCTATTGACGTGTGGCATCTTCTTGATTGATTATATAATTATAATCTCAAGTGGGATCAGCCGGAAGCATCTGGAAACACCAATTTGAGACTTCACGTCCCAGATGTTCTTCCTCAAATCTCGCAACTCACAGCACCCCTGAACGCAGGATGTAGCACAGAGCCTGGAACAACTGATGGACAGTGGAGATGCGCACGCCCGGCCAATGGGCCCCGCGGAGTCGAAAAGCGTGCGGCATCGACGGCTGAAGATCAAGTAACAACTTTCCCAGGCTGGCCCTGGCGATCCCTGGATTCTGCAGTTCCGAGATGGCTTGAATAATTTGGCATGCTTCATGATTGGCTTGAATGATGTTGATGTTTAAATTTATGTTGAATTCAGGTCCAGGTGGTTTGATATGTTTAACAATTAATCACACAGTTAAAATTGGGGTTGAATGGATCCTTTTGCTGGCATTTACTCATTCGATGGGCATCGATGGGCGATGTCCATTCGCCAACATGGAAAATGTGAAACTGTGGAGGTCTTCAATCATTTGTTGACCATTTTTCAGCAATTCGACATTCTTTCAGGCACCTATTCTCCGAGATGTTCTTGATATTCCTCGACCATGTGAATAAGACATGTACATCAGTACATCGATCATATGAATCATAATGGACCTTGATAGTTGCGCATCTCCTTTCATCAAAGAACTTCTGGCCCCAGAAAAAAAAATTGCATCGCCGGGATCGCAGCTGGGCGGTGCTAAGAAAACAACCCGAGACCAGCGCCCTTTGCGGGCGGAAAAAGGCCCGCGGTTCATCTTCCGACGGGAAATCCTCTTGGTTCACTTTGGGGGGCCCCTCTTATGACTGCTACATGGTTAATGAACCATGGTTAATGAATGGTTAATAGATAATCTGGTTGATTATGGTTACCCTCTGGTAAATTAACATAGACCCTGATTTTATCACCCATTTTTAATGGAAACTAGTCTTCCAACCCCGATGACTGCCAGGGTCTATGTTAATTTACCAGAGGGTATTTGTTACATAGCCATGGTTTGTTGATGGCCCTAATCGAAATAGATGGTTTACCGAATTGAAAAATGGGTGGATCTTTCCATGGCTATGTAACAAATATCCAGAGGGTAATAACCATCATGGACATGAACATGATTTCCCGGACACATTTGGTCACTCTTGTAAAAAAACGAATAAACATGATAAACATTTCTTGGATGTGATTTTCCACATGTTAACTTACTGGAGGGTAATTAATTATCATTACCCTCTGGTAAACTAACATAGCTATGGAAAATCACCATTTTCAATGAGAAAATCCACTATTTCTATGGTCATTTTCAATAGCTATTTTGACATAACCAGAGGGTAATTATTGCATGCCCACGCCCGAAGCTTCATCAAATCAATTCCACCTCAGAAATCCGTGGTGCCGTTTTTGGGTCCTTGCGGCAATTGCTACGGGTGAATGTTGAATCACCACCTTCCAGTCGCGCGTGGTTAAAAGTGGTTGAAAGATGTTGTGAAGCTCTTTAGAGCTGCCAACAATGAACCGGTTTTGGGCTGGTAGAGATCACTTTGTTGCTCTTTCCGGGCCTTGCTGTAAATATTCAATCACATTCACCGTCATGTGGTAAACCCAACATCATAAACATTCATAAACCATCCCCGAAATCTCAATTTTTATGAGTGGGATGTCAACCATCCCCAGTTGCCCACGTTTTTTGGATGTTATGACCCCTGCAAAAAAGGAGGTGATGTGAGCAGTTCCAGCCAAGGACTTGAAGGCTGGAAAGCATCCTGAGACTTCACGCCTGGCTGTGAAGGTGCGGGATGAGTCATGGAGGTGTCCTAAGGCATGGGGGTACCCCGAAATCATCTTACTGCTGGCTGGGAATGGGGGAATGGATGGGAATGGGATGATTTTTCCTCGTTTTTATCCAAAAAATCATCCAAGTCTTTGGAGTCTAATAGAGCATTTTAGCATTGAAAGCCATGGTGACTTGGGGATCTCTCATTTTAAGAAACCCCCATATAACCCAATATATAATAATATATAACTAACCCATATACCCAAAAAAGTTGCTGGCCACCAAACACCGATGATTTTTGTTGGGATGAGATGATTCCATTTGACTACCAGTACCACTTTGAAAGACACATGTTGACACCGCGAACTAACGCAGTTGGCATAGCCCTGATCTTCGTTGGCGCCCCTTTGTGTGGGGAAAGCTGCGAAACCGAAATTCTGCTGGAAATCCCCGGAAATCGGCTGGTAAGATTAGGGCTGTCTGCTGTTTGCTGAAGCAGAGCCAACCCAGTGAAAAAGGGCATGTATGCAATCAAGCAGATATGGGGATCAAGCAAAGAGGGCATGTATGCAATCAAGCAAATGGGAGGGGATGAAATCAGACAGAAACATGAGGATTCACACTATGATGCTGATGATGGCCCTAGTATATCTAGTATTCCTCCTGATTGAGAGAATGTCCAACAAGCACTGCAGACATTTTTCATGACGGTTCAACGTCCACTCTACTTACATTCATGATTCATGCCAATCATCTTGGACTCAGCACGAGTCTTTATGTCAGATATATCTGCAGTTCCGGTAGATGTGGTAGAAACTGCAGCAGTTTCTCAGCGAATCCACCTGGAAAAAAATGCAGACCTCAAAGTGGGGATGAGTTCATGGCAAAGATGACCAAGTTTGTGGGCAAAACAAGGCTGCGCAACATGGTGCAACCCATACCCAGTTTTTATCATTTTACCTTCTGGTTATTTAACATAGCCATGGAAAATGGCCCATTTATAGATGATTTTCCCATTAACACCTCCATTTATAAGGGATTTTCCATGGCTATGTTAAATATCCAGATGGTATATGATTTTATATGCAACGCCACATTTTTCGATTGCGATTTCTCTCAAGCAAACCAATGGTCTCTTCCGTTTTCGCTGGGCTCGGCAGGTCTTGTCGCTGCTGAAACGGCCTGGGGAGGCTGGGACGCCTGGATGGATGAGATGATAGAGACATATAGAGAGCCGGTAAATTTAGATACTTTTAAATGGTAATTGATGTCGCGATGTGTTGTAATTATAGTATATTCACGATGTATTAAAAAAGGTTTTTTCCCCAATGTAGTAGCACTGATTATTGAACATGTTTTCATGTTTGAATCTTGTTTGATGTTGTATGACTGAGGGTAGCCCTGGTTGCAGTAAGTGACCACGACTGAGCATCAAATAGGCACCAACATACTGGGCGAGGGCTTCATGAGATTTCCATGATTCCATGGGGCGTGGCTGAACGATGCAGTTGATGCACCGGGATCTGAATTTTCGATGTCTGGGAATCTTCCATGCTCAGTTTTATCAGATGGATTTTTAAGGACTAGCCTGACCAAACCACTTGAAAGATTTTGAAAGCATCAAAGACATCAAAGGAACCAGGCGGAAGCTGGACGATTTCCTCAGGTTCCGGTCATCGCAGTGTGCTGTGATTCGTTCGGAACTCAGGGGCATCCTTTTTGCATGGTTAAAACGTGGCCCGCAGTTCGCAGTTATAGGTTGGCGTTTAAACCCCATTGACTAGTTATAGTATATGTTATATTCCCCATAAACCATAGTTGGAGTTATAAAGCCGCCAACTTCGCTATCGTAAACAGGGGCCGCAGCCCGCAGCTGCTGCGCAGCTTGTAGGTGTTTCAGGTGGACATAATGGTCATCATGAAATGCCCCCAATGGAAATGTGAGTTTTAAATGTGACCAGGGGAGTGGATGGTAAATATCTCTATCTATCTATCGCAACCCCCGAAAAGGTGCAGAAAACTGTTTCCTGAATGGCACTCCGATGATATGTTCCCAATATGTTCAAGGTTTCCAACGTTTTTATCGTTTTGGTGGTTGCTCTACATCGTTCTTTGGTATATGGCTCAGCCCCAGGTGTAAGATGTCAGCTCAAATTTTGCTGGTCGCTTGGAAGACCATCCCACTTCATTGGCGGATAGCAAGGGGAGTTCTAAGCCAGTTATTTCAATGGACTGTGGGTGAAACACTGCCATTTTTACCACCGACTGGGAATGGTGAATGGTTTCTACATACCACCTATAATACCTATAAACATAGCATAAAATACGGTGATGACTAGTGGATGGTGCTTAAATGGCACTGGTGATGACGTGACCCAGGGGACGAGCTTTTACCAAAGTCACCAAAAACCTCACGGGTCGCGGTGTTCGGGGCTTGATCCCGTGGATCCTGGATGGGGGATCCCAGGTCGGGAGAGTCTTTGGTACTTTCATTGTACAATTCCGAGCTTACGAAGCTTGAACAGGCCCGGGGATCTTCCTCAATGCTCCAGGAAGGACACTTGGATGGATCCCATTTTTTGGGGGAAAATTTCCATGGTTGAAAAACCTGGTTTTACATCCACGTGAGTGTTGAATGGGGGTCATTGGGGGTCCTAATGGGAAAATATGGACATATGACCTTGATTTGCTTAGTTGGTGATGTTTTTCTTGTTCGCAATGGGAAATCCACTACTTGAGGAATCAATGGGGGGAATATGTTGTATTGTTTTGTTAAGCAACTCCGAGTCCGGTGTCATCCAACGTGGATTGCTGGAAAATCCTATATATATATATATGATATATATGGGATTATCTCGTGAAAACCTCTATTTATATCTGATTATCTCAAAAGTCCCTCCATGTTTTTTTGGTGATTATCTCACAAAAGTCTCGCGGGGAAGGTCTCCAATGGGGATACTCATGGATACTACTTTACTTGAATGTGCATCCCAGTTAGTGATTGGCTAAGGCTAAGATAAGGTATATTCTAGTTATATATAACTTATGATATTTCACAATTTCTTTTGCCCCTTTGTAATTTAACATAGCTATATGGAAAAGAACGCATGTACAAAGATATGCTGTACCATTGAAAGGTGATTTTCCAGTTCGCGACCTTTGCCAGAGGATGAGGATAAGCCATTATAACTAATCCACTAACTACTTAGTACCATTTCGTATACGTGGGAGGAGCCAAAGGAGCCAACAGACACCCACTAGAGGGATCGATGTGTGACTTTCCACCAATCTGATTATATGATTTCAGGGAAAATCTAGAGTTTTTTCTCCGATTTTTTCCCATTCAAAATGGTGATACAATGGCATGATATAGGATGATATATATATATAGAGGGGCCTTATAGAGGATGTTTTTTCTACCAATCCAATGAGTGGATGGCACTAAAGCTGGAGGTGTTGGTACCTGGCCGAACAATCTTGGCAGCTTGGGCGCCCAGCCGCTGCATGGACAGAGATCGAGATCAAAGATGGAAGCTTCTAAAGGTTTTATGATCTGGTTGGTGGTTTGGAATTTTGGAACATTTTTATTTTTCCATATATTGGGAATAATCATCCCAACTGACTTTCATATTTTTCAGAGGGGTTGAAACCACCAACTATAAGTTGTGATGTGGTGGAGATTTACCCCCTGGTAAACTAAGAGGTTTCTCTTGAAAATGGCCCTGGAAAAAGTTGCTTTACCCATTAAAAAGTGGTGATTTTCCATAGTTATGTAAACGTTTACCAGAGAGTAAACGTTTTATGGCTTCTAAAGGTTTTACCCTTTGGTAAACTAACAGTTTGCGAACTGGAAAATCACCATCTTCAATATTCTTGAATATTCTTTAAGGGGTAAATCGTAACTATTTCTATTGGCCACGTTCGATAGCAAACTGTTAAATTACCAGAGGGTATGATGTTTTATGATGTTTTATGTGCTTTATCCTATTGACATGGAAGGACACAAACAACACCAACAATGCTAGTAGAAGATGCGTCCGCCCTCCAAACGGCGTAGTTTCTTCTATTTCACAATTTCTAATATTAATACTGTGTGCCTGAAACTGGGTGACTGGCGGCTTTTCTTCGGGAACTACCATCTGGTTATTTAACATAGCCATGGAAAATCATATTTTTTAATAGGTAAACCACCTGTAAATGGGCCATTTCCCATGGCTATGTTAAATAACCAGAGGGTAAAATCGGCCCGTTGGGACCTCCATAGTTTGATCAAACTGATCGTCGCCGAAGTTCTTTCATCCTGGAGTCTTGAACGATTATGATAAGTCACGGTAGTGACTCACATAATTAGTAGGTTGGAAGTACCATCCACTTGTGGTACCCTCTGGTTATTTAACATAGCCATGGGAAATGGCCCATTTACAGATGGTTAGTTTACCTATTAAAAAATATGATTTTCCATGGCTATGTTAAATAACCAGATGGTATTTAATTACCACATCTTCTACAACAGGGAGACATGTGACGAGGAATACCTCTAATATGATGGACAGGGATGCCGCTTTGCCTTGGCCTCACGGCTGCCACTTGAAGCCTTTCCCGCTTTGTTTTCCTTTAATCATTTGGAAACCGGTTTCCAGAGGTATCGATGATGTTTGTAAATGCTGTACAGTAGGTGACTTCGAAGCATGTCATTGGGACCATTTTTTTCAGAGGCAACCAGTCTTCCAGTCATGCTGGAATCATGTTTAATCTATGGCTCCTGAAGGGGAACCTTTCAGTGTACCAGTTTTTTTTTTCCCGATTTCTTTCATATCACTTACACCCTGGTAAACTAACAATTTGCTATAGAAGCCATTGCCCATTTAGTTCCATGATGTTCCATGATTTATATACCTACTAAAAAAAAATGGTGATTTTCCGTTCGATCGCAAAATTGTCGATGGACGAACTCCTGCACCAGTTTTGACTGGTGGTAAACATCCCATGATCGGGTTTCAAGCATCCGAACTTGGTGGTGCAGTGCGATTCGCTGGCTCATCCACTGTTTTTTTGTGGGTAAAACAACGCCATAAACCACCACATGTTTGATGTTTATACCACCTATAAAAATGGTGAACTTGGGGATGGTTTATGCCATTGTTTTGACCACATGATGTTGGCCATTCCTGGAGGATACCAAGCCACCAACATCCAACGCTAAACACTTCCAGGTGGAGCAGGCCAATGTGCGACAGATTTCAGTGACCGCATCATCGCAAGCGTTCGGACACTCGGTGTGATCTCAGCAATGATCTCTGATGATTCGAGGATATTCGAGGGCAGCAACCTCCCAGATTTTGGCCGAAAAACCGCCCATGTTTGGAACATGGTAAACTTGTGGATGGTAAACGGTGGATCCTTAAACTTGTTTTACCAAGCTGGATTTGAAGGTAGGTATCTCACTGTGAGATGTTCTACTGGATCACATCTGGATCACATTGGATCCATGTTTCCGGATAGTCAAGTTAATCAAACCCTGGCCAATCTCACCATGTTTATCATGGTTTATGGGCAAAAATCATGAACAATCCCCAAAATCATCCAAGAAATCTAGTTTTGGTTTATAAATGGCCCACATGCTTTGAACATCTTTGAACAATCTGAAGTCTTGGTTGATCAGCCAAATGGACTGGATTGTCGATTGCAAAATGGAGGTCTAAATGTTGGTTGCGAGGCTGATATTACGGCATGTTATTGCGAAGTCGAGGGATAGAAAGAGAAAGATAGAGGGGGAGAGAGGCGAGACAGAGAGAGAGGGAGAAATAGGGCGAGATATATACACATTACACATGTATATTTTGGCATGTCTATGTGGGTATATCAGACGACAAAGTCCCGCTGTATTCCGTGTGGTACCCCTAAATAAAATGGCCAAAAAAATGAAGTTTCAAAGTTTCAAAGTCATATTGACTGGTTGGTGGTTTGGAAATTAATGGTGAATATTCTTAATGCTTCATGGATTATGGAAAATGGATGAAAATGGATTAGTTAATAGAAATATAATGGTTAATAGATATATAATCTGGTTGGTGGTTTGGAACATTATATAAGTTTACTTTTCCATATATTGGGAATGTCATCATCCCAACTGACGAACTCATATTTTTCAGAGGGGTAGGTCAACCACCAACCAGAAATGTGTTGAACCACAGATTTTGGGGCCCAGCCCCGCGGACGAACGAGGTTGAGCTACTCCTGCGTTTGGTTCGCCCAGCTCAAATGGGCACAATCAGGGTAAACCTTAGAGTCTTAGAGAGGCCCTGGCAAAATAAAAAGCAATCAATTCCTAGTTGCTACCAGATGTGGGCAGTTCTAGCCCTCTGGATTCTCGCCATTCTTTGAAATGAGATGTGAAAAATTCAACATCCAGGTCTTTTCAAAAAGGCGCAAGGAAAGATGAAACATCGCATGGAGCACCCTCTTTCAGATGTCAGTCGGTCAAACTTCCGAACTTCCAGAGTTTGTTGAATTCCAGATGGGTTTGACTGAAAGATTGGCATCCCCAAATCCCATCATCTATAGCATTGTTCCCCCTGAAAAAAAAAAAACGTTCCAGGTATCCGCAATTCTTGGACAGACCCAAAAATCGAAATGTGACCATTTGTTGAAACATGCAACCGACACATCTACAACTGCGTAGATGGTCCAAATATGTCCAAATAAATCGCTAAATCGCTCTGATTAATTGTGGAAATTCAGAAAATTCATTGAATGCCCCCCCTTGGATAAATAAACATCACCGGCTTTACTAACAGGGGTATTATGGTTATTGATATTTTTTTTATCCATATGAATCCTAACAAATGTATGGGCAACCCTGGCTGTCATAAACGTACCATGACAGGGGATGCTTGAACTCCCAGCCATAAAGGTGATGACTTGGGTATGTTGCAGCTGGCATTGGGGCCACATTACGGTGAATATTGAATGTTTTACAGTAAGGCCAAAAAAAAAGGATCCATAGAGTGATCCAATAAATATATCTCCACATAGATATCATCAACATATCATCAAATACATATCATTATATATATATATATATGAATGTATATATATATATGCAAATAGTCAAACAATGCCAAATAATATATATATATATATTCATAATATGTATATATGAATATAGTCAAAGAATGCCAAAGAATATATATATATGTGTATATATGAAAATATATGTATATATGAATATAGTCAAAGAATGTCAAAGATACAAAATCGTAGAATTCGAATTATACCCTCTGGTAAACTAACATAGCTTGGAAAATCACCATTTTTTTCATAGGTAAATCAATGGCAATCGGTTCATCCTTTCGATCTTTTCCGCACGGAGGTGGCGGTGGGAAACCCTTCAGAGGTCACTGTGGTCTTTGGAGCCTCCCCAGGTGGGGGGCTTCAACCAGGTGGGCTTTCAAGATGGGATTTATAGTGATTGAAAAATGTGATTTAATAGTGGTTAATCATGGTTAATTGTGATTTATTGGTGATGAATGATGATTAATGGGATATACCCTCTGGTAATTTGTTGCAGTTTGCTATTGAAGCCATGGCCCAGTCGAAATAGTTGATGAATCCCCATCAAAAATTAGCATGGTGATTTTCCGGTTCGTTATGTGAAAGTTTACCCGAGGGTAACCCATAAATATTGTGAATATAGCCATGAAAACCTATGAGAATCCATGAAACGCATGTTGAAAGCAACACAATCTGGTGAATATAGCATGAACATCCATGAAACATAGGTATAGGCTGACTGGTGACTGGTAGTTTCGTACACTTTGGTTTGCCATAGATGGGAATATGAATAGATATGACATCACTTTCTCTAAGAGTGTCCATGTTACACCTCCCCAAGCACAACTGATGATATGGGAAGTAATGGAAGCAAGGATTATGATCTCTTGCCTAGATGTTTCTGGTCAGAAGAAGATCTTGAACTTGAAACCACCCAACTCGGGCGGCTGAATATGCCATTGAAGACATCAAAATCGGCATTGACCGAAAGGGTGAGGAGGACGCATCAGTCAGGAATGAGAAGACCTGAGCAAAGCAAAGTCGTTTTTGGATGATTTTCAAGGTCTTCAAATCACTGGCCGTTCTTGTTCTTTTTTGGAGCCAAGCCAAACTGAAATATCTGGAATTTGGTTGGGGTCAGGCTTCCTTACTGAAGTTGCCAGGGCTTAAAGCTACAGAGTGTTAGGAGGGAGCGTTTTGGAGCCGGGGGCATGATGCGCCAAAATAAAAGTGGGGACAGTGGGGAGCCAGTTGGAGACCACATGATAGTAAATAATGTAAACATCATTTTTTTGTTGTTTGCATCTTCAGCTTCTTTTCTGTTCAAAAGACAAAACTGCCTTTTGAGAGATAAACTTTCAAATGTGCCGAGATGATTCAGTAGCGCTCCTCATTGGAAGACGGATTGCTAGTTTATGGATGTTGATGTTACCATTTGGTTATTTGTTACATAGCCATGGAAAGATCCACCATTTTTAAGTTCGGTAAACCGGTAAACCATCTATTGAAAATCATCATTTTTAATAGGTAAACATCGGTAAACCATCTATTTCGATTAGGGCCATCAACAAACCATGGCGAACTGTTAGTCATAACCAGAGTGGTTAACCCCTGGAAAATGATCCCCAACTAGGGGGGATCGTCATCAATCCATTCGTTTTTTTTTTAATACCCATTAAGTAACAAGTCCCATGAGGGGATGGATGACCAGAAACCATCATATATATTGTTTATAATATGTTATGACCATGGCATAGATGCATAGATCTTATTTTTCATTGGTAAAATCAGATTTCTCCAACCTTTCCTGATGTAGATCCAACATCTTTGCAGAAAAAACAAGACATGACATCGTCGTCATCGTCCCATGCCACGGGCAACGGCGGTGTGCCTTGCGGGGCTGCTACACAGCTTGCCAGAAACTTGGCACAGCTGTTGAATTGGGAACCCCACATACTGGTGCTAAACGTAGGGAATGGATGGGTTGCTGGGGGTTGCTGGGATGATTATTGATAGTTCTTGTGGATCATTCCCGAAATTCCCTGGCGTTTAGCACCAGTATTCATATATGAATCATATTACCCTCTGGTAAACTAACATCACTATTGAACATCACCATGTTTCATGGCTAAATCCACTATTTCAATGGCCATGGCTTCAATAGCAAACTGTAACAAATTACCAGAGGCTAATCAACCAGTGTTCATTACTGGGATCTCCGGGATTGACGCCAATTTCTATGGAGATACGGTGAAAATGGGGTGAACCAACATGGTTCATGATTCAACCAGCTCCGGTGAGGCCGAAAAACATGAATCTAATATATTCTAATATGATATTATATAAATTAATGATGTATTATATAGAATCATGCGCATATATTTTTGGTTCTATTTGGTGTTTTGTTTTTTATTGTCTTCGGATTGCAATCAAAATCCAAGTGATGTAATGTCTTGATAGCCATGTTTTTTTTTCATGTTGTTCCCCTTTCCCGCCAGCCTGCACATGCTTGGCGCTTCTCCATCTGCCCATTTAAGGCTCTCTTTTCCAGATGGTGAATCGGCACGATAATCACCTGCTCAGCATGCGGTGGAACATCATGTCACTATTGGTATCCCATTTATGGAATGATAATCCCATTTATATATGCATAATATATATATAATAACAATAACCATAATAACAATCCATGAATGATTAATATTCCATAATAACAATCACGATTGTGAGTTAGTAAGGTTAACATGTCAAAATTGCTATCTTTTGCTATCAGACCTCGATGAGTTCATTCCCATCCAATGGCCCTGCTTAATTGTCCCAACCATTTGCGTTTTTCAGATCCCAAGAACAATCCCCTCGCGTAGGTGGAGCTACACGCCACCATCAACCATCGCTTGTGATCCATCAAACATTTTTTTTGATGATTAACCATCAACTTCCTTGGGAGGCAACATCATTTTCCATCCAACATTTTTTTTTTATACTTTCTTTCTCAGATGAAATCTCATATCATATATATATATTTATAAATATCAACAATATGAAAGTATCTCAACATCAAGATCCATCATCATCAACCATATAACCATCAATGTTCATATTAGTGAGTCCAGATCTGTTAAAAAAAAATATCATCCATCCTAAGCCATCCATCCTATCATTGGGTCCGAAACGAGAACACGGTGGAGAAGATCCAGCGCTTCCTGGTGGACGCCCTGGAGGCGGATGTCTTCGTCACGGGGCCCACCTTGGATTCCGAGACCTGGCTCCCGAGCCTGGTGCTCTTCGGAAGGCGGTCCAAGGGGACACGGTGAGGTCCATTTTAACCCATGGAACTTTCATGGGGATTTTCTATGGGGTATTTATGGGGGGTAGTACTGTAGTATTAAAAAAAAAAAACATGAATCATCAACTTCAGGGATTTCAGAAGGGATTTTAGGATGTTAGATCGGATGGCTAGCCGTTTAGGATGTTTAGGTACTATGATTTATCACAGCTAAATCATCATAAATCATCGAACTAAATATGGCTTCCATAGCTATGTTAGATACCCAGAGGGTGTCTTATTTAGGGGATGGAAGAAGGACAACATCACCATTTTGGTAGTTGGAAACCTTATCTATACTTATCTATACCCCATCTATTAAAAAAAAAAAAACGGAAGGATTTTGATGTTGAAGTATTTAGAATATCAACTTTTGGGCCGGATCAAAAACTGATTGCACATCTCTTAAAATCAAACACATGTCCCAAGAATTCCTTGGTGTGTATAGAGGTACTGTACCATCTAAGGATGCAATATCCCCTTACATAGCCCAAAAAAAATAGGCCTCATAATTGGAGGTCGGTACGGTACCTCCAATCGACAGGAGCCTACAGCAGATACGGCTTGAGATTCTCGGCGCTGTAGGCGCTGTGGACATGACTGGAGGACGATGTTCGTGATGAAGTATATAAACTAAACCCAATAAGAGAAGACATGTTCATTATAGTTATTTTGATGCATTTCCCAGTGTAATTAATTATTGGTTGATATTGGTTGCTATTGATATGTAATGATTCCCATTCACATCATATCAGGAATACATCTGTCAATGTATTTTGGAAACTCAAACGGGTCGATGTCTGGGTATGGTCCGATCTACTGGATGATGATCAAACTACATCTCCCGAGTCTCCCAGATGGTTTCTTTCTGGGATGGTTTCTCCCAGATGGTTTAGCCCCTTTTTTGGGGGTTGTGGTGTTTCCATAACCACAGTCTTTTGTTACAAATATGGTGCTGCAGCTATATATACCTCTACAATATATATATAATTATATGTATGGGTATAACGTGTTTCACCGCCCCCACCCAGTGTTTTCAAGTATTCTATATGTGCACGTTTCAGAAATGTTGTGCACGTGTCAGAGATGTTGTGCACGTTTCCCAGCAGTTGTGCACGTTTCACAGAAGTTGTGCACGCACAAGCCCCCTAATAACGTTCGTGTTCAACTGTATACACACTGAGCGCATTCAAATCAGCAAAAGCATTGGGGCGACCAATCACGTTATATATATATATTTGCATACACGATGGAGCGGGAGATATATTCGAGTCTGCAAATTCCTAGGCAAGACAATTTGTGTGTGTGTGGGTCTGCCATTGGTGGGGCAGCATATTGTGCAAAAGCAGTCCTACGTGGTCACATCATGTTTCGTGTAAGCCTTACCTGGCCCACGTTGGCTTACCTATTGTATAATATGATATATGTTCTTGGAGTTGCAAAACTATGTCACAAACTTCGCCAAACGCTTCCCGGCAAATAGTGTAAATGAATGTTGCTTGGAAGTAGGGATGAGTGTGACATGCAAATGTAGGTTTGTCAGGGAGTTGGGTATATCCGTGCATTATCACTTCATACGCAATCAACAAAAACATGGTTATAATATGTTATAATCTAATCATATCTAATCAAATTTTTTTTGGGCGGTTTTTCTGTAATTTCCAGAGAACAGCCATATTTCCCAGAGTAGTTTGACCTTGGGATCCAGGTCTTTTGGCCGTTCAGTGTGGTCTGAGGAATGAAAACGTCACTGCGGCTCTGTATAGAGCCTGGGCGCAGTACACCTGAGCAGTGGATAGTTAGTGGATCGTATTTCATCCGCGCTAAGCTGAATTGTTGGTGTTTTTGTGCCATGGCTCATGAGAAGACAGAGAAATTATGAGAAATGTTAGCTTGAACTATCCACTTCTCAGGTGGCTCAGTAGAGCTTTTTCCAAGCACTTGAGTTATAGGAATTCCTGTGTTCCTTCAATTTCTGGGGTCAGCGTTGAAGGTCAAGGGGCCAAGTCGCCGTTTTTGCCCGGGGCTTTGCAGATCAGGGGCAACTGGCTGGGATGTTTGGAGCGTGAAAGGCCTGAGAATCAGGGTAGCTCGGAGCTGTTTGTTGCGTTTTTCATGACTTTTTTTTCCGTGTTTCTTAAAACCATGGGTGTTTCAATACTAAATTCTAAGTCTAATTTTGGATGATTTGGGGTGTACCACCATTTTTAGGAAACCTCACAAAATGGGAGATTTCACGATCTGAAAGCCTGCACGGTCGATGTTGGATCAGTTGGAACCTCTGAAATGGGGTCAACGATGGGTGGAGGCAAGGAGCAACTCCAGGTTTTGTGGTTTGTTTCGCAGGGCCATGGGTTGAAAAAACAACTTTCATCAACCATATGCGATGACCTCCATCATGAACTGAGCATGTTTATCCCAGAGCTGGAGATCCCAGAAGTTTCCTTCCCGGTCAATGGTTCACCGGTACATCATGGTCTATCCATGACTTACCCTCTGGTAAACATACAAAAAACTATGGAAAGATCCACCATTTTTCATGGGAAAACTCACTATTTCTATGGCCATTTTCAAGAGCTATGTCAGCCATAACCAGAGGGTATCCCAGGCAAAGACATGCGCCGCAAGGGCAGCGGATTGTGCCTCATCTATGGGCAGAAGCAGTGCATGCTGATGATTCAGGAGATGGGCACGTTTTAAAATGATCCCATCAACTCGGGGATGATGCGGGGATTCTGTGAAGCAAATGTCAGATGTTCTAACATATCGAGGTAAGAAACAAAGAACTAGATAGTAAAGGAATAGATAAGAGCACCTACAATAAAGATCAATAAAGCTTATACTGTAATTTAGTGTTCTATCTATCTATCTATCTATCTATCTATCTATCTATCTATCTATATACTTATATATACACTATATTTTATTGAACAAACATACCCGAGTCAGTGAAGGATTTTGGCTCAGCCCTCCCCTAGCCAGGACTGGGAGGCGAAGAACAGTCACCGCTACCAGCGAGTGGTCTTCAGCCGTCCGGATTTTCATTGGACGGCGCCTCATGTGCCGCCAAGCTTTCTGTCCATGGAGCACATTTGGATCATGGATGGGCAGGAGATTGATGGAGTTTCGCTGAAACGGTGAGGTCACATCGTCAAGTCATGGTATCATGAGATCTAATATGAGATCATGAAAAATGTAGGGATTCAAGATGTCGGAACAGCGGGTGGAAGAAGGAGTGCAGTATATTCACAAGTCAAACTTCAAAGATGCCTTGAGGAAGTCTTCGCTTTTGCGGCTTTATTGGTTGTCGTTAGTACCACTAAAGATCAGCGATGAGTCCGAGCGTTGTTGCTACATCATCTGCAGCGGCTTTTTGGGGACCCAATTTATGTTCCAAAGCAAGTTCATGCAATTTTCATATGATTCATATCAGGTTGGTTCAAAATTCTTGGACCCAAGAAAAAGCTGGATCGTTTACCCTAGCCCTAGCTGCCCTAGCTTGAACGAACTCGTTCGTAGATGTGGAAAACGTGTTGGCTTCGGAAAATCATCTAGAAATTGTTGATCTTCCACATCTATGGCATGATAGGGACCCATCAGGGTCCCCCCCGGACTGGATACGCCTTGGACGCTGATCATGTTTGATGATCAAATCCTCATTGTGAAATTTTGTCCCCCCGGGAGACATTGTTTTGGGGGAGAAACCCATAGTGATCACTACAGGTCATTTAATCATTTTAATCCTCATTTATAGTGATCATCATAAACCCCCATGATGTTCAAGCGAGAACTCCATTCGTCGCCACATGTCGCCCCATTCACCATCCACGATTCACGACGATCGATCACCGGTCCGTGACAATCACCGACGGTGGTGTGATGTTTTTTTCCATGGTGATGATCCTGCCAGAACAGCTACCATCCCTCCAATTAACAGCTCGACCCTGCCAGGGTTAGATGAGTTTCCACTCAATTTATACCAAATGATCAGGGTTGAGCTGGTTCCATCAGTTCCATCCCATGTTTCTTGCTTAAAATCGCTATATTTCTTTGGCTTAAACCATCTTCAACGGTCATTTTGCTGGGTTAAATCAGGTTAAATAAGCATGTCGGTTGCTTAAACCATGATGTATCGCTACGTCCCCACCTTTTTTTGGTCAGGACAACGGCGGCCTCAACGACCGCCACTGGATCTTTCCAAGGAGCCTCATGGAGATGATGCTGGGGGCCTGGGCGACTTGCCGCACAATTTTTTTGTCACCAGGTGGGGGAAAAAACCATCAACTGATATCCGTGGGTTACATAAGTTATATATAGTTTTATATAGTTTTATATACATATATATAATATATATATATATTGTTGTTGATGCGTGAAGAATGGCTGTGCGAAGATAAAGGAATCTTAGAACAACCGCCAAATAGATAAATAAATATTCATATTCATATATAATACCTATATATATATATGGAAAGCATCACAATTGGAATATATATGGACTTGGATGGAAATGAAGCTTCAACACTTGGAGAAACATGGTTTACGATATGTCTTGATAGGTTTACGAAGTTCAACAACGAAACATGGAACAATGGTGGGATTCTTTTGGGGGATATCAATGCAATATTTCATTCTTTAACCATTTGTGATTCCAAGAAGGTGGATTTTCACCAGTCAAAGCCAACATGTGATCGCAGAAGGCCCCATGTATGGCCATGTGCTTTCGGTGGAAACGATGGCAAGCGATTGTTTTGGACAAAACCCACACATTCACGGAGCAATGTTGGGATACACACACAGAAGCATGTATGTACGTATGTATATATATATATATAGATATGCACATTCATGCACGCATATATCTCTACATATGAAACATTATGAACCTATAGGTTGCACAAATATATGATCTGGTTGGTGGTTTCAATATTTTTTTCCATTTCATATATGGGATGTCATCCTTCCCATTGACTTTCATATGTTTCAAGATGGCTATTGCACCACCAAGCAGTGATTATATGATCATATGTAGCTCCTCCGCCTGTTAAAAAACAATATCGAGCCACAAGGCCAACACGCCAGGTATCCCTGAAATGTACGCTGGGAGGTGCCCCAAAGTTATGAGTTGTTTTATATTTTACAAGCTAACCATATAGATATATAACCACATGTAATTAAGATCATATACACCATAGATTTTGGTAATCTATAAACCAGCGTTTGGGCTATGGGGCACCACATTGTAGGCACACATCTGGAAGTTACTGCTGTTGTCAAAGATTGGGATCACCATTTCGGGCATCCATTTTGGGCATCCATTTCGGACTGCCGAGGACAGCATTTTGGATGGTGTGGTTCTTCAAATGCAGCAGGCTGGGTCAGCCGATCCTGGTCCTTGGGTTGTTGGTTCTAGCGTTCTAAGTCACAGAGAAAATGCTGGTCATTTGGTCTCATCTCCCATCGTGATATTGCTTTTCTCGGAGCTAGAACAATACAAACAAAAACGTTGTTTTGCGCATTGGTACATCCTATCATCCCCAGTTGTTTGGCCCCAGAAAAACGACATCTTTTTCCGTGGTTCATTGGTTCCCAAGGCGATGCCTTCGCTTCCGTGGTGGGGGGCTGAAACCTTCTTTGGTCTGCGGCTCTTGACGTTGGGCTTCACCCAGCGGATCCGACGCGTCCCGGTGCGGATGGGCGGCGGAAGGGCGGCGGGGCCCATGATGCCGCTGGCTAGGTCCCCCTGGGTCCCTTCCTGTTGAAGAATGAAGAGAAGTGTGTGAAAGTTCATGGGATGAAGAAACCTATCACCCATATGCTCCATGTATGGTATGTTTGCCTACATTTGGGTGATTTTTAAGGCAAATACTGGTGGATGTTCCATACATGGAGCATATGGGTCATCATAATCATCAAGGGGATGTAGAATAATGTATAAGCTGTTGTCCATAGCCATCTCAAGTGCCAGCACGTTGAAGAGCACAATAATTGCATCGTTGGGCTACAGTATCCCCCCTCTTGGGTTTCCGTTGCTGATAACCTGGGGAGCGTCAATTTTAGCACCTGACATTTGGTGGCATCCCTGGGAGATGTTTTTTTTCCTCGAAAGATATAGTCTGGTTGGTGGTTTGGAACATGAATTTTATGACTTTCCATATGTTGGGAATGTCATCATCCCAACTGTTACTCATTCAGATTTTTTCGAAGGGGTAGGTATACCACCAACCAGCAATTAATCTAGGGTTGATTCGGGGGTGATGTCATGTTATATCTATAGTTAATGGGGATTATAAACCCTAGATTAATTTGGAATTGGTATTAAATAACCATTAACTATAGATATAACATTCTCCATTAACTGGAATGGGTATTACCCTAGATTACATCACTTAGTGTTTGAATTTGTTTTGGTATTGCTATGTATTGGGTGTTTCCCATGGCATTCCAGGATTCCAGGATGGTGAAATCTCGTTGGCGAATCGCAGGTGCCGGCCTACCTTGAGTGTTCCAACCGCTACAGTCGCAAGGCCGTGGGAGAAGTGGTCATGATGATGATGATGATGATGATGAGGATAGCGCTTTATTGTGACAGGCTTGTGAAATGTGTTATGCGTAATGATGCGTATGGGTGAAATATGGTAAAATTGTGGTTCTTGATGCTTTGTGGTGAACCAGAGGTTGACTAGACCAACCAGTTCGCATTTACTTGGAAGGTCATTCCAGACAAAGGCTGTGACGCTTTGTGGCATAGCGGTCTACGAAGTTTGGTCTCGTTTTAAGCTCGGGTGCTGAGGTCTAAGGAATTTGCAAAATGTCACTGTTTAGATCTGATCTTGTTTTAGTGTGTGATTGGGTTCAATTCTCATCTAATTTTGATGAAGTTAAAACCATCCTTGGCTTGTCCCATAGCCAGGCCCAAAGCCAATCTCAAACCCAACATGTACCATATGTACCTCTCAACCACTGCCATCCAGCCACTGTAGGACATTGACACCAGCGCCCTATCCTTGAACGACACGGGCCGCTTGAGCGAGTGGAAACTTCGCTGTCCGCTGGGAGGGCCCAAGTACAAGCACGAGCACGAAGAGGCGCTGTTTTTTTTGGCAAATGGGAAGGAATCTTCGAATTTTGTTATGAAATTGAGGAACCAATTGGAAGAATTCCCATCTCCAAAATGGGTGGATGTTTTGAACGGGAATTCCTATAGGAATTCCAATTCCCACATATGGGATCTGATGGGCAGGCGCTGAGCTTCGCGAGGTGCTTTACGGAGACCTTAAGCGACCGCTGGTCCTGGCGAATGCTGTGGGATTGCTGGTGTGATGCGACTTGATGCGGGATTGGTACAACGAGGATGTTATCGATGATATAAATAATATGATTATATATATAATTATAATATATATATATATACAATTAGAATATATATATATATCATATAGTTATATATATATATAGAGATAAATAGCTAATATTTCCAGGTTTCCCACTGTCCGGCCTCTTTTGAGGGGCCTTTTACATAGAGGTGGGATGATGATCCCCAATGACCACACTCAAAATCCTCATGGGATCCCATTGGGTTATCGGTTTGGGTGGCGTAGCCCATTGGCATTGAAAATGGCTATGTAGCCCTATTTCGATTGATGTATAGTGATAATGACCCCCCAATAGTTAGCTACTGGGATAGTTGATTATCCGGTTTGCCACATGTCTGATGTTTACTCAAGACCTGCATGGAAAAACATGTGCTGGACCTTTGTTTTTGGTTCCGGGAAGGTTGTTTTTACCTCTTTATGTTCCATTTTCGAGGTGATAGGTGATTGAGGGGGCCAGTGCCCATTAGTTTCCAAACTTTTGTTCGGATCTGTCAAGGTTTTGACACTTACAAATCTGTATGTATATATATATATATATATATCTAAATAACCCCAAAGTCGCAAGCACGTGGGTCTTGTCATGCTTGTCGACTCTTGTCTTACCGGGTCTATAAGAACCCCCAAAAAGAGGAATTTGATTTACCCTCTGGCAAGCAAACATGGCTTGCTGCAAAATCCCCCCATTTAGCGAGGATTTTCCTAAAATCACAATTTCTCTTCGGCATGTCCCAGCCAGCCAGCTTTGCTTACGGATGGGACAACTATTCTAGTACTATAGGAACAACATGAAACAACATGATCTGTCAAGCTGCAGGCCAAGTATCGAAGAGGAATGTTGCAGTACTTGGAGTATGACCTGTGCCAAAGTGCGCTGGAAGAGATTGTCGCGTTGTACAAAAAGAGCGTAAGAGCCGGGCGACCTTTTTTTGGCAGTCGGAGAGCAGTTGGAAGAAACATCAATGTGATTATTAAATGCGTATGTTTGTTCAAGGGTGCAATCGCTCATGATCAAATATTATCAAATCATCAAACTAACTACCTCTCTATTTTTGCCAAAATTACCTCATTGAATCATTGGTACTTGAGCCGGGCAGGCTCGAGTTCATCATTGGCTTGCGCTGCTGGTGGCGCCAATGTGTGGAATGACAGTTTGGGGCTGGTTCAGGTGCCAAAAAAGGCGTCCGAAGAAATCCGTCGCTTTGTCAAATGTTTTCATGATAAGAATACTTGCTCATGGTACTGTTTGATATTGTAATCCTCAATGGATATGTTTTGTTATCTCAGGCACCTCTCGCATCCTCTCGCTAAATTGCTGGTTATGTTTGCATATGTTTGCATTTTCAAAACAGCTTGTGCAACACCCCATAAACAAGTTAACAAACAATTTTAAGGCTTGACGACTTTCTGACAAACCCAAATGTATTGCTATTTTACGGAGTCCCTACATCCAGCCATTAAGGTCTTCTCAACGGCTGCGGAACGAACCATGGAAGAGGTGCGATCCGTTGGCTGAGAAACAGCTTGTTGGACGAAGCGTGCAGCAAAAACATCCTTTAGTGGGGTCCTCATGTTAGTTGGGGTGATGGTTGGATGTATGACCAGGATGGGTCAGTTTAGGACCAGGTAAATATTATTCACTCTTTGGCAATCTACCCTCCGGTGATCAGATCAAACATGGCAACGGACAATCCCCTATAAATGGAGGTGTTAATGGGAAAATCATCTATAAATGGGGGATTTTCCATTGCCACGTTTGATTACCGGAGGGTAATTATTTGGGCCCATTGGAATATCACCATTGAATCTAAGTAGAGGTTTGCCGTGCAAAGACGAAGCCCTACACACCATTACACACTGGCACTCAGACATGGCTGTGCAAAACCGGTTTAGACCTTGTGCCCTACTTGGGTGGGTGATGATCGCAATTCACTAGTCTTCCATCGGTTTTTACAACCTCCGAAAAAGCTGGAAAAGAGATTAATAAAGTGTTTCAAGGATGTTATAGATGTTGTCTTCCCTTGTTTCCCCCATACTTTCAAAGTTGGCAACTTTTTCTATCTTTTTGGGGTTTACAATGGAGGTTAAAGATATACAGTTAAACCGAGAAAAACAAACAGCCGGAGATGATGTTCGTCGAACTTCCAGACTTTCGGATTGCCAGAGCACCTTTCAAAAAAAGGACCACACAGAGCCTAGCATACAATTGAGTCAAAACAAAAAAGTAAACACAACCAGCCAAAAAAAGTGAAAAAAATGCCCGAAAAACAACACAACAAAATAAATCAGAAAGACATCCAACAATCAACAGGGAGGGTCAGGGGCCGAAGTGCAAGACGCACCAGAAAAAATAAAACATTATAAAGCTAAATAATCACAGCAACAAAAAGCAGACAATGATGTTGATTTGTGGTTTGATTTTGTTGATTGTTGTTTATCTTCTTCGTTCGTGATTGTCAGTCTGCATGGAAATTATGATCTCATAAACCCAACTCAAACAGTTCATGTTGAACCAGAAACTCCTGTTTGTCGAACCTAGTTCGCTTGCTTTGCAGAAAAACTTCAATCTTTCACAACAAAACACAAGACATTAAATGGCGATATGACTGTCGTGTTTGTATCTGGCAACCCTAAAACTTTAAACAATCTCCAATCTTTGGATGGTAGTTAAAGAATCGCTAAATGTAGTATATAGGTTTATGGCATCGAGTTTACCAGATTATCTGTAGTGAGTTTCATTCTGCTTCATTCTCCAATATGCAGAAGATTGGGATGAAATTGGGTGTATATGCCTATCCCTATAGAATTATACCCCCTTCACTCTCCAATAGTGAGTTTCATACGTGTCTAAAATTGGGCTATACCCCCCAAATTGCCAACCTACCCTCTGGTAAACTAACATAACTATGGACAATAACCATTTTCAATGGGTAAATCCACTATAAACGGCCATTTTCAATAGCTATGTTAAAAAAATACCAGAGGGTAACAGGGAAATGATGATAAATCAGCGGACTTAGGGGTACCCTAAGTTCAGCTCCGTGAGGCGCCCTCGGTGGAACATAGCGCCAACGGAACAGTGCAGACCTTGGAAGGAGGCGGACAGGATGTTGATGGGGTTGGCTGCCCCAAACATGAATAATTATTGGCATGATATATGAACACTAAGCGTGCTGATTCTATACATTTACAAAAAGATACAAAAAGGATTCTATATGATTCTATACATTTACAGAAAGATGCTTTCCATCATGTCTTTTTTAATTACACGTGTTTGCACTTTAGACTGCTAAGTGATAAGTTGCATCTTGGTGGATGGTTTCAATCATTTGCTCAACCATTTCCAACCTAAGTTGAGAGAATGAAGCCTGGTTGGCCGCCGCCCAAAAATGTTTGGAAGCCACCAGTTGGAGCGGCAGATGAACAATTTCCGCATTTGAATATATTTGAAGCATCCAATTCGAATTTACAAGGACGTCTGTGTGATTTGATGGGCGAACGGATAACTTTTGAGAACATCACAATGGCAAAACAGCACCAGGGCCGAGCATCCATTGCTTCTAATTGGATCCATGTGAATTTCAAAATGTGAATTTCAAGGCAGTGACGGTGAAATTAAACCGCTTCATATGAGACATGCGGTTAATTTGGCTTCGCTAAGTCACGACGTTGACTCTGCGTTTGGTGCCCGCTCACCCCTGCCGAAAAAGGCAGTCTCACTCGAGATGGTGCTGGAAATTCCCGTTGTTTTTTTCCATGTTTTCCCAGTTCAACCCATCCCTGGGCCCCTGGGCCTTGTTGATCACTAAGGCGCTGGGGCAGACCCGTGAGGAGTGCCAGGAGATCCTCATCGAAGCTGCCAAGGAGGAGCCGCCTGGGTGTAGCATGTTGGGTGTCCAAGGAGGAGTAACACCATAAAACCCATGAAAAACTGCCGAAATCAGAGTTTTAACCCCATAAAATTTGCAATTTACCAGGCAGAGGGTATATATGTATTTATATATTCATATATGTATATTTCTATATTTTTACACACACACACACCAAAGTTGCTAGTTGAATGAGAAGAACAACCTAAGACTCTGGATTTATGGGGTACTGTGCCTGTTTGTTTTTGGACATGCTCATCTGTGGTAGGTTGGTGGACACTCTTGCCATTTTGCCATTGACATCACTGTGAAATCCTGGGCATGGCCCCCATGTCACCAAAACAAAGCAGGTGCATCCCAATGCCTTACCAGGGCCCTGAAACGATAGCTAAGTTGGTGTACAACTAGGTGAACTATGGCTTATGGATGCTTATGGATGTTTATATAGTAGATATATCGAACTAGTTCATGGGTTTTTTGAAACAAGAAACATAACTGGGGCGCACCAGCTTGTAGGAAAGTAGATGTCAGTATTAGGGTTATAGCCCAGTTAAAAATGGGATGGTGGATCCTATTGCTTTACCAACATTATGTATTTCCATTTGCCCTCCGGTAAACTACCATAGCTATGGAAAATCACTAGTTTAATGGGTAAACCAACTTTTTTTATAGGCAAATTTTCTATAAATTGCCAGGCATTTCCTATATTTTCCCACAAATTTCTATATTTTCCCACAATTTCCCCATATTTTCCCACACATTTCACCATGATTTCCCATATTTTCCCACCGTTTCCCAGCAACAAGTCGACCTCAACGCCACAGGCAGGTCCCAAGGGCGGTCGTGCAGCTGTTCTTCGTGCGCTGGTGCCGAGCCCGGAAACGTCACCGGTGGCGCTGGAGCTCGATCCATGGGTTATGATGCGTTATAACCACCCAAAAAGATCAAAAGAATGAACAACATATGGAACAAATTAGCAAAAACTCAGTTTTATCAAGTTTTATCTGGATTTTTGCTACTGTTTGTCTTTTTCCATCTTTTGAAGGACTCAAAAACCTGTCCGATTTGCATGAAGAATGGCTTTAAACGTCCTTGAACCATTTCCGTGATTGCTCCAACTGTCTGTATCGAAGAGTAATCCGCAACTGCAATGGGAAATCCCCCTTCTGCAATGGGCAAATAAAGACTTCCCATTTGCACATCAGGTGACTGGAGGCCAGAGTACAATATCCTGTATGATCCTGTATGAATTCAAAAGGCGAGTGTAAACATGTAAGTAAGCCTAGGATATATTAGGATATCCTAGGATCAAACCGATTGTCCGCAAATGATCAAACATGGTTGTCCGCACAGGGGTCATTTTGCTAGGCATGCTTGGCATGGGCAGGTCAGCTTCGAAGAAATTCATGAATTTCTGGGCTCATCCCCATAGTCATCCCGGCCGTCATCGCCGAGATCCACCGAGTTTGCTGTTTCCTCCACGAGAATCCTATGCTGTTAGCAACCCAAAACGGGTACAGCCATGCCGGCAGCCGAGGGGCGCCAAACTCATGGCAGAAAGCGCTGCAGCTTTTCCGAGCAGATGCTGGGAGCATGGTCCGTCACCCTGACCTTACCAAATATGATAGTCGTTTAATGTGGTTTATATAGATTTAAACTGATACAAGGGAAACCATGCTAACATATCTATAAAATATTATAACATGTTTACAGTAGATAGTTTGATCCCCACCACACTCTATCATTATCATCATATCATTCCTGCAAGACCGGTGTTCCGAAGGCCCATGTTCCCCAGGAAATGGAGACGCTGCAGGTCCGGAGGTTCAACTTGGCCACTCGGCGGAAATGGGGAACCAGTTGGAGCGATGAATGCCCACATGATACCCTCCGGTAATTTAACAGTTTGCTATTGAAGCCATGGCCATAGAAATAGTTGATTGACTAAATTTGCCCATTTTTTTAGCATGGTGATTTTCCATAGTTATGTTAGTTTACCAGAGGGTACATTCAAGAGGCAACTGAAGTTCTTCCCTTTTTTGGCTTCCTGAAGTGCTTAGCAAGGTACTTCATAGCCATAAGTTGCAACTGGGCTGACTGGATTTGACTGGATTTTGATAAATGTGTTCACATTTACTCACCTCATGTATACCCCCCACAGTATTATACATCTACATAAATATTTTATATAAATGTATATTTTACATCTACACAAATGTACGGCCTCTTTTTTCGCCTCTTCTTGACATCCAAGTCCCAGCAAAATTCCGAATCTCCAACTTCCAGAGGCAGCCCTGAGCACATTGATGTCCAGCTGTTACAAAGCAGATGCCTGGCAAGAATCCTTGTGGATTTTTCAGGCGCGCCGCGGGCCATGCATTGGCAGACCTCTGGGCTGAATTTGCGCTGAATTTCATTATATGATTAGTCAATGAATTACTGTACATAGTTGGGCCTGTATTATTTACGTTATAATATATATTATATTTTACATGATTTAAGGATATTTAGGGTCTGCATATTTTCATAGCTCCTGGAATTCCTGGAAATCAGATTGTGGCAACAAGTGACTGTAAGTATGTCAGAGTTTCTGACATGGGGCGAAGAGCTCCATCAACGGTATCAACGGTATCAACCCAGGCCATTTGTCGCTCCAGACAGCCGCTGGATGAGATCGCTTATTGCAACAGCATCAATGCCCTGGACCGTGGCAATCGATGGCAAGAAGCGATTCAGCAACTGCAGGACATGGATTCCTACAGCTTCTTGGACTGGAAGGTTTTTTTTCCCTGGTTTTTATGGACCTGGTGTAAGATACAAAGTGACGATCTTGATCCCAACTTCAAACACTTCCAGAAGCGCCTTGTCCACTTCCATGCCTGGAGCTGGGGGAGAAGGCACTACCTGAAACCAAGGTTTGAGACGCAATGTTTTTGCCTATAGTTTCTTGGCATTGCCTTATGTGGCCAGTTTGGTCAAATATCCTTGACTCCTACACGTTACTGAGGTGATAGTCAAGAAATATTGGGATGGATTATGATGGATTGTCAGATTCCATTATTAATTACAATGTTGATGTCACAACAATCAGGGTTTAAGAATGCCATGGGTGGCACCCGTGTGCAATGCACGGTGGCTGGGATGGCATGGGGTCACACAAATCCAGCTTGGGGCTGGAGTTCCATGGAGTTCCACTGAGTTCCAGCTGGTCAATTTCCATGGATTTTACCCTCTGGTAAACTAACATAGCTATGGAAAATCACCATGTTTCATGGAAAAATCCACTATTTCTATGACCATTTTAAATAACTTTTTGTATATGTTTACCAGGTGATATTTCTGGAAAGCAGACACCCATTTTCAGGTCAATTTCGTGGATTTTTCCCATCTTCAGCGGTGATGTCCAGCCCTTTTTCGACCCATTTTGGCCTCCGCTGAGGTGCAGCGATCTCCTCCATACGAGGCTCGGAGTGGCAGCAAGCCATTGGAGCGTTGGCCCAGCTCCAGTCGGACTGGATCTGGGTGGTCATGGGTGGTCGGAGACGACCAGTGACTGCTATGGAAAAAAGGGCCATGAAATCGTGAAAATAACTGGTTGGTGGTTTGGAAGAAATTATCCCAATAGATATATGAAAGTCACTAGTCAATGGGAAAGATGACATCCCATATATTTTGGAAGATTTTTTATTTTCCATAATATATGGGATGTCATCCTTCCCATTGACTAGTGACTTTCATATTTGTCAAGATGGTTAAAACCACCAACCAGTTGATGTTGATTTACCAAAACTTTATGGTGATGTTCCATGGCAAAGTGTTACTTTACCAGAGGGTAAAATGGAAAATGGATGTGGGGATGGTTATAATACTATGTTGAGCTTAATATCATACTAAATCTCGCTGGTAAAACGTGGGAACATCCAGCATTCTTTCCAGTAAAATCCATATAGGTCAACATTTTTCCTATGAATCTCAAATAACTAAATGATTGGACAATTTACATATTTGGACCATGGATTTGCCGGATGTAAAATGACACAGAAGGGGTGCCAGGGGGTCATCGTTTACTTTCTGAGGGTACTGTACCACTGTAGCAGTAGAAACTCTAGTGATCCCACGATTTATGGCCGCGGTGGCCATTTGTTGGTTGCAGCTGTCAAGTCTCGGGGCCCCCATGGCAGGGTGATTTATGGTGACAATGTGAAGATCTTGTAGATGGAAACCAGATACACCCCAGCTGCTTTCCTTTCCGAAATCGTCATCCAGCTCTCACTTGACATATTGATTTCATGGATTCAGACATCTTGTATGGCTTCGCGAGGGAACAACCTTGTACGGGGTCCTGCTCATTGTGGCTTTAGCCTATTCCCATCATTCGGCACGTGGCAAGCTGGCTAGTTTCCAGCACCTATGACTTCGAAGGTATGCTGCGTCAACATGGTTTACGGCATTCTATCTAGTACCCATTAATACCGACAATGTGGTGCCCCCGGAGTGAACAATGTAATCTTAATCCCAGTTACTGCATATGGAATCTATAGAATCTATAGATAGATATGTTTAACTGTGTATACTTATTATATTCTATGTGTATTTAACTGTATTTATATATTTTAATACAAGTACGCACGCACAGCACACACACATATACATAATCATAATAATAATAATAGTTATATAAATTATATATATACACCCTAGATCCTACTTCGCCTAGTATACAAATAAAGTTTGCCAAGAAACTGGAGCACCACACTGGAACACGCAGGAGGCGATTCTGCCAAACACCGTCGTTCTCAACTCGGCCATCGCGGCCTGGTTCACATCGGGACGTTGGATGTTGGATGGACGGTGGTTATCCATTTTGGAACCTCCAAAAAGCATCAACAAAAATAGAGAACAGGTTGAATTTACCACTACTTCAGTATATCTTCAGTATTACCTTTAACATGCTTTAACTACTTCAGTAGCTTCAATATCTTCGGGTGTTACTTTTCGATCTTCTTCAGTAGCTTTGCGGCCAGGGCATCGAAAAAAGCTTGGGATGCCATGGATTCACATCAAACGGAACCATTCCCAATCCACCAAGAAGTGGACAAGTCAACATTTCATGGGAAAGAATACAGGGCAATTCACCGTTTCCTGTTTTTTTTCAGATGTATTGAATGTTCGGAAAACTATTAACTGTGTATCAGGCTTGAATCAAGGTTGAAACCAATAATCATCAGTTTATTCGCCAATCATTTGGGATGGTTTATGATTATTGGGTTTGCCACATTATTGTTTTTCCCCACATTTTCCCAGAAAATTCACCATGATTTCTCATAATAATGCGGTTAAAACAACAGTAAACCATTCCCAAATTCACCATGTTCATGGGTGGTTTAAACCATCAAACATGGGATGTTTATTAATTATTGTTTTCACCATTTTTCACCACATTTACACCCCAAAAATCCATTGAAACTTCCGTCCACATCCAGGGCATCCAGCGTTAGCTTCGCCCAAGGCCTGTTGCGAAGCTGCGGCATGGCGCGTGGCCGTGGCCTTGCTGGAGCAGATGTGGCGGATGCGCTTGGAAGCCTCGGTGCCGACTGGGGATGACTGGGATGACTGGGGAGCTGACAGATGAAGTTCATATCTATCCTCTGGTAAACTAACATAGCTATTGAACATGGCCATTTATAGTGGATTTTCCCATTAAAAATTGTGATTTTCCATAGCTATGTTAAATTACCAGAGGGTAGGTCAATCTTAGATGGGTAGTTTCATCCGTAGTTTCATCCTTAGGCTATTATGGGATTGATCCTTTAGGCTGGTTAGTATGGGATTCTCTACGTTCACCAGCGAAGAATTTGTCATTTCTTGCAGGGTATCTGGCTGAATTCTGGCTGATTGGCCATGATATGTGCCATGGTCAAAACATGGTGCATATCCAGTATATCCCCATGAAAGAAGATGGTCATCACTCCAGCTAAGATGGGGATTCAAAAACACCCATGAGATTGTCCTTCTAGGGGATGACCATGGGATTTCCACCATGTTTTGACCCTAGCACATATGGGGTTGTGGATGGTTATTGGGTTTCTAATGACATTTAATTACTATATTTATAATGGGGTTGATGATTTACCCAATATTCCACCTCATATTCCACGTTTAACATGCTCATAATGGGGTGAGTTTCCACCGAAAACATGGACATTATTGTCCACCTATACTGGGTGTGGAAGGGGGTTATCACTTACATCCACTGGAATTCATGGATGCACATTCACGTTGGATGACTTGGAATGACGTGGGTGATTCAAGCAGCAAATCTATGGTATTAGGCTACGAGGCGTAACTCATCGGCAGGGAAATGATGGGATACATAAACAACATGTACAGGATGGGGCCCCCAAGATAGCTAAGTTGGTTTATAAGTGGCTTAACAATGGTTTATGGTAGAGTTAGTGAATAGTAATCCTATCTTTTATCCCGCCCGCACCCCAGCACACAACACAGCACACACCACAGCACAGCACCGCCCGACCACACCAGCAAGGGAAGAATAAACCAGCAAGAACAACAACACTAACAAAAACACAGAAAACAAAATAACCAACACCCCAGCATACAACACAGCACACAGCACACAGCACAGCAAAGAACACAGAAAACAACACAAACAACAACAAGAACAACACAACATACAAAAACACAGACAGCAACAGCAAAAACCAAATAACACAGAAAACAGCAAATAACACAGAAAACAACACAAACAACAACAAGAACAACACAACATACAAAAACAAAGACAGCAACAACAAAAACCAAAATAACACAGAAAACAGCAAAGAGCAACAGCAAGAAAAACAGCAAAGGCAATAACAAAACATATACAAAAGAAAACAACAATGACAGTAGCAAAGCAAAAACAGAAGCAATAGCAAGAAACAAAAACAAAGACAACAACAGGAACAAAACCAAAAGCACCCCCAACACACCAAACAAAGCATAGAACCAAAACAGAGACAGTAAAATAGAGACCATACTAAAAGTAAAATCTATAGACCGAATTCCACCTTGCCAACCGTCTCGCCCCGTTCTGCTTCCGGGACATCAAGAACCTCAATGAAGAGGCGGGGGCACTGGGGACTGGAAGAGGTGAGCAGAGAGACAGGTGTGCCATAGCAAAGATTGGATCAGTTAGTTTTCTATTTTTATTTTTGGACGCAAGGAGTATTCACTCGTGTATTGCGATGGTGTCTCACTTGTGATCATGGACAACACTGAACTTGCTTGCAGCCATCGTGCTCATGATAAAATTACACTTGCTAAAAGCCATGGCAAGAACTCTCCGGGCAGCCCCTTGCTGCATGATCCTGTGGCTTTTTGTGGGCCTGTCCAACTCCTTCTGTGGAACAGGAGGCTCGGCATGAAACGAAGAAACGTGTTTGTGCAGTCATTTTCTTGTTTTGCGGTAGACAGATGTCATTGCCAGGTGGCTTTTCTGCAAGGACGTCCTCATTGCCAAGACGGGCCGAGATCGACCCGGTCACGGAGAAATTCTTGTTTTTTTCGGTATCAGGTGTGGCCGGCTTCCTCGTCTCGTCCTGGGTTAAAGACATGCAGACGGCACAAACGTCGCTCAGCGACGTGAGGAAGGAGGTGAATGACGTGAAGATGGAGGTGAATATGCTGGCGTTGAACACCACCTTTCGCCTGGCTACTTTGGAGAAGGAGGTGAATGCGCTGGACAAGAAGATGGACGAGAAGATAGCGAAGATGGACGAGAAGACCGATCGCAACCATGCACAACTGGTTGAGATGATCGCGGCCAGAAAACGTCCTTGGATTCGCTAAGCGTGCAAAATCGCTTGGGGGCTGTCGGATGTAGGACAGTTGGATGTAGGAGCACCCCCACACTTGCCCACTTCACCCCTTCCACCCACCGCTTCGCATCCGCCCTGACCACAGGAGATGGATAAGAACATCGCTCTTGACACAGAGGGTGATGAGGCATAGGAATGGGAGAAGTAAACATATTATATTTTTTTACGAAGTAAGAAACTAAAAAAGTAAAAAACATAGTGTTAATAAAGCCTTTTTGCTAGAACTTTGATGAGCATAAGAAATTTAGACTTTTAATAGCTCGTGCCTCAATAGTCGTCTGGGATAATCAGTCATTTTGTAATATTTTTGTCCCAGTTTTTCAGAAATACTCTCTACAATATAGTCACCTTTAAGCAAATGACTTGTCCTCTCTTTCTCTGTAATTGCTTTCTTTCTCACAATCTTAACTTTGCTTCCAACAAATAGTTCAGGATATATCCTTTCTTTTCTCGCTTTGGATGCTACATTCACCATTGCTTTAAATTCATTCTCTTTCTTAATTGCTTGTTTCGGTGTCATGCCAGTAGCGGAGTGTTTCATTTTGTCATTATAAGTAAGCATAATCTCCAATATATAATCAACCCATTGGATATTTTCCTTCCCCTTCTTTTCATCTGCCTCCACTCGTTTAAAAAGCATATTTTTAAAAGTTCTTATAAAACGCTCCGCAAAAGCAGGGTGCCCTCTTGTTCTATACAACTCAATATGTTCTCCTTCAATATAGTTTTTAAAATCACCTCCTGCTATTGCTCTTTCTTCATCTGTATAAATGCTTTTTGGTTTCTTACCCATTTTTTCTAATGCCTTTTTTGTTGCTTCAATAACATCACGTTCATTCTTGCTTACAATTGGAATGACGACGGCATACTTGCTTAAAACATCAATACACACCAATCCTTCTCTCTAAACTTTGGTTCTTCATCAAAATCATAATACCCCATTAAAAACAAATCAATTTGATAAGTGTGATTATTATGGGGTGCTGCAAAACTATTCATCCCTTTCTGCTTTCTTTTTATCTCTACATTCTTTTCAAAAAAATCTTCAACATCTTTCATAGAAATAGTTTTATCTTTCTCTCTGGCATCTTTTAAAGTTGTTGCCTTGCTCCCAAAACCGCTTCTATCATTAAATATCACTGATAATCTTTTGCTTATTATCGGACATATATTTAGAATGATATTTTATTTGAAAAAGCGCAATTACATTGATGGCACATTGGAATACAATTACTCTTAAAGTGTGCTACATCAGTATCTACTCTTTGACATGTTATATTAGATACAATATTCATGATTATCATTTTTGAAATCTATTGTCAAAGGTTCATTACAGTTCTGGCAGGTCTCATTCATCATATTCATTAAATAACTTACATCAACATAATCTCCTTCAATTTCCCTACCTGCCTTCTGGTCTTGTTCTTTGTAACTCATCACTTTATTTTTAAAATATGTTTCTAATTTCATTTTGCTCATATTATTATTAGTGTAATATTTGTAAAACTTAACTCTGTTCCTGGTTATTGAAGTCCAATACCAATTAGGACAACAACACCACAAACTCCAATCATAAATTACAATATCATCATCTACGCTACACCCTTGTTTTGAGTGTGTTGTATAGCAGTAGGCATATATGAAGTTCTTTTGCAATAGTCTTCTTATTATCCCTTGTCTCTCACCTGTTGCTACATTTTCAAGTATAAAATCATCTCCTTTAATACTCACAATCTTATATTTAATATTCACATTAAACTTCTTGCCGTTAGTCTTAGTGTATTTCCTACATATCAAGTCTTCTCCCTCAATATATTCATCTTTAATGCCTTTCATATCCCTAATTTTCTTACTTACTTTCTTGCATGTATTATTTGTATATGCTATATTGTTTTCACAAATTTCATCTCCCTCACTCCATTCCAAATACTTCTCAATGACATTCAATATAGGTTCTCTTCTATTCAGTATCATATCTTTAATATCATATAGTTTCTTCCTGTCTTCTTCATTCTTTAACCTCTTACACTCATACAATTTTATATTATTTTCAAAAATTAAATCTATACAATGATTGGCCTAGTCCTCAATTTTAAAAACATCACTGACCTTCTCAGGGTTCTTCAACTGGTTTGTATCCCCAGTTGCTACTACAATCTTGTCAGGATTATTCAAACAGAAATCCCAAATTAAAACCCATTTGGCGGGGTTATGAAAATAAATCTCATCAAATACAATGACATCAAAACCTGAATAATCACACTTCTCCAATCTTTCATCACCGTAGCTAATCCCAAAAAACTTATGAATAGTCATTGCCTCCACTCCGCATTCTTGTTTTAAATTATTTGTAGGGACAACGAATATTACATTATATCCTCTCTCCTGTAAATGCTTACATATATAACTCTTACCCGTGCCCGGCACGTCGCCTCTAATCATCAACCTTCTATTAGTCAATACATGGTCTTCAACAATCTCATCAGTGTTCCATTCATCTTTCACTATACCGGTCCTATCAGTGTATTCAGTTATATCTACTATCTTACTGACCTGCTTATGAAATGGTTTATTTGGAAGAATGCATTTGTAATTTTATTTCCGGTCTCCAATGGCATTACTGAAATTCAATAACCCCTGCGCTTTCTTCAAATTAAACCTATCAATCACAAAAGCATCAGTCTTAACTGAATAAACATTAATACCACTCTTCAACAGTGTTTCATAAGCATTATTCATAGCGTAATTATGGTTTTGTAAAATCATTTCTTTTATGTAGTGGAAACCGTTCTTCAATGTTTTAGTATCTGATATGTTTAAAACATAATGTTTATTCTGACTAATGATACTAGTAAAACCGAATTCATCCTCTTCATCATCTCTCTCAATCTCATTAATGACATTGATATTACCACCGTATAACTCCTGATAGTAAAAGGCATCAACCATCTTATTAAATACACATGATTTCTTAACAGTGTTGCTCTGCTTCTCCAACAACCCAATGTTAATATTAAACAACATCTTTTTAATCTTTTATCTTTTACTTCATAATCTTCAAATGTCATATTCCACAAGTCCAATATTAGTTTTTTGTAATCAACCTTGGCATATTTAGAAGGGATTTTGTAATATATAATCTCAACATCTTCACTATATTTCTTCAAATACATTCCATAACTTAAATTATAAGTCCTATTGAAAAACATATTTTTCACTTTACTCTTGACTAAATATAATGTCAGTTCATTCATTTTATTAAAGTCATTCTTCTCACAATCATACTTCTTCCAAATATCAAATTCGCAAAAGATAGGGATTTTAGTAATATCCATTGTTCCTTTTGTATATGCTTTGTTCCTATCTAAGTCAACTCCTTTTTCTTTCATTACTGTATCCATGTATCCGCAAGATGCTATACTATGTGCTATGTCAAATATGTTTTTATCATCTTTATGGTAATATGATTTATGATGAGGGTTAAAAAATGCCTTGGTAAACTTAAACATTCCTTCATTAACGTAGCATCATCAGTATGTTCAGACCTTTCAACCGCACAATTTATTAATTCTTGACTTCTGATATTCGAAACTGTTTTATTGAATTTAAGTTTAATAGATGATATGCTGCCACCAGCATTCATAATAGCACTTGGTTCATAACAGCATCTTTTAAAATCTCAATATACATTATTAAAATGCCTTTTACTAACCAAATTTATTTCATCAATGTCAGGATTATCTTTTAATATTTTCATTGCATCATCCACACCATTAAACATTTCATATTTAACAGGTTCTTCTTTACGATTCAAATGAAAATCAGTAGATGCACATAATTTTATATTGTCATTTATTTCTCTATGAGCAATGCTATTAACATTATCATTCATAGTGTATATATGGTTTCCTTTTATCAATCCATATAAAGCAGTATTGTTTTTATTCTTCGTATCGGGGTCAAAAGTAAAAACTCTTTTGCTAAAACAGTTGTAAAGTCTGACCGATAATCTAAACTCTTCAAATACCGCCTTCACATCTTCAACAGATGCCCGTGTTCTTTAAACTCTTCTTCTCTCTTATTCATGAGTTTCAGTATCTTTTCTCTTGTTAATCTCTTGCTCTCCCATTTGCTTTTACTCATCATTGTATCTTTATAATGGTCTATCAATAGATTTATCCAGCATTCTCCGTTAGTGTGTTCTTGGTCTTCAATGGCATCTACGAAGTATTCAGCATCAATATTCAACTCAGTATTAATTGTAAAATGATATAGCCCTTTTTCATTTCCATCTTTTAAGTTCCTCTGTGTTTCTACTTCTGCTCCTCCTCTATTTGTTACATCGCTGATGTCAGTAATCTTTATTGCTGTTAAGTAGTTCTTTTTTTTGTGTGGATATGTTATGCTGTCTCCATGTATCTAATATAAGTCTTTTCCTTGACCTTTCAAATAGTTCTGTGTCGTGTATGACTTCAACCTGTGTTGTTTTTTCTTTAAGTCTTCTTCTTTTGGGTGGTGTTATACCTACTCCCTCTCCTGTTCTCCATTTGTCCCATTCCTCTCTTGTATTCAATTTATCAAACTCTTTTTTTGTAATCCTTCCTTCTTCACCTTTCTTCAATTTCATTCTATTCTTCAATGACCTTACCCATGTATCAAATTGATTTGCTAATACATATTTTCCAACTAACTTTTCATCAATCTTATCATCATCTCTCACCCACCTTCTTTAATGTAACAGTTACAGGCTGTGGTATGTTTAAAAGTTGATGTTTATATCCTTGATTGTCCTGAAATGCTACTCTTCCATCTTCATGTAATCCAGACATCATAAAAGTAATATTGTAATCCTTTTTGTCTCTATTAACTGCCATTCTTTCATTCAATTGTTTTCTTCCTTCAAGTTCTTCATACTTTTTTATCATACTTCTTCTTGGTGGCGTTGGATGTCCCTTTATTCTCACTCATTAGGCCGTTGATAAGATTTACAGCAGTTTCTCTTTGTGAAATCTTCCTATCCCTATACCATTCTACAACTTTATTAACCTGACCCCTGACATCCTCCTTTGCTCCTCTAATAAGACCCTGTAATACTTCTACATTTCTGTTTATATTTTTTGATGTCATTATAATATAAATATAAGTATATTATATTATAATAATATCTCTTTAAGTAGTTTAAGAAATTTTATTGTTTTATTTCATTTACGCTTCCTTCTTCTTTATTCTGTTCCCTCAACCTCTGGCATTTTGATGATTTTTGATGAACGCCCATTTTTTTTTGACACGCTACAACCGCATAACTGGCATTCAACTTTAACACACAATATCTTTCTATAATATTCCCTGTGATATACCCCGTTATATGTTTTAACATCTGCCTTTTTACCAATATCCATTTTGATAAGTGGTTCAATGATGACATAACCGTCCTCATCAATTTCTCTCTCTATGGTTGTCATAATAATTACTACTATATAATAAAATTATTTCTTTAAATATTTTAAGATGTTTAAATTCAATTATTGACTTTGGAACAAATCCACCAATTTCTTAAACAAATGCTTATCATACATACCCCTCATTTCATTCAATGCTCTTGCTTTATCTTTATCTTTCTTCTCTTTTCTTGCTCGTATGTATTTGTTGTAGGATATGTTGTATAAGTTCCATACTTCTTTGCTTATCATGTCTTTTTTGTTGGCATTTTCAAATTCTTCCTTTAACTTTTATATTCCTATTTTCTTGGGTGCTACTGGTTTTTGTATCGTCAATCTCGCTCCCTTTTTATCCCTTGGTTCTTCATCTTCATCATCCGCTTCTGCCCCACCTAATGCCATATCTCTTTTCTTGTTCCTTTTCTTTCTTGTTTTGGGTTCATCTTCTGGACTTGTTGTAGCATCTCTCTTTTCGGTATCTGGTCTTGATGTATTGGGCTTTTGGTGTTTAGTATTAGGTCTTCCTGCCTTCCCTTCTATTGCTGGTGTTGCTCGTTTAGACGTGCTACTCTCATCCATTGTATCTAATATTGGTATGTTTATGTAGTCTAACGACGATGCTGATGCTGATGCTGATGCTCTTGCTCTTCTTTTGGGTTTAGGTTTTGGTTTTGGTTGATTTAAAGACACTTCGTTTATTGTTTGTTGTGACAGTTCGTTATCAGTTGCTATGTTAAACATTTGCGGTTGTATCGGCGTAAAACTGCGTGGTGGATTAATATGATGTATCTGTTCTGTTATTGTAGGTTTGTTTTGCTTAAATACTTCCCCTTTGTGATTTGTTGATGTTTCTTCTTTTCTTTTCATTGCCTTATCCTCTCTTTGTGTCAGTTCAGCGTTTAACTGCGATGCCTGTTGGGTTGAAGATGATGGCATAGTTGGGGTTGTTTGCTGTGTCAGTTCTTCATCTACATCCATTGCTTGTGCTGGTTGCGCTATTGTTGCTGATGTTGTTGGTAGTTGTCTGGTTCTTTCTGCGTGAAAGGTTCTACCTGCTGTTCTGATGTTCTGGCGCAGTAACACCTCACTCATTTGTCTTGACAATAATCTGCCTTGTTCTTCTCGTAGTTGTTCCATCGCATCTGAACCATCAAAGTAACTGCCTTCTTGACTATTTCTGAACATTGTTGCTGACCTATCAGGAAGTTCCCCAGTTATTTTTTCATTACTCTCATCAATAATTCCTATGATTTCTTCATAAGTGGGGCGACGCTTCAATCCATAAATGCTATATTTATCAACTTTTGCCATTATAATATAAAAAAATAGATAAAATATTTTTATATTAAGTAAAACTTATTTTTTTAATTGATTTATTTAATGCTGTAAATGTTCTAATGAATTGTGGTTAAGATTATCTCTTTGTATTTCATTATTCATTCTGTCAGTTTGATTTCTATAATTAACTCGTTTATTTGCTTGAATTATATCATTTCTATAACTTATCAATTTATCTCTGGTCTCTCTTTTATCCAGTTGTTCTTTTAGATATTTCATATATCTTGTGTCTTGATGTTTGAATATGCCGTAGTTATTGCCTGATGCTGGTTTATTCATTTGCTTCTTCCAGTTGGTCGTTGTTTGTTTCTTCCTGTATGCTTGAAACATTTTCTATATTATTATTATTGAGATAATTTTGATGAAATGTTGATTTTAGATGTCTTGTATAAGCACCTTTACATACTTCTTTACCACATTCACATACTATTTTTTCTGTTCTTTCCGTTTATTGTCTCTTTATTATTTTCATAGTGGTTCTTTTTGTATGCTTTCATCTTATCTTTATCAATTGTGTCCTTTTGTTTTTCATATCGCTCTTTCATTTTTTGATATTGTTCGCTTTGCTTGTATTCATCTTCATTGAAAAGTCCAATTGCCTTTAAATGTTTCTTGCTTTTCCCCGCATTCACATTCTACTCTTGTTTGTTTCCATTGTTTTATTTTTTCAGGGTGTCGCTCCCTATACAATGCTCCGTATTTTTTGTATTCCTCCTTTGTTTTTTCCGGATTTTCTTTTCTTCTCTCATTTCTTCTTGCGTTTATTTTGCATTTCTTGTTTCTTCTGCATTCTTTTTGGTATTCTGCTGTCGTTCTTCCCGCTATTCTTTGATTTAATGTTGCCATTTCTTGTATAATTGCACCTTCTCTTTTTCTTAACTCCTCCCTATTCTCACAAGGGCATCTTTCTACAAGTTCTATCTCAAAATTATCAATTCCTTACTCATTCATATAAGTATAAAACTTTGATAGTTGAGGTCGTTGTTTAGCTTCACATTTGTGTTTTATCATTTTTTTTCTAAATCCAGTGTAGTTGAACCCACATATATTTCTGAATTTAACTTATTCACAACCTTATATATTTTTCCATCCTGATAATTACTCATATTATATAATAATATTAGCAATTATATCTTTAAATCCTTACTCCGTCATTTCAATCATACACGACCGAACCGGCCTCCGTGATTTCAACCACGCTCTCACTCACTAAATGGCACATTACTTCTTGTATCTGCTCTGTTTCTAATAAACTTCCCTCTGTTCCTTTCAGTTTCAAAGTGATTAAACTTCCCATTTTGGTTTTTTGACCTGTGAAGTTCACGTCTTGCATTTTCTCAAAACTGAATGCCATTACAAACTTATTTGAACGATACTGTTTATAACTGATGTTTAATGAGTTCTGGTCGGCATTCATGGAGTGAAGAGTACGTCGTAAAAAGTAGAATGCTTCTGATAAACTACTCACTTCGAATTCTGGAATTTTTTTCGAAGCAATTTGAAGTTGGTAGGTAAGTGCCCTGCTACTATCAGCAAATCCTTTACCTGCTTGTAATGGGACTGTTTCTGCTAATGGACCGTCATTGATTTCTGAATTAATCATAAGATTGTAAAAATAATTCCATTTTTTATTAACATAATTATCTGGTAAATAATATCCGTATCTACTTCCGCCTCTTGGGGTTCTATAAAGTGTGATAAAGGCATTAGTTAATTTAGATGCTGACTTAACAATATTCATATTAATTTCGCCTCCACCTGTGTTAAATGTTTGTGTGATAGTGTGATACTGTGGGACAATAAGTTTTAAACTTTGTCCTTCCAATAAGTGTTTCGTAATGTTATTATCAACTGTATTTTCCAATGTGGTTACATCAGCACGAATAATTACATTGTTTATTTCCCAACTTGTAGAAGTGTTGCCATCTTGAAAGTAATATCCTTGTTTATCAGTTTCAGTTTCAGGATTAGCACCAGCATCACCTTGGGGGACTACAATAGGTTCATTGCCATCACTTACAATTGTAAATTCTAATTCCAGAGGCGCAAAACGAAGAGGGAGGTAATAATTACTTTCTAATAATCCGCAACAAGGTTTATGTGATATGCGGACTTTGGCATTAGCGCCGGGAATTCCTGATAAATTGTGCCGAATAGGTCTAAAACCAATTCTTCCATACTCGTTGTGGTCACCTGCTGTATTTACTGTTGCTACACCACCAGCATTAGTTGCTCCTGATGTTGTATAATCAACAAAGTTATTTAATCCATTCGCATACATGTGGCAGTCATCATCCCAACTTGGATTGGCGCTACTTTCAATATCATCCATCTCATTTACATCTTTTGATTTGAAACTCTTAAACACCTCACAATGTCGGTTATATTCAATAATATCCTGAACCATTTGACCTCCTACTGTTGCCTTATATCGCTGAAAAAATGAATGGAGACCTCCCAATGGTCGTAAAAAATTTGCTCTTGTTCCATCAGTGTTCTGAACATAAGCGAATAAACGGACACTGCTTAAATCTAAATATTGGTTTGCCTCCCCGCTGATGTAAAATCGAATATTCTTATTACCAGAATTTGGGGCATATACATTTGACCCTGATGGAAAATAATTAACTTGTCTTCTATCGGTGATGTATTGACTGGTCTGTGGAAGTCCAAAGTTAAGATTGTTAATCGTTACATCTTCATTCTCCGCAACTACATTATCCATTACTTTTATATTTAAATTTAGATTTTTATTGAAAATTTAAATAAAAAGATTATTTTTTCTTCTGATGTGGTATTAACTTAACATTTTTTTGTTTGAATATTATTATTTAGTTTTTCTATACTATTTTCATTGTTTTCTATCATTTTTTTAATGCTATTGTAATCCTTTGCAGGTTCATTCATTTCTTTTTGTAGTTTGTTATAGTTTGACTGTCCTTTTGTTAATAGAATTGGTTTTGGTTGATGTTTATAATCTACCTTTGAAAACATTATTAATATAAATTATATTTTTATTGATGTATTAGGATTTATTCCATTACTAACTAATTCTGGTAGTTGGGTGTAAATTCCATTTGCCGTTATGAATAAAATTTAAATAGGTATGTGCCACTAAGGGGTTCAGTTCTTTTAAGTCGCTTACTTCCGCATAACCATCCAGTGCTGAAACAACATCGCCCCGGTTTTTATAGTCCAATCTTCTTGGGTCTTGCTTTCCTCTTCTTTTTGGTTTTATTGTTGGCGTTGCGTAAGTAGTGCTACTAAATCTATCAGGCATATCTTCATTAATTTTATTAATCACTGCGGATGCGAGGGAATGACCAACCAGACGCTTTACATCAGGGTTTTCTTTCAAATACTTTATCACATCTTGGTATTTCTGACTATGCTGAATGTTTCTTGTTGGAACTAACAATAGGTCATCCATAATGTCCCTTGTTATTGACCCATCCTTTGCCCCTGTGCCACCTATGTATAATGTGTTGCCTGTTTTATAAAGTCCATCTTTACTGCTATAAGCATTTGATAAACCTTGTCTGTCTTCAATTTTGTTTTTGTTTTGAATATTCTTGACTTCTTTATAAAGTGTTGTATTCTTTCTGAATTCATCATCTAAATTTCTTGTAAAGTCATTCATTCTTGCGTTCCAGTCTGTGTTTTTCTTTTCACTATCTTCTACTATGGCATTCTTACCCTGTCGCATCAATTCAGCAAAACCTGACGCCCGAAATCTCTGCCTACTTGCCTTAAAGCATTTGTTAATGCCATCCTTCCAACTTGACCTACAAATCCTATCATTTATATCATTATTGATAAATTTTATCTATATAAATTATATAAAAAAAAACTATTATGAGTAATAAATTAACTTACAAAAAGGTCTATGTCAATTCCAATTCAGATTGCCTCAATCAAGGTCATCATCTGACTTTGTCATTGAACTACAAGAAAATATGGAGATGCCCCAAGGTAGTAAAATGTGGATTACAGAAGTATCGTTGCCTACTTCATTTAAAACAACCGAGGTCGGATTTTATGAATATTTTTATGTAATGATTTATGATAATACAAATACTTTTGTAAAGAATTTTAGGATATATTTAGGTAATTAAATATATTTTGCATCTCAACTCTGTTTTGATATAAATGAAGGATTAAATAGTAACACTCGCGATTTATCAGCAGGTGGGATTTTCAACTATGCCTATGATGAAGCAACAAGAACCGTTGAATTTTCAAATCAAAGAAGGATTGAATTACAAAGTTAAAACACCAACTGACGAAGAATTAGCAAACTATGTTAATGGCAGTTGGAACACAACACAGGCAAATTACGATAATAGAAATCCTGTATCAATCAATTATTTGTTAAGCAACTATGTTGAAACATCCCCATTGTCAGTCTGGACTTCATCTTATCTTAATTTAGTGCCATTTAGAGCAGTTTATATTAACTCACCTGAACTTACAGATAATCACTATTCAGCACCTAACCTAATTCATATTCTTCATCCATAGTCCGTAAAATATTGATAAATCAGCAACTTGGTGGTGTGGTAAACGATGACCACGGCGGTAGTATGTCAGAAGACTTTTTAGATGTTGGTGGAAAGAACTTACGGCGTCTTTCATATAGAATTTCTGATGAGAACAGTAAAACGATGAATTTTTATGACATTCCTATTGAATTCACATTATCATTCAGTAGTCCAAATTATTAACCAAAAAAACATAAATAAACATAAATATACATAAAGAAACATTGTTTATAGATATTAATATGCCTGATTATAGTAAAGGTCAGATTTATAAAATAACTGATATTGGAATGAATAAATGCTATGTAGGTAGCACAGTTCAACAACTGTGTAGAAGAATGTGCCATCATAGGAAAGAATACAAAAGATATTTGAATGGAATTGGAAATTACTATTCAGTGTTCAGTTTGTTTGGTGAGTTTGGAGTGGAGAATTGTAGAATTATTTGGGTCAAAGATTTTCCCTGTAATAGTAAAAAGGAATTGGAAGCAGAAGAAGGAAAAGTTCAAAAAGAAAATGAATGCATCAATAGATACATTGCTGGAAGAACACCAGAACAATATAAACAAAACACGAAAGAAGAAAGGAGCAAAAAGCAAAAAGAGAGGAGAGAAAACAATTTAGAATTAGCAAGACAAAAAGACCGTGAGCATTACCATAAAACAAAAGCAAACAGATATAGACCTTACCATTGTCAATGTGGAGCAGTAGTTGGCTTTGGGAACAGACTAATACATTTTAAATCAACTTATCATAAGCAATACCTACAAAATCAAAATAACCCTCAGGAATATTTTTTCATATAGTGTTCTGAATTAAGAAAATATGAAGAAAATTATATACACTTATATATAATGTCCACAGTCAAAGTCACTGACTTAAATGAAGAAAGTAAAGTAGAACCAACAGCGCCTGAACCAATTGAAGAAGAAGACCAACAACAACCAGAGATTATTAATGAAGTTGTTGAAGAACTTAATGAGGAAAATGCAAATGCAGAACCACCAGAAACACCAGCAGAACAACCCAAACCCAAACCAAAAGCAAAACCAAAAGCAAGTGATATAGTCAATTGTCCTGACTGTTCGCGGTCCATGACATACAAAAAATTAAGATACAGTCATAAATGCTCACCTGAACCACCACCCGTTAAGAAACAGGCAAACCCTAAACCAAAAGCAAAACAACAAGCAAAACCTAAACAAGTTCGTAAACCTCCTCCTGATTTTTTTACAGTGAAAGTAGCGATGATGAAGAAGCACCGCAACAACTAATGATAAAGAAAGAACATTCAGTGTCTCAACCTATTAATCCAGCTAGTGTCTTATCACAACACTACCAACTATTACAACAACAATTCATCAAACAAAAACAGGAGAAATACAATAATCTATGTCAATCAATATTCAGTAGTAAAAGTAGAAAGCGATAATTCATATAAAATAAACTTCTACTTTCTTTTGTATTAATGAGTGGAGTACAACTTGATGGAGGCAATAGGATTGTTGGAACTGAATTCATTAAACTATTAAATACCGGAACTTCTAACTTAGCAACTGAAAACTATGTTTTAGAACAAGTGGCTTTAGGTTCAGGTGGAACATCAACAACTGACTTGTCAGGATACTATAACTTAACACAAACAAATACACTATTAGATGCCAAATATAACATTACAGCAGTAATGATGAAACCGTTAAATTTCCTAATGTTTGACTATCGCCATTGACATAAAAATCTTTTCCATTGCTACCAACAGAGTTCAGAATAATTTTAGATGCACCCGTTATGTGCCCTATGCGAAGTGTGCCGTCCATATCCTGTGGATTGCTTATGTTTAATTTTGTATCCAGCAGTGTATTGACTGCTGTAATGTTGTATTTTGTATCTAACAGTGTATTGACTGCTGTAATGTTATATTTTGTATCTAACAGTGTGGACAGCACAGGATATATCAATGTCAATAGCATCCAAACAAACGCATACAATGCTCTGAATACCAATGATATATTTTTTCAATCTAACGGTGTCCCTTATCCTCAATTTGATTATGCCGAGGACTGTTTTAGATTTGTTAAAAATGTTGATGCTGGCAATATTACTTGTAATGGAGTTCTTAACATAAATTCAATGGATACAATAGGCGATGTTGATATGGTGTTGAAGCAAAACAATGAAAACTTATTAGAACTGAAAACGGATGATAGAATTATAGCATCAAAAGTCATTCAATGCGGAGGCAACATTAAAACACAAGAAATAGACACAATAGCACCGGCAGATATGATATTGAAGGTGAATAATAATGACTTTATAGAATTGAAAACCGATGACAGGATAGTAGCGAATAAAGCAATACAATGCGGAGGTAATTTAAAAACTCAAGAGATAGACGCAATAGCGCCATTGGATTTAGTGTTGAAAAGAGATAATGTAAGTATGATTGAACTACAAGATAATCTAACACTGGTGAATACTAAAACTGAATGTGTTAATAATATTGTATGTAATAATTTTGAAAGTCGTAGTTTGGCGACTATATCAAATTACATTATGAATGGAAGCACAGGTCAAATCAAATTTTATGTTGGCAATCCAGTATCACCAGATACAACAACTAATTTAGTAATGACGCTACAAAATAATCTAATAACATTTCATAAACCGACATCGCCGGAAATAGGAGGAGGAACTATTGATGACAGTAATTATGTAAAGAAAACAGGCGAAAACCAACAATTAATACTCAGTGAAACTTACTTCCAAGCAATTGCTTTACAGTCATTCAAGTTTTCATTAGGCGGTCCGCAACAGTTCGCTCAATATAAAAAGTTTGAAATCTACAATGCTGAAGTTATAGCATAAAAAACCATTTAAATGTGTCAATAATTTGGGATTACAAACTAACTTGATAAATTCCTTTACAAATGTTGATTTAGTTTTCCAACGAAATAATATTGAATATTTTAAATTTACCACAGCTGGCACTATGGATATAAATGATACCGTGAGATTAAGGTCAAATATCTATGACAGTGTTGATAATGCTGATGTAAGTTTTAGAAGAAACTTTATTGACTTCTTTTATTTGAGGAATAATGAAGTTGAAATAGCACCAGCAATAACATTAAATGCTAATAATGCTAAAATAGATACAATCAATACAGTAGGAGATAATGATATGGTATTACAAAGGAACGGTGTTGAATTTTTAAGATTAGATGGTCCTAATACAGTTGTAAACGGACCAGACAATTATTTAATTGTTGGTCCTAATGTTGGTTTAAATACGGATTGGGTTTTTGCTAATGTTTTTGCTAATAGAAGTGATGACACTGATACAGATTTTAGAGGTGCAGTCAGCGGAGGTTTAGCAAGTGGAATTGTTTATATGACTTACGAACACGTTGCTGAAAATTTACATATTTTCACTGATGTAGAAATGGAGCAAACTAAAAGAATATATTTACACAAAGAAACAGGTAAAAATAGTTATATCTCTTCTACTAATATAGGAAATGTAAATCATACAACTTTTATTAATGAAGACCCTATGGGTGATTTAAGATTTTTTGCCAATGGTGGTGTAAGACTTTATGTTACACCAACAAAAGTTTCAGTTCCTCCATCTTACATATTGGAAGGAAATTTGGTAAATACATCTGATTTAACTAAAAAATATGACATCAAAAGCATAGAACACAATTTTACTGACATTGTAAAACAAATTGAACCTAAAACCTTCAAAATGGAAGAAGAGAAAGAACTTGGAATAACTAAAAATCACATTGGTTTTATTGCTGATGATTTAGTTCCTGTAATACCTCCTGAATGGGAAAATATTGTTATGACTGGTGATGAAGGTATTAAGAAATTAAGTTATATAATGATGGGTAGTATCACTTGGGGAGCTGTTCGTGAATTGATTGAAGAAAATGAAACAATGAATAATAAGATAGAACATTTAGGGGCAACAATGTATGAGATGATGGAAGAGATAAAAGAACTGAAAGGCAAGAAAAAAGCAAAAGCGAAGTCTAAACAACTTTCACATAGCGAAAGTTCTTTGGGACGAAGTCCGAAACCAAAAGAAAATTAAAAAGTCTAATAGTGTAATATGGGAAGCAGACAGTCATCTGTTGAAAATAATTGTGTTGAAGAATTAAGTAACATAATTGAAAATGATTTAGATATTAGTAATGTTGATAAATTACAAATAAAAGCAATAAAGGAAATGAATAAAAACATAAAAGATTTACAAAAAGAAAAGCAAACAAAAATGATATATGCTTTGCCGAAGGTTGATTTGTGTAATATGTATCTTTTCTAATTTAATAATATTATTCTGAAATAATATTGTTAAATTGTATCATCAATAATTATTCTTTTGTCATAGCGTATCATAAACACTTTGTTAATATCACTTTCCATCAAATTGACAAAAAGGAAACTAAACTTTTCTTCTGTTGCTTTTTCATAAATTTCCAGTAAAGTATTTTTAGCGTTGTGTAATTTTTTATCATCCATGAAATTCCTTTTTATCAATAGTGCCGACAATTCTTCAACCATTGTCTGGATTTCTTTGTAATTTCTCATTTTGAAAAATATAACTGCCTACTATTAACCCTAATAATAGTGCTTAATGAATTAAACTTTTGAGAGGAGGACACCACATTTACACCAAAATGTCTACCTCTTTTGTAAAAAGCATTTAGCATATTATTATGTTTTGAAAAAGAGACTTGGTCTACAAAATCATCAACAACAACTAATGTAGCAAACAATGTTTTAAACTTATGGTCCTTTTGAAACTGACTGATTTTGTATTGTTGTTCCAGTATTTCTTCTAAATCTTCTTTGTTGAACTCATCAAAATATATTTTTCCTTCTTTGGATTTACTTTGAGTGTTTTTTCAATGTATTCTTTCACAGGATGCCATACACTATCAACATGAATACTGGCGCTAAATATAAACACTCTTTGAAAACAATTTCTGTAAAAATCTAAAATCATATTTTGTAGTAATATTGATTTTCCTGAACCTGACGGACCAACTACAATTTGTGAAAAGGGTATTCTTGGTGCTACTTCGTATTTTGATTGTTGAAAATCATATTCTGCTGATTTATGAGGTTTAATTATAGGAACGATATTATTACGAAAGCCAGCTAGCTGGCTAGTTGCTGTTTGCGAACGGAGTGAGAATAGGGGGTGTGGGGGGGGGGGTGGTTGCCGAAAGGGAACGAAATCTCGCCGTGCCCCTGTGTTGAGCGCCAGAAAACGGAGCATTTTGCTGGATTATGTACCACTAGGTAATTTG
>Ga0126342_10000280_pt1 | contig 48914 bp, 51 predicted proteins | sample Cyp1metagenome_FD_92528 | JGI IMG/M metagenome (GOLD analysis project Ga0126342, IMG submission 92528) | Coral microbial communities from Lord Howe Island, Old Settlement Bay, Australia - Cyphastrea 1 metagenome | ecosystem: Host-associated > Invertebrates > Cnidaria > Coral ...
GACCGGGGTACGACAAAGCTCCATGCTAGGATTCTACGGGGAAAGGGTGTGCAGAAGAAGAAACCAACCATGTTCACTGTGGGAAGCTCAACAAGCGCAACTTTTGTCCTACCAGTGTATATGTCATATATGACTGTTAACATGCCCACCTCGCAGCAGGTTGCGTCATCAAAGCCTTTCCGGAGCACACCATCCACCAGGACGGGTCTCTTAGTCCATTTCGTGGCATCACCTCGGGCACCAGCCCCACATAGTCCAACCATAGTCCAACCATAGTCCAACCATAGTCCCACACAGTCCAACTTGCAAAGTTCAGGGCGCTTGGAATTACGAATTAGTTGTCTGCCGTGAACAATCGGTACCAATGGAATTTTGACATATGAAACATCTTGAACTAGTACAGTAACAAATAGTGACAGTACCATAGGCCTCATGGAATCCATATCTCCCCATCGCAGCGCAGGGCATATCACACCACCTCACGCTCATCCGATCAGCTGAGGCTCTGCAAGTGTAGTCTTTGCAGCTTTTCAACTCGCAGCATTCTTCATCAGTGCTTCCTGGGTGGAAAAACGGTCACTACGAACCACATGATGGAAACATGAAACACATGAAACGTGTTAATGCTCCTCCCGAGATAAACCAATGTGAAAACTGTGAAGACTAGAAGGTTACTGAGAGGCAATAATTATGTGCCTTGAAAGCGTCATGCTTTAGCATGCTTTACGTTAACAAGAGAGCAAAACAGAAAGATGTTTCAGGATGTTTCAAGGTACTTTCAGGTACTTTCAGGTCTTCATTCAGATTCTGTAAACCAGCCAGAGCTTCCGAGAAGACCAGCCGCTTGCTTGAGCACAAGCGAAGGATCTAAGTACAAGTGTAGATTGTTGAGAGATAACATGCCTCAACATGCTGATATGTCGCAACATGTAGCGACATGTCGTGACATATGCACTATGTTTTACATATTTTCTGATGGCACGGCGTCATGCAAGTCTTACTCTGAGGTGACGGACCTTTGCAAGTGTAGCGCTTGCACGTCAAGGGCTGGCAGCAAGCCTCTGTGTTACCTCCACGGAGTGAAGACAAATTTCGTGAGACCCATTTTGTTGACGGTTGGCAGGTAAAGTCTGCCTTGGCTCAAGGGCGATTTCCATTGTCATCACAGAAGCCACAGCGTAGTCGAGACATGGCTGCACACGATTCTAAACCACATTACACTGTATTACACCTTGAACATCTTTTTGTTCAAGAATGCATGAATGAGCATTGCAGTTACACGAATCAATTCGCAGAACTCGTGAAAGTAGCCCGCAAAATACATGAAAACCGTTGTAGCATCCAAGACGCACAGTAACTCTTGTCGCAACCTCAAGCATTCCAGGCTTGGACGGCACAAAGTGTTGGGACCCTTTGTTGTAGCTCCGATGTAGTGTTAACGTGAGCCGCGCGATATGTCGCGCAGCTGTTGTTTCTAGGTCCATTCCCTGAATTTGAGTCAGAGGACCAGAAATTCTCACAAGTCTGAGATGCGGCAAAGAAAGCCAAAAATTCAAGGGAGAACAACCTCAAGTTTGACTTGGAGTCCTTGAAACCCGACTTTAGAGCCCATGTTCACACTCGGCAGACCCTTACTTATCAAGTGCCCGAAAGACACTCACACCAGCATCTAAATCTTAAAGAACATCCCAAGAACCACTTTGTTTGATCTTTTGAAAAAGTGCCAACTTTTTCTCACTTTCCGCATTTTGGCATACTTTTTGCGGTACTCCTGAGAGCCATGTAATCATCTCGTGTCTGTATCTTCTGCTTTGGTGTTAAGACAGTGACGTGAGCAATATCAGAATTGTGCGTCCAATTTGGTTTGCCTGTTTATGTTTGCCTGGCATGTGCTGGACCAAACCGTATATTGGACCAAACCACCGTTCTTGAAATTCTCCGGATCTTGAAGGCATGCGATATCTTAAGCTTGTCGAGTCCATGGTCTCTCTTTTTGAAGTCTGAGCTTTGCAAGCAGAATTTTTATGCTTTCATGATACTTTCATGCATTTTGCGCATTTCAAATGCTTTTCTTGGAACCGTCAAGGAAAAAGTTCAGGGCTGTGTCAAGGTTTATTGGGTATAAAGGTGTGGCAGGGGTCAAGACTTGTGGGTGCACAAAGGCAAGGCATGCGAAAAGCAACAAGGAATCGCAGGGAACTATAGGGAACTACAGGGAATCACAGAGTTCATGCCATGACAGGCCTAAGAAGTGACAAAAAAAGGATCAAAAAGGTGCCAAATGTGCTGTGATGTGCTGTGATGTGCTGTGATAACTCAGAGAATGTGCCAAGAAATGCCAAGAAGCACTCCGGATATGTGCTGCCCAAGCCTTGCCGGCTGCTGTTTTTCCAGGCGCTCCGAGGGCTGGCGCCGCAGTCCTGGCACATCAGAACTCATGAAAATATGATGAACACAATGCTCATCATATAGACATCATATAAATTGTAAATATACTACTATTAGTATCAATCCATTCAATCTATGCGAATTCAGTGAGCTTTCCAGATGAATGATGATGAGACTCTTGCTGAAACCATTTTGAGGCTATCGACTTTGTGAAAAGTCCAAAAAATCTGAAGATTCAATGACCTTGTCAAATCCAACTTCAGGGTCAGTCCAGATCAGCGCACTTGGCTTCCTTGCAGCAGTCTTTTGCTGTGCTGCCTCTGCGAGCAGTGCCTGCGAGGTCATCCCCATCTCCGCCCAAACCGCCTATGTTGGCATCCCAACATATCCCAACAAAATCAACCAACGCTTGCAGCAAATCCCTGTCATCTATTGTCATCTGTCAACCCCGTCAAGATGCCATCGTCGTTGTGGATGAGGCGGGTGTACTCTGTCATGGAGGGGCATTCGACATCCCGGCAGTACCTTTTCAAGGATGGTCGATTCTCAAACTAGCGACGGCTAGCAAGGGCTAAGATGGGCTAAGGCTTCCAAGGCTGTTTCCAGTATGATCCAAGATGCGCAGGCTCGCAACACTCCTCGGCTGTACCTCATTTGAAGTTGGACGTAATTTGGACCTGTGTGCAGCAAGCTCTGTGGCCCGGAAGTGTCACACCGTAGCTCTGCCAAGACGCTCCCAAGTATGCCTGTGCCATTTTTGACCTTGGGTAACTTGCGTATGGGCCATGTCTTTTCTGAAGCACACATGACTTGCACATCAAACGAAGTTGTCGCAGTGGAATTGAGAAACACCATGCGCCAAGTGCAACAGCCGTTCCGGGAATCCGGCCTTGACATCGGAGCCTTTGCACACGTCTGCAGTGCACAAAAGCGGCTGGCAACACTGCTCCTTTGTGTGACCTGCGATACAAGTGTGCAAGGTGCAAGGTAAACGTAGCGCATTCGTGAGAAAGCAAGGCCACTAAGAGGCGACTCAAAAAGGAGTCCAGGATGAGCATCAATGCCAGGATTAATGGGAACAACATGATCATGCAAATGACAAACGGAGGACAAAGGGAGGACAAACAAATGACAATGATACTGCTCATGGATGGAAGGCGACGACTATTGTGGATCTTGTTCACAAACAACAAGAAGGTTCATGATGACAGCTTCACCGTGGTACATTCTTTGTCCCACAGGTTTGATAGTATTCAACAGGATGGTGGAGCAATGTTTTGGGTATGTTTCACACGTTCAAAACTGTTTTGGATGTTGTTGTTGCAGTAGTGATGAAACAGAGATGATGGAAACGATGAACACAATGAAATTGACGAAGCTGATGATAGAGATCATGATGATGGATGGTTATGTAATTGACAGTGACAAAATCTGAATGAGACACAACATAATGTTGATGACAACGCAGCTGCCCTGTGCTGATGACAAGAACAGCAAATGATAACAACAATATCAACAGTCGGCCAACAACAGATTCCAACGAGAAAACATGGCAAAAATTTGCAAAGGGTGAAATCAAACCCTATTTGTCCAACTGGAAGGCACCTGGTTGTGCAAAAACGACAAATTCATACAAATTCAACTATAAACATCACCAGACTGGACCACCGCCACCTTGCAGCTCTGTGAAATTGGGCTTCTTGGTCCACGTAGTCCCACTGCATCCATCTACCTCCAAAAACATCGCTGAAAGCTCCCGGACACACAGGATGAACACACTGTGCAAGCCAACGGATCGAAACGATTCGAAACGTACGAAACCATATTCTTTCGATTCAGATCTCAACTTTCGGTTGGAACCAGTTATCCAACTAGGTTCAAACTGATTTTGTTGTGCACCGGCCCCGAGCATCCCCAGCGCTGACAAAAAAGCTTGGGAGACCCGTAGCCAGGTCGTCCAGCCACACTTCCGTCGAACCATTGAAAGATCACATACTCTGCAAATCGACGGACGCATATGTTACATAATGGACATAATGTTACAGTTTGTCTTTTCTATCATTGCATAACAAGCTGGCTCCTTTCAGTTTACAGTTTCAGTCTCGCTCTGCGTTCCACCACACTGTGGCATCACTATGAGTTCATGCCTTGTCAGACTCTGCACATTGAATCTGGTCGCAGCACTCCATCCTGGAAGCCGGCCAGATGCAATTTACCAATGCTACCAGCAACAGGACAACAAAAACGAACAAACAAACAACTTGATGCAAAAAGACATGGGCAAAGGTTGCAGCCATGTTACTGCTGGTGGCTAAGCCACAGTGCTGAACAGCAGAATCAAGCAAGCCATGTATTTTGAACTGCCAGTGCACCTGATGTTTCCGGGCAAGGCATCGCCGGACTTTGCCTTCCAACCATCCTGACAAAAGTCCTGGTGAGAAGCGGTAGAGGCGGTAGCAGAACCTGCATGGAACACAATCGATGGACAGAGTCAGTCCTCCTCGCCACACAGCTTCGGTCTCAAGCAGAACTTCGTAAAGACCACCTGACAAATTGAAATTAATATATTCGAGAACCTACCAGTTGTGAACACAATGAAGAATCATCCGGCAAAATTGTGCGGGTTCTTTGTGGCCATTATGCTAGCGGCAAAACTGCATTGATTCAAATATGTGTCGATATGTGTCACGAAAAATGATTGTATGCGTATGCGCCACACAAATCAAACAAGTGAGTATGCCAAACCAACAGCTACCATAGCTGTGCCATATCTGTGCCATAGCTACCCTTTGGTTGTTCACACCGATTCACACCTTTGCTTCGGGCTCTGGCTGCTTTCGCAGTGCCAAGGCACATCACCGTCGAGTCGTGCTGGACCCTCACGGTATTGAAAGGTCGGCTCCTGCGCTGCCCCAACGCGATCTGTAACCACGAGCTCACCTGCGAAATCATTGGCACAGCTTAAAACACAGCATGCAAAAAACACAGCCACGCTGCAGTTTGCAAAGCATCCAGGAACCATATCTTCATCTCTTAAATATCAATATCCTTCCGGTAGACGCCAGAATTACCTGTTGCAAACAGCAAGGCTGTAGCTACACCCGCACGTTGCGAACGTCATATCTCTACCATTTCAAAGCCGTGCTCACCAGAGCGTCTGTCATGACATGTCTTGGGAAGCTATGTCAAGCCATTTCGAGCCCAGCCTTTGGCATTGGGTGGCACCGAAATCATCAAAAATCCTCCTGTCCCAGGAAAGCCAAACTTCACTTCGCTGCTAAGCGAGCTGTTGACCTTGCAAGGGAAGTGAAGTGAGTCAAGTGCACGGAGAATTTTTAAGGCTTGGTGATATGGTGTACAGTTCTTGCTGAGCACTATCATGAAATAGCTCGGAGGAACAAAGCAAGAAACGCATGGCGAAAATTTGATCCCAGCGTTGGATGAAATGCCTGAATCCTGGACAAAAAGATTGGCATCCCAAATAACAATGGGAAGTTGAGAGTTTCTCGGAGATGGCGACAAGTCTAAAAGCAAATTCAGAAACAACAGCACAACTAACAGCACGTCCGCACGGAGCTTTAGCCACCATGCAGAGAGGCACGGGCAAACAAGATGTGAGACATCAAGGGCAAACAAGATAAATTGAGGCAACGGAACGGCAGCAACGCCAGCCTTCCGGCCACCATATTAGGACACGAGGCAAGGAGACAAACTGAGAAACAAATGGACGGTATCCATGGCAGACATTGAACATGCAAGGACACAACAAGACACAAACTGGGATACAAGCTGGACAGCATCCGGGATACGACCCTGATTCTATGAGAACTAGGAACCCTTAAAGTCTGCAGCTCTCTGGGAAGAAAACGAGTCTTTTGACCCACCACTCCTTGTCCGTTGCAACCAGACATTTGATCGGTAGCCTGGCATTTTCTACTTCACTTAACTCCCCTCCTTTTTTCAGGGCCTTTTCACTCGTCTATTTCCATCTCTTTCTTTTTTTCTTCCAACATGGACAATGCCATATTCCTACGGTTGAGAATGGAAACTAGAAGGAAACGCGTGGGACATAAATCAATTCTAGTTGCTCGGTGAACGCTGCATCCAAAGGAATACTGATGTTGGAAGAAACTTTGTGAGATCTGCAGATCTGCCTGGAAGATTTCGATAGATTTCGATTTTTTGTTTTCGTTCTTTTTCGTCGTTCTGCCACACAAAAAACATCAAGACATTTGCCTTTCGGTGCTGAGCTGCTGTGACTCTGAGGTGCCAGGGCGAAGCAGCCGCCCATTCTTGCACCTGTCCTAACTTCACCTCGCAGCGTGGAAATGTGATGAACAAAATGAGTTCAGTGGCGCTCACAATGCGACTTCACGATGCTTCAATTCTGAGCTACTCTGAGCTACATTCTAATAATTTCTAATATCATTCTCCTTCAACAGGCAGTTAACTCAGATAACTCAGTTGCAATATGTTGGGATATGTTGTGTGATGCTCGACTTGCCTGGAACTGGCTTAAGTCCTCCTTGTTGAAGAGATCCTCACCCTTCGCCAGCCCAGCCGCGTGGTAGGAGGCATCCACGTCCAGCGGGAACTGGAGCGGCAAACTTTGGCCATAAACCATTTAGGCACTTGATGCTCGAATATGTATTAAATCTGTATTCGATATGCAACACATGTTATTCTATGCTGCCGGTGCTTAATTAAACGTCTTTAAGGGACTTTATACTGACAAAAGGGCTTTTCAAATGAGTAGGCAAAACTACTGCCACGCTAGGCTTGGACGTTCACTTTTTTGTTGTACAGGTCTTCTCTATCTCTCGTTCCCTCAGCAGCTCCCGTAAAGTCGTAAAGTCACCATTTTTCTGAACAAAGGACACTCACTGCCATGCAGTGCTGCAAGCTATCTCCATATCTGTATTGACTGTAATCGTTCGCACATCCTTGTAAAGGCATTCCAGTCCACGGATTTGGACCAAACTTGTAATTTTCAAAGGGCAGACCAAAGCCACCCATGGATTTGAACCTACCTGGCCACTGGCGCGGTGAAACAAGTTCTATTCATCTCACTCATCTCAGAGCTTGTGACCTGGTAGGAGAGCTGTGCCACTGTGCCGCTGTGCCCTGGAAATTTCAAGTCGTTGCTTTGGCTTCCTCCAATCTCTTGGCCAAGCGGGCACTTCGCTTGAGCTCCTTGGTGGCCTCTCCTTCATTTTTTTTGAAGGTGGAAGGGTTGAGGCTGTCTCCTTCACATCTGGGTCCTTCCAAAACTCCAATTCTTGTAGGTCACTGGACAGGGTTCGCCTATCTCCGGTGCCACAATGCGCCTCAGCAACCAATGCACGAACAGTTTGGGATCCAAGTAAGTATCACTCTGGCGTTTTAACCCTATTACTTACTTTTGGGGACAGGATCACACAGAAATTATGCTGAAATCAAGAACTAGTGACCTTACGAAGAGATTGGCTGCTTCCTTGGCGTTGTCATACTGTTTTGGGTTGAAGTCATACTTTGGAAATCTCCTCTGAAAGGGCTGTTGCATCGCACTCTGGGAGTCTCTTGTAGCACCGTCTCTTGAACGGTCTCTTGAAGGGTCTGGCATCTTGAGGCCGTTGAGGTGCTCCTTCTCTGGTCTCTCGTCCTTCTCCGTGCTCTTCTCACATTCAGATCCTCTTTCACGATCGTGGCAAGGATGTGGATCGCGTACAGCAGGAGTTTTCAGCCCACTTCCAAGAAGAACTCTGAGAGTCCTGTGAGAGACTTTCTCCAGCATCTTCCGCCATCTGCAAATGAGCTATTCAGACTTGGAACTTAAGGGTTTCGATTCGAACCTGTGGTTTGGAGATGGATTCAACCTGTACCAACATAAGAAATAGATTTGGCGTTGTTGAATATTGTCGACAAACTCGTTCTTCGCAGATCTCTTTGTATTTGTTGTTGTCAACATTGTGCTTGAACCAAACTACCCTGGCCGGGTAACCATGGACAACAACTTTGTGAAAGTTCAACAAGTAGAGGCATCGTGCAACACTCTGCAAAGATATGTAAGGGTTCTAGCAACCGTTTCGCTTCGGAGATCTCTCCAAAGGGTCTTTCAAATAGCAAGATCTTGGTAGTGCAGGTTCGGTGGACAATTTCATGGAAAAAACACGCAGCAACAGCTACCCTGTACCACTCGACTTCTGCTTCATAACCCTTCACAGTTATCACTAAATGCTAAAATGTCCCAATTGAACAAGACTCCCAAATTGGATAGATAATCTGCAACAACTAAAGGTGATGTGGCAAACTGCCAGAAAGGGATATTGAGAACCACGACAGAATATTTGATGCACAAATTTGAACTGTGATCCAATGTGCAAAATATTGTAAAATGCTTTCCCTTAGGCCCTTAGGCCCTTGGCACTTGTTCTCCACGCCGCCCTCCGGCCCTCCGGCCCTCCTTCCCCCCGCCTGGTTGCCGGTGCACCTGGAAAGGATTCACCATGGGTAACCCAAGCCCAAGCACCCTGCAACAGTGTACCATTGAAATAAAAAAACACAACAAACGCATCAGCATAAGCAGCATAAGGTCGTAGCCATTCGTCATCTGCTGTTGGGTGCACTCGAAACTTCACTGCAGCGCTCAAAGCAAAGAGCGTCACAATCTTCATTGCCTCCAGTGGCAGCTGGCGGAACGATCTGGAAACTTTCTCCTTGTCGCGAAGAACACCAAGCACCCATGCGTGATCCACCTGTCTGCTGCCAACAACATTTGGGGCCCCGGACCGTTGCCAAACAAAGCTTCAAAGAAGCTGAGTGACAAACATTCGGACACAAGCAGGGGTGAAGAAAATGTGTCAATTGAAATTAATGCTAGTACTTTGTTTGGGTAGGTGCCTCTTGCCGAAGCCCGCTTTGCCACAGGTTCTGCACTTGGTTAGTCGAATCTTTGCCATTCAAATCTGTTCAAATTTGATTCCCCCCTTAACCTCATGTGGCTGCAGAGAAAGCAAAACGCATACAAGAACTTGTCACTGCCCTTCTCTTTGTGTGCAGGTGCCAAATTCCGACTATTGCAACCTGCCCTGTGGTCAAAACTTGCTATTTCCCCAGTCAATTGACCCGTACTTATCCGTTTCTGATTCTTTACATTCCCAACTGGCATTCAGACTAGTTTGATCGTTGCAAGCATTTATCTTGCTCGACCTTTTCTGTTTCGCTCGGGATACTTCTCAGCAGGGGATCGTGCGCATTGCTGTTCCACCGCGCTGTTCGCAGCCCCTGGCCCCGCAAAAGGTTGCAGGAAAGTTGCATTGAAACAGCGAGAGCGACAGCCCCACTGAAGTGCTGCGGAACAGATGCAAAATGATGCAAAGTTGCAAAATCAAACTGACTCAAAGTAGGAAACTCAAGTCACTGAGAGCAGTGCCAAGGTATGCCAAGTCCAGCCGTGAACTATCATCCTTGGGGACGCATTAGGGTTGGAAGGATCATCCCTGGACCTTTAGACGTGAAGTATATATTGACAGAATATCTTGTATCATTCTTGTATTATCATATCGTATCAGGTCATTTCTTTTCCGGACATATCTCAAAGGCCTATGCTTTTCTGAATCAAAATAAGTTATGTTGACGAAATCATGGTTCAAACTCAGCAGTTTCACATTGTACCATGTCAAATGTTTAACAGGAATGAACTACGTAACCACTTCAGACTTCAGGTCTTCTGCAAAGATCCAGTACCAACTCTGTTTCAAGCCAGGCTTTTGTGCCATCGCAAATCCGGATGCAAATGGCTTGCATCAACGTGTAAAATTTCGACTTGTGCATTGGCTATAGGACGTGCATCGCATTTGCAATTATGAGCTGTGACATTTCGGACATCAAGCTCGCTGTCTGCAATTTCGTACGTTCCTGACATTCCTCCGGCTCTTTGAGCTCTTTGAGCTCTTTGAGTTCTTTGAGTTCTTTCTTTCAGCTCTTTCAGCTCTTTCAGCTTTCATAAGCGCATGCCGCTTTCAATTGTCCCTGGCGAGTAATCCCGGATGCATTCCTTGGACTCCCCATCCAATTCTGTGTGATCCTGCGGAACCACAAGCTTGAAGCGTACAAAACATATCAAAACATTAAGTGAATCAAGTGTCAATTCAAACAGGGCATTTCACAATCAAATGCAATACGCATCCCTTTCCAAATCGGATCAAATCACGCAGAACATGCCATATAGAATCCATCCTTTTTCAAATTGGCTCATACAAAACTTGCAATACAGAATCCATTTTTTTAGATCCTGGCGTTGGCCCTGCAAAGCTTGCAACATATACACCCCCAGGCATTGACCACCAGCATTCCCTTCCAACAGACAGGCGTTTTCAACGTATTCTGTATCTAGAATATATTAGAATATGCTAGGATCGAGGAATCGGACGAGTTATATACAAGCCGTCTAAGTCCAACCCCTGTTATCAAACCCAGCTCTTGGACAGAAAAAATGTTCGCACAGTCACTCAAAACCCAAACTTTTAAGAATTTGTTACAGCGTGAGGTTGGCAACTCTGATTTCCTTGCGGCACAGCACATCGCCACATCAATGTTGAAGTTGACACTCGACAGATATGCCTGCAGCATTTTTCGCGGTGTCTTTTTCGCCTCCTGGCAATGTCCGACTGAGAAGACTCAGAGACATGTGGACCATTTTTGTCTGCCATTTGTGGACAGAAAAATTGGTCGTGATTTGATCGTGATTTGACCCATGTTGCATATGTTGTGCAGTGCGACATGTAGTGACATGTCGACATGTAGTGACATGTACACAAGACTCCGCGGCCTCCATCTTGGTACCAACTTTGAGCCAACTGCTCTTCTTCGTTCCAATCGCTTTTTTGATCGTTGCTTTCGGCTTTTCTTTTGGCTTTTCTTTTGTCTTTATTGTCTTCGTTGTCTTTGTTGTCATTGTTGCTTTTGTTGATTTTGTCGTTTTTGTTTTGGGCACGACTCTCACAGGCTCTGGCTCTGACGGCCGCGGCGTTTTGGAGGGCGTCTTCCAGGCCTTAGTGGGCACGGGCAAAATGGATCAAAATGGATCAAAATGGATCAACAGCAAATCGCAAATCCAAAATTGTGATGTGTGACGAGGCCTTCAATTTCATCCCGAGGTGCTGGTGCCTTCGGCAGGGTCATCTGAGAGCCTGTCGCCTTTGTCACGATGCTTTCCTAAGATGCAAGCCGTGTGCAAAGCCATGCAAAAGCGATGCACATGGGGGATACATAAGAGATACGTGGAAGATGCATGGAGACGTGCAAATCTTTCCATTATTTCTTATTGAATCTGATTGACATACGCACGCATATCTACTGTGCATGCCTGGGCCTGTTCACAACTGTGCCACAGGTCCGTAGCTGCAAACAGAGTCAGACCATATGAGGCTCTATATGACTTATATGACTTATATGACTGTACTTTTAAACGTGCACTTTGCGAGTTGCTGGAGCCAACATCTGACCCGCAACGTGATTTCTGCTTCAATATGGTGTAACTTCTTGCCGCTTGGTCGCAACAACCACGCGCATCTCATGATCTCCTTTGTCTTTCTTGATCTTCCCCTCCTGCTCTCGCATGGAGCGGCTCATCCCACAATAACTAATACACGTCAGTGCCCTCAGGCCCTCCTTCGAAACATCGAAACTCAGGTTGAAGATCTTGATACTTGCAGCTTCGAAACATCTTGGAATGTTGGTTTGAGTCAAGTCTGCATGATGCTGCCGAATGGCTTGAGTCAAGTGGTATGCGAAAAAACAGATTTACAAAGCATCCCCTTCCGATGACACATGCGATCTAAATTCTAAATGACATTGACAGCATACTGCTGGCCTCTGTAAACTGTTACACCATGTTACACCATGTTGCCATGCGATACGGCACGGCATAACAGCCGCCACTTCACACAAAGCAAGTGATTGTCCTCTATCTGACGAAGCTGCAATTCCCACTCACCTTCAGTGCAGGATCTAGGAGTTTTGGATCTTTTGGCAGTGCAATGGTCCAATAGCCCGCATGCACTGATTCTATCTCGATCATATCGTACCGACCTACAGTAGTTGTATCATATATATATATATATTTCGAGCGTTCCTGGTCCAAGTGTGCTGAAATCAGCATGAAACCTGCAGAGCAAAGAGCAGTTTTTACCGCTCTCTGCGTTGAGTCTTTTGCGGCAACTACATCGTTATTTGTGTTGTTTGGCTCCCAAAGACATCACTCACTGACATATGTGACATGCTACCTTCAAGTATCAACTCTACGGCACTGATTGATTAATCGCAGATCGCCGCCTGTAAGTTCTATTGAGAAGTTGTCCATCAGCCCAAGTGTGAGAAGTCTCTGCTTTAAGTTTCTTGCCTGACACGGCACCAAGCGGATTCTGCATCTCTATCTCTGAGAGTCAGCATTTTTCAGGATATTTTCAGGATATTTTTTATTTTTTTCCATCCTGCAATCGTGGCAATCGAGTAGCAATCTTTGATTTTCTGAGAGTTGGAACTGCAAAATGCGACTACCCGGATGCATCCGATGTACAATCGGGAACTCATTTCACAACCTCGCAAGTTCCGCGACATAACATCACAGCATGAAGTAGAACGACGGAAGAGGGGCAGTACGAACAGAGTCCATGCACTTTCTGACTCCCTGCTGCAAACCTTTGATGGACAAATTACATGATTTTTGGCTTGGGATCCACAAAAAGAAAGACCAAAGGGGTCCGCAAGCAGAATACTGGCAGTGACTTTGGAAGGAACTCATGGTCTCAACAAGAATATTTTCACTTGTCAGACCTGGCACACAGGTTCGCATGGTAACGCTCACTTTGCAACTAGATCCAGTACTTTGATACCAACCTGCCCCACTTGACATGCCAAGCCCGCACACTGGAATGCTGAATCATTCTGACGTGTCGCATCAGGCCTTACTAAAAACACAGTAAAGGCCCCACAGTAAGGCCCCAAACCACCAAAACAAAGGTGAACAATGCTGAGAGATGGTGAAGGATTGTGAAGGACTTCTGGAAGAACGATACAGGCCAGAACAATTCCACGCTGTGGCTGCTCAATTTCGATCAGCACATCGCAGCCTTGACACATGGTCGCAACACAGAAGCTCCGGTGGAGGCCTCGGCATTAAGGTCAAGTGATAGGATGACCATGGTCCATCATGGTCCATCATGGTCCATCATGGTCCATGGGTGTCATGTTTGGTGCCGGAATGTGGTGCGAATAGAAAACTGTGATACTGTTCTAGAATGGCCTACCGTGCAAATCCGTGCAAATCCGTGCAAATCCGTGCAAATCCGTGCAACTTGTATCTGATTGATTCTGATTGTATCCAAGCTTTGACGCTGTCTTGCCACCAAGTAGCGACCCATTCTTGTGTCAGAAGCTTGTCAATAATGCTTGCTCGAGTTGCCGAGGTCCCAATGCCTAGTGAATGCTGACATTTCCCAACGGGCCGCAAATCAACAGAAAGCTATAGAACGCTGCTCCCTTCAAAGATGTTCGATGATATTGCATGCCTGCTCCCATGACACTCTGCAATTTGGCCTCTGACACCTGGGGCATCAAAGTTCAGAACCAACAGTATGGAACGAAAAGGCACGCCCTGCGCACCGTGCATATGCCTTTGATGAATCATCACACAGGGATCAAATACATCATAAATACATAACAAATACATAATAAACACATGCATAATAGATTGATCATTAATGCACATGGCAAATGCACATCCTGCTTCTGTGTCTCATCTGAGAGTTGGGCATCTTTTCCGCACGTTTCCATTGCTGTGAGCAGTGACGCCTCAATTCTGGGCACACCCACACAATAGGAAAACACAAGGAAAGCCAGCGTAGCCTGCTCAACAAAATAGATGTTTAACGCACCTTTACATGTTTTGAGGTCTTTACAGCAAAAACCAAAACCATCCGAGAACCAAATCCGGGCGCTTTGTCTTCGAAAAACTGAGAAATGCTTGAAGTGCCCGGAAGGTAAAAGCAATATTCCAGATTGCCCACCAATTTTTCCTAGCTGTTTCTGCGCTACTCCATCTTTGCAAATCTTGATCCGCATCATTGCCGCAAGACTTTGGAAACCATCAGGAAATTGTTTGGGGAATTTGTTCAGTTTTTTTTTTTTCAGAGTTTCTTTTGGCATTGAGGTTTATTGAGGTTTTGTCAAGGGTTGGCTTTAGGTTGCTTTAGGGTTAGTTTGAAATCGATTTAGGGTTGGTTTGTGATCTATTTAGGGTTGTTTTAGAATTCATATAGGCCTGATTTAAGATCTATTTGGGGTTGGTTTACGGTGGGTTTCACGTTTGTTCAAGGTTGGTTTGTGATCTATTCAGGGTTGTTTTTAAGGTCTATTTTGCTTGGTTTAAGATCTATACAAGGGTTTATTTAGGGTCAGTTTCAGATTCATTTAAGGTGTGTTTAGGGTTTACTTAGAGTTGCTTTAGTCTTTTTCGGGGGCTGGCCTGGGGCTTATTTAGGGTTTATTTGTATGACGTTTTCTAGGGTTTATTATGGTTTATTTATGATAAAAAACAAGGAAAAGCAGAGAAGCAAATAAGCAGGGAAAAGCAGAACAGTGTAGAAGCAGAGAAACAGGAAAAAGCAGAAAAGCAGAGAAGCAGAGAGGCAATGAAGCAGAAAAGCGGGGAAACGCAGAGACGCTGGTAACCAGAAATTCCCAAAAAAAACATAAAGGGAAAACAGCAACTCCCTAAAAAATATCACTCCCTCTGCAAATATCAAATTCACATATCCTTTTGTATCCAATAGCTGCACTTTGAATAATTGGATTGTTCAGAACTTGCCTGTGTGTAGCGAGAAGGCGGGCTTGTCTCCTTGAGTGACACTGAGAAACAGAAAAACGCTAAGCTCGCTAAGCACAGCCAAACTCATCACAATTCACAACATGAAAAGCTTCCCTCCTTGTCGTCAACCTGCATCTCTTCGAAGGAGACTTTCGTCCCCTGGATGATCACATGGTGTACTTCCAAACTCAGCTGAGAATCAACTTAAGTAAACTTAAAACATCTTCAAACTGTATCATCACTGTGTCATCTTAACAAAGATTCACTGGACGTTGGCGAACTTTGCAAAGTCAATGGATTTGTGACTTGGCAGTGGCCTTCCGGAGGCGTTGTACTTCACAGACCGCTACGCCGGACCCCTTCTCCAGGGCCAAGAAGCCTGATGCAACACGTTGACGCGTTGACAACGGGCTGACAATGACCGTCAGAGTGTTCTAAATGCTGCAAACGCCGCCATCCCCCAGGATCAACAAAATATGCTGGAAATTGCAATGGCCTCAGCCTACACCCTGCACCGAGCTCGGCAAAGACACAGTGAATAAAGAATGACAAAGAATGACAACATATCAACAATGCAACTGCGACAACTGCACACCATGCACCTGCATCCACCAGGATTTTCTCATTGGTTGTGAAAGTGTATCCATTGACCTGGCTGGGAGATGCCCAGGACCGGTGTACGGTGTACCCGGTGTACATGGAATAAAAATAAGCAAAATCCCGTCCTCAAACAATGAAATGCAAAAGCTGACGTGCCCGAAATCAATCCAGTGTAGATTCAAGGGGGTTGGATTGTTCGAGTGAAGCTTCGATCATGGGTCACCAACCAAAGACCCAAAATACAATCGACAGCCACTGACGGTCACAAACATGCAAGGGTCACAAGTGTCTTTCTTTGCAACTTCTTGAACTTTGCCTTTAATGTCAACCAACTTGCCATTCGAATGGAGCAAACATGAGCAAACCTTTGGAAAGTCTGCAGCCATGTGGCATCGGGTAAAAAAGCTGCAACGCAATGACGAATGATGAGGCCCAACACCTGCACACAGAACCACACAGAACCACACAGAGACCACACAAACAGCACCGAGTGCCAAGGAGGGCCAAGGAGTGCCTTGCTATGCCTCGCTGTGGCCCTATCCCGGCCTTATCATCTTGTGTCCTGGCTGAGGCCTCAAAGCACAGCCAAGTGTTAGCGTGGAAAATGCGGAAAGCTTTCAACACGAGGAGCACGTTGGAGTACATGTGAAGCAGTGAAGCGAAGAAATGGCTGGCACCTGCTGCAAGCCTTTCCTTGTGGGGACAATGGCGAAGTGATCTGTGACTTTTTTGTCGTCAAAGATCTTCTTCCCAACTTCTGACACCTCACATTTGCATACATTTGCCACAATCCAGCTGAGAACGCGCAGATGTTTTTTAGGCCTGAAACAGGCAAGTGCATCATAGTTGCTGTAGTATACCTGTATGAGTCAGTATGAGGTGCCTGTTTTGTGTTTGGCACATTTTTTCAAATGAAGTAGCAGTTGTTACACTTTCCTTGTCTAAGTGTCACACCCTTTCAGAAGCACAAAGCAGAAATTCCTTTCCGATCAAGCCTGCTACACGCTGTTGAAGGCTGTGTGTGATCATCTGTGATCTGTGCAATATTCTGTTGCCAAATATCTGGCGCTCAACGCCCAAAATGCCAGGCGCATGGAATGCCAGGAGTGGAAATGCATTCAACCATATTCAACTTTGTCATCTTTGTTATGGCAACTGTTATGGCACCAGCCACCTAGGCCGTGCCATGAGCACATCATGCAACCAAGCGTCTGTTAGGTCGTCCAGCTTGTGCGTGCAGCATCTCGCGAACTTCGTCTTTGTAATCGGTTGGTAAAGACCTGGAGTCTGTTCGCCTCAGAATTCAGCCATTTGGCAAAACAAAAACATCTTCATGTCATTTCATGTCCCAATGAACCAGCAAGTGCAATCTTGCTGGGGCCGGGACGGATAGGTGATCTTTTCTGCCTCATAAAGCTTTTGAGCCTAAGCTAAGCGGCATGCAAGCTGCTGTGACGAGCTGGATCTGGTATGGCGTAACTGTCGTAACTGGGACCACTGCGGAAGCCAATGTCTGCGAGGGTGTCATCCTGAAAAGCCTGATCGATCTGATCGATCTGATCGAGATCGTAAACATGGGGATCAACCTGAATCTGAATACTTCCCGGCCGATACTGAACTGCACACAGGGATTTCTCGTGTCAAACCTGTGGTATCACATCAAGTAGCTCCTATACACTTGCATGATGTGTCTCACATGTGGCAAAGTACAATTGAATAGGTCGTTGATTTACATCCTGGCTGCGCAATTGCGAGGGGCACATAAATTTAGTCTTCTTTCATCTTGTTTCGCTTACTCGTTGGTGCTCACAGCCTCAGTGTTTCGTGTTTCTCATGGAGGTGATGTGTATGCCCGACGTTGGTGTCTTTCCATCGGAGCGAGGTTCCAGTACTTGCTTCTATCTCATACCATCATAATATGCATGCCTTCAGCTCGAAACAATGTCTGTTTCTTTTCGTCATGTTGATTCACCAAAGTAGTAAAACAATGTGAAGACTCTCAAGAAGTAAAGCGACATTCCGTGAAACAAACCCTCGGGTATCTCTACACATTTCACAACCTCCCCATAATTGAATACAAGTATGTATACTGACTGTATACTGTATACTCACTCGCAGTTGCTTGAAATTCTGTGGAACCATATGCAACCTAATTTATATTTTACTCTTGTGATACCTGGTGCCCACCTCTATAGTGGGTTTTTTTTGGCACTGTTTTACATTTCCCTCGTCATGGCCTTGAGCACTGTCGCTGCAAATCTGCCAGGTTCATCAAAGGCTTCGGCTTCTCAGTGACTTCCACCAAGCTGTCCTGCAGAAAAGCACCAGAAGCATTGAAACACATCAAACCATATTTAAACGCAGTGCAACACGCTCGCAAACTGTTTGCAAATTATGTCATTCATCTGCTATGAAATCATCGTCTTTTTGACATTCCGTCCAAAAAATAGAGATGATTTTGAATTATGTCGTGTTTCAATGCGGTTTTAGTGTCTTTCCAGATCTTTCTAGTCCATCTCCTCAAGCACTTCTGCTTCTAGACCTGGTTTCCACTCTTTCGCGATCTGATGCCAGTCGTGTTGCTCCTGCGTCTGTGAAGAGCTGTCAAGAAAGCATTTTTTGGGGCGGAATCCGGCCTCTCATGGGCCTGTCATGGCCGCTCCATACCTATCTCCTGCTATCTCCTGACCTGATGAGCAAAAGGACACAACAGGAGCAGGGCCTTCTGCTTCAGGGTGGAGTATTTGCCTTCATAGCTTTTGCCATCCTTGAGAAGCTTGATGAAACTGAATGAATCCTTGTGATTAAAAAAAACTCAATAGAAATCTTCAAACCCCAGATCTGACATTCTGTCCGAGAGATTTCGAGAGATCACTTAGACTTGTAGAGCCTTGGAGCAAAAAGTCGCACGAACATCTTGATACCTCAGGCCAAGGCGGCCAAGGCGGCCACGGCGGCCGAGCACCACAGATTGGAAGAATGCAATGCATTTTCTTGGCTTCTTGCAACATCTTGCAACATCTTGCAACATCTTGCAACTTGACATGACACCGGGTTTTGATGTGACACACGTGACATATCGTGACATACTCTGCTGCCATGACACGGTTTTGGCTGGAAATTCTCGATCTCCTGGACGCTGTTCCAGTGGAAACCATCACCCATACTACCAGAACCAGTTGCAAAAAGAAATCATCGATCATATGCCACATAGGGTAGCCACAATTAACCACATATGCCAAAAGGCCAAACAGAGCTTCAACGCATGCTGCAACTTGAACACCGCTATATTTAGACGCTCTGCTGTGAGATGATGCTATTGGACATCATGCAACACATCTTAGGACGTGAATTGGGGAATGGTGAAGTACCCATCTGCAACATTCTGCAACATTCACCCATCAATCTGTTTAATTCTGTTCCATCTGGTCCTCCTCTCGATCTACCACCAACAACAAGGTCGGGGACATGACTCGGCCCACGCTGCAGCCCTTGTCCAGCCATTTGCCTCGAGTGCAACGAGTGCAAAGAGTGGAGCCTAGGAAGTGCAACGAGTCGTGCTACGTGTGCTGCCAGTGCTGCGCCGTAGCTACACACTGTGCCCCAAGGCCCCAAGGCCCTAAGGCCCCGAGTGCCTGGCCTTTTTTGAGGGAGGCAGTTCCGTTGATGCCAATAAGCCAATCCCATCGTGCCCTGACTCGACAAACACACCATCCATCACCATCCCATTGTGCAAGGCCAAAAAGGATTGACATGCATTGAACCTCCTGGACCAAACGCAGCACAATCTGCCTGCAATCTGCTGCATCAGCAAGATTGTCGTAGTCGCAACCTGCACAACTTCCGCATGTGCAGCGCATGTTGTTTGTTACAGAACTGCCCTCTCGAACCTTGCTGTTTTTTTCCTTCTCTCTCTCTCTCTCCCTCCCTCTCTCTTGTTTGCTGCATTAAATCAAGGTGACCTGAATACAATTTACAAGAGAGACTCTTGCAACACACCTGGGCGTGCATTCTGCACAGCGCTTCTTATTGCATCTTCAGTTAAGGACTGTAGCCAAAGCCTGTCACAACTCTGGATCATGGCTTTCAAGATATGATCTCTGTCTGCTATAGCATCTTCACGTAATATATATATGTATCTCTCTACCTCTCTCCGTTTCTCTGTATTTTAGGACTGCTGTCTCTCTTCGTTTGGCGGCTCAATCTTTTGAAGTCTTTTGTGCATTTTCACTAGTGTAACGACATCTTCAAGCCTTTCAACCGGCATCTTCTTCAGCTGTAACCAGTTCTGAATTCGCCTGCGTGTTGGTACATGTTGATTCCACAAATTCTGATAAAGACTTGCAGCACTCGTGTAGCTGTGACTGATTTTCCGACCTAAAAATGAGCTCACCCTCTCTGCCAGCATCACACCTGTGCCACGATGCTCCGAAAGGCTCCGACATGCTCCGAACACATTCTCTTCTTGTGCCCAAGTTCCGGGCGCATTTACCAGAATGTCAGCTCTGGAAGCCAACTGCTTGATCCTCAAGGCTAGAAAACTTGTAGCTTCAAAAGGTGGAATGTTTTGTCTAAAATCGTTCAAAAAGATGGCTCAGAACGCATTTGACGTATTGATAGGTTTCGTTTCATGTCGGCACTCATGATCCAGTGCCACTTTCAAGCGATGTAGCATGAACAAGTTTGTAGCCCTCAGGACAGACATCTCAGGACCTTTCTCTTTCACCATCTTCTCTTTTCCTTTGCTAACCTCACATCGACCATCGAAATTGTACAGCATCCGCTTGCACAAACAGCTGGACAAAACAAAAGTTGCATGAAGTCGCAAAAAGAATGAGTTTCGCTGTGAAAAAGTCGCAAGCCTGCAGTTCAAATTGCGGAAAAACTGGAAGTGAAAGGTTCCAAGGAAGATCCTTGCAGGGAAGTTGACAATTCATGTCAGAGACTTGAGCAGTTGCTATGGTGAACCTTCCCAGCAAAGCAGTCCTTGAATTCAAGCAAATGCCCACAAGCTGAGGTAATGATCATATTCTTTCCCTCAAAGTGGTTTCCTACCTGCATCTGTTCCCAAAGGCACCAGAAACATCGGACGCAATGTCTAAACTGTATCAAACCGTACTAAAGTGCTTTTTTGTGAGACACCAGATTAGGGGGAAAGAACCTGCTGATGTGAAACCATGTGTTTGTTTCTTCGACCCCATGCGGGGCATAATTGCACTTTGCGAAAACGTTTCTTGGCGTCAGGTCCAAGCCTTTTCAACTCCCACGGCTGAAGCTATTTGTTTGGCAACCCTCAGCAAGCGCTGGATTTTTGTGAAATCCAAAGAATCCCAAGGAGTTGGTGAGATTTGGTGAGTTGGCAATGCCAGGGCTGTGCCACCTCGGGACGGCAAAGATCAAAGCGCTAAGCATCGCTAAGCAGTTGACTTGGGCTTTTCTGCAATGATGAGCCGCAGTCCTGCTGCAACAGCAGAAGCACCTGCCAACAGAAATACTGCGACGAACAAATTGCACAAATTGCACAAGCAACATTTTATCGCATGGATTTAGATATCTTTATATAGCTGTAGGAATAATCCTTAAAAAAACGATGTCCTCTGTACTTTCCTTTTGTGAGTGCCAAGGCAGCCGATGCAGCCAAGGCACGCAAGACTGTTCTGAGAACATCAGAGTCCCGCTGCCAGCTTCCTCTGGAGTGCCTTCTGAAGAGGCTGTCCTACAGAGGAGCAGCACTGGTCACCAGGCACTGCATGGAGCATTATGCAGCACATTCACCTTTGCATTCAAATGCACTCGACAAAACTTGCAACCTGACTGCCACGCAGGAGAAGAGGCTGCCTGCACAAAGCAGCGAAATGTCGAAATGGCATCAACAATGGCATCAACAATGGCATCAACCAACAAAGAGTGTACACAGAAAATGACATAGACTGTGCAAGTCTTTGTCCACTACAGTGACAACAGCCTGCCAAGGTTGAGATGTGCAGGAGCAAATGGAGGCCATTGCTGCATTGCGCAAAGCAAAATGAAGCAAATATACAATACATATAATTTAGTTGAAGCGAATTGCACAATTCGAACTACTCTGAAACTCCTGCTGAACTACTCTTTTTGCTGCAGTGTGCTTTTGGCTGCCAAGAGCCCATACTTGTCAAAAAGATCTCAAATTTCATCCAGGTCTTAAAACATGTCATGCCGAATCATACCGAGTCATATCTGCTAATGTTCAGCCGGCACCACACTACACTTTGAGCTGGTGCTGGAAGAATTCCGATGTGCCCAACTTCTGGCAAGATATGTCAAGACATAGACATTGGAAACAGTCACCGGGCCTAGAGTGCGAGTTGTGGCCCTCCTGACACCGGCAGCAACTGTCCGAATCGATATTCAGTGAAAATGTGTGAAAATGCACTTGATTTTGAGGCCCAAGTCTGAGAAGTTCCTGATACTGCTTGAGGCTCTGAAGCAAATTGGTTCCTGTGCCAACTTGACGGAAGGCAGCACAAAAGCCAAAGCGCTCAAGGCTGAAACCTTTCGTCTTATCAGCGGCCGTGACACTTGATTTCTTGTGAAGTCCCGTCAGTCTTCCCAGAACTTCCCAGAACTTCCCAGTCTGCCTGGTCTGCACGTTTCATCCTTTCGAAGGAGACCATTCTTTCTTCAAGCAGCGTCTGATGGAATTCGCAAGAATCAACAAGCCTGCAGCTTGTGCACAAACAGGGCTCCATGTCAAGAGTTTTCTTGGCACAGCCAAATCCAGCAGAAAGTCTACCCTCAATTGGAACAAAACAGCATGAAGAGAATGTATTGGCCAAGCGTTGGTATCTGATAGCTGCTCACCTGATCGTCATCTCGTCGTAACATGTGGCTGCATGAAGGGAAACATACGGAAGCACTTGACGCCTCGCAGTCGCACCGGTGCTGTCAGAAGTCTGGCCGAAAGGAACCAAAGGAATTGCGAAGAGAATTGTGACTTTGTACGGAATGCCAATATGTCAAGCCTCCGCCTAGCCGTCGAATGGGCACTGTGCAGACTCACGGATCCACATCCCGTCACGCAGTAGCAGCTGCATTGAAAAGGACACCTAAGCAATGTGGTGCACACACAGGCTAAAACATGCAGCTTAGAATAGCTTAGAAAGGTCTCACACTTGTGACTTGTGCAACTTGAACGCAAGTGCATCTACCGGTTCGCAAAGAGAGACATCATGAGACATCTATAAACAAACTAGGCATGTGGGAATGTGTGCGCATCCACACAACTGCGTGATGCGTACATGCAAAGGTGTGCGTTTATTATCTGCATTTGTGCATTTACACACACCCAAACACAAGCATTAGAAGTTGCTTTCCTATCTGGGTGTCTGGGTGAATCCAACCATGTTGCCTGATATCATCTGATAGGGCTTCTATGCTTGCAGCTGCCCAATTTAATCATCTGTGGCACTTTGAGCTGATGTCGCGTTGGTTCTGCTGAAAGAATTGTGCTCCAGTCGAAGTGCCTTTCATCAAATCGCATTTGTAGTACAAAACAATCAACTCTCAGGAGGGATGTTCAAATTCCTTGCACATAACAGCATTCGGCGGCTACACAGACCTATGCACACGCACAGACCTAGATAACTCCAAACACATCTCACATCACGTAGTTGCAACAGCTCAACAGCGCAAAAGGATTCCAACTCTTGACTCGGTTAAGATTCTGAGCAAACCCAACGTGATGCAAACTGCAAAAAGGCGCGCTGAGTCAAATTGTAGTTGTATGAAAAAACTGCAGGTGCTTCAGAAACTCCGACTTGCCCCACAGCCACCTCCCTTCCTGCCCCTTCATCAAGAAGGACGAACAACCGATCGACAGGGGACTGACACGGACTGATGCTGGCCAAATCTCTCTTACACCTTTTATGATGCTCTTATGATCTGAATATATCGCCTATATTCGCCTACAATGAGGTTTCCTAGCAGCATGTCGGTGTAGCTTTTGTTGAAACGATTGCGGGTCTTTTCGTAAGCGCTAACGCCATGGCTGTTTTCACCACTTCGAATCTGCCTTGGAATTCTTTCACCTTCTGCCATGGAAAATCTCTGCAAGGCGATGCGAGCCACATTGGTCTCAAGGATCACATCCTTCCAAGCGGTGCTGGATAAAAATATTATTCTGATTATTCTCCTATCTCCTACATGTTCTTTGCAGTTGCACCAGTGATTTGTGAAGATTTGTGACATTATAACATATTGTAACGCATTAAAACAGCTATACAGCAATTTCCAACACACCGTCTATCAACAGCAAGGCAAGGGCATAGTTTGGCCGATGCTTGGCTGTCCTGTAGTTGCTGCCGTACCCAGTCTGTCACCGGTTTGTGCACCAGGGCCTTCAGTACGTCAGGCTGGGAAAAGTCGAAACAATTGACATCAATTGCCAATAGCCCTTTGGCATTTTGCCATCTTTTCCCACTTGAATCATTCTGTTTAGCCGTTTTCTCTCTGCCGGCTTATCCCACAGGAACATGCTTCGCGATGCTTACAAACCCAGGTTGGGCCTGCAGTACATGCAAAGCTTGACATGTTGTCACTACAGGGCAGGAAAGAGTGCCACGATGCCACCTGCAACAAGTCTCGCAGGAGCTGAAACATTCGTCCCTACGTCTGTGTAGCAAGCAAGGGCATGTGCTCGGCAAATATTCAATCAAACTTGATCGAACTTGACAAGGCCGAAAGCATCCGAAAGCATCCGAAAGCATCCGAAAGCGATGTTTCTCTGAGCCAACTCTCTTTGTGCCTGAAATGAGGGAGGGCCGTCGATTTGGCGTTTTGTGCAGCATCTCTTGCCTGGGATGTCTGAGCCGATGCCGCAGTTCTGGCTACACACAAACACAACACAAACACAACACAAACACAATACATGCGCAACTTCGTTTCACGTTGTCAATCCAAAGTTACCTTCATCTTCATGCGAAATCGAGCAAGATTTGATATTAGTGGGCAGTGTCAGTAAATCCTCCTAAGTGCTGGTCTTATCAGGATGTCCTGAAGTTAGCCAAGTCTGCCTCCAAGAGACTGCAGCTGCTGCAATAAATGCCACGGGGCTGCGAAGGCTGCGAAGGCTGCGAGATTGCATTGCCAAGGAAAGAGCCTGACACGGAAAGCAATGGCCTGGCATGATGCAAATTTAACAAAGCTTCAAGCCGCCAGACATGTGATTTTCTATGAGAGAAACATGCACAGAGTGGATGTTACTGTGATGTTACTGGATGTTTATGATCTTTGAGCTCAGTCTTTCCCCGACCTCCATCCATCGCATTGCAGAGTTGCAAGCCTGTGGATTGTAAGATGCTATCAGCAAGGGCACCATGACAAGGACTAGAGTGACAATAGTGACAGAGATGTCCAGAATGACTTGGAACATTGGCATCACGTTCCAAAGGACAGCGAATGGCAGCCTACTGTGTCCAGTTTCTGACTGGAAGCCTCTGCTGCTGCACCAAAGGTCACTGCATCGGGAACAGTTCCTTGAAGGAGTGCAAGACACCTCTCCTCGGGCATCCAACTGTTCGCCATCTCAAAGGCTCATAGGCCGAACGTCACAGCTGGAGGAAATGATTTCTCAAAACTTTCAATGCCACGAGTCCCACTGCCAACCCTTCTCGCAACTGCTGACAGCAGCGTTGATCACCACTCTGTCTAATTGCCAGTCCTTTGCTTTAGCACGGGATGCTTGAAACATCTCCGGGATACAGAACTGTTGACCAAGTCGAGAAAATCAAAACCACTCACAAAACATCACAAAACAATAAACTGGGCCTCCGTATGCGCATTTCTTGCTCTTCGGTCTGTTTATCTACGCCCTACGCCAAAATGCAAAGGGGAAGCCTGCCTCAGAAATTCTGGGACTGGAATTTGTAGTTACTAGCTTAAACAGAACAAAACAATGTTCTCGGTGGAATGTGCGGTGAATGTTAATTCATGTTAATTCCATGCTCAGACTCTCTGGCTGCGAGCCCAACCAAAGATAGCGCAACCTGCCATGCTGCTCCCAGCTCGCATGCGCTGACCTCATGATGGAACTTATTTTCGTTGTGATGCATTTTACTGCTCTGCATTTTCACTATAGCAACTTTGACTCCAGTCAGGTGTCAAAGTGATGCTGATCCGAAACCGCATTTGCAAATTTCGCCAAGAAGCAGCCGCAGCAAAGCACGTCAAAGATGCCCTGCCCACTGACAAAGCTTCTTCCAAGACTTTCAACCTGAAAAGAAGACCAAAGACACAACAGCCATTAGAGCACCATGATGATAATCATTGAATATCATTGATAATCACATGAATGAGTGGTTTGAGATGGTTTGAGCTATTAGCCATATCGCCCACACTTGCCACAGGCGTCATTTGCCTCATCAAATGCAAATGAGGCCCCAACGCAATATGCCAACGAGTGCTCCGCCCGCAAGCAGCAATGGCAGCGCTGAATGTGACTTCCTTCGCCCCAAGTAAGATAAGGGGCTGAAAAAGAAACATAGTCTACATCAAGTACTTTATGCAGAATTATAATTTATAGGCCGAATGCCCTGATGTAAAGATGTCTCAAACAACTTCAAGCAAAGAGTATGGCCATGAACTCCAAGAAAAATCAGGCTGGGCTAGCGCTGAAAACACAGCAAAGTGACACAATAAAATGAATTTGGATGCAACGAGATTCGTAGGAAAAAGTCAGACACATGGCAAGTCGGTGCTGATGGCCAAGCTCTTGCAAGCCAAGACACATTTGCGGCCTGTATCTGCAGAGCTGACAATGCGTGGACCCACTTCGCACCCTTTGCGCAAGCAGATATTGCCGCGCTAACACCAACAAGATCAGCCTGGCACATGAGCCAAAAGCAACTTACCAGTTGAACGAGCCAATCCATTGAGCTCATAAGTCGTGCAGTTCTAAAATGGGCACAAAATGCATGCAAAACACACACACACAACCTTTCAAAAATACCAAATGCCAAAAGCACCCATACTTCCACTGGTCAGTCCAGCCACATCTGCATGACTTGGCAATGCGTTTTGAGCCCTTTTAGCCTTTTAGCCCCTGTCAATTGAGTCTCAACAGCGAAGAGATGCTGCTCGGATGTTTTCCATTGTCTCTGGAGACTGCTACTGCTTTCAGCATGGCTAGGTGCCTGCTTGACGTATCTTTCAGTTCACCCTTGAGCTACACTGCACTGGCTGTACGGACTACATTACAGCCACGTTGTATCTCTTTGTAGGACCCATGGCTACCCTTTGTTCTCCAACTCCTTGATGCTACCCTTCAAGTGCCGGTGCCTGCCAATCCAGGAGGGCGATGGCACCTTGCCAATTGGCAGACCTGGCGGCGGTGGAAAGATGAACCAAAGATGAACCAAAGATGAACCAATTGCCAATTGGTTTTCGAAATGCTCGAAGTACTGTCGAAGTGTCTTCGACCGCACGCCTGTCACAAGCACTGATGACAGAATTCACCTGAGCCAGTCGTCGAGCATACAGCGTGCACATGGATGAAACCGAAGCAAAGAAAAACATGATTCACGTCTTAGACATCCAGTAAATCTTATCGTTTCGCTCCCTGTAGGCCTGGAAAAGTGGAGCCGGCTACATTGACCAAACATCCAAACAGTTCTCACTCTTGGCCTAAACTTGCCAGGGCCAATTGACTGGCTCTATGTTGAATCATACTTGAGGATTGTGGATGGAACCAGTTTGGTCATGGTGAAAACACACAGCAAGGCCCTTAATTCTCCCTGGCCACTACCGCATGAGTCTTGTCCTCAGAATGCTGTCAAATGGCAATGGCTAGTAATGTGGTAAAACCCCGTGAGCAAGAATTCATCTACCAAGTTTCACTATGCAGGGGGTATGAAAGATCCACACTCAAAAATTGAGGAAATTGGGGGCTGTTGTTTCGAGCCGCAGATGTTGCATCAGCCAAGCGTTGACTATGAAGCTCTTCCAACAGTGCGAGGGCTGCTTTCCATTTTCCAGCGCGGCCACAAGCATTTATAGCCTGAAGGCGGCAGAATCGCGCAAACCCTTTGCTGTTGAAAAACTTGAGGAAAGCACGGTGGCCACAAATTGAGCATTGAGCAACCATGATATGCCTTCTCCAGAAAAACATTTAAATTATGATGGCATCTGCAGCGTGCTTCATGTGATATCAATAGACCTTTCTTGCGTCTGCCAGTCTTGAACCGAAGGTCGGAGCCAGGCTCAGGTACAAATTCCACCTGATATATGTTCGGCCAAGAGACTGCATTCCAGCCCCAGAGATCAAACGGTCTGCCATGGCGATGGCCATACTCCAACAATTCCAAAGCCAAGGACCAGCATGTGGCGTTGGCCACAGCTGCAATTGTTGCGTTTAAGGGTGCTGGGTCCTCGTCAAATCTGAACTTCTTCAATTGATACCTGAGCTCTGTCCCAAGATATGGTGCAGTGAAGGCTTCACCGACACTCACAGCTCATCTGATGCCAACCAGGATACTGTGTGTCCAAGGCATATTTTTTTTAAACGACTTTATTGGAAGTGAAATGTGGCAACTAATCTTATCTTAACCAAGCCCAGGGCAGCCCAGTTGCCCAGAATCCGCTGCATCCAGGGACCTTTTCTTTTGGAGTTTGCCCACTTTGCACTTGTCGTTTTCCAAGGTGCTGTAGATTTCCAAACTGCTCTGCCAGTAATGCGCTCTGCCACAGGCACTGATTGCAGTGGTTGCGGTCACAGGGCACTGCTGCTGCGCCCACACATGCAGAGAACTTTGCCACGATGCTCGGACAGGGTAGGCAGTGCGAAAGCGTTGTGTCTTCGACGCAACGGCAGTCTGGAGTCTAAGCTTTCTGACAAAAGATCTGACGGATTCTGGCATGCATCTTTTCCCAGCACTGTCCAAATCCGTGGCATTGACCCGAGAAAGAGCTTAGTACATCTCGAGCCATGTGCCTGCGTAAAAAGTGCGAATATCCAACTCTATATGACCCAACTGTTTCGTGCAAGTCAAGACTCAATGGCCACGAAACATGGAAAAACATAGACGGCAAAATAGATAACTTGTGACACAAAGTCACAGATATGGAGATTGGGCTTTTCCACTTCCTATGGACTCTGTGGAACTTGTCCAGGAGGATCCTCTGAATGGGGCTGAAAGCCATCGTCACTTTCGCCAATTTTGCTACACTTCATCCGTGTCAAGGCAACGGGATTCGGCTATCGAGGTTCAACTGGCTCACCTCAAACGACCTGGGCAAACTGAAAGCCATTTATCGTTAAGCCATCTCTGACGCAAGAAAAAACACCACTTTGCAATACAAGGAGCACTCCTATGGTTATTATATGTTAAAAAATATTATTATATACTATCCATTCCAACGCTGTGGAATAGTTCAGCAAAGGATAAGGAAGGAATGCAAGGAGCGACGCTTGGGACGACTCTGAGTTGCAACATCCGTGTGCCGAATTCGTATTAAAATTGGGAAGGATAGAACAGGATAGAACAGGATAGAACAGGATAGAACTGTAAGCCCTTGGGCGTTGGAAGCCTTGCTCATTGAATACCTTGGGCTCGCACAACTTCATTGGATCCGTGCCTAGCAGGTGCAAAACCTGGCAATGAACCGTCAGGTCGGACCCACTGGTAAACCACAAGTGGGAGCCATGGGAGGTGGTGCAGTCGTGCAGCATGTCTCAATGTCTCAAGGAAGAAGTGAATTACTTTAGTTACATTTTTTTCCTCAACAGTGTTGGATTAGGGGTCTCCGATGGTCTCCGCCCAGATAAAGGTTCTAAAGGTTCAATCCGGATTGCGGGGTTCCGGGCTGGTTCCGGGTTCTGGAGATTCCGGCGTGGTGGTTCTGTCGTCTGTGTGGGACTGCGTTCACGGGCTGCTGTCTCGTTCTATCATGTTCTATCAACTTTTCTGTTGGGGATGCCCACGGTTGTAGAAAACATCGGTCACAATATGCCACAGAAAGGTCAGACCAAAGACATGCCAAGGCAACCGACTTGGAATGATCTTGCATCAAACGCGGTGTAGTACCTTATCTCTGTGGCCATAAAAAGCGCAGCTTAATGGAGCTTTCTATATCTGGCATCCCGATGGCTATACACCTGGACTTGAATTGCTAGGGTCCACGGTACATGGCTACTGGCCTCCGATTGAGACCTATCAAATCTACTGGACTCATCTCAATTTTAAAAGTCTTGTTTCGCGCCAAGTTTCTTGTGTAGCACAGGTTCGCCAAATAGGAACACCTGCTGACCAAGCCATTCGGTGTCCACTAAATGATGATCATTTTGTGCATCATGATGCCATAAACCATGCACCGATCCATGATGATCCATGGTGATCCATGATGATCCACCATCTCCATGCTCAGTCTTTCATCCCAGGAAGCTCTCACGAGTCTAGCCGTCTAGCCTTTTCCTCCACCGAATTGACCCAGTTTCTTGAGTCAAACTGCGATCGGTACCACTGAATTGTAGCATATTTTCGCAGTTGTATCTCTGCAAGTGTGTATCTTGTGAGTATTTGTGTGGGCGCAGGAATGCGCACGACGCTCTCTTGAGGCCTTTGGGGCAATGCTCGCCATCTCAACCTGGGCAAATGGGACATTCACCAGCCCTCCGTGGATGGACAGAAATTCCCACATTGAAACATCAACTAGGGCAAGTGATGGCAAGTGATGGCAAGTGATGGCAAGTGTGCAAGGCTACAATGGCTACAACCAAAAGCCAAGCAACTGGTAGCAGCAAAGCTCGGCAAAGGGAAAGCTCTTTGCCTGCAGAGCTCTTCACTGTGGTCCTGACAGCTAAACGACAGCAGTCGGACAGCGCTAAGGAACAACAGGAGGATCTTTTGACTCCAGGTCTTCACATGTCGCAGAAATTTGCACAACCTCTGGTGCCAATTTCACTTCCAATTGTTAGCTACTCAAAGCAGTATGACATAGTATGACTTCCTTGACGAGGCAACAACATTTTTCCACGCTTCCTCTGCTTGCCGTCTTTATTCAAGACATGCTGACAGATTTAGGAGTACATAGCAGTACTCTCTTGTACAGCATGCATTACAGTGCACTTTGTAGCACATGCGAGCTAATAATAGCTATAATAGCTATAATATCTAATAAACATCACCAACTTTCATAGCAACAACTCTTGCCTCAAAGCTCCAAGCGTCTCAGAAGTCTCAGAAGTCTCAGAAAGTCTCAGAAAGTCTCAGAAGGTCTGACGGATTCTGACGGTCTCTAATTCACCCAAGAGCGGTTCAAGTCTTTTTGGACCTTCCTGACCTCAGAAGGTCCTCCACGCTTGAAGGCTTCCACCAAAATCTTCACATCATCTCGTGCTTTGTCTCTGTCGATCCGGTTGGGTCCACGGATTGCTGTGAGACCTCGTTTTCCCAAAGGACCAGGAGATGCCCCATTGTCTCGAGGCACATTCACCTCCGCTCGATAGGTTGCTTCACCACTGGATCTTGGGATTCCGTCAACTACACCTGATGTGATGGCAACTTCACCGTCAGCATTGAGTTCTTCATGTTTCTCTTCTTTCTCTTCGACTTTTTCAACTTTTTCATCTCGTTTCTTCCCGCGCCACTCTGGGGAGAAGGAGCGCCGTTCTGAGGACGTGCGACGCCGTGGTGGGCTCCGTCGTGGGCTGCGCCGTGGTGGGCTCCGTCGTGGTGGGCTGCGGCGCGGGCTGCGGCGCGGGCTGCGGCGGCGCCGCGGCGGGCTACGCCGAGGACTCCGGCGACGGCTGTAGCTGCGGCGAGGGCTGCGACGTCGACTGGAGGAGCGAGGCATTGCGGAGATCGAAACTCAAAACAAATCAAAACAAGACAGTGACCATGTTTGACCTTGATCGATATCGAAGGCTCACAATCGATATGATAGATCATGATAAATCATGATAGAGTGTTTACAAATATGTATGAAGCATGTGTGGTTGGGTATGTTGAAAGCACATTTTTTCTGTTAGGTTTCTTGTCAACAGTAGCATGCAAATAACCAAATATCAATGGGACGCCGGAACAAACCTCTGATTTGACCTGGACAATGGCTGTCGGCAGTCGAACAGTCGAGACGTCAAGAACTGCATGACTCGAATGTTCGACGGCAAGTGCAGTTTGCAAAGCTGATGACCAAACATACACTGGCAGAGCAAACATACACGGCAATGCAAGTGGTCTCCGAACGCTCTGGGCCACAAGACGGAGTGGCTCTCCAAAAGTCTTTTGCCTCTAATTCAACGACAGCTCCATCTGCCTGCAATTCAAGGGTGACAACATGTGACAACATGTGACAACATGTGACAACATGTGACAACATGTGACAACATGTGACAACATGTGACAACACTCCAAAATATTTGAACTACTTCAAATGCAACAGAATGAGCGGCGCGCCAGCTCGAATGACAAAGACGGTCCGACTTCTCCTTGGCAGTCCTGAGCAGTTATGAACATTTCAACATATTTCAACTTTTTCGAGGGGAGCGCTTTAGTACAAACAACATCAACAAACGTAGGATAAAATGTGTTGATAAAAAAGTCGTATGAATTTCATGTGAAAATCATGTATGAAAAAACATGAAAACACGCGCACATATGACATATACACACACACATATATATATAATATTATATGATGTCAATACATGTGTCATGTACTGAGTCATGTGATTCACGTGCCTGGCTACTGGTCTTGCGAGCCGTGGCGGCCAAGATGGAGGCCATGCCCTTCACCAGAAAACGCCACCGAAAATCAACGGATCGGATGATGGAACATCTGGAACTTCAAATCTCCATCTCCAATCATCTCCAATTATCCCCATACCCAGAAACAAATCACGGGGTCAACAGACTGAAAAGAATGGATGATTTGAAAGAAGATAAAGAAGACCTAAACAGATCAGAAATGAAATCGTCGGCCTCCCGAGGAACGCCGAGAAGAGAGGTGCCGGTGTCCACGATTGCGTGGCACCTGCCAGCATCACCAATCCCATCCTGACAATACACCTAAATTGATCACGAAAATAAATAAATCTAATAAAATGGTAGAAACATGGTAGAAACCAGGGTTTCTTGGGTATATAATGATCATAATGGTGTTCATTGATAGTAGCCATGGCAAGCCCTTTCTGATCGTCACCAGACTAAAAAGGGTCAGTGTCATACCCTGATCGAGTCACTCGAGTCACTCGAGTCACAAACTCAGGTTGTGGCCCACCATCCTGCAGCAAACTTTCAGCAAACTTTCAGCAAACCCAACAGGTTCGACAGGTTCCAGGGTGGCCAGGGCGGCTTTGGACTCACAATGTTTCTATATGTTTCTATGATATCTATGATGTTATCAGAATCCTATCAGACCTACTAGAATCCTAGAATAGGTCCTATCACCACTTATCTGAAGAGCAGAAGACCTTCCGTGCCACATCACGAAATTGACCGGCTCACCAGTGCTGCAGAATTCAGAATTGTTGTGGAATTTCATGCCGGGCTTCAAACAAATCATCCTCAATGGGTCTCACATTATACCCCGCGCGATATATCTATCTATCCATCCATCTATCTATCTGTTTTGCAAGTCTCATGCCTCGCAAATTGGTAGCAGCTTCTTTCCAGCGCGGACTGCCTTGACGTGAACCTTGGCGAATGTGAGGGAACTCTCGGCCTGGGTTTCAAACCTGTTCTCTGAAACGGGGCTGCAGTTTCTTCAAACGAACCAAGGGTATGAGTTGTCTCATCAGTGTCTCCCATGCTACTTGGGCCGTTACTCCCCAATAGCCCTGGGGCTTCAAAGAGACAGGCACCTGGGCATCTGCAATCGCTGATCACATTGTGTCAAAATTCGGCTGGCTGATTTGTAAGCTCGACAGACATGAATCTTAGATGGCGTTGAACATCATGACAACTTCAACATCATTCAATGTTTCAGCAACACTATATACCGATTTAGTCTCCTCTGAACAAATTGAAACGTCGGCATCTCTTGGCAATCGGACCCAAGCCATTGGTCCTTGCGTCCGCCTCAAGTCCTGCCCACCAAAAGTTACCTCGCTGCCAGGCTGCCCTGGTCGAGAGAGAAACACCTGGCAAGGGAACGCAAAACGCACACAGCAATCGAAACACATCGAAACAACTCAGTTACACAATGTTTTTGCTTTTTTCCCCTCTCGCAATGTGCAGCAAAGAAAAGGAATCTCTAGCAACAAGTGAACCTTGCATAAACTTGCCGAATTTGTCAAAGCTTGACACTTCGGCGGAATACGATGGAGATGGAGCACTTGGGCAACATGTGACAACTAGCCGCGGGTACCCCGAAACTGGGATCCATGTCGCCTGCTAGCTGACCTGAAAAGCAGTGAACAAATCAGGATTAAGAAAATTCAAGAAATACTGAGTAAATACTGAGGTTACTGTATTAAGAAATGTTAAGACATATTCAGAACCTTGCGTGATTGGTGGCCATGTGCGATTGTCGATTTCTGTGGCTCCTTCACCCTGAACTTCCACAGTGCACTTGACCATTCCAACTTTGATCCTTTCCATCGTGATCATTTGATCAACAGTCCGAATAGGTCAGGAGGTGACAATACTTACAACATATAAGCCATATTAAGCCATATAAGTTTGCCAATAAGCAAGCCATATTTGGTTTCATATGGCTTGATATGGCTTGATGTGATTTGCCGAGATCCGAGATCCAAGATTCGCGCTAAACAGGTGGAACTCTTGGTTCAGCGCCAATGCGCTGAGCCTGGCCAAGACACTCGCACCACAGAACTTTTAATGGTCAAATTTTGAGTCAAAATACTTTTAACAATCTTTAACATATCTTCACAGCAAACACTTGTGAGATTTGTATTTCAGCCTGGCTTTGAAGGCCTGTATGTTTTTCACCTGTCGGAGCAAACTTGCCCTTCCGCACCCTAAACCAAGGACTCCATCAAAGTGGAACTGCTGAAACGGCTCTGGAGTCAGGTGTCGGGCCTTGGCAATTCAATCCAAGACCGATCAAAATAACGCAGCAGGAAAGGGTGGTTGCTTCGATATGTGACAGTCAGAACTGTGGTTTGTTGGTCTGTTGGATGCATGATGCAGAGGTTAGCTGTCATTTTGAAGGTTGTAAAGCCCAAACCTGCACAGGAACTTGTGCCGAGGGGACTGGAAAAGAAGTAAACGAATCCTTTGCCATCTTGGGATCGTGGACAAAGCTAGCAAACACCTGGAATGATATCTATTTGAAGCAGCTGAATAGTGCTGAATCTTGAGCCAGCAAAAATAAGAATTACCTTGCATCTGATTGGTAAGTATATGCAATAATTGTGTACAAGAAAAAAAAACACACACACATACCATATATATATATATATACATATGCGAACAACAAAGTCTATACCCAAGATTTCAACTGTACTGTGAGACCCTTTCAAAGACTGAGGCAGTTGCAAGGATTACCCTTGTCGTCGTGCAGTGGGACTCGGAAGCCTGTCAGCCAGGTGGCAATCTGTTCATTGAAATCATGCTGTGAAACCTCTTCCAGTTCTATGTCTTTTAAGGTGTGAATCTTTCCGAGGCTGTGCCTCGCTGGCTTCGCCCAAGCAAACTACCTCGTGCAACGGTAGCAAAAGGTTCAAACGGGGCATATGTGGGCATATGTTATGCTGGGAATGAACCCAAAAAAGAAACTTGACAGATCTGACAGAACCCAAATAATGGACTTTAATGGACTCAGGTAACTCAGGTAACTTGGGTAACTCAGGTAACATGCAATGACAGTATGGCTTCGAGGAGCACATGTTGAAGATCTACCAATGTCCTTAGATCCTGTAAGGCTGAAACATCTCTAACGAAGTCGCCCACCACCTCTCCAATGCCGTAAGAGATGGAGACCACGTCGTGCCTTGGGAATGAACCATAATGAACCATAATGAACTCATATGTGAATGTATGATATGTATGTGCCATTGCAGTTGGAAGACATGTCACATCTGGAAAGGCTTCCGAAGGCTGCTAAGGCATTCTACAGCCATTTTCTTGCGACTGCGGCTAAGCTCGCATCTCATTGGCAGCTGGACTTCCGTCACCATTGATCTCTTCGGCAGATGCCTTAATGGAGTAACACTACAAAACGAATCGAACGTGCACGGAAAAGTGCCCATGATGCCCATGCAAAACATGCAAAATCTGAATACATCTACAGCCAAGACAACTCTGAGACATTCGACGGATAATCTGCGGTCATAACGGGCATGCTTCTGGCAAACCTGATCCTGACATTGCCAAAGGGAAACGGCATCCTGCAGCAATATGGACATGTTCCATCCAAAGACTTTTGCTTTTCCTTGCCTCGCATGAAGCATCAGGTAGGAAAAGGTGTCCTGAACCTACAACGCAAATCTCGGCGGATTATCAAAAACAGAACTAAAGGACTCAAAGACTTGAATTCTTCAGCTGCTGATGTAAAATCTCACCACTCTGCAACCCTTAAAAATGGCTAGTTTATAATGGAAACTAGGCCCACTAGATCCCACTAGGCTGGCCTGTGTCAAAGACCACTGTGAAGTTTTGTGGCTTTGGACGACCCACCTGCAATTGGAAACTGTGTGAGCAGAGTCGGTGCTACACATCTTACGACAAGTTTTATGACTTCGGAGTCTGTGAGCCGACACACATAAAGCGACATTGCGACACAAAGGCTCGCGGCAAGATAAACGGGCCAGGCTTTCGAAAATACCTTGGCATCGTCCCCACTGTACGCAAAATCTGCACGCTTCTGGGTTGAATGATGTTGAAATGTTACAATGATGTTGAATGGTTTTCTGCAGTTGCACAGTAGATTGCAAAGGTGCTTCCATAGTAGGCTGTCTTGTGCGACACTGTGTGGCCATTCACCTGGTCAGGCGGCTGAGGATTGTGAAAAGATGTGAAGAGATATGAAAAGTCTGGTGCAGCTCGAAATCAATATATTCCAGCCTGTACTGTCTCTTGTGTGGCATGGGAACCCTATTAGTATCTAGATGCATCACTACCTTAAGTTTTTATCATCGTGATGCCTCTGGACATCAAATGATATTTGATGACACATGGCAACTGAGAACATCTGATATGCTATACACGTACTATCACCTTCTTATAATCTAGGGAAAGAATGACAGGTCGATAGGTATCCCTGTGCAGGCACCGTCTGACTTGGCTTTTACGACTTCAGTGACACTCTTTGGCAAACAAACGGCACTCCTCACTTCCCATATCCTTCCCTAAACATTCTTCTCTAAACATCCTTGCTGCAGCGCTTTGCATCGTTTGGCTTTGCATCGTTTGGCATCCTGTTTGGCATCCCGAAGTTTCTCATTTTCACATTTGCGCTTTCGTCCCCGTCCCTGCCCAAGCCGAACCTTCACCGGTACGACTTGTCTCGAGAGTGGTATGGAGAAGCGCCGGCCTTGCACAGCCTGCAGCGATCCACACATCCCGGGAGTTACTCAACAATTCCAATGACAGTCATCTTGGTCCTGAAATTCTGAGAACCATATAGAACCATAATGTATCACTTATATTCACTTATAGATACTTATGGTATTATTTTTTTAAATGTGTGACATGGTGTGACATGGTGTGACATGACCGCAAATTGGGTCAACCCAAACAATCCAACCGATTCGTTGCTAGACTGCCGTTATTACCGTTATTAATATCAGCGTTGCGGCAAGCATTCAACATCTACAGATGGATGCAGTAGATTCAGTAGATGGATGATGGATCTACAAAGCCCATCCCGGCCTGCCATACGACAAGCAGGAACGCTTTGAACATCCTGGACTCGACAAATTCGCAGAAGGCAATATTTGACACAGCCGTTGAGTTCAGCAGAATTCTCCACAACCAACTCTGGGTGCCACAACTTTCAATATATAAAGGGTTGAACGTGCGATTCCTGAGCACGACTGGCAAGATCGGACAAACATCCCAGCTTTCAAAGCAATCATGGTTCCTCACTCTATGTGTCAAGGTCGAAGTCAAGCCAAGGCGCAATATCGTGAGCAACCGCCAGCCGTCCGCCAAGGAGTTTCGGGGGAGGGCTGGGATTGCTAGAGCCAGATCAGGTCAGATCATTCTGTGAGCACGGCAGCAAAGAGCAAAAAATCCTGCCTTGCGATTGCAAGAAGCGAAGTATTTCAGAAACTGTTAAAGAAGTATCACCCAGTGCAAATATCTTTGAGCAACAATGACCTCAAGAGACAAACAACAATTGCCAGCAAAATCAATACCGACAAAATAAGAACTCGAACGATATGGAGCAAGAATTCAGTAACAATCTGGCAACAGAAGAAATAATTTAGCAGCAACAACCCCCAAAAAACCTTACAACAACAACCACCACCATCAAAAAAAGAACCGCCGTACCTAGACCCAAACCCAGAACTACCACCACCAGCACCATCAACATCACCGCTCTGTTTTTTGCTGCCCAGCTCTTCAACGTTGGGTCTGTGCTTTCATGCCTCCAGGACAGGCTGCATCCATGCCTCCAAAACAAGCTGCATTTCAAGTTGACGGGGTAAATGAAACTTCCTACAAGAAACATCAGCATACACCTTTGCCAGTTTGCATCTATATCGGAGGTGAGATGCACGCTGGCAGAAACAAGGATACATTCGGGGCAACTTACTCCAAAGGCTGCAGAATGTCACGTATGCATTGGCAAATATGTGGAGAAGCATCCAGGGTGCCGACCAATGACACCATGAGTGAAGCAACGCTAAAGAACAGCACGGCCGAAGCAACCTGCGCCATGAAGGGTCATGGCATGTCAACTATTGTCCAAGTCTTCAGTGTATGCTTTGCATTGCTTTGACAGCTGTAAGGCGCTTCCAGCGGCTGGAAATCTCGGAAAGGGCTGCATCTGGGATTGTGACATATCGTATTCCCAGAACAGACAGCAAGAACAACTTGGTCACGGCGTCCTGCCAACTACAACTGCGACCACATAAATCAGCGTGGCTTAAATCCCCAAAGGCAGCATCATGCAGTGATGATCATAAATCGTCTACGTTGTCTACCGTCAAGGCAGTTGGAGTGGCACATTATGATCATTATAATCATTATGTCTAATGTGACTTCTGTATATGAAGTATCTCACGCTTGGCACTTGTCCTTGTCGACGATCTGTCCACCAACCGCTTGGCTCTCGGTCAAGATGCTGCAAGTCACTTGGGTGATCACTGCAGTGGTTGCCACCTCATGAGACGTCGAGTTTGAACACGGGAAATATCAGTCTGTGATGCACGGTTACTCGATTATTACTCGCCCTGATGCTCTGAGGGCAGCACCAGCATGCAGCATTGTGCCCAGTATGGGGGATCACGGACTCCAATCTGCATAGCTCGCATGCGGACACCTCAGCAAAACTCCGTGTTCGAGGGCAAAACCAAAAGGACTGCCAATGCACAAAACTTTTCGGTGGCCCTTTGCAGCCTTGCCTCCCCCAAAAAGGACAAAAGCAACGACACAGAAAATTGTTTCGCATTGCCAGTGGGTGGGACATTGGCCAACTTTTCACTTTTCTTTGTTTAGGTGCTCAATAGACCACGCTGCTTGCATGCCTTTAAGAAACTGCGGGTAAAGGGCCACAGCTTGCCAATGCCAGTATTTGGCGTGTGTTGTGTGAAGTTCTTGAGACGAATGAAGGTGAAACACTCTGTTTATTGGAGAGGGTCACACAAAAGCGAAGCGATCAAAGGATCTATCTGAAAGTAGATTTCCAGGATTTTGATTCAAAGATGTGCTAGGGGAAGGTATTTTTCATGACCTTGGCAGTTGCAGTCCTTGACCAAAAATATAAACCCAAGAATCCAAGATAAATGAGTGGAACAAACAAGTGTCAACCCAGTCTCTGGGCTGGTAGCAAGAAAGGCCAAAGACATCCTGTCCTCTCCTGTCCTCTCCTGTCCTCTCCTGTGCTGTGTTTTAAAGCTGTCCTGAGAGGTGGACCGATCATCATGACGCACAGCATGGGAGCAAAGGCAAGAGATCGCTGCACACCGCTGGCCGTCGACTGCGCCCACTGCGCCCAGTTCCCCATGAACCGGCGAAGAAGACCTCAGGTCGATGGGTCGATGGGCGTCAGTGCTTAATCTTGGCATAGTGAAACGATGTGAAACGCACCCCACGGGATATCCAAGCGATATCCAACAAAATAGGGAGCCAGTTCTTAAACAGCCGAGCTTTGAGTCTTGTGGAAATGTGTTTTCATGAGTTGGTATGAGTTGGCATGAGAATCTAACTGATCTAAGATCTTAAGCATGTCATACCATGTCATACCCTTCTCAGAACATTTTTTTTCAGCCACCGCTCCCTCCTCCCTCAATTTTTGTTGCTGTAGATGCTGTAGGTCAGACTATACCGCCTAGGCACTGCCTGCAGTGAGCAACAAATAGGAACCAAAGTAGACCACTGTCCTCAGTTAAAGCATGTTGGGACCCAAATTTGATACAAAAAGGCTGCAAAATGCTACGAGCCTATCTTGCATCAAGACATGTTCAGCTTCCTTCAAACACGCGGTCGTAGCTGGATATGCCAGAATGGCAGTATGAGGTACTGACGTATTATCCATACTAGGAACCCTTTGAAGATAACATCGTTGACCACCCAAAAATTGAACATTTTTGAACAGGATCCATACGGCAGTGGCTTCATGGCACCCACTTAAATTTTCCAAGTTTCAGTGCCATGACACAGCACATTGCGGTAGAAAGCGGTGCAGGGGTTGACGTTTCAAGTGAAGACTTAGACCTCATTGATTCAAGGCGTAGAAAAGAAACTCCCAAAGAATGCTGCCTAGTTTAACTGCAGGAATGTGCTGCATACAGTTGACTAATTTAAACACTCTCGAAGGTTGGGATCCGCACTCCATGCCCGCAACGCTGAGCAATGTCAACAGTGTGCCAACCTCAGCCGCAAAAACACGACAGCAGTGAATGATTCTGTGCACTCCTTGCTTGAATGCCCAAGAGAGTCGAAAGAGTGCAAACTAAGCTCTTGACATAGATGCAGGATGTAGTCACTGACCAGAACAGCTTTGACTTGTCATCGAAAGACTCCATCCGTCCCAATGCCTCATGGCATGTCACACACATGTAGCACGAACACATGAAACTGGGGAAGTAGACCATCTTTGACGATCTTAGAGTTGTCAAAACTCAATGCAGCTCAAGCACTGGCCCTGCAGCTTCATCTCCCAGGAGTGAACTCTTCCCTTCCTGCTCTAAACTCTGCACATTTTGCGTCAGGTTCAGCATGGTTCAGAGACTAACAGAGATAAACATGAATGCCACGAAACAGTTTGTTTGTAAAATACATTGCGGTTCAATGTCCAAAATTGCCGGATGGAGCATCGTGGAATTCGCAAAAACGTCGTGCCTTTTGAACGAAGGCAGTTGTGGCACGTGCTTGCTGAATGATGGTGGCAATGGTAGTCCTGATCTGCAAATTGAGTGCTGGGAGATGCTGGGATGCAGTGCAATTCTAGCAGTGAGGCATAGTGTGGGAACTGGAATCCTGAGCAAAGGATTTCTCAGATCTGAGATATGCTGAGGTTGGGACAAGTACATGGCACAATTTGCCCAGAGCCTGTGTCGACAGAGGTAGTCTCCATGTCACTATCTTTCACGAAATGGAAGGAGTAAAAGCTACGGTGCTATGGTGAAGTTCAGAACTGGCACTCCGAGAATGGCTGTAGCCGCACATAAAAACATCATGAAGATCATGAAGATCTGCTGAACATCATCAGTGTGTCAGTTGAATATCTGCATAACCATGGTTAATATCAGTCGGTGCTGGCCTTGGTTCCAGGTGAAGCTGAACGGCTCGGAGAGCAATGGCAACGTACAGGACGCACAACATCGGCGGAAACCTGGGACAGAAAGGAACGAAAGGATGGATTACATGTGATAAGTGAACATGTAATTAATCAACAAAGAACACACTACAGCAACTACAGCAAATGATGTGTAAATCAAATTTGCAAATCAACTTTATCTTATAATTTGAAGTGGAGACCGGCGTTCAAGCCAGACCTTGGGATTTAACCAAGTTGCCTTTAAAAACTATAACCAACCTGCGAGAATTCAACCCTTTTGGTAGCTTCAGTCTTAATGCAAGGCACTGTAAGGAGATTTGTGCCGGCAATGCGAAAACATCCTCCTCCTCAGCTTGCTTGACTTAACACTTGGTGGGAGCAAGTCTAAAAACCAGAGATCTCTTGCATTTCTAATCCATTAGCGCAAACTCTATTCCAAATTAACCATGTTGAACTGCACTGTGAGCTGCCCATCTGACATGCAATCTTGTCGCATGTGACGCTGGTGAGAAGGACCCGTAGGATGAGGAAGGATCCTGACAGGACAAAAGGAAGACTTGAAACAAGGTCTTTGCTGTGGGTGATCTAATGAATCTAATGAATCTAATTTGATTTTATTTGATTTAATTTCTTACATTTTCTTACTTCTGAAATCTTCTGAAATCTTCTGATTCACGTGGCTCATTCTCTACGAGTTGAGGCTTGTCCTCAAGCTTTCGTGGCCGACAAAAGGCTTCTCGTACTCCAGTCTCGAGAAAATATGCCACAGCCAGAGTCAGCATACCTTGAAAGGTGCACAACTCTGTATCAAACTGCACAAAGCTGAGTAACAATGGAAACCGAGGGACGAATGGATCATTTGAATCCTGTAGATGCGGTGACCGCGCTGATATGGGAGATTCTGGACGTATGAACATTTTCAGCTGAGCAGCATTGCATCATGGCGCCCAAAGGCTCTGTGTCAGCACTCTTGGCCTGGAAAATGCAACGCTGCTCGGTTGAGTTGACACCTCTTGTGTTTTTTTATTTTTATGTGGCTTATGGAGTGGCTTGTCACCTTGTGGCTTGCATCATACCAAAGCCTCCATGATCAGCGTGCTGATGACAATGGCAGCACTGCAAAGAAAGAGCGTTGCAGTTGCAGTGTGCCGAATGCCAGTCGCTGCCAGGGTCATCTCCTCAACGACATCACGTCAGTGTTTCAGTGGGGAAAGCCACTGACATCTCCTATTCATTGTTGTTGGACTTCGAAAAATCTAGAAACACAGGAAGAACGCAGCCATTAAAGAAAACGTGTTTACATTCAAAATGCGACGGAATGCCATGGAATGCCATGGAAACTTGGCAACGAAGTGGCAATTAAAAAAAAGTAACCTGTCAAGGCAACTGCTCAGCACCACAGAGTGGGGGCTCCTCTGACTCGTTGCGGAAGCAGAAAACATCCGTGAGGAAGCGACAGAAACATGCGAAAGTGGCGCCGTACCTAGCAAGACAAAGAATGCAACGCATGGCGGGAATGGTGCCAACAAGACAAAAAAGACCTGAATTTAGACCAAATGAGACATAATAAGACCTGCAACGATCAACCGTCAGGAGCACATGCAGAGTTGGGCCCAAATCGGTGGTGCCCCGAATCGCGCATCGCCCGCAAGTTGGATGGCCCGAAGCCTTGGTCACACGTCGTGAGGTCCTCTAATCCACGGGTATCAAAACCTGAGGTTAAATCAACCAAATAACCATAGTAACGGCTAATAATAAATACATCAAACATCATGAAAAAAGGTTTCCAAACACGCTGACAGGTATGTGATTGTGACTTGAATGAGCGCACTTCTGCAAACAAGCGTGAGCTAGTTTACACGCAAGTCTGCATCTCTGCCCCTGTGGCCAAAAGACCTTGTCGCAATCCTTGGTGAACAACACGCGGTGGCGTTCCATTTTTCCCTGATATTTACAATGCCTTTTTCGAACGGCATGTTGATAGCAAAGCAGCGCAAGAAAGTGTAGCACGCAAGGTTTGGCAGTGAAGTGCTCTTGCAATGTCGGCATATCCACTCTTCAAAATGCTAAGTGTCATGAGGATGGCTACCACAGGCACCACTGACAATGCTTCGGTTGCCTCTGCCATGGCAGCTTTTGAATAAGTGAAGCACCCCAAAATGTAAGAACTCTGAAGGTCACAACAAAAACAACTTCTGTTTCAGTGGTTTGGTGGCAACCAAACAGTTTCGTTTCGCTGCGGCCTTCGCCAGTCGTCCTTCGACAGAATTGGTCGGAACCTGCCAACACAACAAGACAAAACAAGAGCCTGCCATCATTGTCCATCATTTTCCTTGGTTCAAAAAAAAACCCAAAACGTACAGATGTGGAAATTGGATGAACTTGATGAAATTGCTATGGAAAATGATAAAGAAACATGATGAAACATGCTATGCCACATGCTATCACCTCACCCACCCCACACCCAGGACCCACAGCACCTCCATCCTACCAGAGAGGAACATGCGACTGATACGCAGCGAAATCACCTAAGAGACAGGTGCTACTTGTTGTTGCTTCACGGCTTCACGCACTCTCAGTTTCACTAAGTTTCACTACACGTGATAGATTCTACGAGCCAACATGTTAAAACTGCAACAATCCACGTTCAACAATCAACGCAACATGGTTCAGAACATGTTATCTGCAATGTCAACCCCGGATTAATAAACCATGGTGTATTTTTTAGGGGGGTACTCCTCCAATAGTCATCATTTGATACTTAAATGGTACCCCTCCCAATTAAACAGCTAGGGGTTTTATTAATCCAGGGTTGACAATATTGGCCATTAAAGGCTATCAATGCTACTATCTACCTGCCCTTCTCTTATTGCAGCGGAGTCACTGCCAAGAATACCGAGAAGAACAAACTTGTCAGCAGGATGGTGCAGCGCAAGGCCTGAGCAATCGTAGCAGCAATCGTCACTTTGAAGTTGCTACGGTTCTTCCGATTGTTCCGATTGTTCTGGTTTGGCATTGCTGGCATTGCTGGCATTGCTGGCATTGGGATCCCATGGGATCATCTTTGAGTCTGCTGCTGGTGCCACTGGCACGGAGCTCGGGAGTCCGAGCGCTTCATTTCCTGGCAGGCCACGCGCCAATGCCCCAGAAAACAATCGGTACCGGCAGCACCGGCCGTACCGGCAGTACCGTAGTTACCCGGCCCAAGACCAAAAACAACTAGATGAAGAACGCGCCTCCAAAATGCAAACGTAGAACCTCCTCAAGGTGTTGTGCGGCAGCATCAACCTCAGTCTGGCCAAATGCAACATACAAATTCCACCCAAAATCGAAACAAACACATCCCAAAACACCAAACTGAATATCACATTTGTGCTGACAAGTGGCACCAAACATGGCGGCGTGTTGAAGCACACGTTTGCACTGGTGCTCTTTCCGAGCACCCTCTGGAAAGCCGAAAACACACAAAACTATGCGTATACCATACACATCCATACACAATATGGCAACAACTTCATTCCAAGAAAAACAAACATGTCACGCGCCACCAAACATAACGCAGCTGACAGTGACACAAAAATCTAAAACATGTATGAGGGGATTCCCGTGCATGGAAAGACCGATTTCACGGTAAAAATGCCGACAAACAAAACGCAGCTGGGAATACGTCACAAAATTGATGCAAGATGTTGCAAGCGTTTTAAAACGGAGTCAGGCAAGAACTGCCTGTTTGAAATTTAACTAGGGTTTCGTTTTTTTTCTTTCCTTTCATCATGGCAGAATTTCACTCTTGAGATGCGGTCTCTGGTGTTGCTTTGTTTCACATCGGTTAGCAGGTTTTGTCAGTGTGGGAACTTTCCACCACTTGTAGATTTCACTGCCTAGCAGTATCATCAATTATGGAATTGCTGGTTTTGCTTGTTTTCAAATGGCCAACATACTTCCCGGAACTTTGTGGGGGCACCAGCGCCAAACCAGGACACAAACTGGAGATTCAAAGAATGATTTGGATTTGAGACTTGCAAGGCTTTTGACCATACATTATGATGCCTGATTTGTCAGGTACAAATCTCGCAATGTTTTGAAATCTCGAGCGGAAATGTGACACATGACTTTTTGCAGAGTGGCACTGTTTGAGAAGAAAACCTGTTGCAATAGCGCCGTTCCAGCTTCGCGAACGACACTGTTTCTTCTGTCTTTGCACTTTAAACTTCCAGAACCACAAATTTTGGCAGTGCTGAGTGCAACTTGCTCTGATGTGTGATGAAAATCAATTTGAGAAGGTTGCAGGGAACACGAAAGGTAGCTGTGGGCGCTTTGATTTGTTCAGTTGGGGGCATGCCTGTGAGGCATATATCTATAACCCAAAAGTGTGGCTGCAGAGGCCTGAAAACAGTTTCAAAAGTAGTCTATTTTTCATTGTCTGTTTTTGTCCTTTTTTGGTTTTGCTTATGTTGTTTTCTGTTTGTTTGTGCAAGCAAACACTGTTGAACACATATTTACCTGCAACGTACTGCATGAAACCAGCATGGGTATGTATGTGTACATATACATTTATATGGTAGATGTTCCAAGGTTGTACATGGGGTGGCTGGCAAAAAAAGATCCAAGATAAGCAAGTGACGCATGTGCATTGTCAAAGGGCAAGCGCTGTAGATGCCGGTCCCCAATTTTTTCGCATAAGGAACTTTTTTCCCGAGAGCGTCTGGGCGCAGGGTTCTTCCAATAGTGGGGTCTGTCAAGCATCTTCTCATCTTCTCATCTTCAAATCTTCTCATCTTCACATCCTCTCATCTTCACATTTTCTCTTCTTCACATCCTCTCATCCTCACATCTTCACATCCTCACATCTTCTCATCTTCTCATCTTGACATCCTCACATCTTCACATCTTCACATCTGCTCATCTTCACATCTTCTCTTCTTCACATCCTCTCATCCTCACATCCTCACATCTTCACATCCTCACATCTTCTCATCCTCACATCTTCTCATCTTCACATCCTCACATCTTCACATCTTCTCATCTTCACATCTGCTCATTTTCACATCTTCTCATCTTCACATCTTCCCATCCTCACATCCTCTCATCTTCACATCTTCTCATCTTCATATCTTCTCATCCTCACATCCTCACATCTTCACATCCTCACATCTTCACATCTTCTCATCTTCACATCCTCACATCTTCTCATCTTCACATTCTCTCTTGCCCTGTTGCTCTCTTGCCCTCTTGCTATCTCCTTCTTTTCTATTTCTCTCTTGAAGGCGCGGGGCAGTGCCAACGAGACGGCACGAAACGCAACCCTTTCGCACGAAATGAGCTTTGATCGCCAAAAACTGTGGTAAAATTGCGAATTCCAGGTTCCCGTCGCAACCCTTTCGCGCGAAATGAGGTTCGATCGCCAAAAGCAGCAAAATTGCGATTTCTCTTGTCCAATCAGAACCCTTTCGCACGACATGTTGCCACGCAGGTTGTCATGTTGTTTTGCGTGGCAGGCGTGGCACTTTGTGACATTCCAACCTGTTTCATACCGTATCGAACGTGACAAAATTGGAGGATGTCTCGCACGAAATGCTCGTTTTGCTCCGCCTACGTGTCTTGTCTGGGGTCTCTGGTTTTCCTGTGGCTTCGCCGCGTCTATGGGGGAAGCTGCAAAACCTCTTCTTTTCGAAGGTTGCCACGCAGGTTGTCATGTTGTTTTGCGTGGCAGGCGTGGCACTTTGTGACATTCCAACCTGTTTTAGACCGTGTCGAACGTGACAAAATTGGCGGATGTCTCGCACGAAATGCTTGTTTTGCTTCGCCCACGTGTCTCGTCTCGAGTCTCTGGTTTTCCTGTGGCCTCGCCGTGTCTATGGCGGAAGCTGCAAAACCTCTTTTTTTTGAAGGTTGCCACGAAGGTTGTCATGTTGTTTTGCGTGGCAGGCGTGGCACTTTGTGACATTCCAACCTGTTTTATACCGTGTCGAAAGTGACAAAATTGGAGGAAGTCTCGCACAAAATGCTCGTTTTGATGCCCTCCACACTCCACACTCTACACTTTACACTCTACACTCCACACTTTACAAACTCCACACTCCTCACTCCACACTTTACATTTTAATTATACTCCACACTTCACACTCCGCACTCGACACTCTACCCTTTACACTCCACACTCTACACTTTACACTCTACACTCCACACTCTACAAACTCGACACTCCTCACTCCACACTTTTACATTTTACACTCCACACTTTACACTCCACACTCCTCACTTTACATTCCAAACTCCAAACTCCACACTCTACACTTTCCACTCCACACTTTACACTTTACACTCCCCACTCCACATTCCACACTCTACACTCCACACTCTACATTCCACACTCAACACTTTATACTCCTCACTCCACACTCTACACTTTACACTCTACACTTTACACTTTCCACTCCACACTCCACACTCCACACTTTACACACTCTACACTCCCCAGTCCACATGTACTAGTTGAGATGTCGAAAAAGTGCATGCCGTTGTGGCGCGAAGCACATTTCGAAGTCAAAATGTACAAAGCACACCAGCTCCGGACCACTTTTGGAAGTTGAGATGTCGCAAAAGTGCGCGCCGTTGTGGCGCGAACCAAATTTCCAAGTCAAAATGTTAAAAACACAAGGGGGTTCGGACCACTTTTGGAGGTTCAGATGTCGCTTCGCTTCGCTTCGCTTCACTAGATTACACTACATACACTACACTACACTCCACTACACTACATTCCACTACACTACACTACACTACAACTACAACTACGCAACTACACTCCACTACACTCCACTACGCTCCACCACACTAAATTACACTACACTAAACTAGACTACACTACACTACATTACATTCCACTACACTCCACTACACCACACTACATTACACTACACTACATTACACTCAATGACACTGCGCCACAGATAGACAGGTAGACAAATAGATAGATAGACAGATAGACAGGTAGACAGCTAGATAGATAGATAGATCGATAGATAGATAGATAGGTAGGTAGATAGATAGTAATTGGATGAAAGAGAAAGAGAGAGAGAGAGAGATAGATAGGTAGGTAGGTAGGTAGATAGTCAGAGAAAGAGAGAGAAATAGTGAGAGAGATCAATCACCTTTCGTTCCATCAGTGGCTTCGCTCTGCCATCCCTGATTCACA
>Ga0126342_10000281_pt1:0-45000 | contig 48910 bp, 39 predicted proteins | sample Cyp1metagenome_FD_92528 | JGI IMG/M metagenome (GOLD analysis project Ga0126342, IMG submission 92528) | Coral microbial communities from Lord Howe Island, Old Settlement Bay, Australia - Cyphastrea 1 metagenome | ecosystem: Host-associated > Invertebrates > Cnidaria > Coral ...
AAGTTAGAACTAGGACCACATCATTGATCTGTGAGTCATGTGACATCCTCACGATAGTGTGGGGCTCAGGCGTTCAGAGAAAAGTCATGCTGTGCTCGTGCCACTGGGAGCTGCCCGCTCTCACTATCACCAACTCAAACTGTTAGTGAGGTCGATTCATGATGAAATCACCCAACATATCCATATTTATTTGCTGGTCATATCGTGAAGTTATATCCCACCTGCAATCTCTTTCAATTTATCACATCTACCCCATACTCTTCGAAAACATCAGCATTTGCATATATCTCCAGATAATTATGCCATGTGTCATTCCTATATCACACACACATAATATATATATATATAACATCACCATAAATCCAGTTACAATAGTCGTTCCTGGTCATCTCCATTGATATCCCGAGATGCCGGAGACGTTGCAGCAGCCCGGGGCACCTCCTCATCTCCAGGATTCATGTCCTGCATCACCTCCATGGCTGCCATGCGCACCTCCACCGCGCTGTCCTCCAAGGAACCTGGAGCTAAGCGCGGCATGGAGCTAAGCGGCTGCCGAGTTGGAGGTTTCGAGACGCTGTTGGGATGTACAGAACTAGATAGAAGTGGTTTTATATGGTTTTATCATGTTTTGTAGTCTTTTTCTGGTGATGTTATAACTGGAGTTAAATCATGTTAAATAGATAACGTCTATAAACATAAGGGGCACAACTTTGCATCAAATCTTGACACTTTCCAAGGAACACTTGGGGATGCACACAGACACACATACAAAAATAAATGTATCCCCATGAAACTACTTGAGAGTAACAAACAAACCACGACATATCCAAGACAATACGCCCTGGAGCAGGTCCTCCTTCGGGTGTAACTTGAGACACTTGATTTGAGCCCTCCGTAGCTGACTCTAGAAGAGAATGGTAGATCAACAAACACAATTGAACACCATATATATATATATAGATATAAACACACATATTAGTATGTATTATGATGTTTTGTTCAGCGCGGGATTCTATGAAAGTTATGAAACATGAAACACCTCTCAGGGCAGCCGTGCAAACTCACCATCCTTGTGCGAGCATGTCGCCGGCAATCACTTCACAGACCTCTTGCTCGTGCTCAGCAGGAACAACCCAGAACCTCCAGAAGCCAAAGCAGGAGACAAAAACCAGATCTTTTTGCTGACTGGCACAGCACTGCCCTCTTCAAGTACTCGAAGGGGTTTTCGATCTCAGTGAATTTGAGTTGATTGATCACAAAGAAGTATATTACCATACATGATACCCCAACAAACTATAAGACAATAACGTATGGTTGCTGCAAAAAAAACACCACCCAACATTTTTGGACCCTAAACCAATGATATTTTGCTGCTGTAAAACCAACATCATTGTGAGGCCTTCCCTTGTTCATCTCCCAACAAACTATTGTAATCAAAGATGCAAGAATCTTTGCAGTATATAAAAAAACACAACGCCAATGTTTGTTGGTTGAACAATCTGTTGAAGATGGTCAATCCAAGATGCCCATCGAACAGTTATCTTACGTATTTGGTTTGTCAAGTATCCTCATCAATATACAAGCAAACAAGCGGACGTTAGTACAACTTAGTATACATACTACTTATCCCACTATACACCCATTATAGCCCCATATACTTGTTGGTTAAATTCCCCATTCCCATCTTTCTCCCAGGTACCAGTATATATATATATTACATATGTTATATATAATTATATATATATATGCAAATGCTCATTATCGTTACCCCCTGGTAGTTTTCAAGAATAAAACTCCATTGTTACGCTATTTTTTTGCTGGGTGAACCCCATGAAATGCCCATCAAATCCCATTAGATCCAAAAACTCCAATAGCCTATCATCCAGTCCCATTATATAAATTCATGAACAAATCCCATTCAATTTCCCTAGCTTCTGTCCCTACGGCCATCTCTCCCCGGAAATCTGCCGGCACCCACAGAGGTTGGCAAGATGCGTTACTTCTATTCTGAGTAAGAACGAATGTAACTTGCTTCCTGTCAAATCGTACCATTTATCTTGCTTTGGCTTTGGCAAAACAATTCAACACACTGTGCCACAGTCACTGTGTGCTTAGGTTTGCCAATCCCAATGCTCTGCTTGCCATCCTGCCCTCGGCGTGCATTTTGAAGGGAAAGCATTTGGTGTACGCAAAGCTGCTGCCAGGTTTCTCGATGTCAAACTTCTTACTGCTGCGGATTGACCGCGTGTCTTTCGCGTAGCATAGTTCAAACAGCCCTAAGCCGCGGTCGTCGTCTTTGCGCTCGTGTGGCGCGAAGAGCGTTGGAGAACATATAAATACAATCTCCCATTTTCCCCAAAAATCAACTAATGTCAATCTTATATAAATTGTGTTCATGATTCTAGATTCCCATTGAACGGAAAGTCCCCTAGATCAAAGTCCCCTTAGCATCCAATGAAACTCAAAAGATCTTGGGTTCCCATTAACTTCCATCAAATGTCCATCAAATTCCCATGACAACCTCCACAAAAACCTTCGGTCCCTGCACCTGAGCCCCGTGATGGCATCGCGGCGAACGCCTGGTTCCTGGTACTCCATGCACTGCAGGAAACTCTGCCAGGCGCAGTCTGGGACGCTGCCCAAAATGCGCCACGCGGCACGGCGCACCTGGGGATGCTGAAAACTGCCTTGGAGCATCTGGAGCTGGAATCGGATTTTTTTGGGTGATGTTGGTAACATGTTGCAGTAGTTTATTTCTGGAGGATGATAAGTTTGGATGATTTGAGCTGCGAAGATCATGAATTGACCAACAAAGACACTGTTTGACAAACAAACATGGGGATTGTAGCGACAACTCAACAATCCAATGGCTTCAAGATGGTACAAAAAATATCACTCGCATGGAGAAAAAAAAACGTCAGGCCCGATGCCAATCTTCAACAACTCCAAATGATACCCATATAATCTCAAATAATGTGGGTAAATAATAATAAACCATTCCCCAAATCACCATATTTATTGGATGTTATTAACAATTCCCTAACTGATGGTTTATTATTGTTTTACCCACATTATTCTAAATACCAACAATGACATGCTTTCACACCCCAAGGATCCCCAAGGTATGTGTGCTGTGGGGTAACCAGGAATGGGTCCTGCCTTCCACTTGGAGGATGTGACAAACTTTTCGACCTGAGCAACGGGCAACAGTTGGGATGATTTCCCAAGGAGTTGGCACATGGTTGGTAAATGGTTTCAAACCCTTCACCCCGAATATTGAATACCCTAAAATTGTGGGGCTGCCAAAATAAACAGATCCAATGCTTAATCATGGTTTATAAGGGGAGTATTTAGTAATTATTAGGGGGATGGGGAAAGTTTCCCCAAATTGATACACATCCAATGATATCATCTAGTGAATGGGGTTTTACCACGGGCCCTGCTTCCCTACTTTGTTCATGCCCAACTCTTTGCCAAACAGATCATCATCATCATCATCATCATCCTTGTCCTCGCCATAATCACAATAATCTGATTGTTATTCTCACCTCAAATACCAATTGGCCACCATCCCCACACCAAGGGGCCGCTGCGGCCACGGCATAGCCATCCTCATGCGTGGCCATGCTTTGCCTTGGGCCAAGGCAGGAAGGAACCACCTAAAAGGGCAACCAGACTCAAATTAATGGACATATAACAAGCAAAACTTGAGACATAACTGATATGCGTATGTATTTAGTATATATATATAATATTATAGAATGTATATTATGAACTGTGTACATATGTAGATAGTACGCATATGTATGCACAATATTTTATTGTATATATATATGGTAACCTGTTTCAACCCATCGTCACATTGGGATGCCCTGCAATCGCTGAACCAGGATGTTCTGGTTCCACTGTGGCTGATGCTCCAGCACCTCTCAGCACAGCGAATGACCCAAGGCATCTTCAAACAAAGACGTCCAAACGTTGAAATCATCACGAACACGGACTCTTTGGAAAGTATGTAGCGTCTGTAGTTGTGTATGTATTGATACATATATAGTTCATGAATATTATGCCATATATATAAAATATTTATATAAAATATGTAGTATTATGAAATTATAGTATATACTATATTACATATATATATATGTATATATTTAGTCGTGCCGAAATAGGATCTCTCTTTCTCTATTCCTCAAATTATTCTTATCATACACCAAGCAGTGGCAAAATCAGCGGCCCAGCCCACCTCCATGAGCAAAGGGAGATCCTGCCGCTGGATCCAACTCAAAAACATGGCTCTGGTAACCACCAAAAAATGGAAAAGTAAAGTCTTACAATGGAAAAACGTGCTATAGAAATATTTGCCTATTTTTTCTTGGGTTACTTTACTGATACGAATGGACGCACTAAGCCTGAATGAAAGCACCAAAGGCCACACCAACGAAAAACATGTTCGCATGTTCGGACCAAAAATCAGGCTTTGGAAATTACTGCGGCCTACAAATGTCTTGTTTCACTTTTAGCAGTGTGGCATTGACCATCCAATTCTAGAAAAAAAACACGGCGGCGAGCTGAACATTCCATCAACATAATATATATATATATATATTACAGTGATGTCGGCCCTCTTGAATCTCGTTTATCATGTGCAGTGATGTCCAATTTCTGTCTGGAGCCAACTTTACTTCCAGTACAGTATATGGTTCTTATGTTTTCCCATGCGTAAGTGTTGAAAGTGAAAGACACTCGTCCTGTCCATCGCAAAGTCTACTCCATTGATCTCTCCAACATCTGCAGAAATGGCTACCCTGTAACATCCGTTTCTAGCAACGCTGATGTTTACCGAAATATCTCATCATCCACCATAGGCATATATCAAATATCAAATGTTGTTTTAAAAAAACAACTTCTGGAACAAAATTCACCACAGGTCATTGGTAAAGTGATTGACTCATAATCTATCATAACCAAATAACATTGATTATTTACTACAGTATGTATATATATATATAATATAATATATGTATAGGCAAAACACAACGCCGGACACCTGGAAACCACGGGTTTTTGTAGCAAAATCACCGGCGCCTCTACCGTCACCCTGCTCAAATCCACCACCTGGGGCTGCTTCAGCTTCTGCTCTGCAGCAGCCTCCGACCTGGGTTTCGAAAAACGGCTGGATGGGTTTGACGGAACTGGATGGTTGAGTTCGTGGTTAAAATCCCATGGATCCTCATGGAGGGTTTCCCCAGAAATGGAGGCTTTCCTATCTTTAATGATAAATGGGGCTACCCCCATGACTTGGGAAAGCTCCATGAAAAGCTATTGGCAGCAACTAAGCCAGGTGTAAATCAGTGTAAATCAGCCATCGTCTTCATCTTGCACCGAGTCACATTTTTCATGACTGTTCCACAATTTCAAAAACCTATTAAGACTGTTCTAATATGAAGTGAACCTGAATGGTAAACAATTTATGTGATCAGTGCTCAAACCTCTCCGTCATTCCATCATACTGGCGTGTCATATATATATAAATTATACTAATGGATCATGTAAGTATAATCCCCAAAGTAATCATCAATGAAACATCAGCCAACCATCATTGTTTAACTATATCCACATTTTCCTTGGTGGTCGCATATCTATATTCTTATATTTAATGGCGAAATCCTTGTTGAACAAGTGCGCTAAGTACGATCAGTTCTGGATGCCAAGTATCCCATCTGCAGGCGATGGAGCGTCCATCATGCCATTGCTATAGGGGACCGAGCCCCGAAGTGTGGCGCCAGTGGTTTGTTGACTGATGAGTTGGTGTTACTAACACATCTAACTCCATGATTTCCAACATGTATATACGTACATATACGTATATGATATTATGCACTATGTTTATTATTGCATATATTATAGTCATGTTGTATACTTGTTTTTTTATGTTCCAACAGTTTTGATAAGCAGGTCTTCCTTATTTTGTGGGAACCATGTGGAATATTGGTCAGTTTGGCAAAACATCCTCTACCATCTGCCCCAACTGGACCCAAAATTAGTAGGTCAGTTCAGTTGCTGCCGAACGTTGCGAGCATCATGACAATCTCACAGAAACGGCCGTGTGCAAGTAAGGCTCAACATTCATGTGAATGCAAGCGTGGTGGAATGACATTGCAAGCAAAAAAGGCTCTAAGTATCGGATCATTTCCAGCTTGATCCCATGACCAATGACCAATGACCATCATCTACCATAATGCCATGCCCAAGTTCCAATCAGGTCGCTGGGGTCTCACCAAGATCCAAGCTTGAACATATCCAGCACCAACTTGCCAGGTGTTGGAAACTGGGCGCGGTGGAGGGTCAGAGGTCAGGTGATTACCCTCTGCTAACATAGCCGTGGAAACGAACGGACACTGGCCATTTAACACCTAAGTTCTCTACACATGATTCAATGGGTAATCCGTCCACCACTCCACCACTATATTCAATTATCCGGACCAGAGGGTAACGCAGTTCTAGCATGATTCAGCCATGGTCCATGCATAGTACATCTGCAGGAACTGTTGCCTCAAAAAAATGACGCACGACTTTCACCACAGCGCTGTCTGGAGAAAATTTGAACGAAGGGCTGGAGTCTGCGTTACTTGTGAGGAGTTGCCAGTTTTCAGCAGTTTTGCCTCCAGAGTTACAGTATGGCTTTATCCGCCGTCATCCCACTGCTCCAACCACAACAAATCATAACATACATTCAGTTGCATATATAATATATATATACATATGATCATATGTATACTATCCGATCTAAAAGAGAAAAAATAAGAAGTTTGAACGGATTTTGGAAGTCTAAAATCTGATCCCATCCTGATCGCACAACGTCGACTGTCCATCTCGATCGCACCATCTGCATCTTGGCTTCCAACAGGACCCTGGTGTACAAACCAGCATGGAACACGTGGGCCTTGACCCCAGGGCAGGTCACTGTTGGCACTCCAAAGATATCCAAAGATGGGTCATTTCATGATGTATCCATCTTCATTGAACCATGATACTGTATCTCCATGATACCCTCATGATATCCCATGTTTTTACCATATTTTACAGGTGTTTCTTGGTTTGCTCTGCATTTTTATTGGTTAAATCACGATTCCGCCCCAACAACAGCATTTCGCCCCAACTGAGGCCATAGCTTGCCAGGTTCTTCCGCCGGGTGAGTAGGAACACCTGGCTGGATATATGTGGAAAACCCAACTTATGGTGGATATATGGATACAAAACCTATGTTATTTATATCTACTCTAGAGTTGGGTGAAAACAGGCCTTCACTAATATACTTCCTGTGTACATATACAATATCATTATATATTTCAATGATCAATGATGCGCACACACACAAATAATATATATATATATACAACTTGGGCGGACAACTCTGTGGTTGACTGGGTGAGAAAAATCCAGAAAGGTCCTTGGCAAAATGGGTCATTCTGGAAGGTTTGGGCCTCATCAACTCTCAGTCACTTTTTAATGCATTCTACGGAACATATGTGAAGCAATGCCCATATGCTTCTCTTTAAAAACTTGGCTCTCTCTCTCTCTCTCTTCATCGCCGCCTGACTTCATTTACTATACATACCTACTCTGCATATCACAAACTCAGGATTCCCGGTAAGAAAATAGTGAAACCAGCTTCACTTGAATTTTCACTGAACCCAAGCCAAATGTCGCTCCCCATAGCCGCATCTAGCTGGCATGAAAACTGGTCCACCCCATACTGGAAGCACTCGAATATCCTGTCATTACCTTTGCTTCAGGGTCATCCCGGGTAAGAAGGCACATCAATTTTAGTATTTGAAACCATCAACCAGTCCAAACTTTTCACGCAGGAATCGTTAAGCAGTGAGTTGACATTGCGTGCAAGTTATGCCGAGATCCTCTTTGCAAATCTCAGCTATGAAACCCACGGAGATACCGTGGCTATTGAGGTGCTGACGAGACCATTCCGGTGCTCTGCCATTTGGGGCTGAAACTATGTCTACTTGTGGAGGGTATGGCCAGTAATGCTGACTTTTCAATATGATCATACGGTCAAAAAATGCAAACATAGAGTCACAAGGGCAACACACAAGCCTAGCGGACACCAAAAAAAATACAAACAAAATGTATGGAAAAAATGTTGGTTCATGATTTCAAGACATGCCAAGAATATTGATCGTCCCAAGTAGAGATGGAACATAAACAAATAAAAAACCTTCAACCCATTTTTGGTGGACGCTACACAAATGTATCAGAACGTATGGCAAAACAATGTCGAGACCGTATGTGCAGTTTCTCTCATACTCATCATCATTGCAGGGATGGTCATCACGCCGGGATGCGGAACTCAACTCGCAACATATGCCTATAGCTCTAAAACCCTGCCCTCCTGTTCATACCAAGAATAGCTGGGATTTGTGAACCTTCACCATTGAACATTACATATGGCACATATATATATATAATTATGTATGTATGTATATATATATATATTAATAGGTTTTGATCCATAGCCATATCAACTATCGCTTGGGCCTCTTTCCATCACCTTGTCTTCTTGCTGACTGGTACCAGGTTCCGTTCCAGCCAGCTTTGCTGGCCCGGCTGGCCACTGGTCGTACCACAGTGACTCCCATTGCTTAACCTACTCTTTGAAGGGGTGTCCTGCATGGGAAATGCTGCAAAAAATCTCTCAGAAATGCCATTCACAAGCTCACGGCTGCTATGAAAATTGTGGGCTGCAATTCCTGGTGCAAGTTGGGTATGAAAACGCACCATTTATAGTTGATTTTCCCAGCCATAAACCTCTAGTTCTGGGGATTTTCCAGCCGTGCAAGCCTAGTATCCCCAGTGCTCATTGGCCTCGTTGCAGTTCTATTTCCAGTGCTTGTATTATATCATTTGAGGTGCATAGGTATATCCCCTTTTTGTTTATCCCCTTGCCCTTTAGCAACAAATACCATTTACACATTTAAACAACAACATATACAACAGATATCATCATTAAACAAAAAACATAGTTGATACTAAATCATACTAAATCATACTAAATCATTGAAAAACCATGTATATATCTATGTGTATATATAAACATTGAACCATTAGTTCAATGAAGTGAAACGGCCGTAGGAACAACACTCTGGGACAAAGTAGGAAACCAACGATGAACAACTGCCATTCACAATTAAATCGTCATAATCATCATACTGCCACTAAAAATATTATATACTGTCAATGTACATATAATGCTTCACTGCTACGGGAGGCTGTGAGAGACCAGTCGTGGAAGTATCTATCGTCTCATCATCTCATGCCTCTTGGTGATCGGGGCTCCGAGATCTTAGAGACGTCTTAATATGTGAAACCTCTGAACCAAAGATGATCCAGTTTCAGCGGGGCTGTTCGGCAAAAATATGGCTGGTGGATAAGCTACAAACCAAAATGTAGTCAGTGTGGGCCATCACTCCAAATTGGGTGGACAATTAAACGTGTTTGAAGCCACTAGAAGTGGGCTTGCACCAAGACCATGCAAGCGTGGTATGATCTGAAATTTCTTCGATCCGCACACTGGATGATCTGCGCCCTTTAACTCAGCTCACATAATGGCCAACCTGGGTGGGGCAACAAATGAAGAAACAAAAAATTGTCAGCAATCAAAAAATCCTTTTGTCTTCCTGAAAATACGAAATACGTATCTACAAACTCGTACGCATCTCTCTCTCTCTCTATACGGGGATATAGATATAGATTAAATGTGATAACAATTCATCACAACAGGTACATATATATATATAAATGTATACCTTCCTACACATTGCAGGTTCGACGTTCGGCAATTTGCTCTTATTGACGCCGTGCTTCCGGCAGCAGTGGTGACTGAAGAAAACACCACTGGTGATCCTTTGTACGCACTCGTGCACTATGCACTGGTATTGTAAAATATTGTAAATCCACTATAAGGTGGTGCCCTTAAAATCCTCCAACATTTGATACATTTGTCACATCTATCCTTGGTTTATCATTCATTAGTTTACACGTTTTTAATTTTAACGGAGAAACCAGTGGTGTTTTGGCCGCCGGAAATCACGGCTTGGAGGCCAAGAAATCCAAGAAACCCAGGCTGCATGCCGAAGGAGTTCATGCTCGTGTTCATCATCTCATTCTGAAAGATCACGGGACTGTGGAAAGCCTGGAACATTGCGAGGCCATGGCACGAGGCCCCGATAGGCAGTTTTCAGAGAGTCTGGACACCCGGGGATCTGTTATATGTGTGTGTATGTACAGATATATATATATGTGTGTATATATAAGTATATATGTATATATAAATAAATATAATATTAAAATGGTGATGCCTCCCAGTTACAAGCTCGTGCATAAAACCAATCAATTATATATATACACACCACAAATCAGAGTTCACCTGCTGATAAATCAACTTAGCAAACTATGGATATCTATATATATAATGTTATATAATGATATATCTGGTTGGTGGTATCACCACCTGAGAAAAAATGCTAGTCGATGGGTGTCATCCTAGGTAGGGTTGAAGATAAAACATGTTTGAAACTACCAACCACGAACGACGGTGTATATATACATATATATATATACATATTATTGTGTGTGCTGGGATGCCTGTTGAACAAGAAAAATATAGATATGTGTCCATCACTTTGCTTGTTTACACACAAAGTTAAACAAATCATAAGTGCAAAAACCACCAGAAACTATTCATACGATCAACATGTACAGTATACACTCTACAATGCATATATACATATACTGCATATACATGTCCTGCATGGCCAAGACATTCTAATTTTACCCCGAAAACCAAAAACTCTAAGCCACACCTCCCCAACTGTTTCAGAGCAGCAAACTGCCGTGCCCATTTTTCTCCACTGCACAAGTCTTGCAGAGCTTGGAAATTCCAAGTGGAACTACCCAGCTGTAGGGTGCTTTTGCCTCAGCTGCATGAGATCTGGCCACTATGGGACAGGTACCTAGCTGCTTACCATGATTTGACGTTGGAGTGAGGTCGATTTATCCAAGTTACTTCAATTACTTCTTTCAGAAAATCAGCCCAAAAACAAATATGCCAGCGGCATGTGTTTAGTAGTCAACTGATATATGTTGTGTTTTTTGATACATTGCCTGCCATGTATGTGTCTATATTAAAACAATGCATTTTTGTACCATTAGGAATGAAACTCGAAGATCCCGCGATTTTTTGGTCATCAGCTGCTCCGTTACAAAAAGGACATGCATACATATATGTATTGTATATAATATATATATAATAATAATAATTATTATTATACAGCTTTTTCACAATCACACAATCACATCGATAATTATGTATAAAAATATGTTGTACTTACAAGTAAAAATAATGTTGAGTCAGCCATTTGAGTGTCTAGTCAGCCATGCCTTGCATTTCTATGGCTCTTGGTGTCTGGAATGCCCGACAGAGTTCTCCCATGGTAATGATTCAATGGATTGGCTCAAGAGAAAAACAACTAGAGGAAACCATGCATTTTACCATTAAATTGAGGGTTTTCCTGGTTGAATGGGAATGATCTACCCAGTATCGTATGAAAAACTGTAACTTATTCAAACAACTTAAATACAGAAATAACATCACATAACGGTTGTTCCAGTTTTGATACAATATGGTTCCAGCTACCTAAATCCGGACTGTCAAATGTCTAGGATCGAACTTCCGGAACGACTTTGGATCACAATCAAACGCAGGATGAAACACAATGAATATTCAATGAATATTTGAAATCATCACTTGGCTTCTATGTGATTGTGTATCTTAAATATACATATATAATTATATATATAATAGAACAATATAATATAATACATACATATGTGCATATGTATATATCTGAAAATCACTATACACACATGCGGTTACATATGTGCATATATATATACATATATGCACATATATATATGCACATATGTATATATATATGCACATATATATATATATATATGCACATATGTATATATATATATATATGCATACATATTCAAAATACATGCCATCATGCCGTGCCATGCCATGCTCATTTCCGCCATTTCCGAGATGCCCGGCATGGCCTGCCATAGAGCTTCAGCATCTGCAGTCTTTCCAGAGAGAAGAAGCCGGAAAATGGCAGCGAAGAGCCTGCAGAACTGGAACAAACATAGGGAGATCAAGAAACAAATGGTGATTTTTACAGTTCCAGTTCTGTATGTGATTTATATATATATATATCTATCAGGTGATTGATATGTGATTTCCAAGATCTTAACCAACAAACCATGGTGATTTATTATGTGATTTTGATAGGCAATAGTTGCTAGAAATAACTAGAATAACTAGGCTGGCGGATGGGTTTATGGTGGATGTGCAGTTGGGGTTTACCAACTAATCTGTAACTGAACGGGTGGCGACCTTGTGCCGAACGAAAAGGGGGGGTTGAAGCCCAACGAAAATCATGACGAGCAACGCAGCGTCTTCGAGGCCTTCGTGGCAATCAGCCAAGCTACGCAGGAGTTGTATCTGCATCTCCAGGTCTCCTTCTTCCTGGAGGTCACCAGAAAGGATACTTTCAATGGATTGATTGGAACATCTAAACCGGAAATCCTGATTTCAACCATCAAATAAGGGTGGCCCAGTTCGTTAGCTAATTTGGTTTGGCTATGTTAACTAGGCTTCATCGTGATTCTCAGTGTAGTTCTCCTTTCAATATGCTCCTGAAACGTGGTTCATAGTGTTGAGAAACCTATGCCTGGGATTGCCTGGGGGGGCACCACCTTGTAAACTTGAGTCGGTACCTGTTGGTTGAGCCCAGATTTCAGGAGCCACCAAATAAGTAGCTTCCTCTAAATTAACATAGCCCCTGCCATTTATTGGCTGTTGGAAGACTAGCTTTCACAAAAAAATGGTTCTCTGGAAATTCTGGTGGATATATTTGATCTATATCTACGTCTATATCTGTCTCCGTCGAATCTAATCTAATCTAATCTGATAGATAGTAACAAATAGTATATAATAGATAGTAATGGTCATAATAGTTTTAAAAACTGAACCAAAATCCATCTCTGCCTATCTCTCTATATCTTTCTATCTCTCTACTTACCTTATCTATTTATCTATGGGGTCGTAGCACACCAAGAGTCTTCTGCAGCACATAGCAAGGGGCCAAGGCCTGGCAAGGCATGGTCGACGGTTATACCACCATGTCTTGGAATATAGAACTGATATAATTCCATGTATATATTATATGTATACCTATGTTTATAAACACCTCTATGATCCTCCATGTATGAATATGATTGAATATGTATGTTAAGTGTGTCTGTGTGTTTGTGTTTGTGTTTGTGTGTCTGCAAAAAGTGGTCTCTCTGCAATTGTCTTTAGTGGTTTCCACGGATTGCCCTTCGGGTAACTCTCAAAATACTGGCAAAAACATGTGAATCATCGAAACAACATCATCATCAACCATCCAACATGTCTACCAGCAAAAATTATGCAATATTAAATTATAATGTGTATATATATATATATTCACTAATACCCATCCCCAAGTTAGTTGACATGTTAAACATAATATGATATATATATATATATATCATATATCCATATCCCCCAATAAGGGGGTTAACGGGTAGCCCCATCCCCCACCTGGCACCAGCTGCGGCTCCATGCGTCCTTGCAACGTGCTGAGCCAGCGCTGGCCGAGGCGAAGTGGAGCGAAGGCCTCCAGCAGCATCGACGCAGAGGCCGCGTCCAGGGCACGGGAACTCGACACGCGCAGCTCTGCCTGGGAACTGTTGGTTTTAATCAACTTTAACCATGGATATTCCCATGAAATCCCCATTTTTTTTGTGGGTTTTAATGGGATTTAATGGTGATTTAACCAACAAAAATGGGGATTTAAAGGTGATTTCAATGGGATTTCATGGGAATATCCATGGTTAATGTTGACTAATATGGATGGTGCCCAATAACTGGATGGTTTAGTTTATTTCATGGAAAATCTGATTTCAATGATTTTAAATGGGTGATTTGGGGGTATATACTGATTTTAGGAACCCACCATGTATCATGTAATGTCGGTAAAACAATATCTCTTTGTGGTGAACCCAGTTGTAGGATATGCTAGGTTTGTTAAACAGTGCTTAGCACATCGAAACACATCAAATGATACATTTCAATTAATGTGGGCAAAATAATGTCATAAACCAGCCATGACTGGGAATGGTAAACATACCACATATAAAAATGGTGATGACTGGGGGGATGGTTTATGGCATTGTTTTACCCACATTATTGGAGATGTGGAAGAGTGAAAATTATGCTTGATATTTGGATATCTTGAGATGTTCTAAGATTCTAAGATATTTGAAGTGAAAATGATGCTTTGTTAAAATTGTGCTACGGATAGATGTTTGAAGGACATTTAAAGCCTTTTAAGGAGGCCAAAGTCGAACATGGGAGACGCACTGCTATGGCCATGAAACCTAAGGGGTGGCAGTTGACGAAAAAATGGCGGATTTGCAGCTATAGGAATGTGAAATTTCTGGGTGGTCGAAGCTCTGCAATTAAGTAGATATGTAGGTATATGTGGGTGAGAATCTGGTGATAATCATGGTAGGCGATCATACAGCGAAGTCATGCTTTAGTGTGAGGCCCCAAGTTGTCCCCATCCTTCGGCCTATTCCAAGTACCAATCGCTGAGTCGGCCGGGCCTCTTCCAGGATGGCTCTCATGATGCTCAAATAGCGATCCTGGAACCTCCCAAGGGCCCACGCACTGGTAGCAAGCTCTTGTGATTGGAACTGCCCCAAGCGAGCCCTTGGATGCGGGCAAAATTTCAAAATGATGGGAGGTGGGTATGGTGCTTGTTGGCAGGCAGTTTCTCAACATCTTTGGATATATTGGGAATAGAGGAGGCCGAGTGATTTACTGTATTGATGCACTTGTTGTGGGTAATTGGCTTTGACTTCTCCTAAGGATCTGTCAATCAAAGCAACAAACAAAAGGAACAAAGAAAGAACCCCAATCATTTCATATCATTTCTATGGAAGGCGACATTCGTTATAGGGACACTCCTAGAACCCGAGAACATTCCTGTTCATTCATTGTAATGCCAAATGATTCAATCTCGTTCCAAATAACTATATTATTCATTCCACATATTTATTAACTATGACTGTTTAAGTTTAGGTTATCTTAAAGAATTACTTGATATGTTTAAATGCTGTTCTGGATTTTGTTTTTTTTGGGGGGGAGGGGACTGTTTAAAAACAAGTTTGTTTTTGTTTCTTTGGCTTGTTCATGCTTGTTCTTTTCAACTTTTTTTTGGAACTCTTACATATGTATATATATATGATGTTCATTTAGTGTTTTAGTTTTTTTTGATTTATGCTACTGCTACAGGTTTTGAGTTTCTTTCAGACTTGTTGGATTGATTTGTCGTATTTTTTTTCAAACATGTTGTTTTTGAATCTTTGACAATTTTGTTTTTTTTTGTTTGAAAGGATAGCAACTTTTAGGAGTAGCCCTGTTAGGAGTAGCCCAGGGCTCTTTAATGAACCGTAAATATCCAATCAGCTCCTGTTGAAAGTCATCCCCCCACAACAAACCTGGTGGATCACGGGTGTAAGAGTACACTAGGTGGATGGGAAAAGAACCAGAGAATACCAGTCAATTGGTGTGGATCATGCCCCAAACACAGGGGCCGCACGCCAAGAAGAGCAACTATTAATTACAACCAGTTGGTTGAAGCCAAACCGGCCTCAGACTCTCAAGAGTTACCCAAAATCAGATGTGTGAATAAGAAACCAATTACTGTAAATCAAAGTCTCAACAAAGCTTGCCCTCACCTTCCAGTTACCTGTCAAATATATCAGTAACCCCAAATCATCAGGTCAAACGACCCTACCTACCTACCTGAAAGGTAAAGGAAAGCTTAGCGCAACGTTTCCACTAAACTCATCGTATCTCATCATCCAAAACTGATTATAGTGGTTTCAACCTAGCATGAACAATATTAATATGCTCGTCATCGCGGATTAAATTGCGTCCCCAGTATATCCCATCATAATGTAATGCCATGTAATTCCCATGGCATATCCACATCTTGACGATTGTACCTCCATGAAATATTGCTATCACACAATATACTTTCAACCACCACTAAGTGCCACTAAGCAGAACATATTCCATCAAACCCCCATTTTATATTTTATATGCTAAAATCATGTTAACACCCCATGTTTATTGGTTATAAATTCCCACTGCTTCAACAACCATGGTTCATACCGTCCCATCTCGAAAGTTGCAAACAACTTCATCGCAAAGATGTACAAGAAGTCTCGACCAAAAAATATACTAAACTCATCCAAACGATTCATAGCTTCATCATCTGGTTGGTGGTTGACCTACCCCTTTGAAAAATATGAAAGTCAGTTGGGATGATGATTCCCAATATATGGAAAAATAAAATGTTCCGAACCACCAACCAGTGTTTCATCTCAACTTCATCTCCATCTGTTGGCTGGGTTTCTACTCCCATGCTCTGTTGATTGAATCCCACTCTCTCAGAGCGTTTCCCTCCAGAATCCCACTACAGTATATGTTTTTAAAATCATATTGCGCCCTATGAAATCCCACAAAACCTATCAATTAATTACAGTAAATGACCAAAGGCTATAATGTTAGTAAAGCAATAGGATCCACAATCCCCAATTTGACCATAGATGGATATACATATATATATATATATAATTATATATATATATATACAAACCATTAACATAGAAGGGTGGTAAAAATGATTTATGACATTACCAACATTCCCTGCCAGGAATCATGGCTTCCCCTTGGATCATCCCCATCTCCTGTCTCTCCATCTCCAGCTGTGCCAGTGCCCAGGCCGTGTTCGCCAGCGCCTGTACCGAGAACTGCGGGAGCCGCCCCAGGGCAGCCGCGCCCAAAGCCTCCAAGATGGGGACGTCGCGCCTGCAGTGGCCCGGTGGCTGGGTTTCTCTTCCAAAAAGCAAGTGAAATCTGCGAAAGAAACAGGGGATTTAGATGGATTTAGGATGATTTCGGATGATTTAGGTGTTTTACGATTTTTTGAATCAGAACATGTCAGAATCGGGTTTGTTCAAGCAAAAAAATGCTCAAACATGTATGCGCGAATAGGTTTAAACATGAAGAAACATACTGGATCAAACGATCGTGCTTTCAACCAAGAACATATGTCTTTTTCCAAAAAGGAAATTGTAAAATAAGCACACTAACTGGATCAAAATGAAGCTTTCAATCAGAAACATGTAAGATGTCAGGATATCAAATTCTTGAAAAGTCCATCCATGTTTGAGTTTACTGTCTTTCTGATTCGCTCTCTCTCTCTCTCTCATAGCAATGCATTATACATATAGCATTGCACTTTTGACGCCATCAGCTTGCACAGATTCATAAAAAATACTTGCATACTGCATACAACTACCCAAATGAGTTGTGTTGTTGTTTTTTTTCTTTTCTGATGTAGGGTGTTATCATTTTACAGGTACCTACGCCAGGCTCACATTTAATCTGCATTACCACAGCATTCCACTTCATGATGATTGTCAATAAATTTGATCTTCCAGGTCTTTGAAAATGCGCAAGCATTCAATGCCCCATTTGCTCTGTCTAAAATAAACAACTCAAAAATCCGGATACCCAGGAATGGTTACTGGCGAACATAATTCAGAAACTTACTGTACAAACAGAACATCAGATGCCCAACAATTTAAATTTGATACCCACAATTAAACCATTGATGCAAACATTGAGATACAACATCTGATTCGAATCATCAGATTTGAGGTATCCCGACGCTTACATCAACAAGCAAAATGTTGCGCCCCCAAGTGAAATGGTTCTTGTTTCTAACCCCCAGTAAACCCTCCAGTTCACCCAATTACATCTAATTCCCTTATAAACCAACTCAGATCAGTATGGGACACCAGCTTTTCTCTCCCATGATATTCCCACTATACTACACAATTTTGATAGATGAGATCACCAATTCATGGTAAATCTTATTAAAGATACCTGTCACAGACTTAATTGTTTGCTACTTTGCACATATATATATATATATAATCATTGAAATCGCAAAAGATTAGAACGTACTAGCTATAGTATCTAACCAGTTGGTTGACCCGGTATTAGCAATTATCTATAATATCTATAGTATCTATAATAGTATTTAACCCATACATTATCTATAATAGTATCTATAATATCTATAATATCTATAATTATCTATAGTAGCTATAAATAGTACCCATAATGGACCCCAGCAATTCACTAAGACTTCCGAGGCCACCGAGGCGCCAGCGCATGGTTGCCAAGGTCCACAGGCTGTTTGACACACTTTGCGCTCCGAAGTGCTGCAACTCTCCTGGGTCGGGCCAACGAAGATCATCATCCAAGGTGTAAGTGCTTGTGAAAGAACAAGACACACACACATACATATATATATATATATATGATTTTTTAAAATCATGTGCGTATATATATATATATGTGATAACTGATTTGATCTGATACAGTAGAAAGAATGGATGTTAAACATTGTTTTTACCAACTGCCAATAGTGAATTCACCCAGCTTTGCTGGTCCAAAACCCAGCTTCTGGTTGAAACTGCTTCGGTCATGAGGTGCCAGAAATCATAGGAGCCAAAGTGCAAAGTAGCAAAAGCCCACAGAGCACCTGAGGAACACTCAACTGGAAGAATTTCTTTAGGATCCAAAAAAAAAAACCGATGATTTGGTGTTTTCTCCGCTTGAACGTCTCATGACATATATCAATAAGGCACATACAGGCAAATGAATTAGAATCAAACAAATATGGCATGAATGCATAAACATCGTTAACTATGGCTACAAAGCGCTCCCTCCAGTGCTGAGTTGGTTTATAACACCATCTAACTACAGTATACCCCGTACAAACCCGAGCTATCGTAGTGATAAGCCAATTTTAATCCCATCGCCCTCATAGTAAACATCCCCTAAATGATACCAAATTTGTGTAAATAATTGTAAATCTCCGACATCCACCATGGTTTCTGGTTGTCTAACATTGGCTTGTGTTTAGGGATTACCTATCTTGGGGGCACCATATCTCCCATCTTTCCAGAGGGCCCAGCCGGCCCAGCCGACCAAGGTCTGCACTTGACAGCTCCTGCGTACCAAACTCCTCTCGTTTGCCAAGCACTGCATCGACCAATGAGTTCCTGGCGACAAAAACCGGGCAAAATCCACCGGTACTCCTCGCCATTGGGAAGAGGCCATCCACAAATGAGGACCTCCCATTGCCATGTTGGATTCAGGACTTCCCATTGCCATGTTGGATTACCATGTTTCAAATGATGCTTGCAAGATGGATGGCAATCGGCAGCTGGCAGAATTCAAGATATCAATCCAAGATGCTCGAGCAACGAGCTAACAACTTGTCAATTGAAGGAAAAACATGCAATGATTCAATATCCTCCGACAATCGAACCTGGAAATGGAAAATCAAAAAAAAACGTCATGAGAAAACCATCTACGGATGTAGAAATGGGACCGTTTGCAAGTGCTCATTTGAGGACAGACTACCGGATATCTAAACGCGCTGGCAGAGTTTCAGAAGCGGTCGCTCCAAAATCTCCAGGGTCGCGGCTGTCTAAGCACTGTTCGCCAGCTCCTAAATATGTGTAGGATTTGGAAGCTGCCTATAGCAGGTGAGGTGGGGTTGTCTGACCCACCTCAGTCCCAATTATCATGTGCCGCATTTTTGGGAATACAATCCCATCTTCAGACACACCCAGGTGTAGATCTAGGAGAATCGAGAATGGGTGGCTCTTGGTTTTAAATCAACCTCAACCAGTCAATCCTTTTCAGGACTTCAATCTCCAACTCTGGGCCCCAAGGGCTTCACTCTGGGGGGGACATAGTGATGTTGCTGTCTATGATCCTCATGCGTCGGCTGTAAAACGAGAACTCGAACTCTTCATTGGGGGTCACCTGGAAAAACCATTAAGCAATGTAACAAGAACTCAAACTGGAACCACATCTTGAAACGCACTTTGTTTTTTGTTGGTTTACAGTAGTTTTTTCTGATAAATCTGCGGGTTGGCATCGTTATTTCTTCATTCCACTTGCCAAACTGGGGTCCCAAAAATGATCTTAAGGATCTCAAGTCATTTACTGTATAGTTTTTGGTTCATGGGGCCAACTTTTTTTCCATTTAGACTAGATGTGAGCCGTGCTCCCACTTTGATATATAAATAACACGGTGGTGATAATAAATTGCCATCAGAAAAAAAAACACATTTGGAGCATGTGTTCCACATGTTCCCCATTAAAAAAACACAAATTTCTACGGAATTCCCCAGAGAAGCGCCCTTCTCCCGGCTCCTGCTGTTTGAACTCCCAACTCCTAGCCGTCACCTGGGTCAGCAATGCGTCCAGGGAAGGCAGCTAATGCTTCAGGGTGGCGAAGGTCCACCTGAGGATGTCTTAACCACGATGAAATGGTGGTTTAATGGGACTTAATATGACTTAATGTTTTTAAAGGGAGTTTAATGGGACTTTAATAGGGAATATCAGAGGATCCACTCGGTGTGATCGAACATGGCTGGGAAATCCCCGAACTCAATGGAAGTTTCGTTCGCTGGGAAAATTCATCCATAAATGGTGAGCAAACAGAAATGCAATGGGAAAGCAAAGCGAAGAACAACGGATCAAAGTGAAATTTTGATCGGGAAAATCACATCACAAACGGTGCACATCACTGCACAATTATGGGTCTTGGTTGCCATCAAAGGATTGATGAATTGAACAGTTATATATATAAGTCGAACCTTCTCACAGTTGGGTCGAACCTTTTCAATCAGCAACTGTTTTTGGGCTATGGTTCTTTCAAAAGGACAACCATGTTCGTACTTGCCCATGATGTGTGTATCAGTGCTTGTGTCAAAACATATCTTTGCAAAACATGCCGAAATGCCTGCAACAAAATCTCCTAGCACAATGGACAAGTCCTGCCAAAGCTGAGTTGCAAGGTGTTGGCCAGCGATTGTGGTGATTGTGGTCCAAGCTCTTCAGATCGCAATCGATCCAACAGTGCAGTGAAAAGCGATTCAGATCGCACCTGTCGCGAATCATGGATATCTAGGGATCATGTAATCAATTAGCATTATCTGTAGCATTATGTAATTAGCATCCTCCCAGATCTATTATTAGTGTACCATAAAATAATATAATGTTGTATTATGTTGCATCTATATGTGTATGTATATCTCCCATTAAATCACAAACAAAACTAAGACAGGCAATGGGGGCCACCAACTGCGGCCAGTGACCATTGCCAGCATGCCGTAGCACCACAAGATGTTTGCAACATTCCTGCAAGCTTCGGGCGCATGGCACTGAAAAAACTGGTGACCGGTGACCTGCTGGTGTGTAGATTGATTGATTGATTGATTGATTGATAGATTGATAGATAGATAGATAGATAGACAGACAAACAAATGGATATGTATAAATTAGCAAATGCGTATATATATATATATCTGTGTGTGTATTTTATTTTCATACTTATTGTATATTGGGTGATGCTTCCCGCAGATCCCCAGTCGGCCAGGTCTCTGAGAATCGAAATCCTTTGGAGCGTTGATACAACGCGAGGCAACCGCAGCCATCAGGGGATGGTGCTGCCTGAGCCCCAGGTCCCCACTAGGTCCCCAGCCCTGCCACAAGGGGGAGATAGGCAAGTTGGTTAGTGTTGGTCGTAAGTAGACTAAGATTTCTGGTGAATACATGTGAATACTTCTAAGTATTGTAGTTAGAGGAGGCTGTACACTGTAAACCAACTTATAACTGGGAGGGCCGCTTCCTGTGGAGCATGTTGGCCAAGAACAATTTTGAGATTGTTGGATGAGGTGCCAAATATGAAATGGTGCCACTTCCTGAATATTAAAAGTTAAGACAACAATTGGAAGGATAACCCAACCAGGTGAGTTCCTTTGACTGAGCCGCTGTCGGGAAAGCTCGCTTAACAGCAAAAATCCTATATGTATGTATGTATGTATGTATGTATGTATGTATGTATGTATATATAACAAGAAAACACGCATAAATCCTATACTGCAACCAAGCTTAAAACGAGCTGCAATCTCAAGGTTGCAAACGCCCACGAGGTATTTGCAGCTTCCTGTGCAGTGAACTGGTTCATTCTTGACGCAGCTTCTGCTGCCAGGCCATCCAAAAATGACCGGTGGTGAGATCTCAAGCGTCCGAATGATCAGACCATGTTCGAGAGATGCTGCGTGGTGGCACCAGGAAAGTCTTCAGCAAACATAGTAGCCAGGGAGATCAGGACAGGTCCTTCCATGACCTTCATCGTCCCAAGATCTCCTCATCGGATGGGCGAGAAGGTCAGGGGGTCAAGTTGAAAACAGGGACTTGAAGCTGTCAACCCAGGATGCTGTGTGATGCAATGGAAGTTCGGAAATCCAAATCGGAAATCTAGATTGGTGATGATTGGTGCACTTCAGGGTGCTCGCAAGTCGGGTTCGCAGCCCATGAACGTTGGTTGGTCTGTCATTATCGAGTCTCTAGGAACACATTGAACATATTGACACCTGAACAGCCTGAACACAAGCATAATTATCACGAACACATTGCCAAGTCTCAGGAGTTTCCTTACCAAGTGTCAATGTTCATTCACTTTCAAATTTAACGGTTCATCTTACGCTTAATCCAGCCAAGTCTCTGAAACTCGCCAAGTGCCCAAACAAAAGCACCAACTTCCCCTAGTCTTCCCCTTCACTTCAATTGTGCTCTTCTCAAATCAAGCTTAAACTCAGGCCAAGTCTCATGAAATGTTGGCAATTTCCTGCAGTTTCACACGTTCAAACCTCTTTGGCTCCACTAGTCGCAGCTGCTGCGCCGTCACCTCCACCAGTCGCTGCCCCAGCTGCAGCCGGGCCACAGCCCAACAGCTGTTGGCCATCGCCTGCCAGTCACTGCTAGGGAGGAGCTGCTCAGCGCGCAAGATAAGGCGTTGGAACCTGAAATGAAGTGGTGAGTGATGGTTGGGTGAGTGGCAACCCCACAATTGATATTTAAAACACATGGGTTTTAGAGCTTAATATATTGGTAACTGTAGTGTAGAACTATATTCCACAAGTGAAACTTAGAATGCCTCCCAGGTTTCCAAAACGACAATCTTAGACACTTAGAATGACTCGGTTTCGTGGGCATGCTAAGTGTTTGAAACCTGCAAAAATACACCTAATTTGATTTACACACACAAAATTGTAGATTTCACTGTTTTTTGATGACATTTTGCCAAAAAACGACTATCGAAACCAAAAAATGATGACCCTTCCAGATTATTCTCGCTTTTTTCTTCATTCACTTACGAACCTTTCGACGGTCATGCTAAGTGTATGAAACCTGCAAAAACATACACAAATTGACATGCAACACTTTTGCAGCCCCAAGAAAGTGGTTCCAACTGTCTCTACAAGATATAATTGTGGGAACTTGTTATATGCTTGTAACACTGAAAGTGGTGACCCTTTAGTTGCTAAATATTTGCGAATAGTTGCAGAGTAGTTGCTGAATAACTGCCAAATAGCTTCTAAATAGATGCTGAATATTAGCTGAATAGCTGCTACATATTTCTCAAATAGCTGCCCAATAGTTACTAAATATATAGCTGCTAACTAGCTGTCAAATTGTTATTAAGTAGCTGCTAAATAGTTGCTCAATAGCTGCTAAAAAGTTTCTACACAGCTGCCAAATTGTTACTAAATAGCTGCGCAATAGCTGCTAAATACTTTTCTAAACAGTTGCTAAATCCTTGCAAAATAGTTGCTGAATATATGCTAAATAGCTGCTAAATAGTTACTAGATAGCTGCTAAATAGCTGCTAAAGACCTTCTAAATAGTTGCTAAGTAGATGCTAAGTAGAAACTAAATAGCTGTTAAATAGTTGCTAAATAGCTGCTAAATAGATGCAAAATAGTTTCTAAATAGCTGCTGAATAACTGCTAAATAGCTGCTAAATAGCTGCTAAATAGTTGCTGACTAGCTGTTAAATAGCTGCTAAATAGCTGCTAAATAGCTGCCAAATAGTTGCTAAATAGCTGCTAAATAGCTGCTAAATAGTTGCCAAATAGTTGCTGAATAGTTCTAAAAATAGCTGCTAGATAGTTTCTAAATACTTGAAAAATAGCTGCTGAATAACTGTTAACTCCTTTCTAAATAGCTGCTAAATAGTTACAAAATAGCTGCTAAATAGCTACCAAATATTTTCTAAATAGATGCCAAATAGTTACTAAATAGCTGCTAAATAGCTGCTGAATCAGTGCTAAATAGCTTGCAAATAGCTGCTCAAGAGCTGCTAAATAGAACAAGGAGATAAACCACATTCTAAGTGTTGAAAACCTTGTAAATATCAGCAAATTCAAAAAAAACCGGGTGCCTGATTTTTTCATGATGTTTTTGCATCATTCTAAGTGTCAAACCGTTCGCACATAGCGTGGTGGGAAGATTATTTCAAAAGTGTAAGGTGCCCAAAACATGAGTTTTGGCTTATCCGGTGGTGCGGCGGCTTCCAAAACCATATTCTAAGTCCTTCTAAATAGCTTCTAACTAGCTGTCAAATTGTTATTAAGTAGTTGCACAATAGTTGCTCCATAGCTGCTAAATAGCTGCTACGTAGCTGCAAAATTCTTATTAAATAGGTGCGCAATAGTTGCTAAAAAAAATAAATGGCTGCTAAATACGTGCCAAGTAGCCGCTAAATATTGTCTAACTAGGTGCTAAATAGTTGCTGAAAAGTTGGTGAATACATAGCTATTTAGCAACTATTCAGCAGCTACTTAACAGCTATTTAGAAGCTATTTAGCAGCTATTTAGAACCTTTTCAGCAACTACTTAGCAACTATTTAGCAACTATTTAGCAGCTATTTAGCAGCTATTTAGCAACTAATTAGCAACTGTTTAGCAGCTATTTAGCAGCTATTTAACAGCTATTTAGCAACTATTTAGTAACTATCGAGCAGCTATTTGGAAACTATTTAGCAACTTTTTGGCAAATATTTACAACTCTTTAGCAGCTATTTAGCAACTATTCAGCAACTATTTAGCGGCTGTTCAACAGCTATTTAGCAGCTATTTAGTGACTATTTTGAAGCTGCTTACTAGCTATTTAGCAGCTATTCAAATCTATTTAATCATTATTTGATTTCTATTTGGCAGCTATTTGCCGCCAAATAGCTGCTAAATAGCTTCTGGACAGCTGCTAAAAAGCTATTCATTAGCTGCTAAATAGCTGAAAGATAGCTGCTGAATAATTGCTAACTCCTTTCTAAATAGCTGCTGAATAGTCACAAAATGGCTGCTAAATAGCTACTAAATATTTGCTAAATAGCTACTAAATATTTGCTAAATAGATGCCAAATAATTACGAAATAGCTTTTAAATAGCTGCTGAATAAACAGCTGCCAAGAGCTGCTAAATAGAACAAGGAGGTAAACCACATTCTAAGTGTTGAAAACCTTCTAAATATCAGTAAATGAAAAAAATTGACCGGTGCAGAATTTTTTGATGATGTTTTTGCATCATTCTAAGTGTCAAACCGTTCGCAAATAGCGTGGTGGGAAGATTATTTCAAAAGTGGAAGGTGCCCAAAACGTGAGTTTTGGCTTTCCCGGTGGGGCGGCGGTTTCCAAAACCACATTCTAAGTTCCGCTTGTGGAGTATATAGACTATAGAACTTGCCTATCATTTGTTAGGGGGAAACTATAGTTGTTTGCTTGGAAGCGGGAACCATGGTTAGTCATGAGGGTTAATCCTGCCAATTTTCCCTTGAACCAATCCTGGGAGGAAAAAGAACATGGAGATGGCTGGAAAGTGTCAATGGCACGTTTCGTACATGTGCTTCTATCTACCTATCTAATTAGCCAGCTAGAGATAGAGAGAGAGAGAGTACAAATGGGTCAAAGTTGTCAACACCAACCCCCAGAATCCTAGAATGGATGGCTTAACTTAAAAAAAAATGGCAAGTTGTGTGGGACCATTGGCACCCCTTCTTGAGCCATACCCCCCGCCAAAAGGGAAAAAACGATGTATGGTATCGTTTTTTTTCGGCAATTTACCCAATTCAACACCAATAAAGTGGAATGCAAGAGCTGCAAGAATGGTGTTCACACCAACAAAAATCCAACAGACATCGGTGGACTTCCGATGGACCGGCCATCTCACCACAAGAATCTCCAGGTGACACTGGCAACTACGTCCTCGTGGCAGAGAACTTTGCTCGTGCCAGTCGGTGCAAAGCTGTAGAGACATTGACTGAACTAAATTCCTCAGTGCCGAGTCGGCCGGGTCCGTGGTGAAAATATGTCTCCACTGGGGTGAACAGGGGATCATAGGGGATCACCAGTTGGATTTTTTGAAGGTTCATGCAGTCAAGAAATGCCTGGAGTTCATGCTGCTGCGTCTTCCCCTTGCAATCCATGATGATTACCTGATGGTTCTCTGATGGTCTCATCCAGTTGCTCGTAACACGCCAAACCAATCATATCCTCCAATGGGAAAACATAAGTAAAAAAGGGTCAAGTTGATATACTATACCACTCGCCATCATCTTCGCAAAAAAGATCGCACTCCTTCGACACCTTCATTCTTGATCCACCAGTCAAATCCAACCAGAAAATGCAGCCTGGTGCTCCCCGGTAATGTGCAGTGTTGGTTGATGAACACATCGAACCTGGATATTATATATATATACTAGGTACTATATATAAAATTATAAAAATATTTTCATTCTAAACGTTTACAAAACGCTATAATCAACCTAAATGTGTTTACTCAGTTTGCCAAGTATGGTGCAACGAAATCATGTGCTATACAGGCAGGAACCCGCCAGGAATGGGAATCTTGGGGATGCATGGGGATGGTTTAAACAATGACCACGATGACCACGATGACCTCCTCAGTCAGTTTTTCAACCGTCATCAGGTGGTTTCAATAGTCAGTTGGGATGATGAAATTCCCAATATATATGGAAAAATATGAGAAAAAAACAAACCACCTTAAGCAAAATATATGTCAATGTAAACGAATGTTAATCACTCTAGTTGTTTCCGGTTGAAGTTGAAACCATGTTGAAACCCCAATTCTGGTGGTTCAAACGATCATCTTTGGGTAACATCCACTGGGCATCACTGGGCCCTCAGGGCTGCAAGAAACGGACCCATTCCTCTGGAACAGCTCCAGGATCTCCGCACAGGACGCTCTGGTGATCTGTTGGTTCCATCTCACCTGGACGGATGCCCGGGGCACCGGCGCCATGCGCCGTGACCGAAGCCCAAAGATATGGAGCATAAGAGTAACGTGGAAACATGACGAAAACTGGAACTTGCAAACTTGTATCAACACATCGAATTTCATACATCATCGCGTCATACTTATATATCATCGATTATGTGAGAATCTTTCAACATCTGAGGACAACTCTGCTTTAATATGGGAGCAAACGTAGCAACAAGTGTCCCATCACTCATGCTGGGCATCCAACATTGGCTGGACGCCGCAAGTGCGGCACAATCATGCCGATCACTGCATGGCTTTGCCCCGCACACCAGCGCTTGGATTCCCTGATTCAAGTAACTTGTCTTGTGTTTGTCGGCATGTACATATATTTGGATCACTTGAGCAAGCAATATAATTTAACATCTTTATATATATATATACAGATATACAAATAAATACGTATATATATATATATAGATACATACGTATGTGTATATAAATATATAGATAGATTTGCGAGTGCCCAAGTCTCAAGTAGTAAATGTTGGTTTGGATGCTGTGGATTGCATGAATTTGTATCCCTTAAAGAAAAACATTGTCATACGGCTCCGATCCAAACGAGCGACACAAATAAGGGCGCGAACGACATGTTCAAGCAGGGACAAATACCTTGACTCTACATACACAGCTTTGCAGCTCAAAGTAGGACCTAGAGTTCCAGAATCATATGAGAACACTTGTTTGTGAACACATGTGGATTCCTAGATCTGCTTCAGCATTCAGAAACTTCACTGGAGGCATTTGGCACATCGCCCAACTGACATTGCCAACGTTCAGTCGGCCTCCACGTGCGACACGGCCTCCGAGATCTTTTGCCGATCAGCAGCTGGCAGCTCCTGACAGCTAACACCAGCCTACTCAGCAGGAAAAACAACTTGCGGGTTGGAGGTTATAATGCTCGTGTACAGTATATATCTATATATTATATACAAATATCTATAATTATAATATATATATATACTGTATATACTGTGTGTCTAATTGCATTTAGATATTAGCAAACCAATGGGAATTTGGGACATCTAATAGGTTTCTGACGGAATTTTGTTAAAGCACTAACCTGAAAAGAGCTGAAACACAATAAACACGGCCATTTAGGGATTCCCCGATAAAAACAATCATTCCAGTGACGTCACGGAGGGATCACTACAGTTGAAGCTGCATTAGGCGTGCCGAGTTTGATCAAGGCAGGTTTCAAATCTCCTACACCTAGTCAGTGACAATATGATCAATATGTCCAGGTATCCAATATGTTCTAAGAAATTCCAAGTCAAAGATTATGTTGGATAATTTGGGGGGCAATTGACTCTAGCTCACAACCTTTCCTTGCTGGTTTGAACTACTCTAGCTTTAGTATCCCTGGAAAATATGAGTGATTGGGGATATATAATCATCGTAGGATGGATTTAAAACAACACCAACCAGCGTATATTTATCAGCTAAAACGACAATACATGATACTATGAGATAGCATCTGGTGATGTGACGGAATATATGATATGAACGAATTTCAGACAACTAAAAAAAATATAAATAATATAGAGCATTATGTATTACCAGAAATTGGACAACACAAATCATTTATCGAGTGTCATACATCGAATACAAAATCCCGCATCTCCTGCATGGCAATTGACCCTTTGGTCTACCACACTACAAGGTTTACACAGCAATTGAATTGCCCATTGGGATTGCACCCGGGAAGAAACAATTGAATTTCAATACAGGCAAAAATCTAGGATTGCGATATAGAAAATATTAGACTTAAAAAATCGTTTCAAGCAGCAATGGATGTGTAGTACAAGACAAGACTTGGTATATTATTCAGCAAATGAGATGGGCTGGAAGCCTCAGCATGATTGAGGCATATTCAGGCTACATGTTAGTTCATCCATCAGCATCCCCACCTCAAACCTCGAATTTGTTTGCCCCCCAAAAATCATCTCCATCTGGCCATCTGGGCAAACACAAGTAATTCCCCAATCTATAATTACAGTAAGCCAATTTGTTTGGGATATGAATCCCCCATAGTTGGTCTGTGCTGAGGCCGCTGTGAGATCGCTTGAGATCGCTATCATTTACTGAGAAACTTGGGTAATGCACCGACATGCCATCCGATTCCATCCACCAAATAGTCCATTGTCTTTTTACATCATCTTTTTGCTATTTTATTTAATTCCCCATATTCAAATATCATGACCACCCCCAAGGCACTCACCACTATCTCCTCAATTCCCCAAATAATTCATAAATTCACGAGAATATATGAACATATCCCATATCATCCACTTATCATCCCCTTCTGTAAGCCCCGATTTCTCTATGATTTCTCTAAATTCCGAATGGAGCCGCATCCCTCATTCCTCTGGGCCTCACATGGGGATGATTCCAGTGAGGTCACAACCCGAGGCCCGGCACCGCCGGCACCTGCAGAGAAGCCGCCACAGCGGCACCCTGCGTGGCTCCAGCAGCCCTGCCCATCAGCTCTGCCATGGTCAGACGCAGCTTGTCGTGTGGATCGGCCTGAAGGCGGCTGGTCTTCAACTATTTGTTGGATGATTTGGAATGGATAATATATCTACATATAATTTAATGGGTACAATGGATATATCGGATATATCTATATAGTTGGATGGGTTTTAAAACCATATTTTGAGGGTGCAGTTGGGATTCTAAATGGGTATAACAATGGGATGTTCACCCCTGTAAGTTGCGATATGGGGCCCCTATAACTATGGTTTCATAGCTATTTATGTCTCGAACTGGGCCCCCAAGGAATGCCAATATTGATAAATATCGAATAGTTTGCAGCATGGGAAAACGTACATCAATAGGTTCCGACCATGGGATTTTGCTAAAATAATGAGAATAACAACATAAATTTGGAGGATTGGTTTAATGTGACGTTGGAGCCTCTTTCCTGCATCGAAGAACGTGGCAAGCACGAAGTGCTCTTGACGCATGACCAAGTGCAGTCCCCTTGAAAAGAATGTGTCGGATGTCTTATGTAATATTCTCTGGAACGTAGAGTAGGTAGATAGATAGATAGATAGATAGGGATAGATAGATAGATAGATAGATAGGGATAGATCGGGATAGATAGAGATAGATAGAGATAGATAGAGATAGATAGAGATAGATAGAGATAGAGATAGATATAGATATAGATATAGATATAGATATAGATAGATAGGTAGATAGATAGATAGATAGATAGATTAGACATATAGATAGATAGATAGCTAGATAGATAGATAGATAGATTAGATTGGATTAGATTAGATTAGATTAGATTAGATTAGATTTATAGATAGAAATAGATAGATAGATAGATAGATAGATGGATCGATGTATATATATATATATCCAAGCACAGCTGCAAACATCCACAAACGCATATTGTGCTATATGAAATCTCCACCAACTGACTGGCCCACAGAAAGCACAATCACGCTTAAAATCCCAGTTGCAATATATATATATATATACAGTATATATACTGCATGAGTATGAGTCAAAGTCCCGGTACTCTCTCGATGATGATTCATCCTCATTCTCCCAATTCAATTCCCCAAAAAAACTCATACACACACACATATATATATATTAGAATGATTGAACATGGAAAGCCCATAAAGCACATATAATATATATATATATATACACTTATTATTATCATTATTTATCAATAACTATTAATTATATCTATTATTATCACTCTTATCTTATATATATATGCAGTATATATATATAAACAGTAAATACTATCATTAGTGCCATAGATTCAGATGTTGTTTCCTCAACAGGTTTCATGTCTCGCTGACCTCCACCTGAGCCATAGCTTGCTGCACTTGGCTTCGATCTGATGCGCTCAGATCCTGGTGTCACCGGACCGCGCCGCCGCCGACGCACCGAACAACACTGCTTGGTCCAAAATTTACCCATTAGGAATACCTTGGTTAATTAAACGCTATGTTGTAAGTGGTTCATAAACCTAGTCCACTGTAGTGGTTAATTAACCCTACTTTCAGTGGGAATACCCTCTGGTTATGCCAAAATAGCTATTGAACATGACCATAGAAATAGTGGATTTTCCCATTAAACATGGTGATTTTCCATAGGTTTCCATAGCTATGTTAGTTTACCAGAGGGTAACCAGTAGTGAAGGACAATCAATATTAAACTTCCTCCTGAAATACAGTACTATAAGCATTCTTAACTATAACTTATTATCCAAATTATAACCATTCTTGATCATAGTAAGGGATAAGAGTCATTAGTACTAAACAATAAAAAACAATGAGTATCTAGTTGTAAAACAAGTTTATTATCACAGACTTATGTTATGTTAATGGATGCCCCAGGGTAAAAGTGGAAAACGCACTCGACAAGCCATGGTGTCCCGTTCGGAAAATGACGACTACGACTGGTGGATGCTCCACCTATTGGTTGGCTTGCAGAAGTGTACTGCAAACCACAAAGCAATGGATTCTCAATGATTTTGTTTGGGTCAACCATGGATTGGTTTAAGCGACATTTTGACATGAAACCATGATTTGTAGTCAATCATGAAGGTGTCCTGTACATTTGTAGACCAATTCTGGCATGGTGGGGCTACTATGGGCCAAAAACACATCAAACATATTGGCGTCAAAACATATGAAACAATTGGCTGGGAAAAAAAGGTTGGCATATGAAAGTCAAGCAAGGACATCATTAAAGGGAAAGAGGTGGTGAAAAGCATCCGAAAAGACACGGGTGAACACCACCAAGCAGTTCCATCATCGCTATTGATGAAATGGCATTTCATTATATATATATGCTGATTAATGCAGATGAAATGACAACTACATACAACGACCATGTTTGCCATTGTTTGCCTGTGCCGCCTATCTTGCCCCCAGCACTCTAAACCTGTTGTTTCAGGATATCTAAGGCAATGTCTGATGATCCTTACCGTTTCCAGCGACTGAACGCATTCTCCAGACTTGAATCAGCCCACATGGCCCACATCAGCCCAGGTGATCGTCTACCCTCTGGCAGTCAAAAATGGCAATGGAAAAGCCAGCATTCATAGATGATTTTCCCAACAAAGGCTCCATTTATCGTGGCTTTTCGCCATGTTTGGTTACCAGAGGGTACTGTAATACCACTGGGCATAGCCACCAGCTCTCAGTCACCCCAATTTTACCATGGTAACTCTGATGATATCAACCCACATAATTAATCAGCGTATGGTCGGTTTTGATAGGGAGTCCCAACCCATGGACTCCATGGATCATGACAGTCCCCCTTTATATCCCAGGATATAAAGGGTAAAAGTTTAAATTCGAACCATAACCATGAACCAACCATGACCAACCAACCACAATTTCTGGATTTTATCTCCATGTTTGCTGTTTGATACCTAAGTTGGCCGCATCCCCCCAAGTACCAGTTCGACCCTGAGAATAACTAGTCGAGGAAAGAGGTATCTTTCACCCCGCAACTCATGGCACAGAGACATCATGTCATAAATCCCGATTTACCCTCTCGTAATCAAACATGGCAATGGAAAGTCAATGAAATTCCAAAATACCACATTTATACATGATGTTCCCATTAAAATCTCAGTTTACAGGGAATTGTGCAGCCAGCCACGTTTGATTACCAAAGGGTACACCAACCAACGCCCCTTGGTCCTTGATTACCGCCTTGATGGCATCTGCCATCTGATCCTCCGGAGTGGACTTCAGCAGGTCCAACAACGTGTGGGCCAGCTTTGGTGCGCTGTTCTGGCGGGAGAGGTGGCAAACAATAGGGGGAACAATGGTTGAACATGGTGAAACCCCGGACATAGTGGGAGATCTTCAAATTTATAACAGTGATAGGGATCTTGACCTAGTTACTAATGGTGAGTGTCAAGAAAGGGATCATCCAAATCCTCTCTTCTTAGGAAATTTGATTCCAGGGAGTTCCAAGTTCCAAGTATGCCTAAATTGATGATTGGGTCTCTATGCTGTGCCACATGGTACTGCTGGATCAACTGCAAGTATGTGATGAATTCCTGGTTTATATAATCGGGTTATATCGGGTTGCAGGGTGGACACTGGAAGTGAATACCTGGAATTACATTTACGGCGTCCCTTTGTCCCAAGCATCTGCTGGAGCTTCTGAATCACTTCGGCATTAGCCATACTAAATGGGTACAACATAGCGCACTAATGTCATGCCCTTTACCTGAAACATCCTGAAACTGCGCCCCATCCACTTACTTCATCTTACTTCCCTATCATCTTCCTATCATCGGGACCTCCCAATTTAACGCTTCACCCGGGAAAAATTGGTCCATGGCTGACCTCCACTTTTTCCACTGCTTCTTTGAGCTTGCTCTTCTCAGCGGCACTGAGTTCCTGTGCTTCGAGGGGTCGCCTCCATCCTCCCACTAGAGGTATACCCAAATTCAAAAACGACACTTGAATATGGCAACAGTGAATTCCCATATCTGGAAGTATGCTGCGACGAGTGAAAATTGGGCGTTTACATAGTGACCCGGAGGGGGGAAGCAAACGCGGCAACGGCCAAAGGGTACCCCATGTTCTCCTGCAATGACAACACCCATATTGCACACCCCGCGGGGGTCCTTGATGGTTGCTGCCACCGACTGCTCCAAAGGTGCTCCCTCTGGCGCTGACAGCATTAGCTCGGCTGTCTTGACGCGCAGTGCGTGGTGCGGGTCCCCCTGCCAGCGCCGGGTAGAACCCCAAACTTCAGGGGGTGGTTGTGGCATTTTCAGTCGGAAAAAGACATAAATGAAAAGCGAGAAACAAATCCCATCCATATGTAGTTTGTTTTGATATGACTTGAGTCTGTCCGCACTCCATCGTTATTTGTGTATGGGGCTCAACAAGGGCCGCCACACTGGTAAAATCACCTTTGGGACCTTTGGGACACCGTGTTTCAGATTCCATCTTGAATCTAGGGGGTGCATGGCTGAAACCAAATCAACACATGGAGAGTATACTATCAATGGACCAAAAAAAAACGTGTTATCTTTAGGATCTCATCTCAAACAATTGATCTTCGAGGTCGAGGTTCAATGATTTTGACACACACCTATCTTAGTAGTGAGGTGGGTGGAGAAGCCCAGGAGTGGGTCAATCTGTTTGACATTACACACGTTTCTACGATCAATTTAAAGCTTGTGAACTTTCCAAATCAGAATTGTGGGCCTAAGTCAGAAATTCAAGAACAGTTGGGACACATTACAAGACCAAATCCATCCAAGCACTAATCATCTAATCTGGCTGAAGTGTCATAATATGTCATAATCCACAAATCTACAAAAAGCTTATACTTAAGGCCATTCTAAGGCCATTTGGGGATGATTCCCCTTCTAATTCCCATCATTCCAGCCACAGGCGGTTCCTGTCCACATCGAGCCCCGGAACCCAACAGCCTGGACCTTCCTGACAGCTACGATGATCTTCTTCTGCTCCGCATCGCTCAGATCCTCACTGCTTGGACGGTTTCACTCCCTCAAATACAACAGTCTTTGTGGAACATCATCCCAAATGAGATATCCGGGTAGACAACTCAACATATTTCAAAGCCACCAGACATGCACCTGTCTTGCTTTCAGTCCCTGATTCTTGGTGGGGCGAATGGGCAACAGTTTGGAACTGCAAAATTGGGAACACGGTTAAGATTATTTAAGACTAGCTAAGGAAGAATCAGCAGCAAACCCTGGTTCTTTCCATTCAAAATGCCACGAATTTCCTGTAAATGCTCCGTTCATGCAATCCTGGGAAAAGATAGAAACAATATGAAGATATGCAGTCGCCAGTCCTTCATGATAGCTGGCAGCTCTTTTCGTAGGTCTTTGCCCTTGGCACCTCAGAAAACAGCCCTAAGTGCAAGCAGCAACTGCCCCAACCAATATATAACTGAATGCACAGCCATATGGTTGCTTCTCAATCAAAATCAGGCGTCCCTACTTGAACCGATTAACATAGATCTAGCGGATTCTGAGGGTACTTCATTTTAGGGACCATGCATGGCCCATCTATGTCCATATTTGCCTAAGCGCCGGGATGAGGATGAGGATGAGGATGAGGATGATGATGATGATGATGATGATGATGATGCTGATGATGATGATGATGATGATGATGCTGCTGCTGCTGAGGAGGAGGAGAGTGAAACCTGCTGGTTTACATACCCCTTGCATCCCATTTTGACAGGCTTCTGAGTCACATGTAACCAAATGTAACCAAAACACCTCTTGTACAACCCAGATCACCCATGAAGTACAAGGTCGTAGACTACCTACATTTGGGTGATTTGTGATGGGCAACTGTAGGTACATCAACGCAGTCCCGCAGCTTGCACTGGTGGCGCCTTTGGTAGAGCCGTCACCATGACATACCATGACATAGTAGATGGGCTATGGTCACCCATCCCATAATTTATGATGGACATCCAAACATCATGGGTATATAATTCCCTACATATATTGATGGATTGATGACCAATCCCTAAGATAGGAAGATAGGGGACATGGCCAATATTTTGACCATGACACACAAGAATACATAAGCCACAAGCGTATATAATTCGTTCTATTTTACATGACATAGGTGGTAACTGTGTAAACCATCCCAAACTAGAGGCTCGCCATCGGCTGTGCCACATCAGCTCGGACTGTGGCATTGCAGGGTTTATCAAAAGGTTGAAGGGAAACAAAAAGCAGAAAATCATGGCTTTGTCAGCCGCATATAGTGGTTTCCTGAAAAATGTCCCTTCATCCAATCCTCGTAAAGCCAGAATTTTGATGGCTTAAATCCATTCAAGTTTGATCTTTTAATTCTTTTATAGGCACACAGAACTGTTTTCTTACTGCCAAATCTCCGAATTCTCCAAGTTCTAGGACCATCAAAGCGCTGAATCCAAGTAACGTTCCAGCAATTCCGTCAGCCTTTCCCGCAATGGCAATGCCTCCTGGTGAATCACTTGCTGCCGCGGACCCAGGGATCAAAGTCAACATTAGCCAGACTTTGCATGATGCATGTGTATGGAATTGTGTATATATTGGTGTGCATATATATATATGCATATATGTATGTATATATGTATCTATATCTTATACAGTATATATATACATACAAATGTTTATAGAGTTTACAGAGCCCATAGAGCCTCTAAACATTGAACCTCACAGTAGTCAAGTGCACCTTTCCATGTTTTTCTATCTTACCTCTTAGGTATCTTCTCTAGCAATCCAGGAAAACATCCATAACACATTGCCAACGGAATAGGATATCCAAAAGTTGCAAACCCAAAGGACGCCTCTGGCCGTGTCACATGTTCCATGCCACGATGACTGTACATGGTTCCTATTGAAAGCATTGAAAAGCTTGGCTGTTGAGGCAATATGCCAGTGGGCTAGAGAGAAATGTAAAGCTATGTGGAGCTGCAACCCGGTCCTGCTCTTCCTTTCGGTCCTGGATGCTGGCTACGTTTGTGATATCAAAGCAAAGCAATATCTTAGGCGGATGGGATGTTACACGTTACACCACATGTTCTAGATATGTTTTTCACTAATCAGTGTAAAACCTCCATTTAGTTCGGGCATTAGTGCGGATTTCTCAGCCACCTTTGATTACCGAAGGCTACCTCTTTGAAACACATCATCATATCTGCGCTTTGCTCGGCTCCTCAATCGCCTCTGCCAGCTTGTTTTCAAACTTGCCCTCCTCCGCCGCGGTCAGCAGCAAGTCGGCCGCCATCGCCGCCAGGCCGTCCTCCGTGTGGGGTGGATCTCAGGGGTGCGGGGAAGTACCTGTACGGTGGCTTTAAAGCCCCTGATATATGGATATATGATGATATATGGGGACGGTTAAGGATTCGTTTGGGGATATAGTAATATACTTGTCAATTGATTCATTGTGATGTGGCTCAAGTGAGATTTCGGTACTTGAAACCGTCACTGTGGAAGTGATGGTAAGAAGTGATGGGGTATGCGGCAGCCAGAATCCTGGCACCCTGGTGAAGATGTGGGACACACAACAAAAAGGCTCTGAGGCCGTGGAGACCCACAAGCTTGGCCATTGCTGGTACTGAGCCACCCTATGTTTTTGCCAGTGTCTGACCGCCAATGTATTCTATTGAAGCCACAATTTTGAGCCACGATTTTAAGCGCCCATCTGAGGCTCCAATGCCTCTAGCCTAGGAATAGCATATAGCCAAACGAATAGGGAACTAGACCTGATCACCATCCAAATTATAGATTACCACCTGATCATAGATATCACTAACCAATGGGTAATCACTTCTGATGATAGACCATATAGTGCCCATGCCCATGTCTCCTGCTTTTTGCTTGATGCTTGGGAGGTAGCCTTGTGAGTTGGCAGGTGGCAAGTGCCACCGAAGGTGCGGCAACGTAACATGAAGGAACGAATGACTCATTGGATAGAGAAGCGTACAGATTAAGTAATGCGTAAATAAATCAAAATACACAAATAAATGCTCACCTACTACATACACATGTATGAATATAATATTTTGTATACTATATATATATAAACATAAACATAAACAACCCTGTATATACAGCAAATCAATGAATGTGACCAAACTTACGGCAAAGTCCTGATATATCCTGATTTTTGATGATGCTATATGTCATGATAAGCCAAGTCCCTACACCCATCTATGCCCTACATATCCCTTCCCAAGGCCGGGTCACCTCCGCCTTCGCGACGGATTGGAAGACCTTTGTTCTCTCGGCAGGGCCAAGGTCCTGACGACACGCTGCTTGGGCCAAGCTGCGCCCTGCGGTTTGGGACCAAAAAACGCAGGAAACAATGGAACATATCTGAAACCAAAAGGACACTTCGGTTGAGAAAAGCATAAAATATCCAATGCACATGGGGAACATAGTTGAACATAGAGAAAACAAAACAGAAATCGGGACATAAGCCATGTATGTAGAGGGATCAAACCGGGCAAATATTCAACACTGGTGGGACATAGCAATCTCGAAATTATACGCACATACATTTGTATAAATTATATAATATGAATCATATAATTAATCGTATATGCTGTGTATATATATATATATATATATATGTGTGTGTGTGTACATATCAGGAGAACAGTCCAGGAGCTAAGACTTTATCCAGTTGGAAGCATTTGCTGTCACCGTGCCATGTCAAGCGTCCTTCATGGCTGCAGCGATGGCGAAGTGCTGATGTCTCCGTACGGGTGGGGTCGCCATGAGATCCACCACTTTCTGTTGCAAGGCCTCTTTGTCGCCAGAGGCCTCAGTTGAAACAACTGCGGTGCTGAAAAAACACGCAGTGTGGAACGACATCGAGTGTTCAACAAATACAAAAGTTAGGTAATATCTGAGAAGCTTGGTAAATCTTGGCGATCTCTCAAACAGCTCTTGGCTCTTGACCCATGCATTGGGAAACTTAGATTTGGGTCACTACGAATACTTCTGAACGGTGCATGTGGATCAACTCATATAACCATGCACTTGTGTGACTGATCAATCTTGAGTTACACATCCAGCAGCCAAAAACCATGGTTAGATTATCCTCTGAAGTTTTCTCACTAGGCGGGTCCCCAGGTGATTCAGTCCCAGCCAGGGAAGCACCTGCGTGTTCTGAAGTTCATCTTGGATCTTCTTTCGCTCATCAGCACTTATGCCCTCGCAAGTGCCCCAAGTTGCTCCACAAAAAAAGGGCCGGTTTGGGTCACTACAGGCACTATAGTACCATGCCAATCAAGTGTTTGAATTAATCAGTCCCTCAAATAGGGCAGCAAAACGAAAGATACATGCCAATGTGAAACTACGAAACACCAAAATATCAACCTATAGGCTAATTTATGCCAACCATTTTTGCAATGAATCACGCTATAGTGAATTCACTATACTCATCTTGTACCTTCAAATATCCTCAAAATATACATAGCACCCCTGGCACCACCTCCTTTCCTCCACCCTTTCCCCAAGGTCGCCGTCCTTCATGGCCGCGGCAATGGCGAAGTGCTGATGCTTCGGATTGGACGGCGCCAGCATCATCATCTCCGCAGCCTTAATGCGTGCCGCGTCGTTCTCGCTGCTGGCCTTGCAACGAAGCCGCGGTAGGAACTGATTGGGGACGGGGGCTTTGATGAAAAGTCATGTACCGAGAAAGTAGGGAATATCACTGTCAAAGATGACCTTTTTTTGCAGTACCTTCCATAGCAATTACTTCAGTCTGCCCAGAGATATGACCATCAAAATAGGCCAATGCCCAACAACTCTACATGCCATTCCATCGAAAAAGCGGATGTAGCCAAACAAAAAACGCCGGGCTACACCCATGTCAAGTCTCCTTGTGGACCATTGGGCAGAATCAGAATCTGTGCTCCAAATCAAGCAGTGTATAGTCTGGCTGGGCTGGTTGCTGATTCAGCATGATTCAGCTCAGCTGTGACGGTTCCACATCGCAGCTCATTAGGGATGGAACCACGTTTCACCAGTTCCATCAGGTGTTACATACATACAATCATAGATACAAAGATAACATTAAGATGTATATATATATATTTATAATATAATATAATTACACAGGATGTTCATGGATTTTCCCATATCCATGAGGTGCTTCTCATCGTTTTTGCACCTCCAAATGCTGAATGGCATCAGCGATCTTCTTCTTGTCCGTGGCTTTCAGGCCCTGCGGAAACAACTCATCGGAGCACTGCAGGTGGTTTATCCCCCACCACTGTTACAGTGTCGGCGTAGGGAGCCCGGAACGTCAATTTGGATATGACAATATGACATGACTAATTAATCATGATTATGAATATACAGTATATATAATTATAATATATATATATATATGTGTGTGAATATATGTGTATATGTAACATATGTAACAGCGAGATACAGTGAGTCTATGCAGCCCTTTCTCAATGTTACCCCACACAGCTGAAGAATGGCACTGATGAGTCAAATCTATCATCAGTTCAAACGATCAACATCTTTCAACATCTGGAGTTCCACAGCTCAAACTTTGATTGACTTAGATCGACTCAGATTGGCTAAGATTATCTAACTATCCTTTCCGGTCCAGCCCCCCAGTCCAGTCCTTCATAGCCTCAGTGATGGCAGCCAGTTGGTCCTTTGGATTCGATGGAGTGGCCATGGTGAGCTCAGTGGCTTTGATGCGCAAGGCATCTTCAGGACTTGAGGCCTGTTGGGATGGGCCCAACGGCCGCTCCACATGGGATGACTTAAGATTTTGCTGATTGGCGCCTCTCGCATGTGTGAAATGCTGATTGGAACGTAGCAAACCACGCCATGAGTGGCATCAAATGGATCGACATCACCAGACTCAGAGTCGCCTGAAGTCGCTACACATTGTGAAGAAATATGAAGAAATACACGTAAGGCTGATATTGCCCCCCCTCACTTTTTTTGCAAATTACAAAACATGGTTTGGGTGAAATCGCCATGTTTGGTGGAGATTTACCCCGTTTTAGATGCTTGAATCCGGTCATTTCAGTCAGACTTTTACGCCTCTGACTTCCATTCCTGACACCTTCTGAGAAGGTCTTTGAACCCCTGCAAACCAACCTAAATCACCTTCTCAAGAGGTGTTTTTTGAAGTCTCAAAAGCCAACTATCCCATGTACTAATGGTTAGATAATGTTATATAGATCCCTCTGTACATCCCATGTTTGATGGTAAAACCCCCAATTTCTGCCAATTGATTCCTAACATGTCCCATTTATTCACCCATATTTGATCGTAAAATCATGGTAAAATCCCCTGGAGTTTTGATGGTCAAATCCCAAATTAATCCCTTCCAGGTATATCACAATGCTGCCTCCAGGTGCTGCACTGAGTCGCGGATCTTCTTTCGATCATCCACGCCCATGCCCTCCGGTCCACTCATCGGTGATTTTCCGGCTAGCCATGTTTGATTACCAGTATTGCCAGAGGCTAGATGAGCTAGCAAAAAAAGAACTGGCAACGCTGGATTCTTTTTGGTGTTCTTGGTTTGATTCATTCAGTACTCGGGGGGGATTGATTCTACATGGGTCGGTGCCACCACGGCCCATGGCCAACATCTGGCTATTGATTTCCACCAGCAACATGTCAGCAAGTATTCATCCACAATAATCATGAAACATGATGTGTTTCAATGGAATAAGTGCAAACAGATTTGTTTGATAGCAATTGTTGCAGTTCAAGCTCTCGATCTCAATTTAAAACCATGATGCAAAAGGTCCGCAGGAGCATTGAACTGATGATCATGCAAATCATGCTATCCGCTATCCCTTCTCCATCTGATCGTGCGTGCATCAGTACAGCAATATGGTGCCACTACTTCGAAATACATCTGCCTCCATGGACCTCCATGGACGATTAACAGAGGTAATTAAGCCTAGCACAGCATATCGGGTGAACAGCGCAACACGTTTTGTCCTGATATGTCCTGAGACTTTTGTTATGTGTGTTTCTGTTCCTCTCTGGTGAGATTGAGATGGAAATTGAAGGCTGTTTCTTATTCATATGATCCCACATGCGCCAACAAACCATGGACGGCATATTGTCTTTAATTCAGTGAACAGTGAAGAAAAGTGGTATATATAGTGTGTAAAGTTGCACCATCTATACATATCTATACCATTATTATAGCGTTATTTGGGTATTGTTGTTATTTTATGATTATCCTACAAAAACAAAAGCACGGACACCCACTCATCACACTTGCCCAGGGAAGACTGGAAACACTGGAAACGTTCGCGGCTGTCCTGCACGGCTGCTTCAATGGAGCACTGCTGGTGCTTGTGGTTTTCCGGGGCAGCCATCATCAATTCCTCTCCTTTGCCTTGAACGTGCTTAGAATATCTTGGAATATCTTAGATTCCCCAGTGGATAAACATGGATAAACCAATATAGTGTGGGAAAAAACAATGCCATAACCATCCCCCAGTCATCAGCATTTTTATAGGTGGTAAACTGATGTATAATTAAGGTGGTATACTAAATTATTCCCAGTCATGGGTGGTTTATGGCACTGTTTTACCCAACATTAACCATGGATATTCCCATAAATTAAATCATCATCTTGTTGGTTTAAACAGAGGATAAACAGCGGAAAAGATCTTCGAAAAAATCCAGGTTGCTCATCTGGCCAGTGGAAGATCCAGAAGAACTTGTTGCACCTCCGGTAGCAGTCTTTGCATTGGATGCCTGGCCGGATGGGGTTGTTGGGATACAAAAAAAGGATGTGGCAAACCCATCGGTTCCCTAGAAAAACGATCTACAAACGCGGAAGGTTTTCCATGGTTTTCCGCATCTGCTTTCGTTTTTCAGGGTCATTTTGGATTGAATCGCTGAAGGTTTTCATCACTTTTGTATCCAGAAACTGAAGACTGATCAATCCGGCAGTGTCACATGTGATTATTTTTGACGCAAACCAAAACCACACAAGTAGCAGAGTAGCAATGCCTAGGACATTGTAAATAAACATACATGATGATTTTCAGGGTTAAACGGTTGAACTCTTAATTTTACCAGAGGGATATATATATATATATATATAATATATATATATGTGTGTGTGTGTGTGACATCTGCATGTTCAAAACAACAGATGGCACCTCCGCGAGCTGAATCGCATCTTGGATCTTCTTTCTGTCTTCAGGGCTGAGTCCCTCGTGGCTGCGATGTTTCTGAATCTTCACATCACAATCGCAACATAGTCAAATACAAAGCCATCAAGGGAATTTATGATCGTTTATGTAAGCCATGATTGCTCAGATTCGCAGTCATAATCGTGGTGGTGGTTCATCATCTCCTAAACCCAGACTCCTAAACACATATATCATACAATTTTAAGCATCATTATATCTTTGTGGTGAACCCAATTGTAGGATATGCATGGATATGCTAGATTAGTTAAACAGGGCTTAGCATATTATATTACATCAACTGATACATTTCAATTAATGTGGGCAAAACAATAATAAACCACCCATGTGGGAATGATAAACATACCACCTATAAAAATGGTGATGACTGGGGGGATGGTTTATGGCATTGTTTTCGCCACATTCATGGTTCCCAATATTGGTTAATACCACTGGGTTGATTTAAGGTGAAATCTACAGGATACCCATAGTTTTTCCATGTTTTTTCCCATAAAATATGATAAAATATGGTTTTCCATAGGTTTTTCCATAGTTTTTTCCATAGTTTTTCCATAGGTTTCCTCAGTTTCCTCAGTTTCAGCCACCCATGTCCCGCATGGCCTGCATGACCTGTGAAGCGTGGCGTGGGAGCTCGGCCTCCGGAGACGAGCGCAGCAAGTCCTTCACCGTGTCGCGGAGTTCCGCCCGTTCCGCTTTCGCCTCCTTCACCGCCTGGGGGAAACCAGCAGGAAATCGGAGTCTGAATGGGTTATACCATGGAAATCATATGAAATCATATGACATCATATGAAATCATAGCATATTGTAGCATATTGTAGCTATATATATAGCCACAAATGATAGCTATCTAGTGAAAACATGTGGAAAATGATGATTCACCCTTATACCATATATCATATATTCAAAAGAAACCCGTATAAGCCACTTCGGGGACTTGAGCTTTGATGCGGGGCGCCAATATATAACAGGGCGCCATTATGTCTTTGTATATATGTACTAAATCTTCACAACATGGCAGCTGGCAGCTGGCAGAAGCTGAATGTGGATCTAGAACGAAGGGAACAAAGTGGCCAAGGCCATCCCATCTATCCTATGCCATATATTTGTGACATATCCAAAGGATGTCCTTCATTGTTGTTTGTCATATCACAAAGATACCCCCTGACCGATCACAAGTTCATAATTCTCTCAATTTCATATGAGCCATTACAATTAACCCTATCCAATCTCATAAAATACTATACTAATCGGTTAACAAATACGGTTTCCCAAACTATTGCTTACGTAATCCCCAATAACCATGAACACGCTCTGGTAAACTAACATAGCTATGGAAAATGATCCACTTTTTATGCGTAAATCATCCGCAAAGGGGCCATTTTCCACCCTTTTCCCATCACTTCCCGAAGATTTTCATAAGGGTCTCCAAGGCCTCCAGCTTTTCGATCGCCTGCGCAATCTTCTCCTTGTCCGCCTTACTGAGGTCCTGGCAACGGCCATGCCGATCGGTTTGGATCGCTACGTGGATTTTTAGCTGAGATACTCTGAACAAAATGCCGAACATTGCCGAAAGGTGGAGTAAAATTGATATTATAAAAAAAAAACAATAAGCAGCCACTGGAAGATCATCCTACCAAATCATACCGTCAAAGCGAAGAAGTGAACAACAACTGAGTAACTGATTTTTTTGGCCAAGAGATTGATGGTTTTTCCCACGCTATCATTGATTAAAGAAAACTGGTCATGCCCCGAAGACAAACGAAGTATGTCGAAACAATATGTCCAAACATCCCCGGATATGCCGATCAATATGCCCATTGACAATGCATCCC